>Ga0302279_10005197_pt1 | contig 14707 bp, 11 predicted proteins | sample III_Bog_N3_3_FD_194541 | JGI IMG/M metagenome (GOLD analysis project Ga0302279, IMG submission 194541) | Peat permafrost microbial communities from Stordalen Mire near Abisko, Sweden - III_Bog_N3_3 | ecosystem: Environmental > Terrestrial > Soil > Wetlands > Peat | place: Sweden: Abisko...
GAGACCGCGACCGAGTCGGCGTCGAAGCGCGCGAGGGCGACACCGCTCAGCCACGCCTCGATGCGCGCCGCCTCCTGCCGCGGACGCTTCGCCGACTCGATGTACGCCCGCGCGAGCGCCACCAGGTCCCCGCCGACCCCGATCCGGCCCAGGTTCGCGTCGAACGTCGAAAGCGCGCTCTGCCCTTCCGCCTTCAGGAACGCGTCGAGCAGCGCGAACAGCCCCTTCTTCAAAGGCCGCTTCCCGCTCCCCACGGTCGCTTCCGCGAGCACCGCGCGCACGACCGCGTCGAACGAGTCGAACGCGCGGTCCTGCCGCAGCGACACCCGCGCCGTCACGAACCGTCGGCTCTGGGCGCGTCGTTCGAGCTCGTCGAGGTACGTCGCGAGGATCTGCGGGTCCTCGTGCCGCACGAACGACACCTCCGACGCCCCCGATTGGGCCAGGTCCGCGAGCGCCTGCTCCGCCGCCGACAAGAGCCCCGCCATCCACCGCGCACCGAGTGCGTCCATCCATCCGGCATCTCACGGAGCGGCCGCGCCGCCAAGACCCTACGCGCGCCTCGGCCTTCGCCGCTTCCCCGTGAACAGGATCAGCACGCTCACGACGGCCAGCGCCCCGCTCGCCTCCATCGCCCGCCGCGTCCACTTCTTCTTCCTCGACGTCGCCTGGTCCTCGATCCGCAGGACCTCCGCCCCCGCTTCGGCGTTCCCCGGATCGAGCACCAGCGCGCGTCGAAACGGCTCCTCGTCGACGATGCCCCTCCGTTCGAGCGCCTTCCCTTCGAGCAGCGCGAGCAGGCTTTGAATCTGCGGCACGCGCGGGCCCGACTCGTCGAGCCGGAGCGCCTTCTCCAGCATGTCGCGCGCGAGCCTCGGGTCGGAGTCCACGAGCGACTGCGCGTAGAACACGTAGGCGGGGACGAGCTCCCCCTTCTTGTCCCAGTCGGGCTGCCGGGCGAGGACGTCGTCGAAGTCGGCGACCGCCTCGACGAAGCGCCCGTCTTGCGCGAGCGCGAGCCCGGCGCGAACGCGGGTCTCCACGTCCTCGAGGCGGATCCTGTCCAGCGCCTCGAACAGCTTTCGCCTCAGCCACGCCGGGGGCCACTCGTTCGGGGCCGCCTCGCCGACGAGGAGCCCGTACGCCTCGCGGAGCCGTGGCACCGCCGGGTCGCCGTACGCCGCGATCGCGTCGCGCGCGGCGTTGCGGACGAGCCCTCGATCGGCGTTCACGAACGACATGACCACCGGCAGCGCGTCGACATCCTGGACCCGCCCGTACGCCGTCAGCACGTCCGCGAGCACCTCTTTGCTCTTCGTCTGCACCGCGTCGCCCGGCGTGCGCGTCCCGAGCGTCTCGAGCTCCGATATCGCCCATTTCTCGGCCGCCGCCGCGTGCACGTGGCTCATGAGGACGAGCCCCGCCGTCGCACGTTCGCCGAGGCCTGCGAGGCGCCTGCGCACTTCGAGTACGAACGCCCCTCGCGAGTCCATCGCGACCATCGCGAGCGCGAGGACCGCGTCGGGGGTCGCGATATGGGCGAGGGCGCGCATGAGACACAGGGTCGTGACGACCTGGGCGTACGCGAGGCCGCCTTCGGCCGGCGAGAGATCGAGGACGCCATCGAGGACGTCGTCGGCCCCCCCGTCCTGGGCGGCATGGGGGCGGGCCCGCTCGAGGAGGCGCGTCACCTCGACCGGAGGGCGCCCAGGGCGGAGGCGCGCGAGCTCGCTGGCCATCGACGCCGTCGACGCTGCACCGAGAGTATCGACCGAGTGGGCCGCGGCCCGCCGCATGTTGCGGTCGGGGCTCTCGAGCTGCCCGAGGAGCGCCACGAGCGCTGCGCGTCCGGCCGTGCTGCTCGCCGTTCCGGCCTCTTCGCTGCCGCGCGCGAGAGCCGGCACTCCGAGCGCGAGCGCCACGGCGACCATGCCTGTCCACAGCGCGTTGCGCGTCATGCTCACGACTAGGGAACGCCGGACCAAGGCGTCTACGTTCTATTCTACGATGCGAAACTCGGCGAACTCTCCGGTGTACGCACGCCACCGCGTGTCGACGTTCTCCACCCGCGCCGCCGACGGGCCATGCTGCGCCCACCCCAGGAGCTCCTTGATGGCCTCCTCTTCCCCCTCCGCTACGAGCTCGATGCTCCCGTCGTTCCGGTTCTTCACCCAGCCGCCGATGCCCAGCCGACGCGCTTCCCGCTGCGCTGCCGCGCGAAAGAACACCCCTTGGACGCGTCCTCGGATGAATAACTGCACTCGCTTGTTGGCCATGGCTACGAAGTCCTAGACTCGCGCCCAATCTACCCAACCATGACGACCTTTGGGCAGGAATCCATAGACGCGTGACCGCTTCGTCCGCGACCCTCGAAGGCGTCGGGCTTCGCTCCGGACGGCCCGCGAGCGTGGTCCTGCATGCGCGGCCGGGGCCGTTCGCGTTTCTCGTGGGGGGGGTCGAGACGCCGCTGCGGGAGGCGAGGGTCGGGAACGCGGAGCGGGCGACGAGCGTCGTCGTCGGTGGAGCAGTGGTCGCGACGGTCGAGCACTTGCTCGCGGCGTGCGCGGCGCTTGGGCTTCACGAAGGGCTCGCGTTGGAGGTCCTCGGCGGTGAGGTCCCGTTGCTCGACGGAGGTGCGCGCGTGTTTACGGCCGCGCTTGGCGCGCTCTCGCTCCCGGCGTTTCCGGCTCCTCTCACGGTGCTCCGCGACGCGACCCTCGCGCACGGGGAGAGCCGCTACACGTTCCGTCGCGCCCCCACCACCGCCGTCGCCGTGACCCTCGCCTACGACGACGCTCGCATCGCCCCCGACGCCGCGTGGCTCGGCTCGTGCGACGACTTCGTCACCCGCATCGCGCCAGCCCGAACCTTCGCGCTCGCGCACGAGGTCGCCGCGCTCGTCTGCGCCGGCCATGCGTCGCATGTCGACCCCGCGAGCGTCCTCGTCTTCACCCCCGACGCGGTCCTCGCCTCGGGCGCCCCCGCTGCCGCCGACGAGCCTGCACGCCACAAGCTGCTCGATCTCATCGGCGACCTCTTCCTCTACGGCGGCCCACCGCGCGGCTCCCTGCACGCGTTCCGCCCGGGGCACGGCGCGACGCACGCGATCCTCCTCGACGCGTTCGCATCCGGCGTCGTCACCCGATGAAGCACACGCGCATGCATCCCTTTGCCGGCTCCTTCGCGCTCGTCGTCGCGTCCCTTGCCTCGTCGGCCCACGCCGAGCCCCCGGCCATCCCCGAGAACCCGCAGGGCGCCGACCCGTACGACGTCCCGCTCGCGCCTCGCCCTCCGACGCTCCCGGAGCTCACGCACCCGGACTACGAGATCGGCGCCGAGACCACGATCGGCGTCGTCACCCCCAACGTCATCAAGGCCCTCAACTACAACTCGAGCGAGGTCGCGTCGATCGTGCAGCGCCTCAGCGTCGAAGTGCCGCTCAGCCAGAAGCGCCACATCTACGTCGGCAGTAGCTACGAGATCGCGGCTGGCTCTCCCCCCGGCGGCGGCGCCTTCAAGCTCGTCCCGAGCAACCTCGACCTCTACGGGCGCATCGTCTGGGCCACGCGCACCGGGCTCACGTTCGGCGGCGGCGTCGGGGTGCTCGCTCCGACCGCGCAGTTCGGCCAGGGGGACGACGCGGCGAAGGTCGCGGCGGCGGCGCAGGCCATTCGCCCGTGGGACAACGCGTTCTTCCTCGACGACTCCTTCACGGCCCGCGGCTTCGTCGACGTTCGCGACGTGTACGGCCGGTTCGTGCTCCAGTTCCGGGAGGGGCTCGAGTGGTCCGGGAGCCTCGCGGGGCAGCCGGCGCAGGTCGCGGCCATCGCGCAGATCTATATCGGCTGGCGCCTCCTGCCCTTGATCGGCATAGGCCTCGAGGCGTTCGAGACGTACCTCATCCAGTCGCCGAGCATCGAGACGGTGGCCCAGGACCACAACCGCGCGACCTTCACCCTCGCCCCCAACGTGCGGCTCATGACCCCGTACGTGCAACCCGTGCTGGGCTTCGTCACGAGCGCGGGGAGCCCGCTCTTCGGCTTCGGCACTGTGGACGGGTTCTGGGCGCTCCGGATCGGGGCGAGCGTGGTCTGGGACCCGGCGTCGAAGCGGGTGCGCACGGGGAACGACGTGGCGGTCCCGTAGGAGCCGCGGGACCTAGCTCCTGCGGCGGCCGACCCGGCCGACGCACCCGACGACCGCGAACAGCCACCCGAAGCCCTCGGCACCGCTCTCGCGGCTCGCGCGGCAGCTGCAACCGCCGCCGCCAGCCTGGAACGTGGTTCGGCCGGTCGATGCATCCCCGTCGGACTCGGTGGCGCCCCCGCCGAAAGACTCGGCGCTCGCGCCGCTGCCGCCGTCCGCCCCCGCTCCGGCATCGCGGGAAGGCCCGACGGACGCGTCCGGGACGAGGGTCGTGTCGGCGACGACCGCGACGAACGCGTTCGCGCCGGTCGCGCTGGTGAGGTGCGCATCGAAGGCCCCGACCGTGGGGAAGTCGGGCGACACGGTGAAGCCGGTGACGTACGCCGCACCGCCGGGCCCCGCTGCGATGGCCTGCGCCGAGTCCCCCACGCTGCCGCCGAGGTAGCTCGAGTAGACGAGGGTGGACCCGTCCGCCGCGAGCCTCGTGACGAACGCATTCGTGCCGCTGCTGGCGCCGCCGGCTGCGTAGGTCGCCTGGAACGCGTTCGTGACCGGGAAGTCGGTCGATCGCGTGACGCCGGTGACGTACGCCTCGCCCGCGGCGTTCACGGCGACGCCCGCCCCCATGTCGCCGCGGCTCCCCCCGAGGAACGTCGAGTAAGCGAGCGACGTGCCGGTAGGGCTCATCTTGGTGACGAACGCGCTGCTCGTGCCGTCGAACGCCCCCGCGGCCTTCTGGAACGCGCTCGCCGTGGGGAAGTCGGGCGAGGTCGCGGAGCCGGTGACGTAGGCCGCGCCCGCGTCGTCGACCGCGACGGCGCTCCCCTCGTCCGACTGGCTTCCGCCGAGGTAGGTCGAGTAGGCGAGCGACGAGCCGGTGGGGGCGAGCTTGGTGACGAAGACGTTCTCGTTCCCCGCGTTCAGCGCCTGGAACGGGGTCGCGGGAGACGTCGGGAAGTCGAGCGACGTCGTGAAGCCGGTGACGTACGCAGCCCCCGCAGAGTCGACCGCGATCCCGCTGCCGGCTTCGGCGCCCGTTCCGCCGAGGTACGTCGCGTAGACGAGCGCGCCTCCGGAAGGGCTCACCTTGGCGACGAACGCGTCGGTGCCGCCCCCGGCGCTCGCGCCCTGGAACGCGCCCACTACGGGGAGATCGCTGCCGTCGGTGGTCCCGACGAGGTACGCCGCGCCGGCGGTGTCGACCGCGATGCCGTAGCCGTAGTCGTTGCCGGTCCCGCCGAGGAGCGTCGAGTAGGCGAGGGACGAGCCCGAAGGGGAGAGCTTGGCGACGAACGCGTCGACGTTGCCGCCGAGCACGGTGTCGAAGCCCCCCTTGGTCGGGAAGTCCGCGCTGCTCGTGGCGCCGACGACGTACGCGGCCCCGGTCGCGTCGACCGCGATGCCGTAGCCGTACGCGCCAGCGGAGCCGCCGAGGTAGGTCGAGTAGACGAGCGCGTCGCCGGTGGGGGAGAGCTTGGTGACGAAGGCGTCCTCGGTGCCGGTGAGCGTCCCCTGGTCCGCGTTCGACGTGGGGAAGGTCGACGACGTGGTGCTCCCTGCGACGTACATCGCGCCGGCGCTGTCGACCGCGATGCCGAAGCCGTAGTCGTTCCCGTCGCCGCCCAGAAACGTGGCGTAGGCGAGCACCGGGTCGATGACGAGCGAGCGGTCTCGGTCGTAAGGCCCGATGTCGAACGCGACCGAGGTGCGCCCCGTGACGCGGTAGCCCGCGGCGACGGTGAGCTCGTGCCCCTCGCTCCCTTGGTACACGCGGGGCTTCCCCTGCACGAGCGTCGCCCCCCCGGTCGCGATGCGAAGGTCGCCGGCGTCGTCGACCGTGACCCGGTCGGCGCCGTCGAACGCGAGCTCGATAGACTCGGGACGCACGCCCGGAGCGACGACGAGGTCGTACTCGAGCGCGCCGCGGGTGCCGTGGAACACCTGGTCGACGCCGGGGACGACGTCGCGGTAGGTGACGCGGCCGAAGCTAGGGACGTCGGTGCGCCAGCGCGTGGGGTCATTGCCGAGGAAGTAGCTCGATCGCGTCGCGAGACGCTCCGATGCGTGGGGAGCGTTGACGTGCGTCCGGCCCACGACGCGCATCGCGAGGTTCCGCTCCAGTTGGCCCGTGCGGAGCGCCATCGTGGCGCCGTCGTCCGTGAGAAACACGGCGAGCCCGAGTCCGCGCGCGAGAAAGCGCACGCGGTCGTCGAGCTGGCCCGTGTTCGCCTCGAAGCGGAGGGGGAGCGAGGCGAAGCGCGCGAGGGGCCGCGGCTGCGACGCGACCGGCGAGCAGACGGACGGTCGACCTACGACCTTACCGGCGTCCAGCCCGATCATCGAGATGGCGATCGCCGCCGCTCCGGGCAGCGAGCGGCGGATGAGAGACCGAGTCGTCACGAACGCCTATCTCCTCGCGCGGCATAGGGCGCCGCCGCTCGGAGCGATAGTACGGTTTCAGCCGGGGGGCATCGGAGCCGGGGCCGTCATCGGCACAGGCGGAGCGGGCGGGGCCGTCAACGGTCCGTTCGCGGGGGCGGGGGCGGGCATGGGCGGCGCGGGAGGCGGAACGGGTGCGGCAGCGGGCGATCCTGCCGGGGGCGGCGGGGGCGGAGGCTGCGGCTGTCCCGGGGGCGGCGGCGGCGGCGCATGGCCTTCGAGCGCGCCGGGGCCGGCTTCGGGGAGGCAGGGGACGGGGAGCACGACGACCGGCGTGGGGGCCGGGGGGGCCGACCCGCTGAAGGAGTAGATGAGCGTCAGCGTCGACGACGTGTCGAGGTCTTCCTTACCGGGGAGCGGCGCGCTGTTGTACTTCGCCTGGAAGCCGACGCCGACGGACAGTCCGGCGCGGAGCTTCGCGGCGAGCAGGATGTTCAGGTTGAGGCGCGAGCCGGTGAGCGAGATGCTTTGCGGGTCGACGAAGGTCTGTGTCGAGAGCACCTTCTGCGTCGCTGCGCCCGTGGGCGTGATGAAGCCGGTCGGTAGCGGGCTCGACGGCGAGCCCCCGCCGCCGCCGAGACCCTGGAGATACTCGAGCCCAACGTTGAGCTGGACGTCCTTGTTGAACGATTGCTGGTAGCCCGCGAAGAGGCGCGTGGAGTGGATCGTGTCGTCCTGCGAGATGAGGTACGCCGCGCCGACCCCGTCCGTCGCCGGGCCACCCGCCCCCGCCTGCTCGATGCCCTGGCCGTCGGTGTAGTTGCGGTCGTACTGGAAGTCGTAGCCCGCCTCCCCCCAGATCTTGATCTCCGGGTCGTCCATCACGAGGTACTTCACGCCCGGGTCGACGTTGAGTCGGAACGTGAGGGCCTGAAACGCGTCGTGGGTGCCGGTCAGCTGAAGGAAGGCGCTCAGATCGCGCGAGACGTAGCGGTCGTACCTGAGCTTCCCCTGGAGATTCTCGGTCGACTCCTTCCAGCTCGCTGGCGCCCCCGCCGCAACGATCGTGCTGGTGCCGCTCTTGGTGACCGTCGGAGCGCCGGCGATGTCGCTGACCGCGTAGTTGCCGATGAGTGCCGCGCCGAATGCGTTGGCGCCGCGCCGCATGTCGAACTTGCCGGTCCCGGTGACGGCCGCGAGCCTCGAGTTACCCGTGGCGAACTGTCCTCCGGCGGAGATCGCCGCGTTCGTCGTGTCGGTCAACGGCGGGGGAGGGCCGGGGGGCGCTCCCACGGGCTTCGCTGCCGTGACGCTCGCTGCGAGGTCGGCCGGCGGGGTGGCGCTCGTCTGCGCGAGGGCCGAAGCGGCGAGCAAGCTGCACGCGAGAAAAGAACCAAGAGTGGACGTAAGGCGAGTCATGGGCGCGCTGAATAGACGCACCGAACCTGCATCACAAGCGCAAACTTCGCGGGCCGCGGGGTGCCAGCCACCGTGAGCCAGCCGCGACTCAGCCGGTCACTTGTGGGGCGGCGCGGCGGCTGCGGGCGCGGCGGCCGATGGAGCGGGGGCGTCGGCCATCGTCCGGTGGAAGACCGCCTCCGACTTCGCGCCGTCGGGGAGCAGCCAGTCGAGCCGTCCCGTGATCCAGCCCAGCGAGACCGCGACGAGGACAGCGAGGACGACGTAGCGCCGGACGGGGGTCGGCTTCTCCGCGAACGGGTCGTCGAGCGTTCGGATGGACCCATCGGGGAGCTTCGCCAGGCTCGTCAGCGCCGCGCCGAACGGGATGTTCATGCGCGCGAACGCGTTCACCGCCCAGCCGTTGGCGTCGAGGATGGGGCCGATGTTCCGCTGGCGCAGCTTGAGCCACGCGATGAGCATCGAGGGGCCCGAGATCGCCAGCAAGAGGCCGATCACGCCCAGCGGCATCCACATGCCGAGACCGAAGAAGGTCGCGAGGATGCTCGAGAAGAACGTCGCGACGCCGCCGACCGCGACTCCGATCGCGGCGACAGTGCCGATGTCGATCTTCTTCGCCTCCGGCTCCGGCCCGGGCTTCTCCGGCGGGGCGGCGGCGAGGGTCGTCGCGTGGGCGCCGAGCTTGTCGTTCGCCTTGGCGTCGGCGGCGGCGGCGCGCTTGGCCACCTGCTCCTCGATGGCGCGGAGGAAGCGCTTGTACGGCGAGAGGAACGCCTGGCGGACGCTGATCGGGTTCTCGACGATGCGCGTGATGGTCGCGTCCCAGTCGTCCCCCTTGCGGTCGTAGAAGACGCCGTTGCGGCCGACCATCAGGTTGTCGACGTCGCCGGCGGTGACGGCCGCCACGATGGTCCGCTTGTCCTGCCCTTTGCGTGTGCAGTCGCAGTAGAGGAGGTAGGCCTTGGCGAGGCCGGCGAGGCTGGCGTGCTTGGCCACGTCGTGGACCGGGAGGCAGAGGTCGCAGCTCCGGCCGTCGATGTAGAGTGTCCCCGTCTGGAAGATGCCGCAACGCTTGCCGTAGAAGTCGGCGAAGTTCACGAAGTTCCTGAGGAGCGGGACGAGGTCACGCCGCAGCCGGAGGGCCTTCTCGACCGACTCGATGCCGCCGTTCTCCGCCGCCAGCGCTGCGTCCGCTGCGATGAGCTCGAGGACGGCCTTCTGCGCGTCCCCTTTCGACAGCGCACGGATTCGCTCCGCTCCGAGCGCCCCGACTCCGAGGTCAGGCTTCGCGGCGGCCCACGCGATGTACGGCGTCAGCTTCTTCTGGATCGCGACCCACTCGGCCTCGGTCAGTGTGTCGCGCCCCTCTCCCTGGAGCGGCGCCACGGCCAGGCGCGCGAACGCCTCGATCCTCGCGGCCCACGCGGGGTTCACCTTCTGCGTCAGCGACAGTGGCGCGCCCGCGACCACGTGCGACAGCGGCCAACGCGTGACCTCCGCGTCCTCGAATCCGATGTCTTTGCCCGTCAGCGTCCCCGCTTCCTCGGCAGTCGCGTCGAGCAGCGGCGCGAGCTGCCCTGCGTAGGCGGCGAGACGGGCGCGCATGAAGTAGTCGTCCACCTTCGCGCGCACCGCGCTCATGGCGGTGGCGGCGGCCTCGGTCGCGTCGCCTAGCGGTCGAACATTGTCGTTCGCGAGGTCGAGCCATGCCGTGTACGTCGCCACCTGCTTGAAGAACGCGTCGGTCTTCTCCTTGTCGACCCCCGGCTCGCCGCTCCGGTCGCGCACCGAGCCCATCACCTTGAGGACGTCGGCGAGGGTCGCGCGCGTGGGCTCGTCGTCCGTCGCTGTGACAGGCACGATGCCGTCGCCGTTCAGCTTCGTCTGCGCGAAGATCTTCTCCGTGTCGAGCACGTCCGCGAGCGCGATCTTCGTCGCCTCGGGGCGCCCGAGGTTCTTCAGGATGCGGTGGGCGCTCTCCTTGACCGCGCGCCCCTCGTCGGTCGCGTCCGAGAACGCGTCGAGCGAGAGCTCCTCGACGGGGAACGGCTTGAAGAACGTCCCCAGGTCGATGAACACCGCCTTGGCCCACTTGGCCGCCGCGATGATCTCGGGGGGCCGGATGCGACCGTCCTTGTCGGTGTCGATGAGGTCGAGGCTGCGGCTATCGAGCTCGAGCCCGCGCGTCGGACATGCGAGCGCGAGCCAGAGCTTCTTGTTGAGCGACTCGAGGTTCGCGAGCGTCCCCTCTTCGAGGACCACCTGGTCGACGGCGCCGGCGCGGAAGAAGCGGAAGCGATACGGCGTGGACGAGGAGGTCGACGAAGAGGAGGAAGCCATCAGTGCTCGCGAAAGAGGAAGAGAATCAGGTGTCGAAGTAGAGCGTGAACTCGTGCGGCGTGGGCCGCATGCGGATCGGGTTGAGCTCGCGCGTGCGCTTGTAGTCGAGCCACTCGTGAATCGCATCCTTGGTGAACACGTCGCCGCGCAGGAGGAACTCGTGGTTCTTCTCCAGGTGGTCGAGCGCCTCCTCGAGGCTCCCCGGCATGTGCGGCACGTCCTTCAGCTCCTCGGGCGACAGCGCGTAGATGTCCTTGTCGAGCGGGTCACCCGGGTCGATCTTGTTCTGGATGCCGTCGAGGCCGGCCATGACCATCGCGCTGAAGGCGAGGTAGGGGTTGCAGCTCGGGTCGGGGAAGCGGACCTCGATGCGGCGCGTCTTGGGGGACGGCCCCGTGATCGGAATGCGCACGGACGCCGAGCGGTTGCGGCTCGAGTAGGCGAGGTTGACGGGCGCCTCGAAGCCGGGGACGAGCCTGCGGTACGAGTTGGTCGTCGGGTTGGTGAGGCCGGCGAGCGCCTTCGCGTGCTTGAGGATGCCGCCGATGTAGTGGAGTCCCGTGGTGGAGAGCCCTGCGTAGCCGTCGCCGCCGAAGAGGGGCTTGCCGTCCTTCCAGAGCGACTGGTGAACGTGCATGCCCGAGCCGTTGTCGCCGAAGAGGGGCTTCGGCATGAACGTGGCGGTCTTGCCGAACTTCCTCGCCGTGTTCTTGACGACGTACTTGAACCAGAGGAGCTGGTCGGCCGCCGGGAGGAGCCTCGCGTACTTCATGCCGATCTCGCACTGACCGCCGCTGGCGACCTCGTGGTGACCGACCTCGACCTCGACGCCGCTCGCCTCGAGCGCGAGCATCATCTCCTGGCGAAGGTCCGCGAGCGTGTCGGTCGGCGGGACGGGGAAGTAACCCTCCTTGTGCCGGACCTTGTAGCCGAGGTTCGGGTGCTCCTCGCGGCCGGAGTTCCACTGCCCCTCGATGCTGTCGAGGAAGTAGAAGCCCGCGTTCGGCTGCGAGTGGTCGAAGCGAACGTCGTCGAAGACGAAGAACTCTGCCTCGGGCCCCATGAACGACGTGTCGGCGATGCCCGTCTGACGGAGGTACGCCTCCGCCTTCTTGGCGATGTAGCGCGGGTCACGCGAGTAGGGCTGCTTGGTGATCGGGTCGAAGACCGAGCAGATGATGCTCAGCGTCGGGTGCGCGGTGAACGGGTCGAGGCGCGCCGTCTCCGGGTCGGGGATGATGAGCATGTCGGATGCGTTGATGGGCTGCCATCCGCGGATGCTCGACCCGTCGAACCCGATCCCGTCCTCGAACAGCGCCTCGTCGAGGCGGTGCGCCGGGATGGTCGTGTGCTGCCACGTCCCCGGGAAGTCGATGAACTTCAGGTCGACGAACTTTACTTCGTGCTTCTTGCCGAGCTCGATGGCTTCTTTCGCGTTCATCAGAACAGGCTCCTCTCAGATGGCTTCTTTGCCGCGTTCACCGGTGCGAATGCGCACGGCTTCCTCGACAGGGGTTACGAAGATTTTGCCGTCGCCGATGCGACCGGTCTTTGCGCTCTTCTCGATGGCGTCGAGGGCGTCGTGCACCATCTCGTCGGGGACGACGATCTCGATCTTCACCTTGGGGACGAAGTCGACGACGTAGGCGCTGCCGCGGTAGACCTCTTTCTTCCCGCCGGTGCGGCCGAAGCCCTTCACCTCGGTGACGGTCATCCCTTGCACGCCGACGTCCGACAGGGCGTCCTTCACTTCGTCGAGCTTGAACGGCTTGATGATGCACTCGATCTTTTTCACGACCTATCCCTCGCTCGCTTGCGCGCGCCGCCTTCCGCTGCGGTGCGCGCGCGAGGCATTGTCGGCGCGCCTCGTTTCCGGAAGGTTTCGTCGGTACCCTCGCCTCGCGATGAAGCTCGGGACGTACCCCACCCCCGTCGAGCGACTGGACGACGCGCTCGGGCCGGGGCGTCCGCTCTGGGTGAAGCGCGACGACCTGACGAGCTCGCGCTACGGCGGGAACAAGGTGCGGAAGCTCGAGCGGGTCCTCGACGTCGCACGCGCGCGCGGGGCCCGGCGCATCGTGACCGTGGGCGGGGCGGGGAGCCATCACGTGCTCGCGACGGCGATCTATGCGGCGGACCTCGGGATCGCGGTCGATGCGGTGCTCGTGCCTCAGCCGAGAACGGATCACGTCGCGGAGAATCTACGCGCCATCGCCCATCGCGCCCACGTCTGGCCCGCCGCTTCGTACGTGCAGGCAGGCGCATGCGTCGTCGACCGCATCGCGTGCGGCGCGTTTTACGTCCCCGCAGGGGGCTCCACGCTCGAGGCGACCGCGACGTATGCCGACGCCGCGCGCGAGCTCTCGCTTCAAGTCACGCGCGGCGAGCTCCCACCGCCACGGACCGTCGTCGTGGCGCTCGGCTCCGGGGGAACCGCGGCGGGGCTCGCCGTAGGGTGCGCGTCCGCATTTCCTGACGCACGCGTCGTCGGCGTCACCGTGTCCGAGCCGGGCCTCTGGGTCGGCCTGCAGGCACGCGTGCTCGCCCGCGCGTGCGCACGAAGCCAGTCCCCACGCGTGGACGCGCGAGCCATCCACCTCGACGTCGACGACCGCTTCCTCGGCGCCGGCTTCGGCCACCCGACGACGGCGGGGGCGAGCGCATCGCGCGTCGCGGAGCGCTTCGGGCTCATCCTCGACGCGTCGTACACGGCGAAGACCTTCGCCGCGGCGCTCGCGCTCCCGGGCTCGGCCGACCCCATCCTCTACTGGCACACCCTCTCCAGCGCATCGATGAGCCCGTGGCTTGCCGAGGCCCGGCTCGAGCACGAGCTCCCCGACGACGTCCGCGCGCTCTTGCTCCCGCTCACACCGCGCGCATAGCGGCACCGCCCTACGTACATGGAGAGACACGAGCGAGAAGCGCGCACCTAAATGGAATGCTTGAGCCTTTCTTCATGGCGCCGCTCGACCCGCCCGTTCAATGTTGACGCGAGCTTAGGTTGATCGGGTCGCGGGCTTCGACGCCCGCCTGTCTCAAGGCGTTCATGACGTGGGTGACGTGATGCTCGGACGACGCAATGCGGCCCTTGGGGCTCCAGCCGACGCCAGCTCTTCGAGGCTGACCTCGGGCGTGATGCGAAAGAACGAGCCACGCGAGGCGGACGGCGCTCAGCGCGAGCTGCAGCCGGTCCCCGCGCCGGGCCCGCGCCGCCCCGGAGCCAAGTGGAGGCCCAAGTCGGAAGTGCCGACGATGCCCCCGCCTCGCCCCGACGACGTCGAGCCGAGCGTGCCTCCGCCGCACCCAGGCGCAAGCGAGGCCGGTCCAAGGGGCGCTGGCGTGGCGCCGAGGCGGACGTCAGGAACGCGCATCGCCATCACCGAGTCGGTCAGCGCCGACCTTCGTCGCGACCCGCGGTCGGAGAAGTAGAGGCGACTAGTACCGCCGGCCGGAACTTCGTTCCGGGTTCCGCTACGCAGAACCTTCGGCTGCGCCGAAGCCAACGGTCCTAGCCTGTCATGGGGGCTCCGCCCCCCCGTCCCCGACCGTCGCTCCCGCGACGGTTCCTAGTACGTCCGGCCGTCCACGCGGCGATCTCGGAACGAACGTACGGCCAGCCGTACTAGAAGCGGCCGACGACCCCCATCCCCGTCTGGTCGCGGGCGATGATGGGGGCGAGGTGCAGCTCGAAGCCGACGTCGTTGCGGACGAGCTGCTTCTTCGGGAGGGCGAATCCCGCCACGAACATGGCGACCCCCCCGAGCTGCACGACCCCGTCGAACGCGAGCCAGAACGCGGCGGTCGAGCTGCTCGTCTGCGCCATCTGGATGAACGGCCCGAGGCCGGGGACGTAGAGCGCCCCCACGCTGCCGCCGGCGTCGTTCGCGATCGATGCGCCGAGCGCCGTGAGCAGGTACATCGAGCCGAATGTGACTGCGCCCCCGATGACGAGGCCGGTCCGGACATGCTCCTCCTTGTGATAGCCGAGCGGAATCGGCTCCCCCTCATCCCAGTCGCGGATGACTCGAGGGCCGGGGGGAGTCAGCTGCCCCTGCGCCCCTTGCGGGACGTAGTAGGGCTGCCCCTGCTGGTAGCCAGGCGGGGGATAGCCAGGCGGGGCGTAGCCGGGGGGCGCCTGCTGGTAGCCGGGGGGCTGATAGCCCTGCTGGGGGTACTGCTGGATGATGATGGTCGAGCCCTGACCCTGAGCCGGCGCCTGCTGCGGCGGCGCCGGCGCGACCTGCACCTGCGCCTGCGGCAAAGGGGCAAGCTGCGCGCTGGGGAGCGACGGCGGCGGGGCCTCGTCGGCATCCGCCCGGGCGGTCGTCGCCAGGAGGCCGAGGAGAAGAGGAGCGGCGGTCCCGAGATGGCGTAGGCGGAGCATGGGCGACCTTCAGCAATCGGTGTGCCGCGACGACGTGCC
>Ga0302279_10005198_pt1 | contig 14706 bp, 11 predicted proteins | sample III_Bog_N3_3_FD_194541 | JGI IMG/M metagenome (GOLD analysis project Ga0302279, IMG submission 194541) | Peat permafrost microbial communities from Stordalen Mire near Abisko, Sweden - III_Bog_N3_3 | ecosystem: Environmental > Terrestrial > Soil > Wetlands > Peat | place: Sweden: Abisko...
TGCTGCCCTTGGTGCTGGCGCCGCCGCCGGCGGTCGTCGGCCGGCCCGCGTAGACCGACAACTCGACGCCGTTGAAATCCTTGCGCAAGATGAAGTTCACAACGCCGGCGACGGCGTCGGAGCCGTACAGCCCGGACGCGCCGTCCTTGAGCACCTCGACACGATCCACCGCGGCCAGGGGGATCGAATTGATGTCGACGCCGCCGTTGGTGTCCGTGGCGTACATCGGCAGCCGCCGCCCATTGACCAACACCAGCGTTCGATTGGCGCCCAGGCCACGCAGGCTGACCGTCGCTTCGCCGTAGGTCGACGCGCCTGCACCTTCGGCCGTGGTCGTGCCGCCGACAGCGGACGTCGCGCTGATGGTGGACAGCAGCTGTTCGGTGTTGGTTACGCCAAGCTTGCTGATGTCCTCGCGTGTGACGATCTGCACCGGCAGTGCAGTTTCGGCATCAACTCGCTTGATGGACGAGCCAGTGATCTCGACTCGCTGCGTGGGCTGGGCCGCGTCCTGGGCGGCCGCCGTGCCGACGGCGGAAGCGCCGAAAGCGATGAGAAGACCAGTACAGATCTTCGTGTGTTGGAACATGAATCCCTCCTGGGGGTGGAAAGGTTGATCGATAGACCCAGCTGAAAGCAAGTCACGGACCGGTTTGTGAACAGCCAATGAACGAGCTCATAAAGCTTGTGAAATTATTGTCCATTAACCCTGCGGCCCCCTCATCAACTGATGAGCGATTTGGACGTTTTCCCTAGTCAATGTGTTGCGCGAATGCAGCGAAATTGATGCATTCGAGAACGCGCGCGCGGCGCGACTCATCCATGCTTAGACAAGTAGCCAAAAGCTGTCCAGCAACCTGGGCGCAAATGCCCATATGAGTCGGCTGTCTCATAGGTGACAGCATCAGCCTTCGATGCAAACTTCCCGGTAACTCGACAGTTCGGGCAGGTTCCCTAGACAGGATTGATCAAACTGAAAGATCCAGCCTCGGAACGGCGTCGATCAACGTGCGGGTGTATGCATCCTGCGGCCGTTCCAGCACCGACGCGCTGTCGCCTTCCTCGACGATGCGCCCTGCGCGCATCACGGCGACACGATCGGCGATGTACTCGACCACCCCGATGTTGTGCGTGATGAAAAGATAGGACACGCCCAGCTCCTGTTGCAGCTCGTGCAACAGGTTGAGGATCTGCGCCTGGACCGACACGTCGAGCGCCGAGGTCGGCTCGTCGCAGACGATCAGCCTGGGCTGCACAGCCAGGGCGCGCGCGATCGCGATGCGCTGGCGCTGGCCGCCGGAGAACTCGTGCGGATAGCGGTCGAGCGCGTCGCGGCGCAGGCCCACCTGGTCCACCAGCCCTTCGATGCGCTTGCGGCGCGCGGCGGCGTCCACCTCGGGCAGCAGCGCGAGCATGCCTTCGTCGAGGATGTCGGCGACCCGCATGCGCGGGTTGAGCGACGCGAACGGATCCTGGAAGATGATCTGGATGTCGCGCCGCGCCTGCGTCAGCGCGTAGCCGTTCAGGTCGAACAGGTTGCGCCCCTGCAAAAGCGCCTGGCCCTCGAATGTGGCGCTGCCACGCAGCAACTGCACGACGGCCTTGCCGGTAGTGGTCTTTCCGCAGCCCGATTCGCCCACCAGCGCCAGCGTCTCGCGCTCGGCCACCGTGAACGAGATGCCGTCGACGGCATCGAAGAATCGCTTGCCCCGCTGCAACACCCCGGTGCGGATCGGGAAGCGCACGCGCAGGTTCCTGACGTCGAGCAAGGCGGGGGACTTCGTCGTCGAGGCCCGTGTCGGCGCGCGCACGATATCGATGCGCGTCGATGCGCCCCCCGTGGGTGCGATCGAGGCACCGGGAGCGAACAGCAGGCAGCGCACCGAGTGCAGGTCGCCCGACTGTTCGCCGCCATAGATCTCGGTGAGTTCGGGGACGACGCCCGCGCAATGGGCCATGACGCGGTCGCAGCGCGGCGCGAAGCGGCAGCCGCCGAACTGCTGGGTGAGGACAGGAACGGTACCCGGTATCGCCTGCAGCGCCTGGCCGCGGCGGCGCGCATCGGGCAGCGCGCGCAGCAAGGCGCGCGCATAGGGATGCTTGGGATTGGCGAAGAAGTCCTCCGCCTTGGCGACCTCGATGATCTGGCCGGCGTACATCAACGCGACGCGGTGCGCCATGCCCGCCACGACGGCCAGGTCATGCGTGATCAGCAGCAGCCCCAGGCCCTGCTCCTTCTGCAGCTCCTTGAGCAGGTCCAGCACCTGCGCCTGGATCGTGACGTCCAGCGCCGTGGTCGGCTCGTCGGCCACGAGGAAGTCGGGTTCGGTCGCCAGCGTCATCGCGATCATCACGCGCTGCTTTTGGCCGCCGCTCATGCGGAATGGGTAGTCGTCGATGCGGCGTTCGGGCTCGGGAATGCCGACGCGGCGCAGCCACTCGATCGCCTTGGCGCGCGCCTCCGCGCCGCGCAGCGCGGTGTGCGACTCGATGGCTTCGACGATCTGCGCGCCGATCTTCATGACCGGGTTCAGGCTGGTCGATGGCTCCTGGAAGATCATGCCGATGCGGCCGCCGCGCACGGCGCGCATGCCCGCTTCCGGCAGCGCCAGCAGATCCTCGCGGTCGAGCCGCACATCGCCCGAGGTCACGCGGCCGTTCTCGGGCAGGAGCCGCATCAACGCGAGCGCGGTCATGCTCTTGCCGCAGCCCGATTCACCGACCAGCGCAAAGGTTTCGCCGCGCTGGATGGACAGGGTCAGGCCGTCGATGGCCTTGACCAGTCCGAACTCGGCGTCGAGCGCCACCTTCAGGTCTTGGGTCTGGAGCATGCGATCGTCCCGTTCTTTCTACTTCTGCACGGCCGGCTTGCGCATGATGGCCAGGCGCGGGCGGAACGCGCGGGCGCGCGGGTCGAACGCGTCGCGCACGCCGTCCGCGAACAGGTTGACGGCCAGCACCACCGTGACCATGAAGCCGAACGCGGCCGCGAAGCTCCACCACACCACCGGGTCGAGGCTCATCTCCTTGCGCGCCAGGTTGATCATGCCGCCGAAGCTGTTCATCGACGGATCGACGCCAACGCCCACGTACGACAGCACCGCCTCGTAGAGGATCAGCGACGAGAAGTCGAGCACCGTGACGATCAGCATCAGGTGGGCGACATTGGGAAAGATGTGGCGCACCATGATGCGCGTCGAGCTCACGCCGAACGCGTTGGCGGCCTGCACGTAGTCGAGTTCGCGCAGCTTCATCGTCTCGGCGCGCAGCAGGCGGCAAAGCCCGGCCCAGCCGGTCAGCCCGAGCACTGTGCACAGCAGGAACAGCTTGACGTCGGAACGCTCGACACCGGTCTCGAACATGTCGGGATGCTTGTCGAGGAAGACCTGCACCATCAGCACGCAGGCCGCGATCAGCAGGATGTTGGGCACCGACGAGAGCACGGTGTAGAAATACTGGATCACCTCGTCGACCCAGCCGCGGAAAAAGCCTGCCATGATGCCCAGCACCACGGCCAGCGGCAGCGTGGCGATGGTGGCCAGCGAGCCGATCACGAATGCGGTGCGGATGCTCTTGAGCGCCTGGTAGAGCACGTCGTTGCCGGTGGTGTCGGTGCCGAACACGTGGTAGGCGCTCATCAGGCAGAGCGTGACGCCACTCAGCACCGCGATGACGGCCAGCGTCCACAGCGCGGCGCGCCACGGAATCTCTCCCTCGTTGCGCCACACGCTCGCCGCGGTCTCGACGAACCCCGCGTCTCGCGCGCGCGCCAGCAGCCTGAACAACGTGGCAGCGGCAGCGGCGGCCAGCAACAGGCCCAGAACGAGTCCCGTCAGGCTGCGCGACAGCAGGTCGCCAGCCCATTGATGCTCGGGGTCGGACAGTTGCGCGCCGCCGTGCAGCAGGCGGGGCGAGACCCGCTGCACCTTGCCGTTGATCGAGACGGTGTCGCGCCGATAGCTGAGGTAGGCCAGCGGCCGCGAGTAGGTGACCTCGCGCGAGGCGAGCAGCCCGGAAAGCACGTAGTCCAGCCCCGAGCGCGTGACGGTGTCGTAGGCCACGCTGCCCGCGGGCGCCCCGGCGACCGCCTTCAGCGCAGGACGGTAGTGCACGCTGTCGAACGCGGTGACAAGCAGGCACCCCGCGAGGATCAGCGACGAGCACAGTGCCGGCGCGTCGCGGAACACCTTGCGCCAGCTGGCTTTCAGGTTGGGCGAGCGCGCCACCATCACCGCATACGCGATCATGAACGCGACCAGCAGCCAGACCGTCGCGTCCGTCCACAACAAGACGAATTTCGGCATCGTGATCCAGTCCTCAGGCCAGACGCACCCGGGGATCGACCCAGGTGTAGGCGACGTCGATCAGCACGAACGTCGCGATGTACAGCAGCGAGCCGACGAACACCATCGTGCGCACGACCGCGAAGTCCTGCTTGGTGATCGCGTCGATGACGTAGGCGCCCAGGCCCGGCAGGCCGAAGAAGCTCTCGAACACCAGGCTGCCCAGGAATACATAGGGCAGGTATGAGCCCGCGCTCGTCACGATGGGCAGCAGCGCGTTGCGCAGCACGTGGCGAAACAGCACCACCGTCTCGGACAGGCCTTTCGCGCGCGCGGTGCGCACGTAGTCCTTGCCGATCTCCTCGAGGAACATCGCGCGGTACAGGCGCGCCTCGGTGCCCAGCCGCGCCAGCAGCGACAGCACGATGGGCAGCAGCAGGAACTTGGCCACGTCCCAGCCCGGCACGTAACCCGAGATCGGCGCGATGCGCAGCAGTCGCGAGAACATGAACTGCCCGACGATGATGTAGAACAGGCTGGAGATCGACAGCATCAGCACGCAGGTGACAACGCCCCAGAAGTCGAGCCGCGTGTGGCGGAACATCACCAGCAGCAGCGCGAACGCGGTGCTCGCGATGACCTGCAGCACGAACAGCGGCAGCGCCAGTTGTACGCTGACCCACATGCGCCGGTTCACCTCGGGGCCGATGTCGCCGGCGCTCTCGGCGTCGGAGCGTCCGAAGCGCAGCTCGAACAACGACACGGAGCGCTCCCAGAAGATGGTGTCGGTGAAGCGCTCGGCGCCCTGCTTCGCGTCGTTCACATACAGCGGCTTGTCGTAGCCGCGCTCGACCTTCCACTTGTCGATCAGGTCCTGCGTGATGTGCTTGCCGCCGATGTTCAGGCGCGCCATGTCATCGGGCGTGTTGACGGTGAAGAACAGGAAGAATGTGAGCAGGTTCACGCCCAGCAGGATGAGCGCACCATACAGGATGCGTCGCAGGAGGTAGGAGATCATGGTGTCGGTCAGGCCGTGAGCAGCTCGCCGCGCGCATTCATGCGCTCGCGCCGCTTGAAGCTGCGCACGGCCAACAGCAGCAGGCCTGCGAAGGCCAGCGCGAGCACGATCATCGGCCACCAGATGGGCTTGTTCCACTGGGCCTGCGCGCGTCGGCGTTCGTCGACGTCGATGCGCAGGTAGCGCCCTTGGTCGCGGATCAGTACGGCTGGCTTGGAGTTGTAGACCCAGTGCTGCACGGCGGCCGACGAGTACGGGAAAAAGCCGAAGCTCCACGGCGCATCGACCTGCAGGATGTGCACCATCTTGTCGATCAGTTGCTGCTTGTCGGCGCCGTCGGGCAGCGTCTTCATCTGCTCGAACAACCGATCGAATTCGGGGTTCTGGTAGTTGGCCGTGTTCTCGCCGTCCGACACGCTCTTCGCGTTCGGGCCGTAGAACAGGAACAGGAAGTTTTCGGCATCGGGGTAGTCGGCATTCCAGCCGGTCCAGAACACCTGGTGCTTGCCCTTGCGCACCTTGTCCTGGAACTGGTTGTTGTCGGTGGCGCGTACTTCGAGCTGGATGTCGATCTTGGAGAACTGGCGCACCACCCAGTCCATCTCGACCTTGCGCTCGGGCGTGGGCAGCGCGTAGAAGTCGTAGTTGATGACCAGCGGGCGCCCGGTGCGCACGTCGCGACCCTGCGGGTAGCCGGCCTCGACCATGAGCGCCTTCGCCTCCTCGATCGAACGCCGCACGGGGTGGCCATCGATCAGCCGGTGCGTGACCGGGTCGAGCCCCGCGGGCGTCCCCTCGCGCGAGCCGAAGATGCCGTTGGGGATGGGCCCCTGCGCGGTCGCACCGGCGTGGTTCGGGAAGATGCGCGAATACTCCTCCCAGTCGATCGCGATCGAGATCGCCTGGCGCAACTTGCGATTCTTTTCCTGCTGCTCGGGCGTGTCGCCCTTGCCGATCACCGGGTCCAGCATGTTGAAGCCGATGACGTAGCTGTTGACGTCGTCGAAGCGATCGAGGCGGAAGCCCTTGGCGTCGTACTCCTTGCGCACCTCTTCGGAGTCTTGTTTTTCCACCACGTACTCCATGCCCAGGTCAACGCGCTCGAATACCTCGAGATCGTAATAGCCCTGCAGGAACTTGGCCTTCTGCGGGACATTCTCGCGCTCGGCCGTGACGACGATCTTGTCGACGAACGGCGTCCTTTTGCCGCAGTCGTCCAGCAGGCCCTTCTCCTTGTCGCCAGGCATGCCCTCGCACGGATACGGCTCGCCGCGATAGTTCGGATTGCGCGACATCACCTGACGCCTGTCCTTGAAGTACTCGGTCTGCATGAACGGGCCGGTGCCCACGGGCCAGACGTCGAGCGTGAGGCTGGCCGCGGCCATGCCCGGCTGCGCGTAGAAGGCATCGGCCTCCCACGGCACCGGCGCCATGAACGTCATCGCCATCCAGTAGCTCCACTGCGGGTAGCGGCCTTTGATGCGCACCCGGAGGGTGTACTTGTCGGGCGCCGTGGCGCCGGCCAGCGGGTACTTGCGGAAATCGAGGAAGGGGCGGTCGAGGTTGGCCGGATCCAGGCCGGCGCGCAAGCGGGCGTCCTCCTTCTTGATGAAGTCGCCGTAGTCCTTCAGCCCGATCACGTACTCGGAGAAGATGCCGAAGATGGGCGTCGTGATGCGCGGCGTGGCGTGGCGCTTGAGCGCGTAGACGAAGTCCTCGGCAACGAGCTCGCGCGTGCCCTGGTGCTCGAACTGCAGCGGCGAGGACCGGCCGCCGAGCTCGCCGGGCTTCATCGAGTGGTAGTAGTAGTTGCCGTTGGCGTCCTTGGCGAAACAAGGATGCGGCTGGTAGAGGATGCCGGGCTTGATCTTGACGTCGTAGACGCTCTCGGCCACCTGGTCGGCGGGCGCGTCGTCGGGCAAGGGCTGCCCGTCCTTGTCGTAGTAGCGCGGCTTGGCGACGTCCTGCGCCGACTTGCCGATCAGCTGGTACGGGCGCTTGAGGTAGTGGTAGCCGTAGGGCGGCTCGTAGATCTGGTAGGTGAAGGTGGTGTCGTTGGTCCAGTACGACGCCGTCGGATCCATGTGGCGCGGCGAGCCTTCCTGCATCGCCGTGAACAGCGTGTTCTGGCTGGCGGCGCCGCTTTCCCAGGGGCTGTTGTCACAGCCGGCCACGCACAGCAGCAGAACGCTCGCGACCAACCAGGCGATGCCACGCCAACGACCCAAAACACCGCCCATGCGGATCTCCCGAACTCGAGCCGCGAGGGGGATGGCCCCGCCGGCTCGCCAACAAAACAAAACCGCCTGCGGCAGCCACCGGGTTGTGCCCGAGGCCGCACGAGGCGTGTCCGTGAATTCTAGGGGCGTCGCGTCAGACGGCCCCTAAGGGTTTTCAGCCCTTGCTGCGATGCAATAAGCAAGAGCCGGGCCCACAGCCCGCCAGGCTGCCGAAAACCTGGCTAGACAAGTATCTCAGTGATCGTGGCCATGATGCCCGTGGCCATGGTCATGACCCTCGGGATCGGGATGATGATGGTGCGCATGGTCTTCGTCCCAGCCGAGGAACACGTCGCGCCCCTGCACCACCAGGTGGCCCTTGATGCCGAACGGCACGGTCACCTTGGTCGGCACGTGGCCAAACGGAAACCCGGTCAGGATGGGCACGTCGACGAGCGAACGCAGGTGCGCGACGACGGTCCTGAGCGAATAGCCGCGGTCCAGCGGAGACTTCTTCCAGTCGCTGAACGCACCCAGCAGGATCGCCTTCTGCGACGCCAGCGCGCCAGCTTGGTGCAGTTGCAGCAGCATGCGTTCGACGCGGTAAGGATGTTCGGCCACGTCCTCCAGCAGCAGCACGCCGCCCTTGACCTTGGGCCAGTGCGGCGTGCCCAGCAGCGAGCACAGCATGGCCAGGTTGCCGCCCCACATCAGGCCGCGGGTGTCCAGGCCATCGAAACCGGCCTCGGTGCGAAAGCCCACGGCTTCCAGCGCGCCGGTCATCGCCTCGGCGAAGCAATCGGGCGTGACCTCGTCGAGCTCGTCGCGCCCGAAGTCGTCGCAGGCGAGCGGGCCCCACCAGGTCGGCGCCTTCGCGTGAGCCAGCAGGCCCATCTGCAGCGCGGTGAGGTCGCTGTAGCCGACCCAGCGCGTGCCGGACTCGACACTCTTGGCCAGCAGCGGCCAGTCCAACCGGTCGAGCAGCCGCGTCAGGCCGTAGCCCCCGCGCGTAGCCAGCGCGACGCCCGGCTGCGCGCGCGCGACGCGGTGGATCGCCGCCAGCCGGATGTCGTCGTCGCCGGCAAAGCGCTGGTGCCTGGCGAGCGCGGCCTCGTCGATGGCCACCTCGAAGCCCATCTTCTTCAGGCGCCTGGCGGCCAGCTTCAGCGGCGCCGCCTTGGCGAGCACGCCCGCGGGCGTGTACAGGATCAGCGAGGTCATCGCGTCGCTCCTCGGGGGTCGGGTGAAAACTCGGTGGAATGCTCGTCGATCTCGGTGGCCGTGCCCACAGGAATGTCGTCGTCGATTGCCAGGACGACTTCCGCGACCGGGATGGCCGCATCGTCCGGCTGGGGTTCCGGCTTCGATGCGGCCTGGCGCGCCTTGTGGGCGGCGCGGCGTTCGGCGAAGAATGCGCGCAGCAGGCTGCCGCAGTCGTCTTCCATGCAGCCGCCGACGATGGTGGTCTGGTGATTGAGCTGCGCGATCCCGAACAGGTCGACGACCGAGCCCGCCGCTCCTGTCTTCGGATCGCGGGCGCCGAAGACCACGCGCTTGAAGCGGGCGTGGATCAACGCCATCGCGCACATCGCGCAGGGCTCCAGCGTGACGACGAGCGTGCAGTCTGGCAGCCGGTAGTTGTCGAGCAACTGGGCCGCATGGCGCAGCGCCACGAGCTCGGCGTGAGCGGTCGGGTCGGTGGTGGTGATCGGCCGGTTGTAGCCGGTAGCCACGACCTGCGGTACGCCGTCGGCATCGTCGCGCAGGATGACCGCGCCGACCGGCACTTCGCCGACCAGCCATGCGTTCTGCGCCTGGTCCAGCGCCTGGCGCATGGCACGCTCCTCGGCGGGACTGAACGGCGACGCGGGCGCGTCAGGCGATGGCGATGGCGGCAAGGGATCGTTCAAGGCAGCGATGGCGTTCAACGCGTGCCGTCTTCGCCAGCGCTCGCCGCCTGGTCGGCGGTGTGCTGCGTGGCGGCCTTCATGGCCTTGTCGAGTTCGCGCTGATACTGCGACATTGTCGGCGAACTGCTGCCGCCAAACGGGGCGGAAGACGCGTCCGAGGCAGCCGTCGCGGACGGCAGGAAACGCTTGCTGGCCTGCAACTGGCTGCGCACCGTCAGCCCGATGCAAGCGAGCACGATCAGCAGCATTACGAAGCTCAAGGCTCTCATGGCGTGGCGGGGCGAGAAAACGACAAGCGCGCATTATCGTTGCATGGCGCGATGTCCGCTCGACGACGCTGGTGTGCGGCGTTGGCTAGGATGCGTCCCATCACTCGACTGACTGCACATCGCCATGACTGCTCTTCCCTCCAGGACATCGACGTCACCCGAATCGACGGCACGCCGGCCAGCCTGGCCGCTTATGCGGGCAAGGTGCTGCTGGTGGCGAACGTCGCGTCGAGATGCGGCCTGACGCCGCAGTACGAAGGCCTGGAGAAATCGGCGACGGCTCGGTCCGCGAGCGCCTCAAGGGCTACGGCGTCGTGCCCGTGAATCCGGCCGACGTGCTCTGGAACTTCGAGAAATTCCTGGTCGGACGGGATGGCCGGGTGATCGCGCGCTTCGCGCCGGACATCACGGCCGACGATCCGCGGCTGATCGAGGCCGTCGATGCGGCACTGGCGGCCTGAAGCTTCAGCACTGCAGCGGCCAGCGTCCGATCACGTCGTGCCGGTGCGCACCGACGCGGCTGTCGATCAGCACCAGCTCGCTCGGTCGCCAGCGCACCGGCTCGATCGCTGTTTCGGCGACGCGCTTGCCGCGATAGGACAAGGTCATGTGGGGCGTGAAGCTGCGCGCCTTGATCTGCTCGCCCACATCGGCCAGCATCATGCCCAGCGACAGATGCAGGCCCCGGAACCCGGCGCGACCCGCTTCGTTCGAACTCTTGAATACCAGCGGATTGCCCTCGCCGCCGAAGGTCGCGACCTGGTCGAAGACGACCTCGAACGGGGCGCAACTCACCGCGGCGCCGGCACGGCACCAGCGCGCGATGTCGGCATCCGGCCGCACATCGAGATAGCCACCGACGGCGTGCAAGGAGACGTGCAACCGGCCTGGTTCGAGCAGCTTGCCTCCGATGCCCAGGTCGCCATGGATCCGGGCCCCGTGTTCGTGCAGGGCAGCCGTACCCTCGATGTCGGTAACGGCCGCGAAGAACAACGTGTGTGGGAAAAGCGGCGCGCCGTCCGGAACCGGCGCCGCCGCCGTCGGGGGCGATGTCGGCACCGGCGGCAAGGTATCGAACATCGACATCTGGTCGAACATGGCGACTTTCCCGCGTTCACATTCGCGGCTTGGCAGAGATGCCTGTATGTTCATACAGTCGATGGTCTCTGTCAAGCGCCTGCGCCGTCAGGCGAACGACGGCCGCCCGCTCACTCCCACTCGATCGTCGCCGGCGGCTTGCTCGACACGTCGTACGTCACGCGATTGATGCCGCGCACCTCGTTGATGATGCGGCCCGACACCTTCTTGAGCAATCCGTAGGGCAGCTCGGCCCAGTCGGCGGTCATGAAGTCGCTGGTCTGCACGGCGCGCAGCGCGACGACGTAGTCGTAGGTGCGGCCGTCGCCCATCACGCCCACGCTCTTGACCGGCAGGAACACCGCGAAGGCCTGGCTCGTGAGCTCGTACCAGTTCCTGCCCGTGGTCTCGTCGCGCCAGTTGCGCAGTTCTTCGATGAAGATCGCGTCGGCACGGCGCAGCAGGTCGGCGTAGTCCTTCCGGACCTCGCCGAGGATGCGCACGCCCAGGCCCGGTCCCGGGAACGGATGGCGGTACACCATCTCGGGCGGCAGTCCCAGCGCCACGCCCAGTTCGCGCACCTCGTCCTTGAACAGGTCGCGCAGCGGCTCCAGCAGCTTCAGGCCGAGCTGCTCGGGCAGGCCGCCGACGTTGTGGTGGCTCTTGATGGTCGTGGCCTTCTTGGTCTTGGCGCCGCCGGATTCGACGACGTCCGGATAGATCGTGCCTTGCGCGAGCCACTGCGCTCCCTTGTGGCCGCCACCGCCGGCCTTGAGCTTGGCGGCCTCGGCCTTGAAGACCTCGACGAACTCGCGCCCGATGATCTTGCGCTTGGCTTCCGGGTCGGTGACGCCAGCCAGGTGGCCCAGGAACTGCGCGCTCGCGTCAACGTGCACGACCTTCGCATGCAGCCGGCCGGCGAACATCTCCATCACCATCTTGCCTTCGTCCAGGCGCAGCAGGCCGTGGTCGACGAACACGCAGGTGAGCTGGTCGCCGATCGCGCGATGGATCAGCGCCGCGGCCACGCTCGAATCGACGCCGCCGGACAAGCCCAGGATCACCTCCTCGTCGCCCACCTGCTCGCGGATGCGCTTGACGGCTTCCTCGACGTGGCCGGTCATGATCCAGTCGGCCTTCGCGCCGGCAATGCCCAGCACGAAGCGCTCGAGCAGCTGCTTGCCCTGCACCGTATGCGTCACCTCGGGATGGAACTGCACGCCGTAGTAGCCGCGCGACTCGTCGGCGATGCCGGCGATCGGGCAGCTGGGCGTGCTGGCCATCAGCGCGAAGCCCGGCGGCAGCTTCGTGACCTTGTCGCCATGGCTCATCCACACCTTGAGCATGCCGTGGCCTTCGGCCGTGCGGAAGTCCTCGATGCCTTCGAGCAGCTTCGTGTGGCCGTGCGCGCGCACCTCGGCATAGCCGAACTCGCGATGATGCGACGGTTCGACCTCGCCGCCCTGCTGCACCGTCATCGCGAACATGCCGTAGCAGATGCCCAGCACCGGCACCTTGGAATCCCACACGGCCTGCGGCGCGCGCAGCTCGGCGTCTTCATACGTGCTCGCGTGGCTGCCCGACAGGATGATGCCCTTGGCGCCGAACGAGCGGATGAAGTCGTCGGAGACGTCGTTGGGATGGATCTCGCAGTAGACGTGCGCCTCGCGCACGCGGCGCGCGATCAGCTGCGTGACCTGGGAGCCGAAATCGAGGATGAGGATCTTGTCGTGCATGGCGGCGAGTCGGGTGAGGATGGGGAATTCAGGATTTGACGGCGACGGGCGCCGCCGAAACGTCGCCGCGAAGCCGGCTGAAATGGCGCAAGGTCATGGCCATCGCGCACAGTTGCAGCGCGGCGCAGACGTAGTACGGGGCACCGAGGCGCCAGTCGCCGCGCGGGGCGTCGGCAACGGTGCGCAACAGCAGCGGCCCGATGACCGGCGCGAGCACCGCGGTGAGGCTGGACAGGCCCGACACGGCGCCCATGGTCTGTCCCTGCGTCGTCGCGTCGGCGGCGTTGGCCGTGAGCGTCTGCAGCGATGCGCTGACGGCAAAGCCCAGAACGTTGCAGGCGATGACGACGTACATCATCCAACCCTGCGTCGCCGCGCCCCAGGCCACATACGCGATGGCGGACGACACCAGCCCGCAGATCACCAGTCGCTGCGCCGACAGCAGCTTGTTCAACCGTCCCACCAGCACGCCCTGCACCAGCACCGACATGGCGCCGACGGCGCACAGCGACCAGCCGATCTGCTGCGGCAGCCAGCCGAACTTCAGCTGCGTGTACAGCGCCCAGGTATTCTGCAGGATGAACTGCGCCAGCGAGGCGAACGCGATCACGCCCAGCAGCGCGCCCATGCCCTTGAGCTGCGCCAGGTGCATCAGCGAGCCAATGGGATTTGCACGCGCCCAGCTGAACGGCCGACGGCGCTCGGGCGGCAGAGACTCGGGCAGCACGAAGAAGCCGTAGAGCCAGTTGCACACGGCGAGACCACCGGCGCAGTAGAACGGCAGCCGCAGGTGAATGCCGCCCAGCAGGCCGCCCAGCACTGGCCCGAGGATGAAGCCGAGCCCGAACATCGCGCCCAGCATGCCGAAGCGCTTGGCGCGATGCTCGGGCTCGGTGATGTCGGACACGTAGGCGTTGGCCACCGCGATGTTGGCCTGCAGCGCGCCGCTGAACAGGCGCACGGCGATCAGCATCCACAAGGCCGTCGCCAGCGCGGTGACGAAGAAGCTGAGCGCCAGGCCGCTGAAGCCGATCAGCAGCACCGGCCGGCGGCCGAAGCGGTCGGACAGCGCGCCCAGGATCGGCGAACCGATGAAATTGGCAAAGCCGAAGGCCATCGCCACCCACGCATAGGCTTGCACCTGCCCGGCGGCCGAAGTCTCGAACGAGCCCACCAGGCGCGGCAGCACCGGGATGATCAGGCCGATCGAGATCATGTCGATCAGCACCGTGGCCATGATGAACGGCATCGCCGCCTGGCGTTTGCCGGAGGCGCGGCGGGAGTCGACGGCGGGGGTCTGGTCTGCGCTCACGGTGGCTGTGTCTGGTTTGGCGTGCGACGCCCGCTCGAAAGATCCGGTTCGAAAAGGCCTGCAAGCGCAACCGCCCGGCGAACCGGGCGGCTGTGCTTCAATTCCCGATCATTCAGTCGGCCCGGTAGTTTGGCGCTTCCTTGGTGATCTGGACGTCGTGCACATGGCTCTCGCGGATGCCTGCGGAGGTGATCTCGACGAACTCGGCCTTGTTGCGCATGTCGTCGATCGTCGGGCAGCCGCAGTAGCCCATGGACGCGCGCAGGCCGCCCGCCATCTGGAACAGGATCGAGACGACCGAGCCCTTGTACGGCACGCGGCCCTCGATGCCTTCGGGCACCAGCTTGTCGGCGTTCGGGTTGTCGTCGGCTTCCTGGAAATAGCGGTCGGCCGAGCCGGCCTTCATCGCGCCGATGGAGCCCATGCCGCGGTAGCTCTTGTAGCTGCGGCCCTGGAACAGGATGACTTCGCCGGGCGCCTCTTCGGTGCCGGCGAACATGCCGCCCATCATCACGGTGCTCGCGCCCGCGGCGATGGCCTTGGCGATGTCGCCCGAGTAGCGGATCCCGCCGTCGCCGATCAGCGGCACGCCGGTGCCCTGCAGCGCGGTGGCGACGTTGTCGATGGCCATGACCTGGGGCACGCCGACGCCCGCGACGATGCGCGTGGTGCAGATCGAGCCCGGGCCGATGCCCACCTTGACCGCGTCGGCGCCGGCCTCGGCCAGCGCCAGCGCGGCTGCGCCGGTGGCGATGTTGCCGCCGATGACGTCCACCTGCGGGAAGTTCTTCTTGACCCACTTCACGCGGTCGATGACGCCCTGGCTGTGGCCGTGGGCGGTGTCGACGACGATGGCGTCGACGCCGGCCTTGGCCAGCAGCT
>Ga0302279_10005202_pt1 | contig 14697 bp, 13 predicted proteins | sample III_Bog_N3_3_FD_194541 | JGI IMG/M metagenome (GOLD analysis project Ga0302279, IMG submission 194541) | Peat permafrost microbial communities from Stordalen Mire near Abisko, Sweden - III_Bog_N3_3 | ecosystem: Environmental > Terrestrial > Soil > Wetlands > Peat | place: Sweden: Abisko...
GCCGTCACCGTGTAGCCGGTGATGGCCGAGCCGCCGTTGGAGGCGGGCGCGGTGAACGTCACGCTGGCCTGGCCTTGACCGGCCGTGGCGGCGCCGATGGTGGGCGCTCCCGGCGCGGTGGCTGGCGTCACCGCGTTCGATGCGGCCGAGGCCGCTCCGGTCCCGACGCCGTTGGTGGCGGTGACCTTGAAGGTGTAGCTGTCACCGTTGGTGAGGCCGGTGACGGTGATCGGGCTGATCGCTCCCGTGCCCGTCTGGCCGCCGTTGGCCGGGGTCGTCGAGTCGGTCGCCGTCACCGTGTAGCCGGTGATGGCCGAGCCGCCGTTGGAGGCCGGCGCGGTGAACGTCACGCTGGCCTGGGTGTTGCCGGGCGTGGCGGCACCGATGGTGGGGGCGCCGGGGACGGTGGGTGCATTGATCACGTAGGAGACCGGGTTGCTGGTCGATCCGGCGAACGCCGCCCCCGTCGTCGGCGCGTAGACCGCTGTGAGGGAGTCGCTGCCGGCCGGCAGCGCAGTGGTCGTGAGCGTCGCCGTCCCGTTGGTCACCGGCTGCGGGCTCCCGACCGGCGATCCGCCGCTCTCGAACTGGACGGTGCCCGGCGCGCTGGCGTCGGCGACGGTCGCCGTCAACGTCACTGACGTTCCGGCGTTCTGTGGGCTGGCGGGAGTCGGCGTCTCGAGCGTCGTGGTCGTGGTCGCCTGGGGCGAATAGGCGAGGGTCCATGCGCCAGTGTTGGGGTCGACGGAAATGTCAGCCGAGTCGTAGGTGCTCGAGGTGTTGGGGTGTTGGTACGTCCGGAGCCGCAGCACGTAGAGGCCGGCGTACCCGTCGGTCGTCGATGTGTCGGTGTTGGGGAACGCGGTGGTGAGCTGCGACAGGCTGTAGCTCTGCCCCGTGTACACGGGCAGTGATGAGCTGCCGAGCGCTCCCGGTGCGGCGCTGGGCAAATTCGAGCTGCCGAAGGAGAACCCGTTCCAGTTGCCGGGCGATGTCACGGGGGTACCGTTCTGCGTTGGGGTGTAGCCGTCGAAGTCCGCCAACGTGGCCGAGCCCTGCAGGGCCGTGTTGCCCTGGATGTAGGCGGCGATCGGGTTGTCGGAGATGTTCCCCCCGGTGATCACCTGCCCCGACGAGTTGTAGAACGTGAGGCCGCCGGCCTGGGGTGGATTCCCGATCGGCTCCCACGGCGGGGTGGTCGATGCACCTGCGCTGCTCGTGAACACAGCGCCGATCAGCACGCTGCTGACCACGAGGGTGGCGCCCAGAATGGCTGTCGTGGCCGCCCTGAGGGTGGCGCGTCGGACAGGGTTCTTCATTGTGTGTCGCCTTTCGTTGTAGAGCTGCTCGTAGAGGGGGGAACCGGAGAGCCGGCGGCCACCAGGCCGGACGCCTGGCGTCGGCGGCGGAGGGCAAGAAGCACAATGGTTGACAGAACCACCAGCACGGCCAGGACGATGCCCAGGAGGACGGGCAGATTCGAGGACTGTGTGGACGCGTCCACGCCCGTTCCCAGCGCCGAACCGGCTGTGGTTTTCCGGCCCGCCGACGAATCGGCGTCAGAGGCCGGAGTGGTGCCGGACGATGTGCCTGCACCAGAAGCCGTCGTTGTCGTCGTCGTTGTGGTGGTCGTTGTCGATGGCGGCGGCGGCGGCGTTGTCGCGGATGGCAGAAGCACGCTCTCGATCGAAACGGCCGTCCCCGAGGCACAGTTCACGGGACTGCCGCCGATCGCCTGCCAGGTACTGCCGGTGACCTGGATGTTGAGCGCTGGGTAGTGCAGGGTGTAGGGCTGCTTGTCGGAGGTACTCAGGTACATCCGCAGCTGCAAGAAGCCGTCCCACTGGGGGGGGTACTGAGCGATGATGTCCTGCAGCGACTGGTCACCATCTGTGGCCGCCGCCATGGGATTGGCCGGGTTGGTGTAGCTCGAGGACGAGGTCATCTGGGCGCCGCTCCAGTCACCCGGCGGAAGGGATTGCAGCGGCTGGTATGCCACCAGAGTCGCTGTCCGCCCGGCGTTGTCGTAGGGCGCCTGCGCAGGCTGCGTGGACACGGCGCGCCACGCAAAGGGCTTGGCGGTGACACTGCCGCTCGTGATCTGTTGCCCCGCCTGGTTGCAGAGGCCGATGGAGCCCACGACAGCGGGGTCCGTGTAGGGCGCGGCCGGGCTGGCCCCAGCCCGACCGGCCAGCGCGAGCGGCCCCGCCAGGCCGAGCGCCACCACAAGGATGACGCGTGTCCTTCGGACGAGCGCGTTCACGCGCTCGCCTCAGCCGGTTGACGAGCCGCACGTCCGGACGTCTCGCCGCGGGCGTGCCGGCCGGCACCATGCCGCGGCGCCGGCTGCTTCCGGCGGCGGCGACGCGCCAGGATCACGCCGAGGATCACCAGCACGATGATGGCGAGCAGCGTCCACGGGATCGCCCACACCGACGTGCTCGCTGTCACCGGCACGAGACCGGGGACAGTGGTGCCGGGCACGGCAACGGGTTGAGCCGTGACCGATTGGTGAAGAAGGATCTCGGGCCACACGCCGGTCATGACGACGCTCTCGGCCACGGATTTGCCCGCCAGAAGGAGCGGGACTTTCGGCATCGACACCTGGTGGTTGTCGCCGATCAACCCCGACACGGCGACCGACTGATCGACCCCGAGGTCGACATTGCCTGTGTTGCTGATGACGTAGCTGACCTTGACCTGGCCCTTGCCGACAGGATTGGCCGTGCCTTCGTAGGTCGTGTGGAGGTCGGTTACGGCGAGTTGCGGTGTGAGGGGACCGGACACCAGAACGAAGACGCGAGTGCCCACCCGCTGATCGAGGATGATCCGGTGGCCGCTGGCGCTGCTACCTGTCGTCTGGAGCGAGGCCACGATGCCACCCGCGTGGTCGCCGGGCGTGACCTTGACCGGGACGTGGACAACGAACGGAACCACTGCCCTGCCCGGGCCGCTCGTGGTTGCTGCGGGCACCTGCACGGTGGACGAGCCGGGTGCCAGCGTGATCCAGGACCCCACGTCGGTCGGTTTCTGGTTCGCGGGCAGCAGACCGAAGCCGCCTCCCGAGGTCTCGACCGCGTCCGTCGCGTACATCTGCAACGACAGCGGTGCCGACGAATAATTGACCGCGGCCACGTTGTCGTTGACAACGGCGCCCGGGGTGGCCGAAATGGAGAATTCGGAACGAACGGCCGCGCTCCCGATCCCGGCGGGCTGAATGCCGAAAGTGACCCGGGCGGCGGGCGGCGGTGGCGTGGCCGCCTCGGCCGGTCCAGCGACGAAGAGGAAGACTCCCGCTGTGGATGCCACGCCGACAGCGCCAAGCCAGGGGCCGCGCTTGCCTGAGCGGGCGAGACGACCACGGAGGTGACGCAGGGCGCCAGGCTGTGCGGGGAAAACCTCCATAGTTGACTAAACCTATCGTATTTTGTATCTACAGATATTTCAGGTTTTTAGGAGGACTGGGAGTCTTTCGCTCTGACGAACTGCAACCCCCCTTGTCCAAGGTGGCTCCCTTCCCGTCGAACGGCCGAGGGGAGCAGGTCAGCGGCACGAGACCGTGACCTGCTCCCCCCGTCGAAGCGCCTCTTTACTGCTGTGCGTTCCTGGCTAAATGATGGTGAACGTCAGGGTCGCCGTATAGGTCCCCGCTGGGGTTGAGGTCGGGGCATTCAGCGTGAGCGTGCCGAAGATGTTGACCTCACCACCACCCGGTGTCGTGGTGTCGGCGAACGCGTGCGCCGCCCCGTACAGCCCGTCAGTCCCCGCCGCCAGAGTCCCGTAAGGGAACCCGCCGGGTGGGGTACTCGTGACGTCGTTCGTCGCCACCGGGATAGTGCCAGTGCCCGACGCCTGGTAGGCGTTGCCACTGATGTAGACCGGGTGCACGCTGGTGAACGAGAGGTTCTGGCCGTTGATGGAAGCACCACCGGGCCCGGCGAAGTTGGTCACCTGGGCCGATGCCGTCCAGTCCGCGTTGCCGATTCCGGTGTCGGTGATCGTCACGCCACCGTTGGCAGTGGTCCCGAACGGCGCCGAGGCGGTGAACTTGCCACCGGTCTGGTTCAGCGTTGCCGCTCCCAGGTCCAACGGGTTACCGGTGCTGTACGGCGTCGTGATCGTCAGCGTTCCCGCCGGGATCTCGGCCTGCAAGTTCTGCGGGTCGGACGGGTAGGGATTCGGTGCGGTCGCAGTGAACAACACGTTCGGTGAGATGGAGCTGGCGTAGTTCCCCGACGGAATGAAAGAGGCGACGATGTTGTGCGCCCCCTGGCCGAACAGGCTGTAGTTCAGCGTGGCGGTCCCCGTGGTGCCGACAGGGACAGTGCCCAGCGAGGTGCTGCTGCCGGTGACCTGGCCGGTTGTGACGGATCCGTTGTCCCAGAAGGTGACCGACCCGCCGCCATTGAGCTCCGCACCACTCGCCGTGGTGTCCGTCACGTTGGCCGTGAGCCCGACCGTCGTGTCGGCTGCAGCGGTCGTCGGATTGATCGCCAGCGCGGTGGCGGTCACGTCGGCGGCCGGCGGGTTCACGAGGTACGAGACCGGGGTGCTGGTCGATCCGGTGAACGCCGCTCCCGTTGTCGGCGTAAAGGACGCCGTAAGCGAATCGGTCCCGGTCGGCAGGGTACTGGTCAGCAGCGTGGCAACACCGTTGACCACGGTGACAGGACTGCCTTCCGGCGTGGCCCCGCTGTAGAACTGCACGGTGCCCGGCGCGCTGACGTCAGTGATGGCGGCGTGCAAGGTCACCGGGCCCCCGGGGTTGGCCGGAGTTGTCGGCGTGACCGTGAGCGTCGTCGTGGTCGAGGCCTGCGGTGAGTACACCAGTGACCAGGTCCCGTTGCTCGTGTTGACCGAAATGTCGGCCGAGTCATAGGTGCTCGAGGTACTGGGGTGTTGGTACGTCCGGAGCCGCAGCACGTAGAGGCCGGCGTACCCGTCGGTCGTCGACGTGTCGGTGTTGGGGAACGCCGTGGTCAACTGCGACAGGCTGTAGTTCTGCCCCGTGTACACGGGCAGTGACGAGCTTCCGAGTGCGCCCGGTGCGGCACTGGGCAGGTTCGAGCTGCCGAAGGAGAACCCGTTCCAGTTGCCCGGCGAAGTCACCGGGGTCCCGTTCTGTGTCGGGGTGTAGCCGTCGAGGTCGGCCAAGGTGGCCGAGCCCTGCAAGGCCGTGTTGCCCTGGATGTAGGCGGCGATCGGGTTGTCCGAGATGTTCCCGCCCGTGATCACCTGCCCCGACGAGTTGTAGAACGTGAGGCCGCCGATCTCGTTCGGGGACACCGCCGGCGGCGATCCGACCTCCCACGGTGGGGTAGTCGACGCCCCTGCTGTCCCCGTCAATCCTGCGACGAGGGTACCGCCGGCAACGGCGGCGAGAGCCACTGTCGCTGCGGACCTGAATAGCCTTCTCATTGGTAATCTCTTTCTGTCTTGTGATGTGGGCTTGCAGTGCACTTCATGGGATCGGCCGGACCGGGCTGGGAGGGGCCCCATTGCGTGAAGCCCACCCAGCCCGGCGGTCCGGCGTTGACCAACTGGGAATTACCTATGCAGTTGTTGTTGACCCCCTGTTACTGGGTGGCCAGCGTGACGTTCGGAGTGGGGTACGGCGTCACTCCCGAAGCGGCAATGAGCGTCTGCCCCTCAGCCGAGAAGATGTAAGGCGTGCCACTCGGGTTGTCGAACAGTGTCTTGACCCAGTTCAGCGTGCCACCGGGCTGGTACGACGTTCCGCTGGTGGTGTCGTTGGCCCGCCAGACGAAGTAGTCGGTGAGCGCAATGTTCAACGACGCACCGGTGTTGGGCGACGTCCCGGTGAGGAGGCTCACTCCGGGCGTCAACGGGGTCGCCGAGCCGGGGAACGCCACGGTCGGACTGTAGAAGTAGTGCGCGTTCCACAGGTTCAGCCGGGCCTGGGAGAACGGCACGATGGCGTCAGCCGGGGTGGATGCCCCGGTGATCGTCGTCGGGTCGTTCTGCTCGACGGTCTTGACGACGGCGGCGTCGACACTGAACCCCGCCTTCGCTGCGGCCAGGGCAGCAATGAACTTGCTGTAGATCGACGAGGTGCTCGGCGGTATCTCCGGAATGATGGTGTCACCCGAGGACGTCACACCGTTCGTGTTGACCTGGCCCCACGTCGTCCACGTGCCGTCGTAAATGTTGGCGAGGTCGAGCGCGGACAGGCCCGCCGGAGCGTTGGTCGCAGCCGAGTTGACTGCGATCTTGATGGCGTCGGTACCGAACTTGGTGTAGTCCAGTCCGCCGGGCACCCCGTTGCCGTTGGCCGGGACCGAGGCACTGGCCACGTAGTTGATCGTCTCCGGGGTGGCAGTGTCCGCCTCCAGCGCGAGCAGGGCCGCACCACTGCTCGGCACCCGCTGGACGGGGTTGTCCCCGGCCCGGAGCACATCGGTGGGGCTGAGCTGAAGCGGGCTGGCTGCGGTGCTGCCGTTGGCGTACGACTGGCGCCCGTTGCCGTCAGCCGTGGCGTCGAACGGGACGACCCGGTTGACCCCGGTGGACTCGTCGAAGCCGAGGTGGCCACTGGTGTCACCGTTGATGAGGAAGTCCACGGCGTACTGCGGCGTGTCACCGCCGACCCCGACGACGTCGTTCGGCTGCGGGGCGTAGTCGGCAAAGGCCTGACCCGCTCCGATCACCGGCAACACCGCGGCGGCGGCCCCGATGACAGCCAATTTCACGAAACTCTGCTTTCTCACTGGCCTTTCCTCCGATCAGTCGTACGTCCGAACGTCGTGTGCATGGCTGATTCCCTCTCCTTGGTCTTCGCTGAACGGATCGGTGAACCAGTCACCGGGTCCTAATTCCGACTTACTTGATCGGATTTAGCGGCAATCTACAGATTCTCAACGCCGGCTGTCAAACAGGTATTTCACAGCTATTCCGGGGAGGGCTCGCCCCCGTCCTGCTGGACCACCTCCCCAAGAGACGCCGGAAGAAAGGGCCTGCCAACAGGGAAAAGAGGCGAACAAGGCAAGACCGGTAGAGGCAGGGCCTCTTCTGCGTGCTTCGACCTCGGCCCGCTGAGCCGACAGAACAAATAGTTGGATTTCGGGATTGTTTCGGCCCCCTGGCCCGTTTCCCCGGGAATTCAGTCCTCAGGCGCACGCCCCATCGCGCCGACGGATCCAACGTGTGGCGGAGAGTGCAGCTCGTCGTCTTGGGGAGTGCCGCCGTGCTCAGTCTCGGCGGAGCCGGGGCGTTGACCTTCGGATGGCAGGGCCCAGCGGCGGCTTCGGAGTCCCCCTTCGAGCGAAGCCCATCCACACAGGGCCACGACACCTGCACGCTGGTCGTGGACGTCACCTCGCCCCATGGTCGGCCCGCTCCGATCGGTCGCAGGGGGGCCGGAGGCGAGCACGGTGTGGGCAAGCCCGGCAATCTGTCGGTTTCCATACCCCCCGTCGTCTTTGTGCGGCCGCAAGGTCGGCGGTTGGTCGTCACGACCAACACGGGTGCGCGTCCACAACCAAGCGATAACTTCTACGTCGTCGCAGGTGGGAGGGCTGAACTGGCGGGACCTGCCGTCAGGGACGAGGTACTTTCGGCCTGCCACTCCGCCGAAGGCGGGCGCCCGGCATCAGAGGGTGGGCGTCGCCTGCCACGGGGCGCTGACGCAGCACCCGCTCCGAGGCACGGTCGGTCGTCGCCCAAGAGCTAGGGGCCTCCTGGTCTTCACGCCGGATCGAAGGGTGTTGCGATTCGTCATCCACCGGAATACCTTTATTCCGGATTGGATTACTAAGGTATGGCTGTGACGGTGGAGGACCCGACGGCCCGCACCCGCATCCGCGACGCCGCCCTTGTTCACTTCGGTGAAGACGGATACGAGCGCACGACAGTGCGGGCGATCGCTGTCACCGCCGGTATCTCACACGGCATGCTCCGACATCACTTCGGATCGAAAATTGCTTTACGCGCAGCTTGCGACAACTACATCGTCGCCGTCTTGCATCGCCTCAACACCGACGCTCCCGACGCGCCCACGAGCCCCGCCTGGTCGGAGCAGAGTGCACGGCGTTTCTGGCGTTACGTGGCACGGACTCTGGCCGATGGGTCTCCGACGGCCGGTCCGATCTTCGACGAGATGGTCACCATGACCGAACGCTGGCTTGTCGGTGCCGACGGCGCCCGCCCTGGTGCACCCACCTTCGAGGGTCGCAGCCGGGCGGCGTTGGTCACGGCCATGGCGGCGGGCATCCCGTTGTTCCACGAGCACGTTCTCCGCACTGGTGGCGTCGACATCTTCGCCCCGGAGGGACAGCGCCTGACGCCATTGGTGCTCCTCGACCTCCCCGTCGTTCGCCCACGCGACGACAAAGGAAAATCGACCGCGGCACCCCTCGAAGCGCGCCCTGAAATCTGAATGGAGGTCGATCGTCGCCGGGTGATTCCGACGCACCATGCATGCCGTCACCCCGAATACGGAGTCGCCGGTGATAATCGTGACGGTCGTGTTACATTCCGCGCCTCCGATTCGACGACGACAAGCGCCGTCGGGCCCAACGCGAAGGGAACCGGGATGCACCGTTGCAGCCACCTATTCGTCATGACAGCAACGGCGTTGAGCGCGTGTGCCGGACTGACGGCCTACGGATTCGTGGCGGACAGCGCCGCGGCCGCCGCCAAGCCGTCCACGACGCTGACCATCCTGGTGACGAACGACGACGGCGTGACCGCGCCGGGAATCAACGCCACTGTCCAAGCGCTGACCGCGCTCCCCCACACGAAGGTGACGGTGGTCGCACCCCTTACCAACGAGAGCGGGACCGGAGCCAAGGTGACAAGCGGGACCCTGACCGTGACCAACGCGACGACGGCCGCCGGATACCCGGCCAAGGCCGTCGCCGGGTATCCGGCCGACACCGTCATCTGGGCGATCGACGACCACGGCGTTCCACAGCGGCCGGACCTTGTCGTGTCGGGGATCAACTACGGCGAGAACATCGGCCCATTGGCCTCCCTCTCCGGCACGGTCGGAGCGGCACAGACGGCGCTCGCCCGCGGGATCCCCGCCCTCGCCGTCAGCCAGGGCGTCGACAACGGTCAATCGCCCAACTTCTCGCAAGGCGCCAAGTACCTGGTGGCCTGGGTGCAGGCGCACCGCAAGGCCCTGGTGGCGGCAAAGAAGGGCACCGCCTCCAGCGTGAACGACAACCTCAACGTACCGACCTGCGCCACCGGACATATCCGTGGGCCCGTCAACGTCGCGCTGGGCACCACGTTGACCGGCTACTCCGTGGGCACCGTGGACTGCTCCGGCACGCCAGCGAAGCCGAAGACGGACGTGCAGGCCTTCGTGGACGGGTTCGCCTCTCTCACGACACTGCACCCGGTGAACCCACCGCAGTAGACCTGCGCTTTCGAGGCCGTGAGCTCTCACCGGATCAGGTAGGCGGCACCCCGTTCGTCGTCGGCGCCAGTCCTTGCTGTTGGGCCATGACCGCCGCCTCTACGACCTGCAGGTCCGAAGGGTCCATGGCCAGCGGCCCACCGGCCACGGGAACCTGCCAGACGTGGGTCATCATCGGTGTAGCGCCGTAGTGGTACGACCCCGGTGGGCAGGGCGTGAAGCCATCGATCTGATGCGTGGTCGCAGAGGTGCACAGGTTGGTGTGCGCGTGCCACTGGACCAGGCAGCCGTAGGGCATGGGGCCGTTGCCCGGGCCCGGCATCAGGTACATCGCCGCCACCAGCACGGGCCCGTACGGCGTGGTGGCGTAGACGAGAGAGTCCACCGTCGAAGGATTCATCACGTCCTTCGCGTTCATGTAGGACGGGTTGAGGTAGTGGACGACCGGATAGTTGGGATTTGTTATCGGGACGTAGCCGGCGGCCTTGGCCGCATTCAGGTTCTGGTACTTGGCAACCGCCGCGGACGTCGCCTGGACGTACTGGGTGGCACCGAGAACCTGCTGCGAGGTCGGTTTGGCGTCGCAGTTGGGCGTTTGCATCTTGTGGCCTTGGTCCGTGGTCGCCGAGACCGTGGTCAATCGCTCGACCTCGGCGGCCGGCAAGGCTGGACCGGTGTACTTCCAGTTCGGATCGGTGACGCCGAGTCCGGCCATGCCGGACATGTTCATGGCACCCGCAGGGTGTCCCCTGGTCGAGGTCTTGCCGGACGACGTCATCGGCATCCCCTTCATGGGGGAAGATCCGGTCATCCCTGACATCCCTGACATCCCTGACATCGGTGACGACGAGGCCGGTGCCGCTGCTGCTGTGGTGCTCGGGATCACGGCGACAGCCAATGGCATCAGGAGGACGGCCAGCACGGTGCCCAGAGCGCCGAGTGGATTGGCCGCGTTAACGCGGTGCAACGCAGCAGTGACGAAGCGAGCAGGCCGGGCGTTGACCTGAGACGATGAGGCCGTCGAGGGGGATCCCTGCGGCGCGTTTCGGCGAACCGGCATACGAACGTTCCCCTATCGGTCAGGCGGGTGACCGCTTCTGGCCCAAATATACCGATGGCATCGCTGCCATGTCGGGCGGCGACCGGGCTGGCGGATGGCGACGGACCTGGCGGATGGGCACAACGCCGAACAGACGACGTCGGGCCGGGTCAAGCCCTCAGAGAAGTTGTGCCTCTTGCAACAGCTTGATCGCCTCGGCGCCGGTCCCGAGCTCGGAAAGAGTGATGGGGTTGGGCTGGAGCCGATCGAAGGGCGTTTCGGGCTTCGCCGTGGTGACCCCCGAGGCGATCGGGTACTCGAAGCTGTCGCCGCGGGCGATGATCTCCTGCCCCTGGGCCGAGTTGAGGAATGCCACGAACCTCTGCGCTTGCTCCTGATGCGTCGAGGACTTCAAAACGCCGGCGCCGGAGACGTTCAGGACGTACCCGACGTCCCGCGGCGCAAAGTGCGCGATGGCGGAGTGCATGGCGGATGCGCCGATCTGGGCACGCTCGCGGTACCAGTAGTACTGGTTGATGATGCCGATCGCGACCTGTCCTCGATTGACCTCGTCGGTCACGGTCTCGTTGTCGGGGTAGTTGTGGCCACCGGCATTCGCCTTGAGCGCCTCGAGCCACTTGAGCGCGGCCGCGTCCCCGTACCTCCTGGCGACCGAGGTCACAATCGGTTGAAAGTCGGTCTCGCCACCTGCGATGCCGAGCTTTCCCTTCCACGCGGGATCCGCCAGCTGCATGACCGAAGTCGGCAGTTGCCTCGGCTTGAGAAGGGAGGTGTTGTAGACCATGACGCTCACCCGGGCCGAAATACCGACCCACTTGCCGTCCGTCGAGTTGTACTCAGCCGGCGTGTTCGCCAGCGTCGACGCATCAATGGTCGACAAGAGGCCCTTTGAGGCCAGATACTCCAGTGGCGGCGAATTTTCAGTGAAGAGCACGTCGGCAGGTGAGTGGGAGCCCTCGGTCACGATCTGATCGGCCAGCACGTCTTCATCGTCGTAGCGGGCGTTCACCGTGATACCGGTCTTCTTCTCGAACGCGGCCACGAGTGCCTGCGTCGTCTGCACGTGTTGCCCGCTGTAGAGCGTGATCGAGTCGGAGGACGATCCGGCTCCTCCACTGCAGGCGCTCAAAAGGGTGGCGCCGAGCACGGCGCTCAAGCAGGCGGTCAGAACGAGGCGTCGTCTCATACGGCGACTCTCCGGCAGACATTGGAGCCAGGCGCACGGATCTGACCGAGTGCCGCCATCTGGCTCAGCGCGTCGATCACGGGATCCGCGTCCGGATCGCGACGGAGACACCCCACCTGCTTCCCGCCCGCCGCCGCAATACCCGTTCCACCAGCCATCGATCGGACCCTCCGTGTCATTTCTTAGGTAAGCCTAACCTTTTATTCAACAGGGGAGCCAGCGACCTTCGGCCGCCGGGAGGGCGCCGGGCGAAGACTTGATATCATCATAACTATTATGGTTGTAAAACCACCCGTGGCAACGGTGACGGGTCCCGACGAGATGAGCCGGCGGCGGCGCATCGGGGTCCTCGCCATCTGCTCCATGAGCCTGCTCATCGTCGGCATCGACGTCACCATCGTCAACGTCGCTCTCCCCTCCATCGGGCACGACTTCCACGCCTCGCTCTCTGGACTGCAGTGGACGGTCGACGCCTACACCCTGGTGCTGGCCAGCCTCCTGATGATTTCCGGCTCGACCGCCGACCGCTTCGGGCGACGGCGGACCTTCGTCATAGGGCTGTGCACCTTCGCGGTGGGATCGCTGCTCTGCAGCCTCGCCCCCAACCTCGGCACGCTCGTCGTCTTCCGCATGGTCCAGGCCGTCGGCGGGTCCATGTTGAACCCGGTCGCCATGTCGATCATCACGAACACCTTCACCATTCCCCGCGAACGGGCCCAGGCTGTGGGCATCTGGGGCGCGGTGGTGGGCGTCTCCATGGCCCTGGGCCCGGTGGTCGGTGGAATCCTGGTGACGTCGGTCGGGTGGCGGTCGATCTTCTTCATCAACATCCCGATCGCGCTGGCGGCGGTCGTCCTGGCCCTCCGGTACATCCCCGAGTCCAAGGCGGCCGTGGCGAGAAGGGTGGACGTCCCCGGCCAGTTGCTCGTGATCGCGTTCTTGTCCACGCTGACGTACGGCATCATCGAATTGCCCGCAAAGGGATTGTCGTCGGTCGTCATCATCGGGGCCTTCACGATCGCCGCGGTCTCGCTGGCTGCGTTCTTGATCTGGGAGCGCCGCGCGGTTCAGCCGCTCGTGGACCTGCGCTTCTTCCGTTCCGTGCCCTTCTCGTCGGCCACCGTGATCGCCGTCGCGGCCTTCGCCGCGCTCGGTGGGTTCCTCTTCCTCAACACCCTCTACCTCCAAGACGTGCGAGGGCTCTCCGCGCTGCAGTCAGGGATCGACACGTTGCCCATGGCCGCCATGACCATGGTGCTCTCGCCGATCTCGGGGCGCATCGTCGGCCGACGCGGAGCCAGGATTCCTCTCTTGGTGGCCGGCCTGACTCTCACGGCCTCTTCGTTGATGCTGGTCGGACTGAGTGCGACGACCCCGTTCACCTGGCTGTTCACGGCGTACGTGATCTTCGGCATCGGCTTCGGGCTCGTCAATGCGCCGATCACCAACGCCGCCGTCTCGGGTATGCCACGAGCCCAAGCAGGTGTCGCCGCAGCCATCGCCAGCACCTCGCGCCAGATCGGTTCGACGTTGGGCGTCGCGGTGACGGGATCCCTCGTCGCCGCGTCCCTCCAGAAGGGCAGCCACCTCGATTTCGCCCTCGCCAGCCGCGCCGGCTGGTGGGTCCTGGCCGGCTGCGGCGCCGTCGTGCTGATCCTCGGGCTGGTCGCCACGTCGGCGTGGGCCCGGGCCACGGCGCACCGCACGGCCGAGGCCATCAACCCCGAGTTCTTGGAGGCGCGGGCCGCATGACGAAGTCGAGCGGGCGTCGCGACCGTGCGGCCCGGCAGGCGTGGCAGGCCATGGCCGATCTGGTCCTCCACAACGAGCGGCGGCGGGAGGTGAGCGAGGAGGTGGGCCTGAGCTTCGGCAAAATCCGGGCACTCCGTCGGATCGCCCGGCGACCCATGCCGATGTCGGAGCTGGCCTCGCTGTTGACCGTCGATCCGCCCAACCTGACCCCCGTGGTGGACGACCTGGAACAAGCCGGACTGGTGGAACGCCAGCCGCATCCCACCGACCGGCGGGTGAAGCTCGTCGTGGTGACCCCCGCGGGAGCTGCCATGGCGCAAGCAGCCAACGAGATCCTGGCCCGGCCCCCGACCCGCCTCGGCGCGCTCCCCACCGAGGACCTCGAGAGCCTGGTGCGGATATTGGCGCAGCTGCAAGGGGATCCCACACCCGACCCATGAACGGCCAGGGTGGACTCGACCCTCCGAAGGTCCGTCAGGGCCGGATGACCTGCGCTCCGGGCACGTCGGATCCGGGGGACCCGTGCAGCACTCCTTCGAGGAGTTCCACTCCCTCCACCACCCGCGGTCCCGGGCGGGAGAAGTAGGCGTTGGCATCGACGGCGACGATCCGGCCCAGGCCGGCCGCCTCAGCGCGGGCCAGGAGCGTCGGGGCCTGTGCCACGGCGCCCGCCAGGTCGAAGCCGCAGGGCATGAAGATGGTGACGTCGACCCGCACTGCCGCGATCTCCTCCCAGGTGAGGCGGCGCGAGCGGGCGCCGGCCGTGGCGAGGACCGCCTCGCCGCCCGCAGCCTCCACCTGATCCGGAACCCAGTGCCCCGCATTGAACGGGGGGTCCGACCACTCCAGAACGAGCACCCGGGGCCGGCCCCGTCCCCGGACTCGTCGGCGCACCGCGTCCACCCGAGCGCGCAGGCTCTCCATGAGCGCGTCCGCGCCGGCCCCGGTACCAGTGACGGCTCCCACCCTCCCGATGCAGGCGATCACCTCGTGCAGCCGACCCGGGTCGAGGGACACCACCTGCGCGTGACATCCGATCACGTCGAGGGCCTCTTCCACAGCACCTGATGGCACGGCGCAGACGCGGCACAGGTCCTGCGCCAGGATCAGATCGGGATCGATGGCCCGGATCTGCGCGTCGTCCAGTGTGTAGATGGACTCACCCGCCGCCACGCGTGCGCTGACGGCGGCGTCGATCTCGGACGCGCTGAGTGAGTCGTCAGTGGGCAGAGCTGTCCCCGAGACGATCGGCACCGAACGGGCCGCTTCCGGGTAGTCGCACTCGAAACTGACGCCGCACAGGTCCTGACCGAGGCC
>Ga0302279_10005203_pt1 | contig 14697 bp, 11 predicted proteins | sample III_Bog_N3_3_FD_194541 | JGI IMG/M metagenome (GOLD analysis project Ga0302279, IMG submission 194541) | Peat permafrost microbial communities from Stordalen Mire near Abisko, Sweden - III_Bog_N3_3 | ecosystem: Environmental > Terrestrial > Soil > Wetlands > Peat | place: Sweden: Abisko...
TTGCCGGCGCGCTGGAGCTTCTCGCACGCGCTCTCCAGCGCGACGAGCCCCGATCCGTCGATGACGGGCACGCTGCCCAGCGCGAGGACGACGACCCTGCTGTCCGCACCGACCCGCGCGATCGAGGCGATGGCCCTCTGCGCGGCGCCGAAGAAGAGCGGCCCGGCGATCTCGTAGAGCGTGATGCCCTTGGCGAGCTTGCGCGACTCGTCGCCCTCGGGCGTGTCGAGGAGCCGTGAGCTCGTGAGCTCCGCCATGCGCCGCATGAAGAGGAGCGCGGCGAGGACGACGCCCACGGACACGGCGACCACCATGTCGAACGCGACGGTGAGCACGAAGCACGTGACGAGGACGAGCACGTCGCCGCGCGGCGCGACCTTCACGATGTGGCCGAAATGGCGGACCTCCGACATGTTCCACGCGACGAGCAGCAGCAAGGCCGCGAGGGAAGCCATCGGGATGTAGGCGACGAGGCCGGAGCCGAGCAGGATCGCGGCGAGCACGAAGAGCGAGTGCACCACGCAGGCGATGGGAGACACTGCACCGGCGCGGATGTTGGTCGCCGTCCGCGCCAGGGCCCCCGTGGCGGCGATGCCGCCGAAGAAGGGCGCGATGATGTTGCCGAGCCCGAGGCCCACGAGCTCCGAGTCCGGGTCGTGCTTCTTGCCCGTGACGCCGTCCGCGATGACGGCCGACAGGAGCGACTCGATGGCGCCGAGCATGGCGATGGCGAGGGCGGCGCCGCCGAGCTCGCGGAGCGTCGCGAACGAGAGGCCGCGTGCGCCCCAGGGGAGCCGGGGCAGGGGAGGCACCGGTGGGATCCCCGCGTAGGCGTGTCCGCCGACGACCGAGGTGAAGCGGCTGCCGATCGTCGCGATCCGGACGGTGGGAAACAGGTGGGTGGCGATGGTCGCGGCGATCGCGACGAAGGAGATGGCGAGGAGGGGCGCGGGGATCTTCTTCGTGACCTTCGGGATCGCGAGGAGGAGCGTGAGGGTCGAGACGGTCACGACCACCTCGGCGAGCGAGGCGGTGCCGCGGGCACGCCACAGGGCAGCCACCTTGCCGAAGTAGGACTCGGGTGCGCCGATCGTCGTGAGGCCGAAGCAGTCCTTGAGCTGCAACGTCGCGATGACGGTCGCGATCCCGGCGGTGAAGCCGGTCGTCACGGGGTAGGGGATGAACTCGATGAGCTTGCCGAGCCGGGCAAGGCCCATGATGACGAGGAGGACGCCGGCCATGAGCCCCGCCACGAGCAGGCCTTCAACCCCGAACCTCGTGACGATGGGCGCGAGCACGACGACGAACGCCGCGGTGGGTCCCGTCACCTGGTGCTTCGAGCCCCCCGAGAGGGCGACGACGATGCCGGCGACGATCGCGGTGTAGAGCCCGTGCTGCGGAGGGGCGCCCGCGGCGACGGCGAGCGCCATCGACAGCGGCAAGGCGACGATGCCGACGACGATCCCCGCCAGCGCGTCGGCGCGAAACATCGTCCGCGTGTACCCGTTCGCGAGGGTGCGCCTCATCGCGACGGCAAAGGGGAAGGGGAGGGCCTCCTCCTCGTGGCGCCGCGAGAGCGGCCCTTTGCGTGTCGGCATCGCGCTCGCCCCGTGGCGAGCCTAGCACGCCGGTCCGCGCCCACTCGCCACGGCCCGGGCCGCGGGAGTCGGGAGTGTCAGCGTACGTCCTTCCAGGTCCGCCCGGCGGCGCGCGCGGCGCGAACCACGTCCTCGTCGTCGAGGGCCGTGCGCGGAAGGTCGGGCGCGTCGCCCTGCACGATGCCGCGGATGGCGCTCCCGAGGCCCGCCTCGAGCGCCACCAGATCGTAGCCGCCCTCGAGCACGAGCGCGATGCGGCCGCCGGCGGTCTCGTCGGCGAGCTCGCGCAACGCCTTGCCCATCCAGCCGAACGCCGCGGCGCTGAGCTGCATGTTCGCGAGCGGATCGCTCGCCGCCGCGTCGAAGCCGGCGCTCACGAGGACGAGCTCGGGCGCGTACGCGCGCGCGACGGGCAGGATGACCCGCTCGAAGGCCGCGCGGTAGACGTCGTCCCCTCCGCCCGACGAGAGGGGCACGTTGACCGTGAAGCCCTCCCCGTCCTTCTCGCCCTGCTCGGAGAGCGCGCCGGTGCCCGGGTAAAATGGAAACTGGTGCGTCGACGCGTAGAGGACGCCCGGCGACCGCCAGAACATCTCCTGCGTGCCGTTGCCGTGGTGGACGTCCCAGTCGACCACGAGCACCCGCTCGATGCCGCGGGAGGCGGCGTGGGCCGCAGCCACGGCGACCGAGTTGATGAGGCAGAAGCCCATCGCCTGAGCTGGGCGGGCGTGGTGCCCCGGGGGGCGTACGAGCGCGACCCCCCGGCGTACCGGCCCCGACAGTACGCCGTCGACCATCGCGACGACGGTCCCCGCCGCGAGCCGGGCGGCCGCGACGCTGCCGGCGGCGATGTACGTGTCGGGGTCCAGGTAGCCCTGTTTCCCGCGGAGTCGCTCGAGCGACTCGACGAAGCGCGGGTCATGAACGCGGACGAGCTCCTCGTCGGTGGCCTCGCGGGCCTCCACGGGAGTCCAGGCGACGTCAGCCTTGGCGACCGCCTGGCGGGCGGCGGTGAGCCTCTCCGCCCTCTCCGGGTGGTAGCTCCCGGGACCCAGCGTGTGGGCGTCGAAGCGGGGGTCGTCGACCAGCAGGGCTGGCGGGTGGGTGGATGGCGGGGATGAAGGCAAAGGGGAGCCGGGGGGTGGTGGGTGCGTGGTACGCGTTCGCGCATGTTGCCGCGCTCGCCGGCCGGATGATAGTTTGCTCTGCGCCTGGCCGCCGGCCGAGCGCTTGTACTGCTGAGCCAGCGAATCGCGCCGAACGTCGCACGGGGAATCGCGGGACATAGGCTAAGTCGTTCTTGGGCGCCGGGTTCGGAGAGGGCGAATGCGAAACAAGATCATCGCGGTCAACGCAGTCATCGTCCTCATCGTGGGGCTCTTGTCGTTTGCCCTGGTGCGCTTCACCGTGGGGGCCGCGGCCACGAACGGCGCGCAGCTCTCCGAGGACGCCAAGCACGCCGCGCAGGGGGCGGCCGCCCGGCTCCAGTTCGATGCCCTCCGCACCGAGCGCTGGCTGGCAGCCCGCGCGTCGGACGCGCCCGCCGTCGACGCGCTCGCGAAGGCGACGACGACCGCGCGCCAGGAAGCCGCCACCGCCCTCTGCAACACCCTGTCGACGTCCGCCACGGGCATGTTCGAGAGCGCTCCGTCGCTCGTGGTCCTCGTCGATTCGCACGGCCGCAGCGTCGGGCGCAACGGGTCGACGCTCATGCGCAACGAGGACCTTGGCGCCGTCTACCCTGGCTTGAAGGAGGCCGTGACGACGGGCCACTCGGGCTCGGACGTGTGGGTCAACAAGGAGCGCAACGACCAGTACCTCGTCTCGTACGCCCCCGTGCGCGACGCCACCGGGACCATCCTTGGCGCCATCGTGGCCGGGACGACGCTGAACGACGAGCTCTCCCACGTGAGCGACGCGACGACGGGCAGGCCGCTCGCGCTCGTCGTTGCCTCGACGGACGGCTTCCAGGTCGTGGCGCACTCGACGACCTCGAACGCGGGGCTCGAGGCCGCCGTCAACTCGAACGCGAGCGCCAAGGACAGCATCAAGGCGGTCCTCGCGTCCGGTCACGCGTCGGCGCTCGAGGCTGGCGACGTCTACGTGGGCGCGGCGTCGCTGGACGGCATCGGCGGGGGCAAGCACTCGGTGGCCCTGGCCTGTGAGGTGCCCGCCTCGCTCATCGAGAATCCCACGAGCCTGGTGACCCCCATCCTCGCCGTGATGGTGCTCGGGCTCGTGCTCGTGATGGTCGGCGGGTGGCTGCTCGGCAACTACATCACGCGGCCCATCAACCTGCTCGAGGAGGGCCTCCTCCAGATCCTCAACGGCCAGAGCGACAAGCGGTTCGAGCTCGATCACCCCGATCTCGGCGGTCTGGCCTTCCGCATCGATCAGCTCCTGAACCAGCTCATGGGCGTCGAAGAGGACACGACGGACGAGGAGGGGCGCGTGTCGCGGATCCCGCCCGCCGCGACCACGAACTTCAACGATGCGATGGCGGTGGACGAGCGCCTTCCGCAGAGCGAGTCCTCCGTCGCGATCGCCGCCCAGCTCCAGGCCGAGCCGACGGACCAGTACTACGCGCGCCTCTACCGCGAATACATCGCCGCCAAGAGGGCGCTCGGCGAGCCCACCGACCACATCACCGAGCAGGCCTTCGTCACCCGTATCCAGGGGATGGAGAGGGACGCGAGCGCCAAGCAGGGGCGCCCCGTTCGCTACCAGGTCAGGCCGACGGGCAAGGAGGTTGTCCTCCTCGCGATCCCGCTTGGCTGAGTGGGGAGCGAGTCGAGCGTGACTCCGGCGACGAGAGCCGTCACGCGAGGAGCCTCCTGACGGCACGTCCGTCGTACGGGACGAGGCAGACTTCGCGCCATTTCGTGGTAAACGAAGACTCGGTTCCACGCGCCGGCCGGCTTAGGCCCGGCGCTGGACGAGTCATCCAGAGGCGAGCGTATGGGCTTATTTGATCGGTTCAAGAGCGACAAGGACGGTAACAAGAGCTCGTCGAACGTCCCGAACGACAGCCCCGCGGCGAAGTGGGCCGACAAGGCTGGCGACAAGCGGGCGCAGAACTACGACCGCCAGGAGGCGATCGCCAAGCTCGCCGAGATGGCGTCGGCGGACGCCGCTGCTGCGCTGCTCAAGCGGTTCACCTTCAACATCGATCCGTCGATCACCGATCAGGAAGAGAAGGACGCGGCCTACAACGGCATCCTGGCCGCCGGCGAGGCCGCCATCGCGCCGGTTCGCGTGTTCGCGGAGAAGGCCGAGAGCCTCGCCTGGCCGATGAAGATCCTGAAGGATCTCCTCGACGAGGACGCCTTCGTGGAAGAGATCGTCCTCTGGCTGTCGCGGTGGGACACCGAGTACAGCAAATTCATCGACCCCAAGCTCCAGATCCTGACCGCGCTCGAGGAGTACAAGCACCCCAAGATCCGCGAGGCCGTCGAGCCCTTCCTCCTCGACGTGAACGAGCCCGCCCGCTTCCACGCCATCGCGACGACGCTCGCGCAGGAAGACGCCGCCGCGGTGTCGGCGATCGTGGACGCCCTCGAGCAGGAGGAGAGCTTCCGCATCAAGAACAAGACCGCCGAAGGCCTCGTCACCCGCGCCTGGCCCATCCCCGCCGACAAGCGAGACGCCGCCCGCAAGGCTCTGCCCTCCGGCTACACGGTGGACGCCGAGGGCTGCGTCAAGAAGCGCTAACCGGCCGTTGAATCCCCACCACCCGCAGAAGAAGGGTGGTGGTTTTCGTCGAGGGCAAGCGATGACGGTGGCGGGTCGACGACCCGTACTTCCGTACGGCGAGTCGACCCGACGCCGTCAGCGCGCCGCCATCGGCGAAAAACGCCGCCCTTCTTAGTCGCTGACCTTGGGCTTCGTCGGGAGCGAGAAGCCCAGCGAGATGGTGACCATCTGGTTGAACTTCAACGTCTGATCGGCCGAGGTGATCTTGTCGTCCGGGAAGTTGTTGTTCGGACCGGCGCCGCGGGAGTCGAACCCCGAGCGGTTCCAGTCGAAGGGGAGGGCGCGGTACTCGACGCCCAGGGCGACGAAGCTCGCGAGGTAGAAGTTCAGACCCAGGCCGAACGTCGGCGCGATGGCCATGCTCCCCGTCGTCCCGAAGCTGTTCGCGCCGCCGTTCACGAGCGGAACGTTGCTACACGAGGACGGACCGCCGGTTCCGGGCCCGCAATCCGCGCGCTCCGTCAGACCGACGAAGGCAACTCCGGCGTGCAGGTAGGCGTCCGTGTCGACGAAGATCTTCTGGAAGATGGCGAGCTTTCCGCGGAAGGGAACGACCTGCACCTGGGGCGCAAACACCCAGTTGATCTTGCCGGTCTGGTTCGCGAAGCTCGGGCAGCCGGCGGATCCACGCGCCGTGTAGGCCGAGCCGGCCGGCGAGCAGTTCGGGATGTTGACCTGCGTCTCGACGCTCTGCGGAGCGCTCGTGCTGATCTCGTTGGTCAGGGACGTCGGCGAGCTGATGCCCGCCGCGCCCCAGACGCCGATCCCGAGCCAGTCGGTCAGGTTGTACTGGGCCCGGCCGCCGAACAGGATGGTCCGCTCGTACTCGTCGAGGAGCGTGAACGACATCGTCGGAGCGATCTCGAAGCGCCCGTCGCGGTAGAGGCGCAGGTGCCGGGCCGGGGGCGCGCCCGCGAGGGGGCCCGTCAGCTGAATTTCCTGGGCCTCTGCGCGCGAGCCGAGCGCAAGCAACCCAACGATACCCAGGCCAATGGTGGTGAGCAGTCGCCGCATCATCGCCGTCCGTTTGATCGCACTCATTTGGGCAACCGGTATTCCCAGCCGAACGGTAGGAAGACGCTTACGCCGACCTGGGCTTGAACGTTGTTCGTGAGGCTGTTTGCACCGTACCAGGTGGAGGGATTCAGCTGCTCGGCCTGGGTGGCGGCGACCTGCGTGTTCTCGAGCTGCTCGTTGTAGATGTAGTCCCGGATCTCGAGGTTCAGGGCGAACCAGCGGTTGAAGAAGATGCGGAGGCCGATCCCGAGATCGACGTCGAGCTTCCCGCTGTAGGTGAAGCTCCGGTTGTCCGGGTCGATGACGGCGATGGGCTTCGTCCAGAGCATGCCGATGCCGCCGAGGAGGTAGGCGTCGTAGCTGAAGATGAAGTTTCCGAAGCCCGCGAACTTTCCGTACACGGGAACGTAGGTGAAGTTCGCGTTCCAGCCGACCGAGTACTCGTTCAGAGGCACAGCGATGTAGGCCGCGCGCCGGTTCTGAAAGTTGAAGTCGGAGTCCTCGTTCAGGCCGCCGTAGTAGTTACCGCTGACGCCGACCGCGAGGACGTTCGTGATGTAGTAGTTGATCCCGAGCCCGGGCCCAGGGTGGCTCACGAACTGGTCGTTCAGGGTGACGCTCCACCAGGGCTGAATCTCGAGCCGGTGGTAACGAAGCGCGTAGATCTGCTGGACGGCGTAGACCTCGGCGTTGACTTCCTTCTTCGCCGCCTTGGTGATGTCCTCCTGCTTCGGGCAGGCCGTCGGGTCGATGTCGCAGATGCCGCCTGCACCGCCGCCAGCCGGCGGGGGAGGGGCTGCGTCCGTGGGGCCGCCCGGCGCTGCAGGCGCAGCTCCCGTGTCAGCCGGCGCGGCGGGCGCAGCAGGCGCAGCAGGGGCGTCCAGCTCGATCTCGCCACCCGCAGCAGGCTGTGCTGTGGGCGCGGCGGGTTTCTTGCCGGGCTTCTTCTTTGGACTCTGTGCAAGGGCTGCCCTGGGCAGCAGCACGAGCGCCGCCGCGACGAGTAGCCACCTCCAAGCCTGCTTCATCGCTACCCCTTCCGGATGTGCTGCCCGCCAACGTGTCAGCATGGGACCTGGCTGCTGCTGCACCACCCAGTCGATGGCGCACATAACGTAAACGACGTGAATGTAAGTTCGCTGTCGCTATCGCTGTCGCTGTCTATCTGCCTAGAACAATTGGGGAATCAGGCTTACGGCACAAGCGCGCGGACTATATCAGCGCAAATTCAGCCAATCAACGACATTCGCGAGAAGAGACGCTCGTGATCATGAAGGTGCTGCTTCGCGCCGAGAGAGCTCACGCGGCGGCCGCCTCGTCCCCGTCACGACCGAACAGGGCTTCGACGAAATCTTCGGCCGAGAACTCTCGCAGATCCTCTGCCCGTTCGCCTAGTCCGATGTAGCGGACCGGGAGCTTAAGCTCGTCGCAGATGCCGAGGATGATGCCACCCTTGGCCGTTCCATCGAGCTTCGTGAGGATGATGCCGGTGAGCTCCACGGCCTCTTTGAACATCGTCGCCTGCTGGAGGGCGTTCTGTCCGGTCGTCGCGTCGAGGACGAGGAGGGTCTCGTGGGGGGCGCCTTCCATTGCCTTGGCGATCGACTTGCGGACCTTCTTCATCTCGTCCATCAGCGGCGCCTTCGTGTGGAGCCGGCCGGCGGTGTCGATCAAGAGGAGGTCGGTCCCCGCTTCCTTGGCCTTGGTCGTTGCGTCGAACGCGACGGCAGCCGGGTCGCCGCCTTCCTTGCCCTTGATGACGTCGACGCCGATGCGCTTGCCCCACACCTCGAGCTGCTGGACGGCCGCCGCACGGAAGGTGTCTCCCGCGGCCAGCACCACGCTCTGACCTTCGCCCTTGTGGCGGGTCGCGAGCTTGCCGATGGTCGTCGTCTTTCCCACGCCGTTCACTCCGACCATCAAGACCACCGTGGGCTTGGCTTGCGCGCGGATCGTCCCGCCGCCCACGTTGAGCACGCGCATGGCCTCCGCGCGGAGCGCGGCCCAGACGGCGTCGCCGTCGCGCAGCTCGTTCTTGCCGAGCGCCTCGCGCAGGCGCTCCAGGATCGCCTGCGTCGTCTTGACCCCAACATCGCTGCTCAGCATGACCTCTTCGATTTGCTGGAGAATGGCCGGGTCGATCTCTTTCTTGCCAACAAAGATGTCTTTGAGACGCGCGATGAAGCCCGTGCGCGTCGCGGCGAGCCCCTTGCGGATGCCCGAGACGTCCGCCGGCGCCTTGGGCGCGGGCGGCTTCGCCGCAGGAGGCGGGGCGGCCGCGGCTGCGGCGACCTGCTTGTTCGAGGTGGGAGCGGGCGGCACGACGGGAGCGGGGCTCGCGTTCGTCATCACCTCGCTCGCGACCTTCACGTCCCCCGACGGCAGCGTGGTCAGGGCCTCGGGCTTCTTGCCGGCAGGAGCCGCCGCGGGAGCCGGCTCGGCCTTCTTGGCAGCGGGGGCCTTCTCTTTCTCCTTCTCCTTGCCGGCGGCGGGCTTGGGCAGGGGCTTCGGCTGTTCGGCCGGCGCCAGCTCCGCAGAGCGCGGACGCAGGGCGAAAAACAAGACCGCGAGGACGACCACGACCCCGATGACGATATAAACGATGTTGTCCATCCGCGTCGCTCTCCGCCTACCTGGCCAACCTAGCTAACGTAACTGGCGTCTCGTGCATTCAGGGGCTAGCCGGCGACTATAGGGAGCCGTCGGCAGCGTCGTCAACGTGGGTGACGGCCGGGAGGCAGAGGCGCGAGCCGTTCGACCTCTTTCTCCACTTGATCGTCGACGACTTCGGTCCCGAAAGCGGCCTGTTCCACAGCGTCGGCCCACCTGGCGGTCGCCGGATCGGCCACCGCGGCCCTCCGCACGTGACCCGGGGTCGGCTCGGGCCGCTGGTCGTAGGGCTTGCCGCGCACGCGGGCCCACCCGACTAGCTGGTCGAGCAGGCGGCGGCGGCGCAGGATCACCGCGACCTGAAGCTCACCGAACGGGGGCACCGGCTTTCGCAGGGCGGAGTGGAGCGGCGCCTCGACGGCGAGCGTGTCGCCGGGACGGACGTCCTCGCACCGGAGCTCGAAGCGGCCGGCGACGCTCGCCGACGCGCTCGCCACGATGGTCACCCCGCCGAACGACGGGCGCTCGACCGACACGCGGGCGCCCGGCACGGGCGTCCCCTCGTGGGCGTCCACGATCCGCCCCGTCCAGCCGACGCGCGCGCTGCGGACCGATCGGATGACCTCGATCTTCGCCTCCCCGTGCGACAGCGGCTTCGGCTCTTCCTCGTCCTCGGCCGGGGCTGGGCGCTCGCGGGAGCTGCGCCCGATGACGAGCCACGCGATCACGCCGAGCCCTGCGAGGACGAGCGGCGCCTTCGTCCAGGGGCTCGACGAGTGCACCGGGAGCGCGAGCGAGAGCTCGTCCCCGGCGGTGTACCAGGGAGCATCGGACGCATAGCGAATCCGCAGCCGAGCCGGGGCGTCGGGCGTCGCGCCGACATTTCGATCGACCCCCACGACCAGGTGCGCGACCCCGGACTCGATCGTCGCCGCACCGACGACCGCGCCGCCAACGAGGGCCTCCACGCTGCCTGTCGGGACGATCTCGCCGCGGGTCGTGCGGGCGTTCACCACGAACGTCGCGACGTCGTCCATGTCGACCGGCGCGAGGGCGCCCTCGACCGCGTCGGGGGCGACGAGGACGACGCGCGTGCGTCGCTCGATGGATGCGACGTGCTGGGTCTGGCCGGTCTCCGTGTCTCCGTCGAACGCGACACGGAGCTCCCCCTTGCCCGCCGGTCCGAGGTGGCCTGCGTCGACCGCGAAGCGCGCGCGCCCCACGGCGTTCGTCGTGGCGGAGCCGAGAAGGCTGCCGCGCTCGTCGCGGAGGGTGAGGGTCAGGGCGGGGGCGGGCTCCGTAGTGCCGTCCTCGTCGATCATCGCGATGGCCTCGATCGTCAGGCCGGCGTCGATGCGCACGATGCCGGGCTCAGGGGCGAACGAGAGCACGAGGGGCCGCCGCGCCAGATCGACCGGGACGTCGTCGGCCGTCGCCTGGAGCCACGCCGAGCCGGGCCAGGCGAGGTGCGCCACGTAGCGCCCGGTCGGAACGGCGGTCTCGACGCAGAAATGGCCGGCGTCGTCCGTCGGCACGACCCACGCGCCGTGGCTGTTCGCCGTGAGCCAGGAGCTGCGCTCGCCGACGGGGGCGCAGAGGTGGGGCGACGAGCCTTGCGGCTGCGGCGGCGCGTCGGCCGCCGACGGACCCGAGCCCGCGACAGGAGAGAGGAGGAGCGTCACCGCGTCGCTCCCGAGCGGCGTCCCCGAGTCGTCGGTGAGTGTGCCGCGAAGGACGAGCTTGCCCGCCGACCGGGACGAATGTGCGTCGATGCGCGCCGCGCCGCGTACGTGGATGCGCGCGGGCGCCGCCGTGGGTGTGTCCGCGCGCGCTTGCCCCGGCCCGACCACGAGAAGTGCGAGGGCAAAGCCCGCCGTCTTGAGCATCCCGCGCCGCACCTGCGTCATCCTAGCCGGGATCGTCCTCGCGAGGCGGAGCCTTGGGATCCAAGGAGACGGAGCCCGCGCTGTTGGTCTCCCAGGGGAGCCCTTCTGCGTGATAATTTGGAAAATTGAATGATCGCTCGGCAGCGAGGCAGCTTGGCGGGGTGGCTCCTCGCCCTGGCGATCACGCTTTGCGCCCTGTTGTCCGCCCATGACAGCGCCGCCGACGATCGGACGGCGTTTCTCATCGATCACCTGAAGTACCCGCCGAGCGCTGGCCAGACGGACGACTTCCGCGTGCGCACCAACGCGGCGCTGGCGCTCGGGCAGACCAACGACGAGGGCGCCATCGCGCCGCTCTGCGGCGCGCTCTCCGACCCGAGCGAGGTCGTCCGCCAGGCCGTGGCCGCGGCGCTGAAGCGCCTCGCCCGGCCCTCCTCGGTCGACTGCTTGAAGGCGCGGCTCGGGGTCGAGGGCAACGCCGCCGTGAAGGCGCAGATCGGAAAGGCGCTCGAGGCGATCCCCGGCGCCAGCGGCGCCGCCGGTCCGCCGAAGACCAACGCCAACGCGAAGTTTTACGTCGCGATCTCGCCCATCGCGAACAACACGGGGCGGGCGCAGGCCGATATCGACCGCGTCGTCCTCGGCGCCGTCCGATCGAAGCTCGAGGGCCTCGGCCCCTACCAGCTCGCGCCGCCGGCCGAGACGGCGGACGCCGCGCGCGCCCAGATCACGAAGCGCAACCTCAAGGCCTTCTACCTGTCCATCATGGTCGAGAAGTTCGACTACTCGGACGGCAACCTGCGCGTGCGCGTCAAGATTGCGGTCTTCACCTACCCGGGCAAGGATCTGCGGGGCGAAGTCCCCGCCGGGCTCACGCAGCAGGGGGTATCTCCCGGCGATCACGCCGCGGAGGAGAACCTCATGGGCATGGCGGCCGGCAAGGCCGCCGAGCTTTTCGCCCAGAACTTCCAGTAGTCCAAGGACGGCACCTAGAATGAGGATCCGATGACCCCTGCCGCGCCGCCCCGTCCCTCTTCACCCCCGAGCGAGAAGTACAAGCGCAGCGTCAAGAACTACCTCATCGATTCGCGCTTCCAGCTCAAGTACACGGGCTTCATCGTCGGGATCGCCGTCGTCATCAGCGCGCTGCTGGGCGCCGTCGTCCTCTACACGACCGGTGAGGTCGTCGGCGAGAGCCGCAAGGTGAACGAGGAGAGCCAGAAGGTCGTCGAGGAGAGCCAGAAGGTCTCCGTCGTCGTCAAGATGAGCATCAAGGACAACTACGCGGACGACCCCGAGCTCGCGAAGACGTTCGCGCAGGCGTCGAACGAGGCGGACGACAAGATCAAGGCGCAGCAGAACGCCCTGAACCGCGAGCAGGAGCAGCTCCTCAAGCGCCAGAGCACGATGCTCTACGTGCTAGTGTCGAGCCTCGTCGTGATGGTCATGCTCATCGGGATGCTCGGCATCTACTTCACGCACAAGGTCGCCGGCCCCATCTACAAGATGAAGCTGCTGCTCAAGGACGTGCAGCACGGCAAGCTCACCGTGCCTCCCGGACGGCTCCGCAAGGGAGACGAGCTCCAGGACTTCTTCGACGTGTTCGCCGAGATGGTCGCCGAGCTGCGCGCGCGCCAGAAGGGGGAGGTCGACGAGCTCGCATCCGCCCTCGAGGCCGCGCGCGGAGCCGGCGCGACGGACGAGGCCCTCGCCAGGCTCGAGATCCTTCAGGCGAAGATGGCCGCCGCGCTCGATGGATGACTAGCGATCACCGGTAGTGGGGCCCGATGCGCACCACGACCCGGGGAGGCGCGACCCTCACGCCCCCGCGCCAACCGACCGGGCGCCACGCGTGGTGGACCCAGCCGCCGTAGCGGTAGCGGCCCGGCCCCCACGGCGAGATGTACCAGGTCCACCCGGCCGCCGGCGTGTAGAGGTAGGTGTAGGGCACGTTGTCGATGGTCTGCGTGCTCGCCCCGGCGGGGACCCAGACCCATCCCTGCTCGTCGGTGAAGACCCACTGCCCCGTCTGGTAGCTGTAGACGGCCTGCCCATTCGGTCGGGGTGGCGGGGGCGCGGGCGCCTGGACCTGCGCGCCGTTGCCCGGAGGCGGCGGCGGGGGCGGAGGCTGACCCTGCTGCTGCGGGGGCGCGTACGGAGGCGCTGTCTGCTGTGCCAGGGCGCTGCCACCCATGAGGAGCGATGCCGCGAGGACACTGACTCTGCCAATGGCTTTCATGGTTCAACCTCGCGACTCATTTAACCACCTGGCATTGTTCGGCAATTCTGCTGCGGCCGACCTCGCTCGTGGTCCTGTCTGCGCTCGCGCGGACAGTACCGCCAGCGTCAGCGAGCGGTGACCGGGCGGCTGCGTCACCGCTCGCTGACGCTCGCGGTACTCACGTCCGTGCGCGAGCCCATGCGCGGCACGACTCACCCCTACTTCTTGCTGCCCGCCCGCTTCTTTCCAGCCGACGCCGGCTCGGCATCGAGGTGCGGGCTCTCGACCCTGAGGCACCCGCTGCGGAGAAACGCGAAGATATCCTCGACGATCTGCTCGCCCGGGTGGTCCCACCCCCGTACCACCACCTGGTAGAGGAGCTCCTTCAGGGCCCCCAGCGTCAGGTAGCTGAACACCCTCGTGTCGCCGGGCATGACGATTCCGAGGCCCTGCCCGTCGGATAGCGACTCCTGGAGGAGGCGCGCGACCTCGTCGTAGAACGAGTGGAGCTTCTGATCGAACGCAGGGTCCACCCCGACGGCGTCGCTCAGGAAGATCTTCGTCGTCGCGCGGTCCTCGAGGAGGATGCCGACGATGCGGCGGATGTTCTCCTTGATCTGATCGGCCACGGTGCGGACCGGATCGTGCGGGTCGACCCGCATGATGGACATGCCGATGCGCGCGAGCACGCGGTCCACGATCTCCTCGAAGATCGTGCGCTTGTCGCCGAAGTACAGGTAGAAGGTGCCGCGGGCGACGCCGGCCGCCGCGACGATGTCCTCGATCTTGGCGGCGTGGTAGCCGCGCTTCGCGAACACGTCGCGGGCGTGCGAGAGAATCTGCTGGCGACGCTCGGTCTTGTCCACGACGCGCCAGAGTTAGCGAAAGCGCGCAGCCAGGTCACGCGCAAGTTGTGCGTGACTGGTGATCTGCCGGGCCTGCTGACACGTATGTCACTCCGGATGGTCGTCGTCGGCTGGGCTTGCGGCCGGAAGAGCAGAACAGTGGGTCGCGAAGGCACGGAGAAAATGCGGTTGAAAACGCAGAAACCGCAATTATCCTGGCGCCTTCGAGCCGTCCTGGTCGTTTCTCTGTCGAAATGCTTTACGAACGCTGACTGACACGTCAGTCTACTCGCCCAGAGCAGGCTCGGCTGGACCGCGTGGCTGCAGGAGGATGTGGATGGGAACTCACGGCGGACGTTTGGCGATCGGGATGGATGTGGGCAGTACGACGGTGAAAGCCGTCGTCGTCAACCCCGCCAACAAGGAGATCCTCTGGAGCGACTACCAGCGGCACCACACGAAGCAGCCTGAATACGTGATGTCGATGCTGGAGACGATCCTCGCGGCGTTTCCCGACGCGCGTCCGAGCGACTGGAAGATCTTCCTGACGGGATCCGGGTCCGCGCCGCTCTGCGGGCCGACGGGCGGCAAGTTCGTCCAGGAGGTCAATGCCGTCACGCTTGCGGTCGAGCACCTTCACCCGGACGTAGGCTCCGTGGTCGAGCTCGGCGGGCAAGACGCCAAGATCATCATGTTCAAGAAGAGCGAGGAGTCCGGCGAGAAGACCGCGACGGCCTCGATGAACGACAAGTGCGCGTCCGGCACGG
>Ga0302279_10005209_pt1 | contig 14684 bp, 15 predicted proteins | sample III_Bog_N3_3_FD_194541 | JGI IMG/M metagenome (GOLD analysis project Ga0302279, IMG submission 194541) | Peat permafrost microbial communities from Stordalen Mire near Abisko, Sweden - III_Bog_N3_3 | ecosystem: Environmental > Terrestrial > Soil > Wetlands > Peat | place: Sweden: Abisko...
GCTGGCCCACCTTGTCGTCGGCGTGGCTGTAGCCCAGGACGACGGTGGTCATGCCGCCGAACACGTCCTGCGTGAGGTCGAAGCTGACGGTGCTGGCCTGGTAGTCGGGCTCGACGCTCTTGGAGCCGCCGACGTGGATCAGCGAATCGCGCACCACGTAGTCGAGCCCGAGGTCGCCCTGGTTGCGCACTTCTTTGAACTTGCTGGCCGTGGTGACGACGTCGATCGACGCGTTGCTCACCGCGTCGACGTACCAGCTGCCCGACAGCGACACGCGGTCGAGCATGCTCTTGCGCACCAGCACGGCCGGGCCTTGCGCGATCACGCCGCCGCCGTCGTACAGGTGGTACATCGTCTCGGCGCGGTCTTCCGGCAGGTCGACGGCCTGCACCGAGCTGGCGGCGATCGCCCCGCCGACGAGCCCGGCGACCTTGGCGGCGTTCTTAATTGCAGCCACAGCCGCCCCCCTGCACGCCGGTGGCGCCGCGCGAGCCTTCGCGCACGGTGTAGACGTGATCCTGCTGGCGGCCCGGCAACTCGTTGAGCGAGGTCTTCATCACCGGATCGGCCAGGCGCTCGCGCTCGTACGGCTTGACCCAGGGCTCGATCGGCTTGTACGCGCAGCCGCCCGTGCCCGCGAGCACGAAGGCGGCGCCGACGATCGCCAGCAGGAAACGAGAACGGGGCATCGTCATTCCTTCAACAATCCGCGGATCTGCTGTTCGTAGTCGCCTTCCGTGCCGGCGCGGTAGCCACGGTGCAGGAAGCGCATCTTGCCGTCGCGGTCGATGACCACCGTGGACGGCATCGTGTTGAGCTCGTACAGCTTGCTCACCTTCTTGTCGGTATCGAGGAGCACCGGGAAGCTGACGTTGAGCTTGGCGGCCGTGGCCAGCGCGGTGCGCGGATCGTCGTCGACGTTGACGCCCAGCAGCACGAAACCCGACTTGCGGTACTTCTGGTACAGCGCGTCCAGCCGCGGCATCTCTTCGCGGCATGGGCCGCACCAGGTGGCCCAGAAGTTGACCAGCACGACCTGTCCGCGCAGTTCATCCAGCCGCACGTTGCGGCCGTCGGCGCCGCGCAGCGTGAAGTCGGGGGCGGCGGCATTGGCCACCGGCGTGGCGGCGAGAGCGGGCACGGGCGCGGCCATCGCGAGGACGATGGCGGAAGCGGCGGCGGCGAGAGAGCGGATCATGCGCATTTGGAAGTCACCTGGCTGGAATCGAACGGTGGAGACGGGGGTGTCGTCAGGGATATCGACGACTGGGGCCGTGCGATCAAGCCGGGTTGGAAACTGCTTTGTCAGAAGAAGAACGCGAAGCCCAGCGTCAGCTCGGGGTTCTGCGTGGAGGAGCGCTTGCCGAGCAAGTCGAGCGTGTAGATGTGGTCGCGGACGTCGGCGCGCAGCGCGACCCAGTCGGCCAGGAACAGCTTGGCGCCCACGCCGAAGTTCCAGGTTTGCATGCGTTGCGAGTCGAACGAGGTGTTGCCGACGCCGCCGATGACGTACATCGTCGACGCCATCGCATAGTTCTTGCCGATGAAGATCTCGCCGGGCAGGAAGTTCCAGCCGACCGACAGGTCGTAGTACTTGAGCCTTTCCTGCTCCTTGGTGAACAGGCCGCCGGGCAGGATGTTGCGGAATTCCTTGTCGCTGACCTTGGTCACGCCGTAGGTGCCCTCGGCGAAGAAGTCCTCCGTGATGTCGTAGCCCAGCCGGCCGCCGTACACGCCCGAGGTGCCGAAGTTCTGCGACGAATAGGTGCCGCCGAACAGGCCGATCTCGAAGTCGTTGGACGGGTACTTGGGCTTGTGCACGTCGCGGCGCTCGACCTGCGGCACGATCACCTGGTCGGGGGTGTCGACGGCGGGCGCGTCGGCCGCGCGGGCATTGCCGTGGCCCAGCAGCGCCAGCACGCCGGCCGTGGCCAGCGTGGCGGCGGTCGCGCGCACGGCGAGCGACAGCGAGGAAGGACGCGTGGCGATCTTGGAGCGGCTCTTGGCGGTCATAAGGCGGCGCATCAGAAGAAGAAGGAAAGTCCGGCCGTGGCCGCGCGGTATTCGAGCGAGCGCTGGTCGGAGACGAACGCGGTGTAGATCGCGTAGTCGACCCGGATCATGAAGCGGTCGCTCAGGTGGTAGCGCGCGCCGACGATGGCATCCGACAGGCGCGCATTGGTCTGCTGGAAGTTGACCAGGCTCTGGTTCGGGATGTTGTCGAAGCGCCCGATGCCGATGCCGGCGAACGGCGAGAAGCGCTGGTCGGACCACGGCTCGGCCTGCAGGTTGACGTGCCAAAGCGTCGTGCCCGAGAACACGCCCTGCACCTGGCCCAGCGTCGACTCGATGCTCAGCGTGTCCGACAGCCGGTACGACAGCCAGAACTTGATCATCGGCTCCTGGTGGAAGCGGCCGTAGCCGGCGCCCAGCTCCACGCGACGCGCCAGGTAGTCGTTGAACGCGATGTCGTTGAACTGCTGCTGCAGCCCGTTCTCGGCCAAGGTGGTCTGCAGCTGCGCGCGCGTGACCCAGCCGACCTTGCCGCCGGCCGTGCGCACCTTGTACCAATCGGTGTGGCGCAGTTCGATGGCGATCCACTCGCCGCGTGCGGCCACGAAGAAGACCGGATAGCCGCGGCCCGGGAAGGTGTGCAGCTCGATGTAGGGGTCGGTGACCTGGACGCGCTCGACCTTCTCGCCGCCTGCCACGCTGTCGACCGTGGGCACCGTGGGCGCCGAGACCGCCGCCAGCGGCGCGGGGATCTCGGTCGTCTGCGTGGTGCCCGGCACCGGCACCGTGGCGACCAGCGGCCTGGCCTCGACCGCGGATGCGGCATCCGCCGGCGCCGAAGCAGCAGCCGACGCCGCAGCGGCGGCGACTGGCGCGGAGGCCGGTGCGTCCGCGGGGACGGGCGCGTCGGCCGCGCACGCGCGGCCCCACGCGAGCGCGCACGCCAGCATGACCGCGATCACCCGAGGCGATGTGAACGATGACAACACGGCGCGGACGCCGTTCATTGCGTGTTGCACGTACCCGTCGCCGGATCCGCAGGAGTGAACATGCTGTAGCTGGAGGTGCTGAATTCGTCCTGGCCGTTGGGCACCGGGTGGCTGATCCAGTAGAAGATCAGCTTGGCGTTCGGGTCGTCCTGGCTCGCGAAGATGCGGCCGCCGCCGTGCAGTACGTTCAGCACCAGCGGCTTGTCGAACAGGCGGCTTTGCAGCGGGCTGCCGAACACGGTGACGCCCTGGGCCGAGTAGAAGTTCTTGTACATGTCGGATGCGCGGATCGTGGTGGCCGTGGCGGAGTCGGTCGCCGCGGCCGCGAGGTCCGTGTCGGCGATCGGTGTAGCCGCGACGATCACGCGCAGCGCGCCGCCGGTACCCGTGTTGCTGTCATGGCAACCAGCGCCCGAGCAGGTGTTCGTCGTGGAGACGCCATTCTGCGTGATGGGGAGCTGCTTGAGGAAGATCGGGAAGATGCACTTCTCGAAATAGGGGAACGCGAGCGTGGCGCCGCCGGTCACGGTCGTATTCGTCACGTTGGCGGGATTGCTCAGCGGATCGCCGCCGCCGCCGCAACCGGCCATCAAGGCGGCCCCGACGACGGCGCTCGCGATGGCGCCGCCGCGGAAGCCGCGAGGGAAAGACTTCTTCGAAATCAGCATCGTCATGGAGTCAGACAGCCCGCCGCAATCCAGTTGGCGATCGTCGCATAGTTCGCGCTGGTCGCGGGCAGTACCGCAGTGGTCTGGCTGGTCGCGCCGTCCGGATGCGGGATCGTCGAAGGCTTGGCCAGCAGATAGTCCACTGGCGGATGGCAGGTGTCGGAGATCATGGTCAGCGTCACGCCCCAGTCGCCATCCGGGTCGCCGGTCAGGACGTAGCGGTTGTTGTTGAACGAGGTCGCGCCGGTGGGCGTGTTGGTCGAACCATGGGCCATGTGGCAGCCGGCGCATGTGCTCTCGATGATCGGGTAGACGGAGGCGATGAAGCTGTTCTCGTCGAGCACCGGCATGGTGATCGTGCCGCTGGTCGGGTCGAACGGGTCGTTGTAGTACTTGCCGCCGGTGTCGATCCACTCGGCCAGCAGGCGCTTCTCGCCTGCGTTGAGCATCTGGGAGTGATCGGGCGCTGTCGATGGCGGATTCGGGTGGGCGGCCTGGGCTGCGGCGTCGGACATCAGGCTTTGACCCGACAGGATCTCCATCAGACGGCTCTTGCGCGCCAGGCCCCCGGCCTCGCCTTCGCTGGCAGCGGTGTTGACGAGTGCATCGAGGCGCTGTACCTCGGGCACGCCATCATCGAAGAAGATGATGGGCCTTCCCGAAGAGTCGAGCGCAGGGTCGCCGATCATCAGCCGGTCGTACGACACCACCCGCCCGTCGCCCCCGATGGTGGCGCTCAGGTCGGTGTGGTCTGAAATGTTGTGGCAGTTCGTGCAGGTGTTGGCGCCACGGTCGCGGTTCCACAGCGGCTGGATATGCGTCGGGTAGTTGATCACCCCATTGGTGGGCACCGGCGTGACCAGATCGTCGGCCGGGTTGGGATTCCCGGTGTAGCGCAGGGCGACGGCCGGTCGGGCGGTGACGCCGGGCTTGGTCGTATCGGCCCAGATGTCGGTCGAGACCATGTCGGGCTGGAGCAGCGCGGCGGTCGGATCCAGGCGGACGTGCGTGTCGGCCATGGTCTCGCCGGACTGATGCGCGGCGGCCATCGAGGCCAGGATGCCGGCCGGTACGGTGTTGACGATGGAGCCCGAGTTGATCGGCGTGCCGCGACGCGGACTGTGGCAGCCGTCGCAGGTGCGACGCTCGCCCGGACGTACCTGGATCCAGTTGGTGTGTGTCTGGAACGCGCGGCCCTGCGAGTCAACCACGGCCAGCGCGATCGGCGTGTCCGCCGGCACGTTCAGCTTGAACGAACCGTCGGGTTCGATCGGCGCGTAGCCGAGCACTTGCTGCGCCTCGAATTCCGTCTCGCCCAGGGAACTGCGAATCTTCATCGTGTCCGTCGGTGGCGCCACAGCGCGCACTGCCCGGATGAAGCGGGCCGGCGCGCAGTTGTAGGCGGCATTGGCCGGATCCTTGATGCGGTTGATGTCGGCCACCGTGGCGCGGGTGTCGCCTGTGTCGATCGGCGCAGTCTGGGGGATCAACGGTGCCGTGCAGCCAGGGTTGGCGTCGGCGGCGGCCAGCATGCCTTCGCCCATGCGCCCGAGGCCGTCGGTGTCGTAGACGCTGCGCACGTCGAGTGTGCCCAGGTGTTGCGAAGCCAGAGTCTGGTCGAGGGGCGCGGGCGACACTGTCGTCGGCTCCGTGCGCGCCTGGATGGCGACCGGATCGACGTACATGAAGCCCGCCGGCGGCGTGGCCACGGGCAGCATCGATTGGTTGGCCGGATCGAACATGTAGACGGCGTACGGCGGCGGCACGTTGTTCTGCACCGGATCGGCGGCGACGTCGGCGATCGAGCGGTTGGTGTCCGACAACAGCGCGATCTCGGCGGCGCTGAGCGTGGAACACGGCACGACGACGCCGTTGTTCGTGACCTCGCACGGCCGGTACGACATCAGCACGCGATTGGTGCCATCCCACAGCGGATAGGGCGAAGTGATGCGGCCGTACATCGACAGGCTTTCGTCCAGGTTGATCTGCTGCGCGGTAGCCTGCACCTCGCCGCCGCTGGCGGGCACGGAGGGATCGGCGGGCGTGTTCTGTTCCGAGTAGTGGGCCGCGTCGACCAGCATCAGCGCGCCGCCTTCCTGCGTGCGCTGCAGCGGCATCACGTCGGCGGTGAGGAAGCCGGCGTACTTGCCCGCCGGATCCATGTCGCGCGGGTGCAGGAAGCTGTTGCCGTCGCTGTGCGAGCCGTACAGCACGAACATGTCCGTGCCGTCGGGGTTCACCGTGAACACCTTGAAGTGGTTGCGGCCGCCCACGTGATCCCAGCGCGAGAACATGATCTGGCCGTTCGGGCGGATCACCGGGTTGCGATCGTGCGACTGGTTGAACGAGATCTGCGTGATGGCGGTGCCGTCGAGCGCCATCGTGTGCAGGTTGAACACGCGCTCGCGCTCGTATTCGTCCAGCGCGTAGTAGCTGTGGCCCAGCGCCTGGTTGGGCATGGACTCGGTCTGGCGGTTCGACGAGAACACGATGCCCTGGCCCGCGGGCAGGTAGACCGGATGGATGTCATCGTCGCCGGTGGACGAGGTGATGCGCCGGAACGTGCCGCCGGTCAGGCCGCCGGTGGTCATGTCGTATTCCCAGATGTTCCAGTGGCCCGTGCAGGCCGCCACGCCGCCGATAGTCACGGCGTTGTCGGCCGGGCAGCGCATCGAGAACAGGATCTTCTTGCCGTCCCACGACACCTCGGGCGTCTCCGCGTCGCCCTTGCCCAGCGTGAACTGCGCGGTGATGTTGTGCTCGGGCGCGCTGGGCGAGGATTTCTCGCGGATCATCAGGTCGCCGCCGGGCGCGGTCGGCGCGCCGTTGGTCGGGTTCAGGCCGATGGTGTTGACCCGCTTCGCATACGCGATGGCCACGTCGCCCTGCACGGTGACGGTGCTGGCGTCGGACTTCGACCCGCCTCCGCAGCCGCCCAACGACAGGATGCCGACGGCGGCCATTGCGGTCGCGCTGCCCAGGAGGGCGCGCGTCGAGAACGTGATCGGCAGCTTCATGATGGGGCTTCTTTCCTTGGAGTTCTTCGTCATCCGCTCAGCCCAGCAGGCCGGCGGAGTAGTGCAGCGCGCCTTGCGCATCCACGATCACCGCGTCGACGCCCGCGTGGGCCTCGACCAAGCGCAATCCCTGTTCGACGCCCAGCACGAAGACGGTCTTGGAGAAGGCTTCGGTGGTCAGGCCGTCGTCGGCGATGACGGTCACGCTGCGCACGCTGCCCGCCGAGCGGCCGGTGCGCGGGTCGAGCAGGTGGTGGCAGCGCACGCCGTCCCGCTCGAAGAATCGTTCGTAGTCGCCCGAGGTCGAGATCGATACGTCTTGCAGCGGCAGCACCGCCACCACGGCGCCTTCGCGGCGCGGGTCGCGGATGGCCACGGTCCACGGACGATCGCCGCGCGAGCCCATGACGTGGCTGTCGCCGCCGGCGGCCACCATCGCGTGGCGGATGCCCAGGCGGCGCAGGATGAGGATGGCGTTGTCGACCGCGTGTCCCTTGGCGAAGCCGCCCAGGTCGATGCGCACGCCGGAGCGCGCGAAGCGCACGCCGCGGGTGGCGGCGTCGAGCTGAACGTGGCGCCAGTCGATCAGCGGCCGCACGGCGGCCAGCGCCGCTTCGTCGGGCGCCACGCCGGCGCGGTAGTCGTAGAGGTGGCCGGCGCTGGCGAAGGTGATGTCGAACGCGCCATCCGACAGCTTGGAGAACGCCAGCGCGCGCGCCAGCAGGCCGAACATGCCTTCGCTGACGATGACGGCGCGCTCGGCGGCGTGCGCGTTGACCAGCGACAGCTCCGACGTTGCCTTGTGCGGGCTCATCGTCGCGTCGATGCGATGCATCTCGGCCATGACCGCGCCGATCGCGGTTTCGGCGGAGGCGCGGCTCTCGGCCTGCAGCTCGACCTCGATGGACGTGCCCATGATCGCCTCTTCGCGCCGGTACCAGCCGGCGCCCGTGCGCGCGGCCGCCGATCCCTGTTCGGGGCCGGTCGTGGCGCTGGCGGTGGCGGGCGAGTGGACGGTGGTCATGGTCTTGTCCCGTGAATCCGATGGCGGACCTGGGGCGTTGCAAGTGGCTGGGAATCGTTGCCGTCGGGGACGAGTTGCCGCTACCCGAAACGGTCGTGCGGCGGGCATGCGGATTGCACACTTCGTCGCTTCGGGCGAATCTTCGCAGTGATGCGCTTCAGCGAAGTGTGAAAAAGTTCCGCATTTTTAGACGCACTGTTTCGCGCGCCGGGTAATGAGTAACGAGACGTTCTGTTAGGAGGGATGGCGCCTCAGTTGTGTGCAAACGCAACGCAAAAACTGCTCGTCCGTGGAGTTGTGCACGAACTTTCCTGGATGCCGCCAAGCGTGGCTGCCAACGAAAACGGCGCCCGAAAGCGCCGTTCACGTGGCTGATCCGCGCGTCAACGAGTGCTTGATGCGGCCGATGCCGCGCGCGTTGCCATCTCGCGCATGCCGTCCAGCTGCGAGCGCAGGAACTGGGCGATCGGGTCGTCCGGCTGGGCCACCGTCAACGCGTGGTTCCAGGTCTCGAGCGCCGTGCGGAAGTCGCGTTGCGTCATCGCCCAGCTGCCCTTGAGCGCCAAGGCCTTGACGTGGTTGGGATCGATCGCCAGCGCGCGGTCGACGAGCGCGATGGGCTCGCCGTCCAGGCTGCCGTTGCCGGTGGCGGCCAGCATGTCGGCCAGGTCGGCCAGCACGTTGGCGTCGTTGGGTTGCAGTGCCGCGGCCTTGCGGTAGTCGGCGACCGCGGCGGGGCCGTGGTTGAGCATGGCCTGCGCTCGCGCGGCCTGCGTCCAGCCGTTGGCGTCGTCCGGGTGCTTTTCGGCACGCTCCTGGATGACCGCGACTTGCGCGTCGGCCGCAGGGCCCGGTCCAGGTGGCGCATCGGGCGTGACCGGCAGCAGGCGCGGCGAGCCGATCCAGGCATAGCCGCCGCCGGCGACGACGACGATCAGCAGCGTCAGCGCGACGACCAGCCCGCGCGTGGGCCGCGCGACGGCCGCGGCTGCGGCGACCGGCTCGGTGACGTGCGCGACGGCGGGGCCGCGCCAGACGAGGATCGCCAGCGTGGCTGCGAACAGCAGCAGGGACAGGATCACGAACAGCGTCATGCGAGGGTTCCAGGGCGGGCGAGCGGCTGCGCGGCCGCGTCGTCGTCGAGCATCGGCTCGGGTTCGAACTCGTCGTCGGCCATGCGGGCGCGGCGGCGGATCACGATGACCAGTGCAGCCAGCGCGATCACGGGCAGGACCACCGGCGCGAACCACAGCACGGCCGTCGTCGCCTTCAGCGGCGGACGGTAGAGGATGAAGTCGCCGTACCGATCAGTCATGTAGCGCCGGATCTGGTCGGGCGTCTGTCCGCGCTGGAGCATCTCGCGCACTTGCTGGCGCAGGTCGACGGCCAGGTCGGCGTGCGAGTCGGCGATCGTCTGGTTCTGGCAGACCAGGCAGCGCAACTCGCCAGTGATCGCCAGCATGCGCGCCTCCAGCGCCGGATCGGCAGCGGTGAGCGTGGCGGTCGGTGCCTCGAACTTCACCGTGGCGTCGGTGGCCGAAGCGGACGGCGCCGATGCGGGCACGGGTGTGGCGTCAGCAGCCAGCGCCGGCATGGAGACGGCCAGCGCCAGCAGCGCGGCGGCCAGGAATCGTCGGGCGTCAACCATTGAGCTTCCTCAGCAGCGGCAGCACCGTGCCCGCCAGCACTTCGGGCGTCAGCGCGCCGATCTGCTTGAAGCGGATCACGCCCTGCTTGTCGATGATGAAGGTCTCGGGCACGCCGTAGACGCCGAAGTCGATGCCCACGCGGCCGCTGGCATCGAACAGCGACGCGTCGTACGGATTGCCGCGTTCGGCCAGCCATTGCTCGGCCGGCTCGCGCTGGTCCTTGTAGTCCAGGCCGTAGATCGGCAGTGCCTTGAGCCTGGCGAACTCGACGATGTGCGGGTGCTCTTCGCGACAGGCCTCGCACCACGACGCCCAGACGTTGAGCATCCATACCTTGCCCAGCAAGTCGGCGCGGCGGATCGTCTGCTCGGGCTTGTCGAGCTGCGTCAGCGCGAATTCGGGCGCGGGCTTGTCGATCAGCGGCGAAGGCACCTCGCGCGGGTCGAGGTACAGCCCCTTGAACAGGAAGCCGACCAGCGTGAAGAAGATCGCCAGCGGGATCAGGAACTTCAGCACTTTCACGCCGATTCCCCGCTCGCGCCCAGCGGCCCGACCACGGGCACCGGCTGGTTCTTCAGCGGCAGCGAGTCTTCAGTCCGCGCCTGGCGTGCCTTCAGGCGATAGCGGCGATCGCTCACCGCGACGATGCCGCCCAGCGCCATCAGCAGGCAGCCGCCCCAGATCCAGTCGACGAAGGGCTTGACGTGCACGCGCACCGTCCACGTGTTGGGCTTGACGGCCTCGCCCAGCGACACGTACAGGTCGCGCGTGATGCCCGGCTGGATCGCGGCCTCGGTGGTGGGCGTGCGCTGGACGCGGTAGACGCGCTTTTGCGGATGCAGCACGGTGACCTCGCTGCCGTTGTGCGTGACGGGCATGTCGCCCTCGATGGCCTCGTAGTTCGGGCCGTGCACCTCGTGCAGGTCGGCGAAGCGGAACTCGTAGCCGCCCACGGCGGCGCTGCTGCCGATGGCCATCGTCAGGTCTTCCTGGACCTCGTACGTGCGCACCATGCTCACGCCGAACGCGAACGCCGCCACGCCCAGGTGGGCCAGCCACATGCCGGTCAGCGAGCGCGGCCACTGGCGCATGCGCGCGAACGGCGTCAGCTGCGCGCCGCCGTCGGACTTCAGGCGCTCGACGGCGTCGACGACGATGGATGCGGCGATCCAGTAGGTCATCAGGAAGCCCAGCATCGCCAGCAGCGACAGCTTGCCCGACAGCCACGCCGTGGCCAGCGCGCCCAGCACCGAGGCCAGCGCGGCCCAGCGCAGGCGGTGGAACAGCGACGGCAGCGAGGCCTGCTTCCAGCGCGCCAGCGGTCCCAGCGCCATCAGCAGCACCACCGGCACCATCAGCGCCACGAACACGATCTCGAAGTACGGCGGCCCCACCGAGAGCTTGGCCAGGCCCAGCGCATCCATCAGCAGCGGATACATCGTGCCCAGCAGCACCAAGCCGCAGACGACGACGAACAGCATGTTGTTGCCCAGCAGCAGCGACTCGCGCGACACCAGCGCGAAACGCGCGCCCAGTCCGACCTTGGGCGCGCGCCAGGCATACAGCGTCAACGCGCCGCCGACGACGATGCCCAGGAACACCAGGATGAACAGCCCGCGCTTGGGATCGGTGGCGAACGAATGCACCGACGACAGGACGCCCGAGCGCACGATGAACGTGCCCAGCAGCGACAGCGTGAACGCGAGCAGCGCCAGCAGCACCGTCCACGACTTGAACGCGCCGCGCTTCTCGGTCACCGCCAGCGAGTGGATCAGCGCAGTGCCGGCCAGCCAGGGCATGAACGAGGCGTTCTCCACCGGATCCCAGAACCACCAGCCGCCCCAGCCCAGCTCGTAATACGCCCAGGCGCTGCCCAGCATGATGCCGATGGTCAGGCAGGACCAGGCGGCGGTCGTCCACGGCCGCGTCCAGCGCGCCCAGGTGGCGTCGAGCTTGCCTTCGATCAGTGCGGCCACCGCGAAGGCGAACGCCACCGAGAAGCCGACATAGCCCATGTAGAGCATCGGCGGGTGCGAGACCATGCCGGGATCCTGCAGCAGCGGGTTCAGGTCGTTGCCGTCCATGGGCACGGGCACCAAACGATCGAACGGGTTCGACGTGGTCAGCATGAACAGGATGAAGCCGATCGAGATCAGGCCCATGATCCCCAGCACCCGTGCGACGAACGGCGGCGGCAGCCTGCGGCTCCACTGCGCGACGGCCAGCATCCAGCCGGCCAGCATCGTCAGCCACAGCAACAGCGAGCCTTCGTGGCCGCCCCACACGCCGGCCACGCGATAGAACAGCGGCAGCGCGCTGTTGGAGTTGTCGGCCACGTACAGCACCGAGAAGTCGTTGCGCACGAAGGACGACACCAGGCAGGCGAACGCCACGGCAACGAGCAGCCCGTGCGCGCGTGCCGCGGGACGCGCCAGCGCCATCCAGTCGGCGCGGCTGCGCGCCGCGCCGATGATCGGCAGCGTGCCCAGGATCAGCGCCACGGCGAGCGCGAGCAGCAGCGCGACCTGGCCAATTTCGGGAATCATCGGGCGCCTTCCATGGTCTTGTCCGCCTTCATGCTGCCACCGTGCTGGGCGGCTTGCTTCAGCGCCGCGGCGGCCTCCGGCGGCATGTAGTTCTCGTCGTGCTTGGCGAGCACTTCCTGGGCGGTGAACGTGCCGTCCGCGTCCAGCTTGCCTTGAGCGACCACGCCCTTGCCTTCCTTGAACAGGTCGGGGAGCGGACCGTGATAGTGCACCTGCATCGACTTGACGAGGTCGGTGACGGTGAAGACCACGTCGACGCCATCGCGCTTGACGCTGCCCACCGTCACCATGCCGCCGACGCGGAACGGCCGATTCTCGGGCGCCTCGTGCGCCGCGACCTGCGACGGCGAGTAGAAGAACACGAGGTTGGAATTGAACGCGTTGAGCACCAATGCCGTGGCCACGCCGACCGCCGCAACGATGCCGACGATGATCGCCAGGCGTTTCTGACGGGGCGTCACGGCCGTGCTCCCGCCTGCCGGGCAGCTTCTTCGTCGGCCATGCGTTCGGCGATCGCCGCGCGCGCGGCACGATGGCGCCAGTGCGCGAGCAGCGGCTCGACGAGCATCAGCACGGCCATCGTGCCGTAGGCGCCCCAGACGAAGCCGCCGCGGCCGCCCATGTCAAGAAATTCTGAAAGCGAGTGCCACTGCATGGCGTTCATCCTTGATTCGAAGCGGCGACCAGCGCCCGCGCCCAGGCCGTGTCGCCCTCGCGCTCCAGCGTGATCGCCCGCGCCCGCGCGAACACCACGGCGAACGCATAGGCCCAGCAGGCCAGCGTCAGGAGCAGCATCGCGATCAGCATCGTCGAGGCCATGTGCTGCTTGGCGCCCATCGTCAGGCTCGAGCCCTGGTGAAGCGTATTCCACCAGATGACCGAGAAGTAGATGATGGGCACGTTGACCACGCCGACGATGGCCAGCAGCGCGCCGGCCTTGTCGGCGCGCCGGGTGTCGTCGATGGCGGCCACCAGCGCCATGTAGCCGAGATAGAGGAACAGCAGGATCAGCTCGGACGTCAGCCGCGCGTCCCACACCCACCAGGTGCCCCAGGTCGGCCGGCCCCACAGCGAGCCCGTCCACAGCGCCAGCACGGTGAACAGCGCGCCGGTGGGCGCGATGGCACGGGCGAAGACGAAGGCCATGCGGGCGTTCAGAAACCAGCCCAGCGCGGCCCAGAACGCCATGGCCACGTACAGCACCATCGATAGCCAGGCCGCCGGCACGTGGATGAAGATGATGCGGTAGACCTCGCCCTGCACCGCGTCGGTGGGCGCGACGAAGAAGCCCGTCCACAGGCCCGCGACGGCGAATGCCGCGGCGACCACGCCGCAGACCGGCCCCAGCACGCCGGCCAGCCGGTAGAAATTGGCCGGCGACGCGAACGTGAACCAGGTCAGGCGCGGGCGGGCGATGGCGGGAGCGGAAGTCGTGGTCACGGCGTGCATTGTCCCGTGGTCAGTGTCGGGTCGTGTTGCAGGATGTCATTTGTCATTTGTCATTCGACGGCGATGCGCAGCGCGGCCGCGGTCGCAGGCGGCGCGCCGACCAGGCAGGCGATCAGCAGCGCGCCCAGCAGCGACAGGTGCGGCGACGGCGACTGCCCCGCATCGACCGCCGCCGCCGCGCCGGCGCCGAAGATCAGCGCCGGAATGGCCAGCGGCAGCACGATCAGCACGATCAGCATGCCGGCGCTTCGCAAGCCCAGCGTCAACGCGGCGCCGACGCCGCCCAGCAGGCTCAGGATGGGGGTGCCCAGGAGCAGAGACACGAACAGCACCGGAAGTTCCTCGGCCGGCAGGCCCAGCAGCAATCCCAGCAGCGGCGCGCCGACCACCAGCGGGGCGCCGCTGATCGTCCAGTGAGCGGCGGCCTTGGCGGCGGCCACGGCCAGCCCGGCGCCGGGCGCCTGCAGCAACTGCTCCAGCGAACCGTCGGCATGGTCGGCGGCGTACAGCGGCGGCATCGACAGCATCGCGGCCAGCAGCGCGCACACCCAGACCACGCCCGGCGCGATCAGCTTGAGCACCTGCGGGTCGGGCCCGACGCCCAGCGGGAACAGGCTCGCAGCGACCAGGAAGAACGCGACCGGCAGCAGCGCCTCGGTGCGGCGGCGCCAGGCCAGGCGCAGGTCACGCTGGTAGACAGCCACGAAGACATTCATGCCGCGACTCCGGCGTCGCGCGGCAGCAGGTCGAGGTCCAGCACGCGAAAGCCGGCGCTGGCGGCTTGCGCGTCCAGGTGCAGGTGGTGGCTGGTCAGCAGTACGCTGCCGCCGCGGGCGCGGTGCGCGGCCAGCAGCGCGTGCAATGTGGCGGTGCCGGCGACGTCCAGCGCGTCGAACGGCTCGTCCAGCACCCACAGCGCCGGCACGGTCTCGAGCGCCAGCCGCGCCAGCGCGACGCGGCGGCGCAGGCCCTGCGACAGGCTGCGCACGGGCGTGCGTTCGCGCCCGGCCAGGCCCAGGCGCGCGAGCGCGGCGCGCAGCGCGGGCGCGCTCGCGTCGCGCCCGTGCACGCGCGCGAGGAAGGCCAGCGATTCCAGCGCGGTCAGGTCATCCTTCAGCGCGTTGGCGTGGGCGATGTAGACCAGCTCGCCGGCGAAACGCCCGCTGCGCCGCGCCGGCGCGCCATCCCACAGGACCTGGCCGTGTTCCGGCGCGGCCAGGCCCGCGACCAGGCGCAGCAGGCTGGTCTTGCCGCGGCCGTTGCCGCCGCGCAGCCACAGCAGCTCGCCCGGCGCGAGGGTTTCGTTCAGTCCCGAGAACAGGATGCGAA
>Ga0302279_10005217_pt1 | contig 14668 bp, 13 predicted proteins | sample III_Bog_N3_3_FD_194541 | JGI IMG/M metagenome (GOLD analysis project Ga0302279, IMG submission 194541) | Peat permafrost microbial communities from Stordalen Mire near Abisko, Sweden - III_Bog_N3_3 | ecosystem: Environmental > Terrestrial > Soil > Wetlands > Peat | place: Sweden: Abisko...
CCTGCGTGACGCGCGCTGGGAACTGATGGCCCGTCGCGCGGAGCGGGAGCCCTCGCGGGCGACGATCGGCACCGACGGGTTCGATACGTACCCGAACAGCCTGCTCGGCGAGTGATCCGCCACCCGTTCAGCCGACGTGCCGAGAAGGCTCTTCGGTCCCTTTCGGCCGACGATCGTAAACGCGCCGCCGAAGCTTTGCGCTGATTTGCGGAAAGTCCGCGCCACCCCTCGCTCCATTTCGAGCGTTTGGCCGCCATGAAAACCTGTACTCGATCCGCATCAGCCGCAGCCACCGCGCCATCCTTCGTCGGGTCGACGGCGCGGACGATACCTACGACCTGATGGATATCGGCCCGCACGACATCTACCGCCGCCTTTAGACCATTACGCGTCCACCATCGCGCGCGAGGCGAAGGAGCGTTCGCTGTCGGTGATATAGTCGCGCGTCAGCGGTGCGGCGGTCTGGTCGCGGGTCAGTTGCATCTGGAAGATGACGTGGTGCTGCCGCCGGAACGCCAGTTCGCAGCCGGCCAGATAGAACTCGAACATGCGGCAGAAGCGCTCGTCGTAGATCGTGGCGATCGCGTCGTGGTTGGCCAGGAACCGCCGCCGCCAGTGCCGCAGCGTCTCGGCGTAGTGCAGCCGCAAAATCTCCATGTCGGTGGCGATCAGCCCGGTCTTCTCGATGGCTGGGAACACTTCGGACATCGACGGGCAGTAGCCGCCGGGGAAGATGTATTTGGCGATCCACGGGCTGGTCGAGGACGGCCCGTCGCTGCGGCCGATGGCATGGATCAGCGCCACCCCGTCCGGCGCCAGGCAGCGCTTCACCACGTCGAAGAACTGCTTGTAGTGGCCGAGGCCGACATGCTCGAACATGCCCACCGAGACGATGCGGTCGAAGCTTTGGTGCATCGCCCGGTAGTCCATCAGCTCGAACGTCACGCGGTCTTCCAGCCCCTCGGCCTTCGCGCGCGTCCGCGCCTCGGCCAGTTGCTCGGTGGACAGCGTGATGCCGGTGACATGCGCGCCATAGTCGCGCGCCAATGTTAGCGCGAGGCCGCCCCAGCCACAGCCGATGTCGAGCACGCGCAGGCCGGGGCGGTTCAGCACCAGCTTGGCGGCGATGTGGCGTTTCTTGGCGACCTGCGCCTCGTCGATGCTCTCGTCGCCGCGCGGGAAATAGGCACAGGAATATTGCCGGTCGCGATCGAGAAACAGGCTGTAGAGCCGCCCGTTCAGGTCGTAATGATGCGCGACGTTGCGTCTTGCCCGGTGCGCCGGGTTGAACTGCGCGATCCGTCGCGTCAGGTCGCCGATCACCTGGCGGATTTCCGCCATCGGGTTGCCGCCCTTCTGGGCGGTCAGATTGGTAGTCAGCACCTCGAGCACGTCGTAGATGCTACAGCCGACCGGCAGCAGTTTGCCGTCCATGTAGGCTTCGCCGACCGCCAGCGCCGGGTTCAGCGCCAAGCGCCGCACCGTCCGCGCGTCCTTGATTTCCAGCGAGGCTTCCGCGCCCGGCTCGCCCGTGTAGGTGCTCACCGTCCCGTCCGGCCAGCACACGCAGAGCCGCCCGAGCACGATAAACCGCTTCAGGATCAGATCCAGCAACGTCCGCATGGCACGGACATCCCCTCAGCCGCGTTAACTGATTTTTAGACTATGGAATCAGTGCGCGCGGGCTTCAAGACGTGATCGGCGGCCAACCCCCACCGAAATGAGGGAGGGCCCCCGATCGCGGGCGTTAGTGCGGCGCAGACACGTCAGGCGGCGTTTTGCGCGGCCTCGGCGTCCAGCATTTCCTCCAGATCCTGCTCGGGCTCGTCTTCCTCGACCACAGCCACGCGTTCACCGCGGGACTGCTTTTCCGCTTCCTCAGGGCTGCGGGCGACATTGACGGTGACCGGGATCACCACCTCGGGGTGCAGCAACACCCGCACCTGCCGCAGTCCGAGCGTCTTGATCGGGTGATCGAGCACCACCTGCGAGCGGTTGATGGTCAACCCCGCCGCCGTCGTCGCGTCGGAGATGTCGCGCGCCGACACCGACCCGTACAGGCTGCCGGCCTCGCCGGCTTGCCGGATGATGACGACGGTCAGCCCGCCGACCCGCTCGGCCACGCGCTCGGCCTCCTCGCGGCGCTTCAGGTTCAGCGCCTCCAGCTGCGCGCGCTGCGCCTCGAACCGGGCCAGGTTGTCTTTGTTGGCGCGGATCGCCTTCTTTTCCGGCAACAGGTAGTTGCGGGCGAAGCCGGGCTTCACCTTCACCTTGTCGCCCATCTGCCCCAGCTTCTCGACGCGCTGGAGCAGGATCACTTCCACGGCGGCCATGTGTCTGTTCCCCTTAGGCGACGATGTACGGCAGCAGCGCGAGGAAGCGCGCGCGCTTGATCGCCTGCGCCAGTTCGCGCTGCTTCTTGGCGGAGACCGCGGTGATGCGGCTCGGCACGATCTTGCCGCGCTCGGACAGGAAGCGAGAGAGCAGGCGGACGTCCTTGTAGTCGATCTTCGGCGCATGCGGGCCGGAGAACGGGCAGGACTTGCGCCGGCGGTAGAACGGCCGGCGGGCGCCGACCGCGGTGCGGCGGGCGGCTGGGCTGATATCGGTGCTGTCGGACATTGTTCTTACTCCTCGCCGCCAAGGTCGCGGCCGCCGCGGAAGCCGCCGTCACGGTCGCCACGGAATCCGCCATCGCGGTCGTCGCCGTCGCGCGCGCGGAATTCCTCGCGGTCGTCGAAGCCGCGCTTGCGGCCGCTATCGAACCGGCCCGAGGGTTTCGGGCCCCGGAACCCGCGCTCGCGATCGTCCGTCTTGCGCGACAGGATCGCGCTCGGCGCTTCCTCGATCGCCTCGACGCGGATGGTCATGAAGCGCAGCACGTCCTCGTTGAGGCCGAGCTGGCGTTCCATTTCCTTCACCGCCGCCGGCTGGCTGTCGATGCCGAGCAGCAGATAGTGGCCCTTGCGATTCTTGTTGATGCGATACGCGAGGCTGCGCAGCCCCCAGTATTCGCGCTTCTTGACGGTGACGCCCGGCTCGGTGCCGTTGTCGGTGTCGAGCTGAATGGCGATCGCGTCGGCGATGCCCTCGACCTGCTGCTGCGTGACGTCATTGCGTGCGATGAACACGGTTTCGTAAAACGGCATGTAGTCTCCCTTCGGGTTGGTTCAGCCCCGGACCTGGATCGGGTCACCGCGTCCCAATGACGCGCGGGCATAGCCGGGGCCAGCCGATGGCCCCAGCAGGGAAGCGGCGGCTTACAGCAGGTTTCGCGTGGCGGCGCAAGGGCGGCGCGCCGGCGGCGGTCAGGTCGGCGGGGTTGCCAGCACCAGTTTCGCCAGCGCCTCGCCCAGACAGGCGCGCAGCCGCTCGGCGGTGTGGTCGCGGTCGCGTTTGTCGGCTTGTTCGACGTCGATCTCGCCGGTCTCCGCCCAGTGGCGCATCAGGTCGTAGCGGCGGAACAGCGCCACGTCGCCGCCGGCGGCCAGCGCCTGCATGGCGGCGCGATATGGCAGCAGGTCGGAATTGTGCTCCAGCAACCGGCTATACGGCACGTCGATCAGCACCAGCGCGGCGCCGGCCGCCGCCACCGCCGTCGCGCCCTGCTCCAGCGTGGCGCGGAACTGATCGGTCGGCACCTTGCGCACCGCTTCCACCGTGCCGGTCTGCCACAGCACCAGTTGATAGGAATGCGCCGAAAATTCCTTGCGCAGCGACGCCAGCATGTCCGCCGCTGTCGCCGCGCGGGCGCCGTGCAACGTCAGATGCAACGTCGCCGCGGGCGCGCCGGCGCGCAGCGCCGCCAGCATGTGCTCCGGCACCGACCCGTCCATGCCGCCACGCAGGCCGAGCAACGAGCCGGAGCCGAGCGCCAGCACGTCCAGTTCGCCGCCATCCTGCAAGGCACGGCCGACCACGCCGAGCGGCCGGGCCGGCGCCACCAGATCGCCCGGCACGTCGCACGGCGCCGGCGGCGCGGCCTCGCCCGCCGCCGCGCCATGCGCCAGCAACGCCGCCAGCGGGGCCGCCAGCAGGGCCGCCGCCCAGAAACCCGAACGTGTCATGCGCGACGCGCTAGCAGCGGCCCGGCGTCACCGCAAGCGCGGGTGGGAGTCTTGCTGTCATGTTTTGTTGGCGACGGCGTGGCTCAGCGATGCCGCCCCGAGCGCGGTCGCCAGCGCCTCGACATCCGCCGCCGCCGCACAGCCGGGGTGGCGCGCCAGCAGCAACGCCTGCCGGCGGATCGCCTCGCGCACGTGGTCGTCGCGGCGGACGATGCCGAGGCAGGGCGGCGTGCGGCCGAGGAACGTTTCGCAGGCGCGGGCGAGTGTCTGATAGGTGCGCTCGCCGGACGCGCGGCTGGCGGCGATGTTGACCACGATGCCGGCAGCACCCGCCCGCCCGTCGGTGTCGGCGGCATGCAGTTTCAACACCGCGTAGGCGTCGGTCAGGCTGGTCGGCTCCTCGGTCGCCACCACCAGCAGCAGGTCGGCGAACGCCGCCATGCGGCGGACCGGCCGGTCAAGCCCGGCGCCGAGGTCGAGCAGCACGGTGTGATACAGGCCGGCGGCGCGGCGCAGGCTGGACAGCAGCGATTCCACCTCCGCCGACGGCATGCCGGCGAGCGCGCCGGAGCCGGAGTTGCCGGCCAGGATGTCGAAGCCGCCGGCATAGGGCAGCACCGCATCGGCCAGCTTCAGCCGCCCGGCCATGACCGCGCCGAGATCGGCCCCCGGCGTCAGGCCCAACTGGATATCGACGTTGGCGAGCCCGAGATCGCCGTCGAACAGCAGCACCTTCTGGCCAGCCCGGGCGAGCGCGTGGCTCAGCGTGATGGCGAGCCAGGTCTTGCCCACCCCGCCCTTGCCGGAGGCGATGGCGACGATGCGCCCGCCCCGCCGGACCCATGCGGCATTGGAGGTCATACGGCGCGCTCCGCCAGGTGATCGTGAGGAACCTGCAGCAGCCGGTTGGCCAGCACGTCCGGCGTCAGCGGCACCAGCCCATCGGCAGCGCCGGGGCCGATGCCGGCCTCGGCCAGTGCCAGCCCGGCTTCGGCTGCCGCCAGCACGCCGCCGATGCGCCGCGCGAGGTCGAGCCGTGTCGCCACCAGCAGCCGCGCGCCGGCCTCGGCATAGGCGCTGGCGAGATCGGCTGCCTCCGCCGGATCCAGGCCTGCCGGCAGCACCGCCACCAACTGGCCGGAGGCGGTTGCCGCCAGGGCGGACAGTTCGTTGCGCTCCTGCGCCAGGAACGGATCGGAGCCGGGCAGATCGACCAGCACCGGGACCGCCTCCAGCCGGCCGGCGACGGCGCGGGCAAGGCTGACCGGATGCGAGGCGACGACGAGGTTGAGGCCGAGCAGGCGGGTGAAGGCCGCCAGTTGTTCGGTGGCGCCGGCGCGGCGGCCGTCCGCCGTCACCACCAGCGGCGCGATGCCGGCCATCACCAGCCGCGTCGCCAGCCGCGCCACCGTCAGCGTCTTGCCCGCACCGGGCGGCCCGGCGAACAGCAGCGGCTTGGCCCCGCGCTCCTGCGGCAGTTTCTCGAAGGCGAGGTGGGTGGCGAGCGCGCGGGCCAGCGCGCCGCGCGCGAGTTTGCGGGCGAGCGCGTCCGGCACGCCATGGAACTGCAGCGCCGCTTCGCCGCGCCGGTCCGCAGCCTGCGGCAGCGACGCCGGCTCGGGCGGTTCCAGCGCCGCGGTGATCTCGACGCCGTCGGCCACCCGGCGGGTGTTGAGGATCAGCGCATCGGCGCCCAACTCGGCGCGAATGCGGCCGATCGCCTCGGTCGCGGTCGCGGCGCGATACAGTTTCAGCCGCATCAGATGCTGCCCACGGTGCGAATGCGCGCGCGCGGGTAGATCTCGGTCTGCGCCAGCACCGGCGTTGCCGGGCGGATGCGCTCGACGATGGCACGCACGTGGAAGCGGATGGCGGTACTGGTCACCAACACCGGCGCCTCGCCGCTTTGCGCCGCGCCGTCGAACACCGCGCGGAAGCGCTGCATGAACTCCGTGAGTTTTCGCGGCGCCATCGCCAGTTGCCGATCTTCCGGCGGCCCGGCGAGGGATTCGAGAAACGCCGCCTCCCACTCGGGCGACAGCGTGACGATGGGGATGTAGCCGGCCGGGCCGGTTTGCGAATCGCTGATCTGCCGCGCCAGCCGCATGCGGACATGCGCGGCGATGGTGGTGACGGTGCGATGCTGGCCGGCGCAGGCTTCCTGGATGCCTTCCAGAATCGTCGACAGGTCGCGAATCGAGACGCGCTCGGCCAGCAGCGCCTGCAACACCCGCTGCACGCCACCGACCGAGATCTGCGTGGGGATCAGTTCGCCGAGTAGTTTCTGGTGCTCGCGCGGCAGATCGTCGAGCAGCTTTTGCGTCTCCGCGAACGACAGCAATTCCGGCATCGCCTGCTTGACCAGCTCGGTCAGATGCGTGGTCAGCACGCTCGGCGGATCGACCACGGTGCAGCCTCGAAAGCCGGCTTCCTCGCGCAGCGACTGCTCGATCCACAGCGCCGGCAGGCCGAACGCGGGTTCGGTGGTGCGGTGGCCGGGCAGGTCGATGTCGCGCCCGCCGGGGTCCATCGCCAGCAGCATGGTCGGGCGCAATTCGCCACGTCCTGCCTCGATCTCCTTGATGCGGACGGAATACACGTCGGCGGCAAGCTGCATGTTGTCCTGGATGCGCACCGGCGGCAGCACGAAGCCCATCTCGGCGGCGATGGAGCGGCGCAGGCTTTTGATCTGCTCGGTCAGGCGCGGCTGGTCGCCGCCGGCCAGCGCCAGCAGGCCGTAGCCGAGTTCGAGGCGGATCATGTCCATGCGCAGCGCGTCGGCGATGGACGCCTCGGCGGGCAACGGCTTCGGCGTGGCCTGCGTGATTGCCGATTTCGGCGGGTTCTTGTGGCGCAGCCACGCGCCGCCGCCGGCAAGCCCCGCGATGGCCATGAACGGCAGCGCCGGCAGGCCGGGCATCAACCCGAGCACCGCCGCCGCACCGGCCGCCATCGCCAGCGGCTTCGGATTGTTGCCGAGTTGCCTTACCAGCGCGGTATCCATCGAGCCATCGGTGCTGCCTTTGGTGACGACGATGCCGGCGGCGGTGGAGACCAGCAGCGCCGGAATCTGGCTGACCAGACCATCGCCGATGGTCAGCGTGGTGTAGGTGCTGACCGCATCGCCGAACGGCATGCCGTGGCGCAGCAGGCCGATGGCGAGGCCGCCGACGATGTTGATGCTGGTGATGATCAGCGCGGCGATAGCGTCGCCGCGCACGAATTTGGCGGCGCCGTCCATCGCGCCGTAGAAGCCGCTTTCCTGCTCCAGTTCGCGCCGGCGCGCGCGCGCGACCTTTTCGTCGATGGCGCCGGTGGAGAGTTCCGCGTCGATCGCCATCTGCTTGCCCGGCATGGCATCGAGGCTGAAGCGCGCGGCGACTTCGGCGATGCGGCCGGACCCTTTGGTGATGACCATGAAATTCACCACCAGCAGGATGGCGAACAGGATGATGCCGATCACCGCGTCGCCGCCCATCAGGAAGCCGCCGAAGGCCGCGACGACGTGCCCGGCGGCAGCGGCGCCTTCGTTGCCACGCGACAGGATCAGCCGCGTGGTGGCGACGTTGAGCGACAGCCGCAACAGCGTTGTCAGCAACAGCAACGTCGGAAAACTGGTGAAATCCAGCGGCCGATTGAGGAAGATCGCGACCATCAGGATCAGCACGGCCGAGGTCAGCGACAGCGACAGGCCGAGATCGAGCACGAACGCCGGCAGCGGCAGCACCAGCACCGACAGCAGCACGACGACGCCGAACGCCAGCCCGATATCGGTGCCCGGCAGCAGCGCGCGCACGCGCTCCGGCAGCGGCGGCAGGCGGGCTGCGAGGCTGGCCGACATCAGGCGGCGACTCCCGCACCCGGCGGCGGCACGGCGAGGCCCTCGGCCGCGTAGTCGCGCAGCTTGTTGCGCAGCGCCCGAATGGAAATGCCCAGAATGGTGGCCGCGTGCGTGCGATTGCCCTCGGTATGGCGCAGGGTTTGCAGGATCAGGTCGCGCTCGACCTCGTCCATGCGGCGGCCGACCAGACCGGCGATGCCGCTGCCCGGCCGCGCCGGCGTGTCGGCGGCCGTCGGCGCGCCGTATTCGCTGCCGAGCTCGATGGCATCGGCGTCGATGGCCGCACCCTCCGCCAGCAACACGGCGCGGTGGATGGTGTTTTCCAGTTCGCGGACATTGCCGTGCCAGGAATGCGCCAGCAGCCGTTGCCGCGCCGCGTCGGTCAGCCGGCGCTCGGTCACACCGTTCAGCACGGCGTAGCGGCGGGCGAAGAAGTCGGCCAGCGGCGCGATGTCGTCGGGCCGTTCGCGCAGCGGCGGGATGCGCAGCGAGACGACGTTGAGGCGGAAATACAGATCCTCGCGAAATTTGCCGCGCGCCGCTTCGGCGGCAAGGTCGCGGTTGGTGGTGGCGAGCAGGCGCACGCTGACTTTCACCGGCGCCGAGCCGCCGACGCGGTCGATCTCGCGCTCCTGCACGGCGCGCAGCAGCTTGGCTTGCAGGCGCAGATCCATCTCGCCGATTTCGTCGAGCAGCAGCGTGCCGCGATCGGCCGCCTCGAACTTGCCGACGCGCCGCGCCAGCGCGCCGCTGAACGCGCCTTTCTCGTGGCCGAACAACTCGCTCTCCAGCAATTGCTCGGGGATCGCGGCACAGTTCAGCGCGATGAACGGGCCGGCCGAGCGGCGCGAGCGGCGATGGATGTGGCGGGCAAACACTTCCTTGCCGGTGCCGCTTTCGCCGGTGATGAGAACAGACGCTTCGGCGCCGGCGACCTGTTCGGCGCGCGCGGCGATGGCGAGCGTGAGCTTGTCGCGCATAATCAGCGCATGCGTGTCGCCCGCGGCGGTGTCGAGGATGGCGGCGATCAGATCCGGGTCCGGCGGCAGCGGCAGGAATTCGCGGGCGCCGTCGCGGATCGCGCGCACCGCCGCGTGCGCATCGGTGTTGGTGCCGCAGGCCACCACCGGCAGCGCGATACGCTCGGCCGCGAGGCCGCGGATGAGGCCCGCGAGATCGGCGCGCACGTCGCACAAAGCGAGGTCGATGGCGGCATCGGCGCGCACCCGCGCCAGTGCGGCGGCGGCGTCGTCGGCCTGCACCACCTCGGCCCCGCGCGCCATCGCGATGCGCGCCGCCTGCCCGAGTTCGCTTGCCAGCGAGCCGACGATCAGCACACGCATCGGCGCACCGACAATCGCTCCGACATTCTGTCGAGCATGGCTGCGACTCCCTCAGGTAGCCCGGTCGGCCTTGACGATTTCCGTCATCGTCACGCCGAGCCGGTTGTCGTCCACCATCACCACCTCGCCGCGCGCCACCAGCCGGTTGTTGACATAGATGTCGATGGCCTCGCCGAGTTTGCGATCCAGCTCGACCACCGCGCCGCGCCCGAGTTTCAGCAACTGGCTCACCTGCATCGTGGCCTTGCCGAGTACGGCGCTGACGGTGACGGGGATTTCGTAGACCGCTTCCAGGTCACGCGCGGTGCGCGGACCGCCGCCGTCGGCGGCGGTCGGCGCCAGATCCATCGCTTCGGTGAAATCGGAACCGCTGGGCATGTGTTACCTCGTTTCGGGGTTGACGGTCGCGTCGGGCAGAGACCCAGCGGTGCCAGAGTGCCGAGAATCTCGGCATGCGCCCGCACGGTGTCGCGCACCGCCGCGCCGTGCGGCCACGCGATGCGCGCGTCGCCGGGCGGCATGTCGTCGGACGGCTCGATGCCGATATGCGCCCGCTCGCCCGGCCGGATATGCGCAAGCTCCTGCTCGATCAGCGGCGCCATCGACGGATGCACGTAGCATGTCACGCGCGTCTCCAGCAGCAGGCCGCGCAGCGCCACGCGGATCAGCTGGCGCAGTTCGTCGCCGCCGTGGCGCTCGCGCAGCAGCGGAAATCCGGCGAGCACCGCGCCGATCAGCATCCTCGCCATCGCTGTCGCGCTTTCGTCCGCGACCCGGCCGGCCTGCTCCGCCGCGTCGTCGAGTTGCTGCGTGACGCGCGCAAGCGTCGCCGCCACCTGCGTCGCCGTGGCCGTTGCCGCCGCCTCGTTTCCCTGCGCGAACCCTTCCGCCCGCGCCACCGCGCAGGCGGCATCGAGGTCGTGCTGCCCATAGCTCGGCGGCGGCGGCGGTGGCGGCGGCGACGGCTCGGCCGTCCGGGCCACCGCGACCGCGTCGAAATCGTCGGCGAACAGCAGCAGATGGCCACGCAGCGACATCGCTCAGTACACCAGTTCATCGTCGTCGCCGGCTTCGGCGATCTCGATCTGGCCTTGCGCCGCCAGCTCCTTGGCCACCACGACGATGGAGGATTGCGCCTCGTCCACATCGCGCAGCTTGACCGGGCCGAGCGCCTCGATCTCCTCGCGCAGCATCTTGCTGGCGCGCTCGGACAGATTGCCGAAGAACAGTTCGCGCAGCTTCTCCGAGGCGCCTTTCAGCGCCAGCGGCAGCTTGTCCTTCTCGACGCTGCGCAGCAGCGTCTGCACCGCCGCCGGCGTCAGCCGTTGCAGATCGTCGAAGGTGAACATCAGCGACTTGATGCGCTCCGCCGCCTCGCGGTTGCGTTCCTCCAGCGCCGAAATGAACCGCTGTTCCGATTGCCGGTCGAGATTGTTGAAGATCTCCGCCATCATCTCATGCGCGTCGCGCCGCGTGCTGCGGGCAAGGTTGGACATGAACTCGCTGCGCAGCGTGCTCTCGACGCCGTCCAGCACTTCCTTCTGCACGCTCTCCATGCGCAACATGCGCATCACCACTTCCATGGCGAAGCTTTCCGGCAGCAGCGACAGCACGCGCGCGGCATGGTTGGCCCGCACTTTCGAGAGGACCACCGCCACCGTCTGCGGGTATTCGTTCTTCAGATAGTTCGCCAGCACCGCCTCGCTGACATTGCCCAGCTTGTCCCACATGGTTCGCCCGGCCGGCCCGCGGATTTCCTCCATGATCAGCGCGACGCGCTCGCGCGGCAGCGTTTTCAGCAGCAGGCGCTCGGTGTTTTCGAAACTGCCGACCAGATTGCCGGCGCTGGACAGGCTTTCGGTGAACTCGTTGCAGAGTTTCTCCACGACGTCCGATTGCACGCTGCCGAGCTGCGCCATCGCCGCCGAGACCTCCTTGATCTCGTCCTCGTGCATCATGCCGAACAGCCGCGCGCACTGGTCCTCGCCCAACGCCAGCATCAGCACGGCGACCTTCTGCGTGCCGTTGAAGCCGCGCAGTTCCGGCGCGCGTGCCATCTAGCCCGGTTCCCGCTGCATCCAGGCGCGCATGATGGTCAGGCTTTCGTCGGGATGCGCCTCCACCAGCTCGGTCAGCCGGCGCAAGGAAGAGGCCCTGAGCTGGCCTTCGATATTGGCCATCTCGACCATGCTCTCGTCGGCGCCGCCGTGTCCGCCGCCGCCCGGCCCTTCCAGCATTTTCGAGCCGTCGCTCGCCAGCACGACCCGCGCGCCGGCACTGCCGGCGGCACCCGCGAGCGCGAGACCGCCGTCCGGCCCTGCCAGCCCGGGCAGATGCGTCAGCCGCGTCATCATCGGGCGGAACACCAGCAGCAGCGCCAGCACGCCGAGCAGCCCGACGATGCCGGTCTGTGCCAGCCGCACCAGATCGGGCTTTTCCAGGCCGATGCCGAGCAGCCCGGCCGCCTCCGCCGGCACCTCCTCGGCGGCGAAGCGCATGTTGACCACTTCCACCTGATCGCCGCGCTTTTCGTCGTAGCCGATGGCGCCGCGCACCAGCGCGGTGATGTGCTGCAATTCCTCGGCCGAGCGCGGTGTCCACTCCGCCGTGCCCTTGTCGGTCTTCGGCTCGCTGCCATCGACCAGCACGGCAAGGCTGATGCGGCGGATCTGCGGGTGGTCGTGCACGATGGTGCGCACGGTCTTGCCGATTTCGTAGTTGGTGGTTTCGTCCTGCTTCTGCTCCTGGTTGCCGGCCGCGCCGTTGCCGCCGGCATCGGCGTTCGGCAGGTTGTTCTGCACTGTCGCGGCCGCGGCCGCCTCGCTGCTCTTGCTGCTGTCGCTGCCAGTCTGCGTGCTGCGCACGACCTGCCCGTCCGGGTCGAATTTTTCCGTGGTTTCGTTGATCTGGTCGAAATCCAGATCGACATTCGCCTCCGCCCGCACGCGGCCGGCGCCGAGCGTGCGCTCCAGCATGTCTTCCACCGCGCGCGACAGGCGGATCTCCACCGCGCGGCGCACTTCTTCCACCTGCGTGGCCGACGCGTCCGGCCCGGTCGGCTCGCCGGCGCGCGCCAGCAGATTGCCGTGGCTGTCGATCACCGCGATGTTCTGCGGCCGCAGCCCCGGCACGGCGGCGGCGACGAGGTTGAGCACCGACTGCACGCCCTCGCGGTCGAGCCGCCCCTGCCCGGCCATCGTCAGCAGCACCGAGGCCTGCGCGTCCTGCTGCGTGCGCGCGAACGGCTCGCGATGCGGCAGCACCAGATGCACGCGCGCCGCCCGCACGCCACTGATGCTGCGGATGCTGCGCGACAATTCGCCTTCCAGCGCGCGGGTCTGGTTGATCGCCTGCTGGAACTGGCTGCTGATCAGCCCGTCGCCGCGGTCGAAAATCTCGTAGCCGATGGAACCGCCGGACGGCATTCCGTCGCGCGCCAGCAGCAGCCGGGCGCGGGCGACCTGATCGGCCGGCACCAGGATTTCCGAGCCGTTGCCGCCAAGCTCGTGGGCGATGTGCTGGTGCTCCAGCGTGTCGGCGATCTGTCCGGCCTCGCGGCTGTCGAGGTCGGCATACAGCAGCGCCATGTGCTCGGCGCCACCGCGCAGCGACAGCACCGCGAGCAGCCCGAGCATGCCGACGGCGACTGCGGCCATCGCCACCATGCGCGCCGCCCCGAGGGCCTTCAGCCCTTCCAGCACGCCGTTCATGGCCGCCCTGCCGAACGGCGGATGGCCCGCCGGCGCGGGGTCGCGCCTGCGTTGTCACCCTTGCGCGCCATTCACCCGACTTCCTTGCGCGGCCGACCGCACGGCCACGCCCAACCTGGGCCGGGCCGCTTACCGGCGCGTTAATCCGGACGGGGCGCGCGGGGCCGTCAGTTCGCCACGGAGGTCACCGCGGTCATGTTCACGCTCAGCTTGCCGAGGTCGACCGTGACCGTGCCGCCGCTGGTCTGCACCCCGGTGACGGTGCCGACCACGGTGAACGGCAGCGCGCTGGTGCTGCCGTCCGACGCGACGGCCGCCGCGGTGACGGTATAGGCGCCGTCCGGCGCGGTGATGCCCGCACTGGTCTGGCCGTTCCAGGTCCAAGTGTTGGCGCCCTGCGTGGCGTTGACGGTGGTGGAGTACAGCGCCTGGCCGGTGGCGTTGGACACCGTCAGCAGCACCGGTTCGGCCGAGGGCGGCGAGAAATCGATGGCGGCGGTGCCGTTCTGCAGCGCGAGTTGGCTCGACGTGACCTGCACCTGCTTGCCCACCAGCGCGGTCGATTGCACCGTCGTGTTGTCCTGGGTCAGCTGGATCAGCTGGGTCAGGTTGGTGTTGGTGTTGATCTGCTGCTCGACGCCGGCGAACTGCACGAGTTCGGAGGTGAACTGGCTGCTGTCCATCGGGCTGGTCGGGTCCTGGTTCTGCAACTGGGTCAGCAGCATTTGCAGGAACGACTGGTAGTTGTCGGTCAACGAGGACAGCGCGCTCTGGCTCGACGCGCCACCGGCGGCGGCGGTGGCGGCGGCGGAGGTGCTGGTGCTGGCGATGGACTGGCTCACTTGCGTTCCCCTGCGGCTAGGCGGTGATGTCGAGGCCGGTGCGGCTGCCCGCCGGCTGGGCGCGGAGGCCGGCGGGCGGCGTGGCGTCGTCGGACGCGCGTGGCGGCGACGGCTGCGGCGCCGCTGCGTGCTGGCCGTCCGGCCGTTGCCACGCGGCACGGCCGTCGCTGCCGCCGCTGCCGGCGGCCAGGCCGTTGTCGGAGGCCGGGGCGGTCGGCGCGGCCAGGGTGAGCGTCACCTGCCGGTCGGCGACCGGCGTGCCGGCGCGGTCGAGCGCCGCCTGCAAGGCCGGCGCGTCGCGGCGCAGCAGCGCCAGGGTTTCCGGCCGCTCGACCGACAATGTGACGCTGGACGCGCCGGAGGGTTGCCGTGTCACCTGGATCGCGACGGCGCCGAGTTCGCGCGGCGACAGCGTCACGGTGACGCGGCGGCCGCCGCCGAGCACCGCCATATGGATCGCCGCGGCGATCGGCTCGACCTGCGGCGATGCGGCGGTGGGCGCAGCGGCGGCCAACGCTGCGTGCGGCGCCGCTGGGGTGGCGGCACCAAGCGACGGCAACGGCGGTAGCGCAGCGCTCGCGGGCGCGGCCGCCGGCGCGGCTGCCGGTGGGCCGACCGGCCCTGCCACCGGCGCGGGCGGCGTGTGAACGGCAACGTTCGGGTCGGCCGGGTTCTCCGCTGGCGCGGGCGAAGCGGGCTCGGCGCGGCCGGCAACCGCCCGGGCGGCGTGATCGGTGACGTGCGTCGTTGTGGTATCGGCTGCCGGACGGACGGCGGCGCGTGGCGAGGCGCCGGCCGGGGGGGATGCAGGCTCGGTCGCCGGCGGCGTGGCGGCGGCCAGCACCGTCGCCGGGACCGGCGGCGG
>Ga0302279_10005218_pt1 | contig 14667 bp, 17 predicted proteins | sample III_Bog_N3_3_FD_194541 | JGI IMG/M metagenome (GOLD analysis project Ga0302279, IMG submission 194541) | Peat permafrost microbial communities from Stordalen Mire near Abisko, Sweden - III_Bog_N3_3 | ecosystem: Environmental > Terrestrial > Soil > Wetlands > Peat | place: Sweden: Abisko...
ACCGAGGAGACGGTGAGCAGCAGCCCCCAGAACGTGCCGAGCAGGCCGAGGAAGATCAGCAGCCCGACCATGTAGCGCGACAGTTCGCGGCTTTCGTCGAGCCGGGAGTCGATGCTGTCGAGCATCGAGCGCATCGCCGGCGCCGAGATGGTGAAGCGTTCCTGGCCGTCGCGCCCCTTGGCCGCGCGGGTCGCCAGCATCGAGGCCATCGGCGCCAGCAACTTGGGCGAGGGCAGGGCGGCCAGCCGGTTGCGCGCGCGCTGATACGTCTCCAGCCACGTCACCTCGGGCGCCAGGCGCATCACCTGGTGGATGTTCCAGCCGATGCCGAGCGCCAGCACGCCGACGATCAACGTGTTCAGCAACGGGTTGTTGCCGAAAGCGGTGATCAGCGCGCCCGACAGCGACAGCCGGCGCGGCGTCGAGGGGTCGTCGCCGCCCGGCGCGTAGGCGGTCACGGTATAGCTGAAGGCCGGACCTTCGGCGGCGATCGCCAACGCGGTGATCGCGCCGGCCGAATCGGGGTTCAGGTCGGCGCGGTCCTGGCCGAAGGTCACGCGCAGTCCGTCCGTGGTCTTGCTGGCTTCGCCCGGCGCATCCGGCGCGATTGCGGCGGGCGGCGGCGGCGGTGGCTGGCGCACCGGCACCACGATCGGCGGTGGCAGCACCGGGGCGGCCGGCGGCGCCACCGGCACCGCGACCTCGGCCGGCTTGGCCGCTGGCGCCGGTTTGGCGGCCGGGCTCGTCGCCGCTTTGGCCGTCGCGGGCTTCGTCGCCGTGGTCTTCGTCGCTGTGGTCTTGGCCGGCGGCGGCTTGGCCGGCGGGTGCGGATGCGCGGGCGCAGCGGTGGTACTCGTGCCGGCCGGCGGCGGCGGCGTGTCGCTCGCCGATTGCGCCCAGGCAGCGGACATGCCGCCCCAGCCCAGCACCAGCGTCAACGCCAGCGCCGGGAACAGGCAGGGGGCGGCCGAGGGGGCGGGTCTCTGCATGAGTGCCGGCACCCTACAAGAGGGTGGCGCGAGGCTCAACGAACCCAACGGCGAAATTGTGCGACAAACCGCGGCAACGGCGCGGTTTCAGGCGTTGCCGACGGCATCGCGCACGGCGGCGCACAGCAGCGGGTGCAAATGCGTATTGGCGGCCACCACGTCGCCGCTCTCGCGCGGGTCGCCGCCCCGCGGGTCGGTCGCATAGCCGCCGGCCTCGCGCACGATCACCAGCCCGGCGGCGATGTCCCACGACTTCAGTTGCAGTTCCCAGAACCCGTCGAAGCGGCCGGCGGCGACCCAGGCGAGATCCAGCGCCGCCGAGCCGAAGCGGCGAACGCCCGAGACCTGCGGCATCACCACGTCGAGCGTGCGCGCGAAATTGCGCCGCAGCGCCGAGGACGACGCGGCGAACGGAATGCCGGTGCCGAACATCGCCGCCTGCATGTCGCGCCGCGCCGAAACGCGCAGCCGCCGCTCGTTGACGAAGGCACCGGTGCCCTTTTCCGCCCAGAACATCTCGTCCACTGTCGGCGCGTAGATCACGCCGGCCACCACCTCGGACGCGCCGTCCGGCAGTCGCTTTTCCAGCGCGACGCTGATCGACCAGTGCGGGATGCCGTGCAGGAAGTTGGAAGTGCCGTCAAGCGGATCGACCACCCAGCGCCATGCCCAGTTGTCCGAGCCGCTGGCGCCGGATTCCTCCATCAGGAAGGCATAGCCCGGCCGCGCCTTGGTCAGGTCGTCGCGCAAGGATTGCTCGGCGCGCAGATCGGCCTGGCTGACGAAGTCGCCGGGGCCTTTGACGCTGACCTGCAACTGCTCGACCTCGTTGAAGTCGCGCAGCAACCGCTTGGCCGCCCGCTGCACGGCGTTCTGCATCACGGTCATGTGCGGTGAGAGATTGGGGGCCATTTTTCCGAGCTTTCGGGCTGGTCGGTGCGGCGCAGGCCGCTCTCCGCCCGCGGTTGCGGGGGAGAGGGAAGATTGGCCTCGGGCGTGGGCGGAAATCAGCCCTTGAACCGCTCCACGTAGCTCGCGTCCTCGGTGCGGACGACGATTTTTTCGCCGGTCTCGATGAACGGCGGCACGCTGGTCTTCACGCCGTTGGACAGTTTGGCCGGTTTGTAGGAACTGGCGGCGGTCTGGCCCTTCACCACCGGGTCGGCTTCCACCACTTCCAGCACCACCGTCGCCGGCAGATGGATCGCCACTGGGTCGCCTTCCACCAGATCGACCACCACCTGCATGTTGTCTTGCAGGAACGCCAAGGCATCGCCGAGCAGATCGGTCGGCACATGCGCCTGCTCGAACGTCTCGCCGTCCATCAGCACGAGGTTGTCGCCGTCGGTGTAGGAGTAGGTGTACTCCTTTTCCTCGGTCTGCAACCGTTCGACCGTGTCCGCCGTGCGCCAGCGTTCGTTGGTCTTGTTGCCGGTCTTCAGGTTGCGCATCTCCACCTGGATGAATGCGCCGCCTTTGCCGGGGGTGATGATCTGCTGCTTCAGCACGGTCCAGCGGTTGCCGTCGTGCTCGATCACCTGGCCGGCACGGATCAGGTTCGCCTGCTGCTTCATGCTCTCGTCTCGTGGGTGTCAGGAGGGGCCGGCGTGCTTAGACCGAAGCGGGGCCATCGGCAAGCTTGCGGGCGCGCAACGCAGGGCGCTGAACTCGGGCAACGCCGGCGGTTCGCCGCCTGCGGGGATGCTGATTCGGTCGGGTGCCGCGATTTGGGAACCCTGAAATGAGCGTTGTCGATGCCGGATGCGGTGCCCTGATGCCCCCGTCGGTGGTGGTGCATGGGTTGCGCGATGCCCGGGCGGCGCTGCGCCCCGGCTACCCGGTCACGCTGCTCTCCGCCGAGGCCGCCGCCGGCTATGCCGGCTGCCTGTGGTGGCGCGAACTGGTGGCCGCCGCACGGGCGCTGCACCCGGCGACGCCCGCGCTCGACGTGCTGGATTGCGGCGCTGCTCCCGGCCACGCGATGGCGGCGCTGCGCGTCGGCCAGCGCCTGCTGCTGCTCGACCCCGGCTGCCCCGGCTTCGCCCGCGTCGCCGCCGCCGCCGCCGGCCTCGGCGCCCAGGTGCTGCCGGCGCGGCCGCCGGCGCTCGACCTCGCGGACCGCGCTGCCCAGCGTCGTCTGGCGGGCTGGCTTGCCGGGATCGCCCGGTGACACGCAGGCCGCAGGCGCGCTACCACGCGCGCAGGCAGTCGGTCAGCACAACGCCATTTGGAGGGATCATGCGCATCACCCAACGTGTCCGGAAAATCCTGGACTGGTACGAGAGCGACAATCCCGGCACCAAGACCAACCTCGCCCGCATTCTGGGCACCGGCAAACTCGGCGGCACCGGCCGGCTGGTGATCCTGCCGGTCGACCAGGGTTTTGAGCACGGCCCGGCACGCAGCTTTGCAGCCAATCCGGCCGGCTACGACCCGCACTACCACTTCCAGCTTGCCGTCGATGCCGGCCTGTCGGCGTTCGCAGCACCGCTCGGCATGCTGGAAGCCGGCGCCGCCAGCTTCGCCGGCGCGGTGCCGACCATCCTGAAGCTCAACAGCAGCAACAGCCTGTCCACGATCAAGGACCAGGCCGTCACCGGCTCGGTCGCGGACGCGCTGCGCCTGGGCTGTTCGGCGATCGGCTTCACCATCTATCCGGGCAGCGAATACTGCTTCGAGCAGATGGAGGAACTTCGCGAACTCACCGAGGAAGCCAAGAGCGTCGGCCTCGCGGTGGTGGTGTGGAGCTATCCGCGCGGCCCGCTGATCGACAAGGCCGGCGAGACGGCCGTCGACATCTGCGCCTATGCCGCGCACATGGCGGCGCTGATGGGTGCCCACATCATCAAGGTGAAGCCGCCGACCGCGCATCTGAGCCTGGAGGCCGCCAAGAAGGTCTATCTGGCGCAGAAGATCGACATTTCCACGCCGATCGCGCGCTACGCGCATATCGTGCAGTCCTGCTTCGCCGGCCGCCGGCTGGTGGTGTTCTCGGGCGGCGACTCGCGCACGCTCGACGATCTGTATGACGACGTGCGGGCGATCCGCGACGGCGGCGGCACCGGCTGCATCATCGGCCGCAACACGTTCCAGCGGCCGCGCGACGAGGCGCTGGCGATGCTCGCCAAGATCATCGACATCCTGAAGGGCGAAAAGGCAGCCTGATGGCAATGGGCGGGGATGGTTGCCGGCTGTATCTGATCACCCCGCCCCGGCTGGTGCCGGCGGCGTTCGCCGACGTGCTGGCGAGCGCGCTGGACGCGGGCGACGTCGCGGCACTGCAACTGCGGCTGAAGGACATTCCAGACGACGAGTTGCGCCGCGCCATCGACGTGCTGCGGCCGGTGGCGCAGTCGCGCGGCGTGGCGTTCCTGCTCAACGACCGCCCGGACCTCGCCGTCAGGCACGGCTGCGACGGCGCGCATGTCGGGCAGACCGACACGGCGGCGACGGTGGCGCGCAAGATATTGGGCAACCTGACGCTCGGCGTGACCTGCCACGGCAGCGGCGATCTGGCGTTCGAGGCGGGCGATGCCGGTGCCGACTACGTCGCCTTCGGCGCGTTCTTCCCGACCACCACCAAGGACGCGACGGCGACGGCCGACCCCGAAATCCTGCGCTGGTGGTCGGATCTGGCGGAACTGCCGAGCGTCGCCATCGGTGGTATCACGGCGGAAAATTGCGCGCCGCTGGTGCAGGCCGGCGCCGATTTCATGGCTGTGGTCAGCGCGGTATGGAACCATGCTGACGGCCCGGCCGAGGGCGTGCGAGCGATGAACGCGGCGATCGCGGCGGCGCTGGGCGGCTAAAAAAATGGCGGGCACATGGTGCCCGCCCGAGGTTATCCCGCGAACCCTGGGGGAAAGGTTCAACCGGGCAGGAGGACCTTGTCGATCACCTGAATCACGCCGTTCGACTGGGTCACGTCATAGGTGGTGATGTGCGCGACGTTACCTTTGGCGTCGGCGATAACGATGTTGTGCGGGCCGTTCAGCATTGCCGTGAGGGTCTCGCCGGCCACCGTCTTCAGCGTCGCCGAGCCGTTGCCGGCGTCGATCAGCTTGTGCAGCGACGCGAAGTCCAGGCGCCCGGCGACCACGTGGTAGGTCAGCACCTTGGTCAGCATCGCCTTGTTCTCGGGCTTCAGCAGCGTATCGACGGTGCCGGCCGGCAGCGCCGCAAACGCTTCGTTGGTCGGCGCGAACACGGTGAACGGCCCCTTGGTCTCCAGCGTGTCGACCAGACCCGCCGCCTTCACGGCCGCCACCAGCGTCGTGTGATCGGCCGAGTTCACGGCGTTTTCGACGATGTTCTTGCTGGCGAACATCGGCTGGCCGCCGACGGTGACGGTCGCGGTCATCGCGGCACTCGCCATCAGGCTGCCGCCCACCAGCATCGCCGCACCGAACGCCATCGGAAGAAGCTTGCGCAGGGTCATTTGACGTATCCTCATCGCGGGGCCGCACCGCGCCGCCCCGTCCCCAGTGCTACGGGCGGGGATTGGACCCGGATGCAGTTTTTCCCGGATCACGAACACGCGAGCCGCGCTAGCCCGGCGGCAGCCACAGCACCTGATCGATGCGGTCCGCACCGGCGGCCAGCATCGCCAGACGGTCGAAGCCGAGCGCGATGCCGGCGCAGGCGGGCAGGCCGCTCGCCAGCGCCGCCAGAAAATCCTCGTCGAGCGGCCAATCTTCCGCCCCGGTGATGGCGTGGCGGCGGGCGCGGTCGGCGATGAAGCGGGCACGCTGTTCGGTGGCGTCGGTGAGTTCGACGAAGGCATTCGCCAACTCGATGCCACAAACAAAAAGTTCAAGCCGTTCGGCGACGCGCGGGTCGGCCGGGTCGCGGCGGGCGAGGGCCGCCTGCGCCGCCGGCCAGTGCGTCAGGAAAGTGGGCTGGGCGCGGCCGATGCGCGGTTCTACCCGTTCGAGCAACAGCCGGAAGAACAGGTCCTCCCAGGTTTCCGCCTCCCGCAGCCGTGTCCCCGCCGCCGCCGCGAGCGCCGGCGCGTCGTCGGCGGTCGCCAGCAGATCGGCGCCGACATATCTCGCGAATGCGTCCGCCATCGTCAGCGCTTCGTAGCCGGACAGATCGGTCGCGATGCCCCGGCAACGGACAACGGGCGGCAGCACCGCGCGGAGGAGCGAAAACGTCTCGGCGATCAGTCCAGACATATCGGCGCCGGGCGCGTACCACTCCAGCATGGTGAACTCGGGCGCATGCAGGTCGCTGGCCTCGCCGTTGCGCCAGACTCGGGCGAACTGGAAGATCGGGCCGGCGCCGCCGGCCAGCAGTTTCTTCATCGCGAATTCGGGTGAGGTGTGCAGCCACAGTTTTGTCCGTTCGCCGGTCGGCGAGAGGCGTTCGGTGGCGAACGGCGACAGATGCACTTCCTCGCCCGGCGCCGGCACCGCGTACGGCGTTGCCACCTCGGTGTAGCCGCGCGCCAGGAAGAAGGCGCGCACCGCCTGCGTCAGCAGCGCCCGCCGCCGCAGGAACGGCAGACGGGCGGCGAGATTGTCGGGGCTCCAGGCCGGATGCGGCGTCACGGCACCCAGACTACACGCCACCGCGCCGGCGGCGAACCGGCGGCGTCGGTCAGGCGGCTTTGCTCCGCCCGTATTGCGCCTGCATCTCGTCGAGCAGCCCGAACAGAAGTTGCGATGCCTTGTGCATCCGCCCCAGGCCCTCGGCGGCGTCGGCCACATTGCCGGACTTGTGCGCCGCCAGGGCCGCGCGGCCGGCGGCGTGCAGGCGCCGATGCGGTTCCTGCAAGGCGGCGAAGGCCGGCGCGTGGACGACATCGTCGTCGCTCATGCCGTCGCACCAGCGGCCGAGGCGGCAGGTATGGTGGGTGCTGACCGAGGCGGCGTCGAGGGTGGCGGTGCCGGCGACGGCCTGCTCGATGCTGCTGACCAAGGTGCGATGCTCACCCTTGGCGGCCTCCACCAGCCGGGGAATGTTGCGCCGCGTGATCGCCTCCACCTGCGCTTCCGGCAACTCGCCGCCGACGAAATGCACCTGCATGCCGTCCTTGGAGGTGCGGACCACGGTGGCGTCGAACTGCAGCGCCTCGGACGCGACCACCACGCGCACGGCGGTGCCGGCGCTACAGGCGGGGCCGCCGGTCAGGCGCATGCCGGCCTCGGACAGGTCGCACACGGTCACGGCGGCGCGGCTGCCGGCGAGCACCAACTCGGCGTCGAGCAACACGGCGCGGCGCCGATGCGCCCGCCGATCCGCGAGATCGGAGGATGTGCGCAGCGCCCGTGTCATCAGCCGGCCCATGCTGCCCATCGCGATGTTCAACTGGTCGGCGGTCTCGCCGACCACGGTTGCGGCATGCCGCGCCGCCTGGCCGCTTTGCTGCACCGACTGCATCAACTGGTCCACCTGCGCGGCATTGCCCGCCGTGACGCCGATGCTGCGGGCGATTTCGCTGGTCGCGGCGGTTTGCTGCTCCACGGCGGCGGCGATGGCGGTCGCCGTCTGCTCCACCCGCAACACCGCTTCGGCGGTCTCGTCGGTGGTGCGCGACATCTCGGCGACGACGTCCTGGATGGCGGCGATGCGGCGGCCGATGTCGGCGGAGGCGCGAGCGGACTGGCCGGCGAGGCTTTTCACCTCGTTGGCGACCACGGCGAAGCCGCGCCCGGCCTCGCCGGCACGCGCCGCCTCGATGGTGGCGTTCAGCGCCAGCAGGTTGGTGCGGCTGGCGATTTCGCCGATCAGGTCGACCACAGCGCCGATCGCGCCGGCCGCATCGCCGAGGCGGCGCATCACCGCGTGACCGCCGTGCGTGCGCGCCATCGCCTCGCCGGTCGCCTGCGTCGCCTCGGCGACCTGCCGGCCGATTTCGGCGATCGAGGCATGCAACTGCTCCGCCGCCGCCGCCACCGTCTGCGTGGAGGTGAGCGCGCCATCGGCCGCCGCGGCGGCGGACCGGGTATCGCGCTCCATCGTGGCGCAGACCGCGTTGAGGTCGCCGGCGCTGCCCTCCAGATCCTCGGCAAGGCGGCTGACGCTGGTCATGGTCTCGCCGGTCTGTGCCTCGATGCGGTCGACCATCGCGTCGACCAGGCGGCTACGCGCGGATTGTTCTTCCTCGGCGTAGACGCCGATGGCGAGGCTGATGTCGAACAGCACCACCCGCGCCACCGCCGCCGCCGCCGTCGCCAGCGCGCGCTTGCCGCGCCGGCCCACCAGGCGGCCGGCGTGGCTCTCGACCGCCACGGTCAGCAATTCGCCAAGCACAAACGTGTAGCCGGCAATATATGGGCCGGGCGGCAGGCCGATGCGCTGATGCGCGAGCCCGATGCGGTGTACCGATTGGCGGTAGTCGTCGTCGAAGCGCGCGCCGAACAGGCGCTGCCAGTGCCGCGCCTGCGCGGATTTGGCGTGCTCCACCATGCCCGGCGCGCTGAACAGGCGGGCGAGATCGGCGTCGGCCAGGGTCTGTACGTAGAAGCGTTCGAGAATGCCCGGCAGTGCGGCGATGATCGCCGGTCGCGTGGCATGCAACGCCGCCAGCGCGGTGTCGTCCAGGCCGGGGCCGCGCACCGCAGCATGCCCAGGCGTTGCCGCCACCAACGCCGATGTCCGCTGTTCTGCCATGCCCCGCCTCGCTGCCGATCTGACGGCCCGACTATCGCCGGCAGAGCTAAACAAACCGTTCCGCCGGCGGCAGTTGCGGTGCCGCGCCGGCGCGACTACACGGCGCGCCATGCCCGATGGCACCCAAATGTCCCGCACGCTGCGCGACGCCGACGCGCTGGTGGCGGCCGGCCTGATCGCGCCTGGGCAGCGCGACGCGGTCGCCGCCGTGGCGGCGCGCTACGCGGTCGCGATCACGCCGGCGATGCGGGCGCTGATCGCCACGCCGGACGACCCGATGGCCCGGCAGTTCGTGCCCGACGCCGCCGAACTGCTGACCGCGCCGCATGAGCGCGCCGACCCGATCGGCGACGACGCGCTATCGCCGGTCAAGGGCGTGGTGCATCGCTACCCGGACCGCGCGCTGCTGAAACCGCTGCTGATCTGCCCGGTGTATTGCCGCTTCTGTTTCCGCCGCGAGCATGTCGGGCCGGACGGCGGGTTGCTGACTGATGCCGAACTGGATGCCGCGTACGACTGGTTCCGCACGCATCCGGCGATCCGCGAAGTGATCCTGACCGGCGGCGACCCGCTGATGCTGTCGCCGCGCCGCCGCGCCGGCATCGTCGGCGCGCTGTCGGCGATACCGCATATCGAGGTGCTGCGCCTGCATACCCGCGTGCCGGTGGCCGACCCGGAACGGCTGACCGAGGCGGCGGCGGCGGCGCTGGCGACCGACAAGGCGTTTTTCCTGGTCGTCCACGCCAATCACGCGCGCGAATTCACCGCCGCCGCCCGTGCGGCGCTGCGCCGTGTGCAGGCGCAGGCGATTCCGGTGCTAGGGCAATCGGTGCTGCTGCGCGGTGTCAACGACACGGCGCAAGACCTTGAAGACCTGTTTCGCGGCATGCTGGCGGCGCGGGTGAAGCCGTACTATCTGCACCAGTTGGACGCCGCACCCGGCACGTCGCGCTTTCACGTGCCGATTGCCGAGGGCCAGCGCCTGCTCGCCGCCCTGCGCGGCCGCGTCACCGGGTTGGCGTGGCCGACCTACGTGCTGGATATCCCCGGCGGGCACGGCAAAGTGCCGATTGGCCCAGAATATCTGGAGGCCGACGACCATGTGCGCGACCCGTGGGGCGGGCGGCATCCGCGACATCGGGTGGCAGACGATGCCTGACCTCCGCTGCGGCGGGAATAGCTATGTCCCGGGTTTGTATTTCCTCAGGAACATCAGGTGCTTGTCCAACTCGCCGAAGCCCTTGATGGCGTCGTCGAGGTCCGACAAAACGTCCTTGAACTCGCTGTCGAACAAGCCCTGCGCCTCTTTGATCTTCTTCACGTTTTCTTTGTCTTTGGTGTCGAGCTGAAAATCGTCGCCGCTCAATTTGTCGGCAAATTGCTGGATCAAGTTCCGGTTCTTCGACTGCACGTTCTGGAATTCCAGCACCTGCGCCTCCATCTCCTCGCGCGCCTTCCGCCAGGTCGCCGCTTTCGCTTCGAAATCCGCATTCAACTTGCTGATAAACTTCGGGTCCGGGATGACGGCGTCCTTGCCGAGAATCTTCAGGGCCTTGGCCTTGATAGTCGCCCAGTTTTCCAGCATCCGCCGCCTCCCGTTGGTTCGTCCGCCGCCGCCGCGCGTGCCCGCAGAGTAGCGCCTTCCGGTTTGCGGATTGCAAGTAACGTGGCCTGACAGCCGCCGCCGGCCGCGCGCGGATGGCGGCGCCGTTGCCGCCGGTGCCGCGCCCACGTAGCGTCCGCCGCGTCGGCGGCATGGCATCGACGCGGGAGCGACGGCACGATGGCGGCGTTTTGGCGGTGGTTGGACGACCTGACCAGTCGCCTGATCCTCGAAGGCTGGCTGCCGGTGCGCCGACGGGACAGGCTGGCATCGTTCGTCATCGTCGTGTCGCTGGCCGGCGGGCTGCTCGCAGTGTTTCTGGTGCCGCTGTTTTGGCCCAATATCGAGTGGACCGCGTCGCTGCCGGCCGGCAATCGCGGATTCGGTCCGGAGTGGCAATGCGTCCACGTGCCGCAGGCCGAGGACATCTGTATCCGCAAGCCGGCCGCCCCGCCCTGACGGGCGTATGATCATGCTTGACCTTCAAGCCGTTGGCTGGTTGAAACGCAAGTCAGACCGGAGACGCCGGAGGGGTGCTTGGCTGACAACGAAGATCCGGCCGAGTCTGCCGTGCGGCTGGAAGCGGCGCTGGAGCGGATCGCCCGGCACACGCAACCAACGGCAGCGCCGCGTGCCTCGTCCGGCGCCGAGTCCGCCCGGCTTGCCACCCGTCTCGACGCCCTGATCGCGCAGCTCCGCGCGGCCCTGGCGGCGGCGACGGGCCCCTGACGCAGAGGAGGCCGCGATGGCCCAGGTCACCGTCAAAATCAACGGCTACGGCTACGTGGTGGGCTGCGAGGACGGGCAGGAACCGCATTTGCAGTCGATGGCCGAGCAGGTCGATACGCGTGTCGACAGCATCAAGGCGCTCGGCGGCAATTCCGGCGAGTCGCGGCTGCTGGTGCTCGCCGCACTGCTGATGGCCGACGAGATCCACGATCTGCGCATCGAACTTGACAGCCTGCGCAGCATTGCCAACCGCGCCGCCAAGCGCGACGCCAAGGATGCGGCGGCGCCGAAGCAGGAAGGCGACCTGATCCGCAAGCTGGGCAAGCTGGCGGTGCGCGCCGAGCAGATCGCCGACGGGCTGGAGCACGGACCCGGCGCCTGAGCGTCGGCTCAGCGTTCCTCATCCCAGATAAAGTTAGCAAAAACACGGTCGAAGGCGATGCCCCCAGCCGCACGGGGACGCAAGTTCGAAGCCGGCTTCACGCTGTTGGAAGTGCTGATCGCCTTCGTGATCGCGGCGCTGGCGCTCGGGGTGATGTTCGATGCCGCGCTCGGCGGCCTGCGGGCGACCGAGACGGCAAGCCGGTATCAGGAGGCGCTGTCGCTGGCGCGCTCGCATCTGGCGGCCGTCGCCGCCGGGCCGCTGGCCGGGCGGGAGAGTTCGGGCGAGGACGGGCGCGGCTTCCGCTGGAGCATCCGCATCCGCCCGCTCGGCACTGTCCCTATCCCGAGCGGGCCGGACGTGGCGCCGTCGCAGGGGCCACAGGCGCAGGCGACGCTGTACGGCATCAGCGTGATCGAAAGCTGGCGCGGCGACGGCGGCGAGCGGCGCGTGCAACTGGACAGCCAACGCCTCGCCGCCGGCGCGGCCAGGGGCGGCTGATGACGCGCCGCGCCACAAACTCCGCCGGCTTCACCCTTTTAGAAATCCTGGTGGCGCTGGTGGTGCTGGGGTTCCTGCTCGCCGGGCTCAGCCAGGGGGTGCGCTTCGGCTTGCGCGCCTGGGACAGCGAGAGCCGGCTGGTGGACCGGCGCACCGACATGGACGCGATGGAGCGGGTGCTGCGCGGCGTCATCGCCGAGGCCGATCCGGGCGATGTCAACGAACCGGCACCGTTCCGGGGCGAGACCGGGCGACTCGATCTGGTGACGCGGCTGCCGGGCGGTGCCGCCGGGCTGCCGACCGGCGACGCCGAGGTCGGGCTCGGCGTCGACGCGCAGCACCGCTTCGTCTTGCGCTGGCGCGCCTCGCCGCACGCCGAGCGGCTCGGCCCGCCGCCGCCGCTGCAACAGAGCGTGCTGCTGGAGGGCGTCGATGGCGTCGCCTTCGCCTATCTGCGCCGGCCGGAGCAGGGCGGCGGCTGGAGCGAGACGTGGCACGACCTGTCGCTGCCGGCGCTGGTACGCATCACCGTCGATTTCCCGAAGGACGACCGCCGCCACTGGCCGGCCATTGTGGCGGCGCCGATGCTCGGGCGGCAACTGCCGTGAGGTTGCTGCATGCAACACGTGACGCGATGGCCGCGCTTCGCGCCATACCGCGTTGGCTGTGCTAAGCTCCGGCGACGCGGCGCCCGGACCGCGCCGGACAAACGAGAGTGCCAGCATGCGATGCTGAACGAGGTGCTTTCCTGGTGGCTGCGGCAGATGCTTGGCCTGATCCCGCGGCGCTGGCGCGGCGGCGGCGCGGGGCCGGGCAACGCGCTGGTGATCGCCTGGAACGAGGCCGCCAACAGCGCCGAACTGTTCGCCCGCCGCGAGCATCGCGAGGCCTCGCTTGGCCGTGTCGCGCTCGATGAGGCCGGGCTGCGCCGCGCCGGCGCGCTGATCGGCAGCCGCCGCGCCTACCCGACCGTGCTGCGCCTGCCGCCGGGGCTGCTGCTGGAACGGCAGGTGACGCTGCCGCTCGCCGCCGAGCAGGGGCTGGAGCGGGTGGTACGCCACGAGATGGACCGCTTCACCCCGTTCGCGGCCGACGACGTGTTCTTCGCCGCCAGCGTGCAGCGGCGGGACCGGGCGCAGGGGAAGCTGACCGTCGGCATCGCGGTGGTGCCGCGTGATCGGCTGGCCGGCGTGCTCGCCGCCCTGCGGGCGGCGCGGCTGGTGCCGGACCTGCTGGAGGCCGCCGGCTTTGGCACCGGTGTGCGCCGCATCCCGCTCGGCGCCGCCGTGCCTGCGCGGGGCCGCTGGCGGCGCGCCGGCTTCGCGCTTGGCGGCGCCGCCTGCGCGGGCCTCGCGGTCGCGGCGGCGGCGCTGCCGTTCTGGTTGCAGCAGAGTGCCAGCGACGCGGTCGAGGCGCGCATTGCCCTGTTGCAGCCGCGCGTGCAGGAAGCCGAGGCGCTGCGCCGGCGCATCGCGCTGGCCGCCGCCGGCAGCGACGCCGTCGGCGCCGAACGCGCCCGCGTCGGCGACGCGCTGTACGTCATCGCCAAACTCACCGTCCTGCTCGCCGACGACACCTATCTCATGGCTCTGTCGATGCAAAAGCGGGACCTGACCCTGGACGGGCAGGCGCCGGCGGCGGCGCAACTGCTGACCTCGCTGTCGGCCGATCCGGCGATCCGCAACGCCGCCTTCGCAGCCCCGGTGACGCGCGGTGAGACCGGCGCCGACCTGTTTTCCATCAAGGCGGAGATCGCGCCCTGATGGCGCTGGCGCTGCCCGAGGGGGCTCGCGGCCGGGCGCTGGCGCTCGGGCTGACCGCCGTCGTGCTGGCGGCGGTCTGGGCGGCGGCGGTGGCGCCGCTGCTGGCGTTCTACGCCGACCGCGCCGAGGCGGTGCAGTTGCGCACGCAACTGGCGGCGCGGATGGCGGCGATTGCCGAGTCGCTGCCGGAGTTGCAGCGTGCGGCGGACGCGCCCGCGGCCAACGCGGCGCCGGCGGTGGCGACGCTGCCGGGCGCGTCGGACGCGCTGGCCGGGGCTGCGCTGCAAAGCCTTGTCGAAGCGATGGCGTCCGGCGTCGGCGCCAAGCTGACCACCACCGAGACCCTGCCGGCCGAGGCGGTCGGCGCCTATCGCCGGGTGGCGCTGCGGGTGACGGTGGACGCGGCGACGACGTGGCCGGTGCTGGTGCGGCTGTTGCAGGCGATCGAGCGGGCGACGCCGCGCATGTTCGTTGATGACCTGCAAATCCGCGCGCAACCGGCGCCGGAGACGCTGAAGGAACCGCCGCTCGACATTTCGTTCATCGTGCTGGCGTTCCGCGGTGCCGCGAGCGGGGACGCCGCGCCGTCGCCTGGGGCGCCGCCCCCGCCCGGGGCTGCGCCATGACCGCGCGCGCGGGCCTGCTCGGGCTGGCGTTGCTGGCGAGCCTGCTGACCGCCGCCATCGCGCTGGAACTGGACACCGCGCCGAGCAGCGAGGACGCGACCGGCATCGCGCCGCTGCGCCATGCGCAGCTGCCGGCCCCGCGTGCCGCCGCCGCCGTGCCCGACGACCGCCGCGACGACCGCAGCGACGACTGGGCGGCGACCGCGCTCGCCCGGCCGTTGTTCAGCCGCGACCGCAGGCCGACGCCGGCCGCCGCCGCCCCGGACGCCGCCGCCCCGGCGCTGGCCGGCCTGCCGCGCCTGACCGGCATCGTGCTCGGCCCCTCCGGCGGCACCGCGATCTTTGCCGGCACGGCGGGCGGCAAGCCGGTCACGGTCCGCCAGGGCGACACGGTGGGGCCGTACCGCATCGAGGCAATCGACAGCGAGGGTGTGCATGTGAGCGGGCCGGTCAAGAC
>Ga0302279_10005219_pt1 | contig 14665 bp, 7 predicted proteins | sample III_Bog_N3_3_FD_194541 | JGI IMG/M metagenome (GOLD analysis project Ga0302279, IMG submission 194541) | Peat permafrost microbial communities from Stordalen Mire near Abisko, Sweden - III_Bog_N3_3 | ecosystem: Environmental > Terrestrial > Soil > Wetlands > Peat | place: Sweden: Abisko...
TGATCACGACCATGGGCATGAAAAGCTCCAGGGGAGGCCGAGCTCCGTCCAATTCCCAACTAAATTCCGCCTCGCTCAGGCGCAGATCCACCACGCAGAGCTGGATCGCCCGCCCGACCTGCTGGGCGGCCAGGCCGATCCCGCCGGCCTCGTGCATAAGCGTGATCATGGCGGAGGCAAAATCGCGCAAAGCCCCGTCAAAGACGGCGACTTTATCGCCTTTCCGACGCAAAACGGGATCGTTATAGTGAACAATCGATAATGGCATCGGTCTGAATGTTTCGGCAGCTTGCATCCAGCTGGCTACCCTCGCAAATCAATTACACCTCGCCATGAGCGCACCTGAGCCGGTCGCCCAGAAATACCTCTCCGGACCGGCGGGTGTCCTTGTCGGCCTGCTGCTGGCGGTGGCGGCGTGGCTCCTGCCCGTCAATTTGAAATCGGTCAGCCCAGCGCTCCTGCGCGGCGCCGGCGAAGGCACCCCGTCGGTCGCCTCCTTCGGCCGGCAGCTGGTCGAGTCGGAAAAAATCGGGCCCGCCGGCCTCGTGGCCGCCGCCGCCCGCGCTGTGGGCGATCCCGGCGCCCCCGCCCTCGCCCAGGCGGAGCGCGGCCTGATCGACCGCCAGCCGACCTTTGCCGCCTGGGGCGGCTGGGATCCCTTTCTTGATCCCCTCTTCAATCTCCGCAATCCGACCGGCTATGCCAACAGCACGCCGGTCCTGACTTTCTTCATCGGCGAGAAAGCCCGCTCCACCCTGCGCTCCTACCTAGAGGAGTCCGGCTCCATCGGCGTGCAGTCCCTCCTCCGTCTCCGCGACCTGGCCGTGACCGGGCGGTTCACCCCCGCCAGCCGGCCGGGCGGCCAGCCGCTCGACGCGCTGATTCTCCTCACCGGCCTGCTCTATCAGGGCGAACACCTCTCGCCGCCCCTGCAGCGCGAACTGCGCGGCCTGGCGGAGGCCTCCTGGGCGCAGAAGTCCCTCGGCGACCTGGAACCGTTTTTCCTCGATCTGCTGGCCCTCGGCCGCCGGCTCGACTGGATGCAGCTGAGCGAACTGCTGCGCCGGACCGACGGGGTCAAAACCGTGGGGGAATACGCCCAACTGGCCCGGGTCGCCCCCGATCAGTTCCCGCTGATCTACACCGCCGCCCTGTTCAGCGACTCGGCCGACCGCGTCGCCTCCTATTTGCTCCAGTTCGGCAAGACCGGCGCGGAGGATCTGCGCCTGGCGCTGGGCGACGGTCAGGGCGCCGTGCAGCAACTCCTGCTCCGCCAGCTGCCGGTCAACCACCGGTCCGGACCGGCCCTGAGCTCGACCGCCGCCTTGGTGCTGGCCCATCCGCAGCTGATGCTGGCCCTTAAGTATCTCGGCTATTTCCTCGGCCTCTATCTCATCCTGCGCGGGCTGGATCGCTGGTTCGTGGCCCCGGGCGGCGCCGCCACGGCGGGCGGCCAGGCCGCGCCGGCTCGCAGCGCTATCCTCGCCCTTTTTCTGGCCATTCTCGCCATCGTCGCCACGGAACCTTTCCTGCTCCAGGCCGCTCCACCCTCTGAGTATCGGGTGCATCTGCGCCTGCCCATGCTCGCCGCCAGCGGCGTCGCCCCCTCCTCTCCTGCCGCCCCCCTCCCATCCATGAACTCCTCCACCCTGATCTCGATCGTCATCTTCGCCCTCGTCCAGGTGATGATGTATTTCATCTGCCTGCGTAAGATAAACCAAATCGCGGCCGAGCCCATTACTCCCCGCCTCAAGCTGCGCCTTATGGAAAACGAGGAGAACCTTTTCGATAGCGGCCTCTACGTCGGGATGATGGGCACGGCGGCCGCCCTCGTTCTCCAAGTCGTCGGGGTGATCGAGCCCAACCTGCTCGCCGCCTACTCCTCCAATCTCTTCGGCATCGTCTGCGTCGCCCTAGTCAAAATCCGCCATGTGCGCGGATTCAAGCGCCAGCTCATCCTGGAAAACGAGGCCGCGGGCGTCGCCACCGCCTGATTGTCCCGGTCATGAATCGGACGCTGCTTTTAATTATCGTCGACTTCCTTTTTCTCAACCTGATCGCATTGACCAGGTGGGAGAAAGTGGAGCCGGCTCGGCCCCAGCACCCTCCGGTGCCGGCCATGGCGGCCAATGCCGCGACCCAGGATCAGGATCTGCTCGAGACCATGCGGCAATCCCTGGTGGACGAGCAAGCCGTCCAGCGCGAGCTCCAGCAGAAGCTCGCCCATACCGATGAGAATCTTTCCGCCCGGCAGCAGACCCTCAGCCAGCTGCAGACGGAGAAGACCCAGCTGGCCTCGGCCCTGACCGACACCCGGCGCACGGCCGACGAGCTGACCCACGAGGCTTCCGCCGCCAAGGAGGAGTCCAATCTCACGCGTCAGCAGCTGGCCCAGCTGCAGCGGGAATTGGCAGAAAAACTTGCCGAAACCGAGCGGCAGCGCCAATCGATCGAGAAATTGGAGCAGGATCGCAATAAGGCCGCCAAGCAGATCGAGGGCCTGACCATGGCGGTGGTCGTGGGCGAGGCGGAAAAGCAGCACCTGCAGCAGCAGGCCAGCCAGCTCCAGGGCGAGGTTCAGGCGGAGCGCGCCGACCGGATGAAGGTCGAGGAAAACACCGTCCGCTTGGCCGACGATGTCGGCCAAATGGCGCAGAACTCCGGCGAATTGAGCAAGGAGATCCGCGAGAACCGGCCGATCAACGCCAACGTGCTTTTCAATGATTTTCAGGCCAACCGGGTCGACACCACCCTCTCGGCCGTCCGCAAGGGCATGTTCGGCAACGACGTCACCCGCAGCAAAGAAACCCCGACCGTCTTCCTCACCGACGGCAAGCAGGTCTACGCCCTGCTCCACATCCAGGACACCGTCTTCTCTTACCTGACCCCCAACTTCGATTGGGAAAAGATCGCCGTGACCTTCCACCGGCCACCCTCCTATACGAGCAACGCCCATGAGCTGCGCTTCCTCGCGGCCGACCCCCGCGTGGTCGTGGTGCCGGTCGATCCTCTCCAAGTCGCCGCCCTCGGCGCCAAAGTCTATCCCCTGGCGAAAGACCCCTTCAAGTTTCCCTCCGCCGTCCTGATCAGCGGCAGCAAGGGCTACGGCGAAGTCGGCTTTAAGCTCGACCCGGCCCAGCCCGGCTACGTGCGGGTGGACAACCGCTTTTTCAAGCGGCTCTTCGGCGACTTCGCCCCGTCGCGCGGCGACCTGGTCTTCAGCCACACGGGCGAGCTCCTCGGCATCATGGTCAACAACGACTATTGCGCAGTGATCAAGGACTTCACTCCCACGATGGACATCCGCACCGGCGACGATCTGGCGGCCCAACAACTGGGCCAGCGCCTCGACGGCCTCGCCCAACGCATCCAGGGCCTCCCGGTCAATCTCCAGTAGCCGCCCCGCTCAAGGCGCTGCCCGCATAAATACAGCGCTGCGGAGCAGCCCCTGTTGAAATTCCCGCCGGTGGACGGCGCGCCAGCCGCCCGCGACCAGGGCCGCTTCCGCCTCGGGCAGCACCCGGGTCTGCAAGCCGGTGCCCCAGCGGAAAGACGCGTACAGGACGGCGAGCCAAAGCCGCGCCCGCCAGCGCCGCCAACCGCGGGCCGGCTCGACAAAGTCCGCCCAAAGCCAGCGGGCGCCCGGGCGCAGACTCCGGCCCACCCGCCCGATCAGTTCGGCCACCTGGGCGGTCGAAAAGCAGTCGAGGAAGAAAAAGGTCACAACCGCGTCATACGCCGCCGGTGTCAGCGGCTGGGCAAAAATATCGCCGGTGATGAAGTGGACCCGGTCTGCGCCTATCCGGCCGCGCAAGCGCGCCGCCGCGTGAGCGACCATGGCCGGGCTCAGCTCGATGCAGTCGATCCGGGCCTGGGGCGCGAGCTGGACCAGCCGGGCGACACAGCGGCCATCGCCCTCGCCCAGAACCAGGATCGACTCGCAGCCGGCCAGCTCGGGCAGAAAGCGGAAGCGCGCCCGCTCCAAAGCGCCGCCGAAGGCCAGAAACTCCAAAGCGCGGTAGACCCGGGCCAGGCGGCCAAAATTCGGCGGGGCGGCAGCTGGGCTCATCGCCGGAGAAGGGCACTGGCCCAAAAAAACGCCGGCGTCATCAGCACGACGTCGGCCAGGACGCGCGCCCGTTCGCCGCCGAGGCGACTTTCCGCGGCATCCACCAGACCGAGGAGAACACAGCTGGCCAGGCCACAGCCGAGGGCGGCCCGCTCCGGCGGCCCAGCCAGGAGGAAAAAGGGCAACGCCGTCCCCGCCAGCAGCCAGGGAAAAACCCGGCTGAGGGTCGCCCCCCAGGGGAACTGGCGAGCCCAGGAGGTCTGGCCGTGGCTTTGGTCAACCTGGCTTTCCCAGACGGAGATCAAGGCGCAGTTGGCGAAGCAGAGCAGGACAAAGAGGGCGAAGGGCGGCGCCGCCGGCCGCAGCTGCGCCCAATCGGCCCGCGGCGCGAGAAAGAGCGCCACTCCCGCCCCCAGGAGGAAGGCGATGCAGAGTTCCTTCGGCACCCGCCAGCGGCGGTGGCGATGGACCAACTGGTGGGAAAGGAGGTAAAGCATGACCAGCCCGAGCAGGGCGAGGCCGGCCGAAAATTCCCGCCGGCTCAGGCCGCGGAAGGCGGCGGCCACATCGGCGGCGAACAGGACGACCCACAGCGCCGCCACCGGCCAGCGCCGGCGTTGATAAAAGGCATGCCGCTGGGTCCGAATCCGTTCCGGGGTGAGCCGCCAGCCTTCGACCCAGCGGTCGGCCGAGTAAGCGAGCCAAACCGAAGTCCCCAGCACGAAGGCGCGCGCACCGGAGGCCACGAGGCCCACCGTTTGCGCTATTTCCCATTGCCAAAGCAGGGCTACGATCGGCGCGTCCAACGACAGCACGGTCGGCCACAGCCACCAGCGCGGCGGGCGGGAAAGGTCGCGAACAGGGGGAGCCATGGGCGAAACCAATAAACACCACCGGCCAAGATTGGCCAATCGGAATGCCGCCGCCGGACTCTTGAATTTCCTCGCCGTCAAAGCATCCTTGTCCCCGTGGTCCCCGGCCGCCCCAACATCCTTTGGATCCTCACCACGCAGTGGCGGGCCTCGGCCTTCGGCTACGCCGGCGACCGCAATGCCCGCACGCCGGTCCTGGACGCCCTGGCGGCAGCGAGCACGAACTACGCGCAGGCGGTCACGCCCCATCCCTTCGGCCCCTTTGCCCGCGCCGCCGTTCTGACCGGACTGCCGGCGCCGGAGAACGGCATCCGCGACTACTTCGATCCCCTGCCCAAACGCGTGGCCACCATCGCCCCGGCGCTGGCCCGCAACGGCTATGCCACCGCCTACTTTGGCAAATGGCACCTGGCCAAGCGCGCGGCCAATGCCCCCTTGGTGGGGGAGGCTCATGCCAAGATCGTGGTGCCGCCCGACCAGCGGGGCGGTTTCCAGCTCTGGGAGGGCTTCGAGAGCGGATTCTTGCTCAACCATCCCTGGCTGCACGGCACGCGCCTGCCGGAGCCGGTGCAATTCCCCGGCTACCAGTCCGATGTCGTCTGCGCCCGGGCGGAAGCGTGGATCCGCTCGGCCGAGGCCAGTTCGCCCTGGTTCTGCGTCGTCAGCCTGGAAGCGCCCCACCCCCCCTATGATGCGCCGGCGGCCGGGATCTCGCCGCGGGCACCCCGGGAAATTGAGCTGCCGGCCAATGTGCCGCGCGGCGGCGACGCCGAGACGATGGCCCGGCGGGAATTGGCCGGCTACTACGCGCATGGCGAGGCCACCGACCGCGCCATCGGCCGCCTCTTGGCTGCCGTTCCCGCGCCCACCATCGTCGTTTTCACTTCCGTCCATGGCGACATGCACGGCGCCCACGGGCTCTTCCGCAAAGGCTGGCCCTACGAAGAAGCCGTGCGGGTGCCACTCTTGGTCCGCCTGCCGCCCGCTCTCTCGTCCGGCCCGGCGGTGTCCTCGGCCCCCGTGTCCCTTTTGCATCTGCCCGCCTGGACCCTGGACTGGTCGACGGGAGCCGCGCCGGCCACGACCCCCTCGCCCGCGTTTGCCCGCATTTCCATGCCCTCGGCCGTCCGCCTGCCCTGGCAATGTGACCGGCCCTGGCACGGCCTGCGCACGCCCCAGCGCAAGCTCGTGCTCGGGCCCGGGGACAAGCCCTGGTTGTTCTTCGACTTGGCGGCTGATCCCGGCGAAACCAACAACCTGGCGAACGATCCGGCGCACCGGGCCGAAATCGCCGCGCTCGCGGCCGAACTCTAGCTCGCCGTCTTGGCCGGCTTAACCGCCTTGGCCGAGCGGCCAAACTGGCGCCGGATCGCCGCGGCGATCTCGTGCAGCTTCACCGGCTTGGGAATATAGTCGTTCATGCCGGCGGAAAGGCAGACGTCCCGGTCGCTCTGCATGGCGTTGGCGGTCAGAGCAATCACCTTGGGCTGCCGGTCGGCCGGCAGGCGCCGGCGGATTTCGCGGCAGGCCTCGAGGCCGTCCATCTCCGGCATCTGCAGATCCATCAGCACCAAATCGTACGGTTTCTTCTCGAGGCCGGCCATCACCTCGAGGCCGTTGACCGCCAGGTCGGCCTCGTAGCCCAGGCGCCGCAGCAGGCCGATCGCCACCTTCTGATTAACCGGATTATCCTCGGCCAGGAGCACCCGCAGGGGGAACTCCTCGGCGATCCGCGGCTCGCTGAGCGGCGCCGTGGGTTCCGCCCGGGCCGCCGAATTAAAGAGGCGGATGATGGCCTGCTGGACGGCAGCCGTCTTGAGCGGCTTGGTCACAAACCCAAACGCGCGAGCGCCTGGGATCGCCGTCGGTTCCCGCCCGACGAGGAACATTCCGAGGTAAGGGCAGCGCAATTCCGCCAGCCCCGGAAAGGGGGCGTTCGCGTCCGCGGAATGATCCACTACCAGCAGGGAGGCCGGCGCGGACAGGGTCTTCGCGAGCTTGAGGGCGGCGGCCACATCCGGCACCACCTCGCAGCCGGCGCCCCAGCGCTCGAACAGCTGGCGCAGCCGGATCTGGTTGAGCGGAAAGTCCTCGATGCACAGGACCGGTCCGGACCGCAGCGCCGCCGGCAGCGGCGGCACATAGTCGATGTCGACCGGCAGGGGAGCCGCCTCGGTCAGGATCGTGAAGATGAACTGGGAGCCCTTGCCCTGGACGCTCTCCACCCGGATATTGCCGCCCATCAGCTGGCAGAGGCGCTCGCAAATGGCCAGGCCCAGGCCAGTGCCGCCGAACCGCCGGGTGGTGGAGGAATCAACCTGGCTGAAGGCCTTGAAGAGGCGGTTCATTTGCTCGGGCGGGATGCCGATACCGGTGTCAGAAATCGTGAACTCGAGATAGACCCGGCCGAGCGGGGCGGCCGCGCCGCGGCGCACCTCAATCGAGATGGAGCCGCTGGAGGTAAACTTGATCGCGTTGTTGATCAGGTTGGTCACGATCTGCCAGAGGCGGGTGACGTCGCCCGTGATCCAGGCGGGGACGTCCGTCGCGATGGCGTAGCCCAGCTCCAGGCCCTTTTCCGCCGCGGGCTTGGCGAACAAGTCGAGGGTTTCCTCCAGGCACAGCGCCAGCCCGAACGGCATCCGCTCGATTTCCATCTTGCCCGACTCGATTTTGGAAAAATCCAGGATGTCGTTGACGATGATGAGGAGCGCCTCGCTCGAGGCGCGGATCGTGCTGACGAAATCGCGCTGCTCGGCCGACATGTCGGTCTCGGTCAGCAGGCTGGTCATGCCGATGATTCCGTTCATCGGGGTCCGGATCTCATGCGACATCGAGGCCAGAAATTCGCTCTTGGCCCGAGAGGCGGCGTCGGCCTCGGCCTTGGCCCGGCGTAACTGATGCTCCGTCTCCACCCGGGCGGTCACGTCCTGGACCGTGCCGATCACGCGCAGCGGGCGGCCGGCCGCGTCGTTGGCGATCGACTTCGAGCGGGTGTAGATCCAGCGCCATTCACCAGAACCGGAGCGAATGCGGTACTCCAAGTCGACTGAGCCGGTCATGCCCTGGCGGCGGATTTCGTCCCGGGAACGGTAGACCGGCAGGTCATCGGGATGGATGAGCGACTGCCAGACTTCCAGGGTCGAGGGCATTTGCGCCGGATCATAGCCCAGCATCGACCAAAGGCCGGCGCTGAAAAACACCTGATTGGCATTGAGGCTCCATTCGAAAATGCCGATTTCGGTCGAGTCCAGGGCCAGGCGCAGGCGTTCGTCGGACACCTTCAGCCGGCTTTCGACCCGCCGGCGCTCTTCGTTTTCCACCAGCAATTGCTCGTTGGAAAGCTCGGCGGCCTTCTGGCCAGCCCGGGCGCGGCGGGCGAGATGAACGCTCAGGCCGAGCAAGAGCGTGAGGACCACACCCGCCGTCAGACCGAACTCGGGCAGCGGCCGGCGGTCGCGGGCCAATTCCTGCTCCGTCGGGACGAAGGTGACCTCGAGGCGGCGATCAAACAGGGTGTAGGCCTTGTCCAGGGTGAAGGCGGCGCCGGCGGCGGCGGCATCCCCGCCACGATAGACGGGCTGGCCTGCGATCGCGACGTCGATATGGTAGTCGTCGAGTTGGAGTTGCTCGGCGGCCACGCTCGAAAAAATCCCGTGATAGAGGTATTCCGCCGCGACCAAAGGCGCCGGACCGGCCGGACGAGGAATCGGCGCGTACAAGACGAACCCGGCTAAGCGAATGCCGTTGATGTCCGTCGTGGCGGAGAGGACCGGCCGCTTCCGGCGCCGGGCCTCCTCGATCGCGGCCAGGCGGGCCGGGATCGCCCCGTGATTGAACCCCAGCGCCGCCTCGTTGCCCTGCGGCGGATAGACCCAGCGCGTGTGCAGATTCGGGTCGAGGTAGGCAATGGAGATGCAACCGATGTCCCCGGCGGTGCGCAGTTGCGCAGAGGCATCCGCCGTCCACGCCGCCGAGGCGTCGCTGGGTGTGTCCGCCCAGTTGCGGCTGATGCGCTCGATCGCGACCAACTGCTGGCCCAAGGTCGCACCGATGGCCTGGACGTAGGCCTCCATCGCCTGCTGGGTCTTGGCGTCAACGAAGGCACGCTCGCGTTCGCGCAGACCCACCCAGAGGGTCAGGGTGAGCGCCAGGCCAACGCTCACGACCGGCAGCGGGGCCCAAACCGGCGGCGCTTCCCCGGCCAGGGCGCTTTCGCGCCAAGCCAGGACGACCTGAACGATCCCGAGCAGGAGCAGGCTGCTGGCGCCGAGCGGAGAGACAAACTCGCCCCCGCCCCACCCGAAGGCCGTCTGCAGGCCGACGGCGTGGCCAAAAATGATGGAAAGGGAAATTGCCGCCACCAACGAGCCGGCCGCCGCCTCGACCAGCACGCGCCGGCGGGAACTGGGACGGGTGGCGCTCCAGGCGAACCCGACCGCCCCCAGGAAGAAGCAGGCGGCCGAAATGGGGGTGCTGTGCCCTGACCACTCCGTCGCCTGGCCCATCCAATCCCGGGCCAGGGCCTCCCCTTCGCCCGAGGCGGTCTTAAACAAGGACCACAGGGCCCAGCCAGCCGGGACGATCGCAATCCAGCCGGCCGCCCGCCAGCCCAAGAGGCGGCCAAAAACCAGCAAACCGAACGCCAGGAGGCACCAGGCCTCGCCGCCCGGCATTTGGGCATAAACCGGCCAGGCCTCGGCCGGGCCCGGCGATTGCGTCCAACGCCCCGCCAGCAAGCTCAGCCCCACCAGGGACATTCCGACGCCCAAGGCGCAGGCAGCGCGCGCCGACCACACGGGTGTGGCTCTGGCGGGCAGGGTGGGCGTAAGGGACATAATGAGGGCTAACCCCCGGGGGGCAGTAAGACGGGCTAAACTAGCCTAGCGCCCACTCGTCTAAAATTGAAGACCTAATATCGCCGGATTCGGGGTAGTAATACCTAGGGAGACTTCAAAGGCGACGGCGGCGGAGCCGCGGAATGACTCCGCAGGAAATTGCTCGGACCGTTGACGAATACCCAGGACGGTTTTTCGACCGTGCCGGTCAACCGCACCGCCAACACATCGGAAAGCGGGGTCAACATCACGTCCATAAATCTCTGGGGCAATGACTTGCTTTCCTTAAAGGGATTGACCGTCGCCCGAAAGTCCAGGCCATGCTCGTCGAGGCCATACGTGCCCCGCGCCTCTATGGCGGAATTGGCGCCGGTCACGGTCAGGCTCGGGAAAACCAGCCTCGGTCCGTCCAGCATCACGATGGCGCGGGCAGTGGTGAAACGCAGCGAAGTGAAGCGCAGGAGGGCCGAAAGGAGCCCCAGCATCCGGACCTCACCCAACTCCGCGCCCTTCAGGCTGGCCGCGCCGGAACCATGAAAACTCATGAAATCGCCGAAGGCGCCCTCGGCGGCCAGATCGGCGTCGAGAATAACGTTGGCCTTGTCCTTGACGAACTCCCCAGGAGCGGGAGGGGGCTTGTGGGCGCGCTGGGCCGTGTAGGTGTCGACCGTGCCCACCGCGCGGCCCAGGCTGGCATTGCGCAGCGTGGCATCAAAGCTGAGCCGGCGGTCCTTGGCGCGGCCGACGATGCGGGCATGCCCGGTCACGGTGCCGCCGGCGAAGCCGGCCCGGACGTGCTCGAGCGTGATATCGTCGTCGTGGACTTGGGCGACGAAGGACGCGCCCTCCAGGGGAAAATCGTCGTAGGCGAACCGGCCGGCGGCGTCGGTCTCGATCTGGAGGCTTTGGTGCGCCCCCCCCGGCGCCGCCGGACCGTCGAGATGGCCGCGCAGCGTGACCGCAGGCGGCCGCTCCGAGGTGACCAGCGCCAAGGCCGCCGGTGCCGCTGGTCCCATGATTTTCTGGATCGAGGGCAGATCCAGGTTGGAGGTGAGATCCAGATCGAGGCTCTGCCAAGCGCCGGTTTCAAAATTGGTCCGGCGGGTGAACGTGCCGCGAACGGCCGCGGGTCCCCGCACCGCCTGGACGTTGAGGGCGTCGTCGAAGTAGGGCCGCACGAACAGCCGGGCGTGGGTGCGATCAAAGGTCACGCCGCGAAAGACCGGGCCCACACAGTCGACCGCGACGAACACGAGCGCTTTCCGGCCGCTGCTCCAGCAGCCTGTCAGGTCCATGTTGGCCAACGGCGGCTCGACGGGAAAATCCATGTTGGAAAAAAATTCCTTCCACCAGCTGCCGGCGATCCACGGCGAGATATCGAGCGGCCGCAGGTGGCCCTCCAGGAGGAAGCGGTAGTCGCGGGTGGCCAATTCATCCTCGAAAGTCCCCCGAGCGTAGTCTGCGCCCAAGCGGGCGTAGGCTTCCGAGGCGACCAGGCGCCGGCCGTCGAAGGCGACCCGGCCGCCGACCTCATCGATATGCACCCGGTTGGCGGTGAGATTCCGCGCCGCCACCACGCCGTGGGCGCGCGCGAGTTTCCAGCCTGGGTCAATTTCGGCGGTGGCCTGCAGGCGGACCGGCCCAGTCAGTTCGAGCCAGCGGTGCAGATCCTTCTTCGTCCGCCCGCTCAGGAAGGCGACGGCCGCCGGGCTCACCCCGCCCCTAAATTGGAGTTGGCCCGCGCCGCGGCGCAGGTCGAGCTGCGCCTCCATCGCCACCGGTTCCGACCAGAGCGCCCCGGCCAGGGTCGCGTGCACCGGGCCCGCCGCCGGACCGGGCAGCCCGCCCTCGGCCCGCAGGAGCGGATGCGCCAGCGTCAAACCCGCCGCGCTGAAATCCGCCGCGAGCGCCTTCGCTTCCATCCGGCCCACGAGCGAGAGCCCGAAACGGTCGACCTTCAGCTGCGCTGAGATCCAAGCGGCAACCCCGTGCGCGGATCCGCCCCACTGCGGCAGGTCCAATGCCTCGGCTGCGACGAAGACCGGAAACGGCTCCTCCTGGGTGCTCCACAGCGGCAGGCGCGCCCGCACCAGCAGGTTCCTGGCCTCGAACGGCACCGGCGCCCCGCGCATGAAGCGCTCGGCCCGCAGCGTCCCTTCGACCCAGGCCCCGTTTTCCCGGGAAGGCACCAAGGAGGCGAAGAGCATCGGCCGGTCGAGCATCGTCAGAGCGCCGATCACCACCGCGCCCTCCCGGCTCAATGGCGCGTAATTGCGGGCGAGAAATTCCGCGACCGGCAGAGGCGTCCCCGCCGGCGTGGGCCGGGCGGCGAGATGGACCTTGCCGCGCATGGACACGGCCAGGCCGCCGAGATGATAGTGAAGGCTCGCGACCGTGACCTCTTCGCCGTGGAGGAGGAAGTCGCCGTCGAGATCGCGGACGATTTCGTCGGCTTTGCCCGAAGGCGAGAGCATCGCCGGCACCCGCAGGTTGACCCCGGTCACCCGCAATTCGACCGGCTCGAAGCGGCCGGCCAACAGCGCCCAGAGGTCGAGCCGGGCGTAGAGCGCCCGGGCGCTCACCAGGGACTCCTCGAAGCCCGGGAGCTCGAGCCGGACATTCTCGGCCAGGATGCGGCCGGAGGGATCGAACTGGGTGTGGCCAAAGACGACGTGGACGCCGGACAGCGCCAGCCGCTGTTCCAAAGAGCGCTGGACAAAAAAGGGCACCTGCAGCTCGTTGGTCCGGGCGATGTAGATTTGGGCCGCGAGGAGGAGGGACAAAACCAGCCAGAGGGTCCACACTAGCACGCTCCAAACCGCGTGCGCGCACCAGCGCGCACCCAGGCGGCAGACCGTGATAAGCGGGGAAGACATCCCGGGGGGCCCCGCCCTAGGGCTTGTTCGCGGTCGGCGCCGGCGGCCCGGGATCGCGCTTGCCGTAGGTCAGGGTCCAGAGGGCGTCCAGGAAAGGCTGTTCGATCGTGAAGACGGCGCCAAAGGCGCCAAATTCCGCGGAGCCGGCCAGTTGCTCATTGCCGCCGGCTCGTTCGGCCAGCCAGAGCGTGTGCAGGCTCGTCCGCTCGCCCCCGGCGCCGGTCGGCAGGGCGATCGTCGCGTCCAGCCGGTACTTCCAGGGCCGGTCTTCGCCGTCGATCTTGACCGTGGGGCGAAAGGGCCCGGGAACAAAGTTGCGGGCGCGCAGGATGCGCAGGGCATCGAGCACAGCAGCGACCGGCGGCGAGGCCGGGGAGGCCGGCGTCCAATCGAGGAGCGTCTTCCCGGCCGCCACGTCGGTCAGCTTCAGGGCGGTGATTTTCGCCACTGCCGGCAGTTCGGCCAAGGTCCGCTCCCGCCAGGCGCTGGGGGCCAGCGGGGTTTGGCGCAAAATATCCGGCGACACGGCGTAAATCGACTCCAGGAGCGGCTTGGCCTGGCGCGCATAGACGTAGGAATCGCGCTGGTCGCCCCGGCCGATCTCGAGCGAGATTTCGGAGACGGCCGGCGAGGAGAGCCCGCTCCGGGGTCCATTCGGCGGCGGGACCGAGAGCGCCAGGGTGACCGTCCGCGTCGGCAGCTTGAAGCCCCAGTTTTCCATGTCGCTCGCCTGGGGCGCGTCACTCTTGAACAGTTCGGCCGAAAGCCCCGACAGATTATCCAGCAGCCGCTGCACCAGCAGCCGATCGGCCGGCAGCGTCGTCGGCCCCTGCCCCGCCTCGCCCGGCAGGACTATCTGCCAGGCGGCGTCCGCCGCGGCCGTCCCCGCCGCCGCCCCGGAAACCCCGTCCGGCTCCAGGCGGTGCAGCGTCAAATCGGGCTGGTCCGGCGCCTGCAAGGTGATGACGCTCACGGTGGCGGGATCGAAATCGAGGACGTGCCGGTCGCGGAGCGATTCCGAGGCGTTGCGCAGCGTCGTCATCAGCGACTGGGTTGAGCCCGGACTCGGCGGCGGCATGGTCACGACAAAAATGGCCGGCAGGCCCTCCAATTGCGCGTAGAGATCGCGACTCCCGTCGGCCGCGGCGGGCCCGGGCACGTCCTGCCCGAGGAAGAGCGTCTCGTGCCGCTTGTCGCCTTCGATCGTCGCGGTCAGAACCGGCTCGTCTTTCGGCGCCGGCACCGGCGCTGGGCCGGTGACGAAGCTCTTGACCCGGAGGGAATCCAGCCCGTTAACCGCCAGTTCGATCGCATCCTTGTCCGCCCGGGCCGGAATGGGCGTCTCAAACACCCAGCGGTTGCCGACCCGCTGGATCAGCACCCGGACCCCGGCGGGCGGCGAGGCTTGGAGGTTGAGCGAGCCCGCCTCGAAGACCGGAATCGACAGGACCGTGTCGGAGCGAAGCTGGGCCAGCGGGAGCGAGAGATTGTCCGCCAGCTCGCGGCCGACCACATGGATCCGGCTGCCGTCGGGCGAAAGGAGGTAGAGGCGCTCGCCCGTCTTGGTCGTGTCGCCGATCCGCAGCGTCGTCACCACGGCGGCGGCACCGGTCGTGTCTCGGCCGCCCGAGGTCAGGGTCACGATCAGGCGCGGGTGCGCCAGCCCGTAGTCGGCCAGCGACTGGCCGTTCTTCAGCACGTCCCGGACGCTGAAACTGGTTTCATGCTCGAGGAAACCCAAGTCGCTGATCATGCGGTCGACCGCCAGGGGATTGGCCCGCCATTCCAGCGGCTTGGTCAGAAACCAGCCGCCGTCGCGCTTTTCCAGGCGGAAAGACCGATTCGGAATCGTGCTTTCGACTTCGAGGGCCCGGATGTCCGCCGCTTCGGCGCCCAAAACCTGCTTGCGGACCTCCATCGCCACCCGCTCGGTCCGCCAATCCCGCTCGAAGTGGAAGATGAAGAAGAAGAGGACGACGTTGAGGAAAAGGAGGACGAGGGTGACTTTGG
>Ga0302279_10005221_pt1 | contig 14663 bp, 9 predicted proteins | sample III_Bog_N3_3_FD_194541 | JGI IMG/M metagenome (GOLD analysis project Ga0302279, IMG submission 194541) | Peat permafrost microbial communities from Stordalen Mire near Abisko, Sweden - III_Bog_N3_3 | ecosystem: Environmental > Terrestrial > Soil > Wetlands > Peat | place: Sweden: Abisko...
CAAGATCGAGCTGGTGGTGCTGGCGCGCTACATGCAGGTGCTGTCGCCGGCCTTCGTCGCGCGCTACCCGGCCGCGATCATCAACGTGCATCACTCGTTTCTGCCTGCCTTTACCGGGGCCAGGCCCTATCAGGCCGCCCATGTGCGAGGAGTAAAACTGATTGGGGCCACCAGCCACTATGTCACGGCAGCGCTCGACGACGGCCCCATCATCGAGCAGGACGTGGCGCGCATTTCGCACCGCGACCAGGTGGAAGACCTGGTGGAGCGCGGCCGCGACCTGGAGCGCGTCGTTTTGTCGCGCGCCGTCCGCTGGCACCTGGACCGGCGCATCCTCTGCTACGACAACAAGACGGTGATCTTCGACTAAAGACAGGGGTTAGGGGTCAGGGGTCAGAGCGCAGAGTGCGGCGGGCGGGAATAGGTATGTACGATCATCCCGGAGCGGCCGATAATTAAGCGTGTGGTACAAAATGCACCTGACGTTCTTGCGGTTCGCTGATTTTCTGCGCGAGATTTCCCCGCGGCAGGACTTTGATCTGCGATTTCGCCCTCAATTAGACGAGGCGTTTGGGCTGGAGTACCGCCAGGAGCGCATCGACCATTTCCGCCTTTCGATGCTGTACGCCTTCCCCCTCTATAACGCCTTTCTGTTGTCGGACTATCTCTGTTTGCGGCAGAGTTTTGGCCTTTGCGTGCTGGTTCGTCTCGGCATTGTCACCCCCCTCGCCCTGCTTTGCTTCGCGGTAATCCACCGCGTCAGCCGCCGGGCTCGCGAGATCCTGTTCGCAGTCACTCCGCTGCCCGGCATGGCCGGCATGCTCGTTCTCTACCGCGGGCGCGTGGATTTGATTGCTATCGGACAAATTGCTCTGATCGTCATCCTGCTGTACTCCACATACTCCATGTGGCCGGATTTCAGGTACGCTTGCGGCGTAGTCCTCGCCGTGGCGCTGGGCGATTCCGTTTTTCTGCTAAACAGCAGCGCGCTGAATTCTGCTCAAACCGTGACCTTCATCAGCCTGCTCTGGACCGCGGCCTTTCTTTCGCTTCAGGCCAACTATTCGATGGAGTCCCAGACTCGGATTAGCCGCCAGCTCCGCCAGCAGTTGAGCGCCCAGAACACGGAACTGCTCCGCATCTCGAATATCGACTCGCTCACCGGAATTCCCAACCGCCGGTACCTCGACAGCGAGCTTCGCGCGCAGTGGAAAAAATGCCTGCGTGCCGGCCAGCCTATCTCGGTTCTGATGATCGATCTGGATCATTTCAAGAATCTCAACGATCAGCACGGGCACGCCTATGGAGACAACGTCCTCAGCCTCGTGGCAAATGCTCTTCGCCAAGCACTTCGCGACAAACAGGACATTGTGGCGCGCTACGGCGGCGAAGAGTTTGTCGTCATTCTGCCCAACCGGCTCCTGCCCAGCGCCATCAGCATCGCGCAGCGGCTTTGTGACGCTGTCCGCGCCACCGCGCTTCCGCCTGACAGTAACGGGCTCCCGGCCCACATCACGATCAGCGTTGGCGTGGCGTTCGCACGCCCCTCCTTCGGAAGCGGTTCCACGCGCCTGCTTCGCGCAGCCGATACGGCGCTCTACAAAGCCAAAGCCAATGGCCGGGATCGAATCTGGCCCGTGGCAGGGGACAGAGATCAAGGATCAGAGATCAGGGACCGGAAAACGGAACCACGCAAATAGAAGATCTGTAGCTGGATTCAACATGGAAGTGCAATCAGCTTTGAGCGATCGCTTTCAACATCCAACCGCACCCGCAGCAGAGAATCTCTGATCTCTGTTCCCTGCCCCCTGTTCCCTGCCCCTTCCATGCCGTAGAATCGGCCTAGTATGAAGTGTCCCTATTGTGGTTTCGCACAGGATCGGGTGGTGGACTCGCGCGAAAGCAAGGATGCCGATGCCATCCGGCGGCGGCGGGAGTGCGAGCGGTGCAATCGCCGCTTCACCACCTATGAGCGGATCGACGAAATTCCTTACATGGTGGTCAAGAAAGATGGCCGGCGCGAGCGCTTCGACCGCCAGAAGGTGCTGAGCGGCCTGCTGCGCGCCTGCGAAAAGCGGCCCGTGCCCGCCAACAAGCTGGAGGCAATCGTGGATGGGGCCGAGGCCTTTCTGGTGGATGCGCCGGAGCGCGAGCGGACGACCGCCGAGATCGGCGAGCTGATCATGAAGCAACTGAAGGGGCTGGACACGGTGGCCTACATCCGCTTCGCCTCGGTCTACCGGGACTTCAAGGACGTGCGCGAGTTCAAGGAAGAACTGGAAGAGCTGCTGGGCAGCCATGGGGTCCTCAAGAGAAAGAAGAAGTAGAGCGTTGGCTGCTTCGGTTCAGCGCATTCCGAGGAATCCCGATTTGCTTGCGCTGCTGGACGGGCTGAGGTTCGGCGTGGAAGCAGCCCCGCAGGGGCTGAAGCCCTTTGTTTTTCTGGCCCTTAACGGCCCCGTTCGACTGCGCTCAGGGCAGGCTATTAAAGTCGTGCCCATGAAACAGAGCGCTATTGATTTGCAGATGTAGTTTCAGACCCTTCTGAAAAGTCGCACATGGCTCTTCTGAGCCTCTCTTTACCGCGCGGCTTAGCCGTGGCCCTACTGTCCGAAATCGGACAGTCCACGCCGCAAGCGGTCACCGGCGGGCGTTTCTCTAGCCGCGAGTGCTGATCTAAGTGGCTTAATTTCAACGATAAAAGCGAATGGGTGTCTGGCATGGCAAATGCTTTAGTCAGGGCATGGATATCGCACGCCCGGATTTGAAGCAGAAGAGGAAACGCCAGTTGCAGATATGGATTGGCGTCGCGGCGGTGGTGCTGGTTTTGGCTGTGATCGCTGTGTCGCGGCTGAAGCCGGCAGCGCCGACGGTGGATCGTTCAACCGTATGGACGGATACGGTCCGGCGCGGGCCGATGGTTCGCCAGGTGCGCGGCTCGACCGGAACGCTGGTTCCACGCGAGGACAAGCTGCGGCTGATTCCCGCCGAGACGGAGGCGACGGTGACTCGCATCCTGGTGCTGCCGGGCGCGCACGTCGAGGCTGGCACGGTGCTGATGGATCTGGCCAACCCGCAGCTGGAGCAGGAGGCCATGAACGCCAGCCTGGGGCTGAAGGCCGCCGAGAGCGAGTACCACAACACACAAGTCAAGCTGCAGAACGACCTGATGACCCAGAAAGCCGGCGCGGCCACTGTGGGCTCGGACTATCACCAGGCGCAACTGCAGGCCGAGACCGACAAGGCGCTGCATGATCTGGGCGTAATCTCCGGGCTTACTTACAAGGCCTCGCAGAGCAAGGCCGACGAGCTGACCATGCGCAACAAGATCGAGGGCGACCGGCTCACGATGAACGAGAAGGTCATTGTCTCGCAACTGGCCGTGCAGCAGACGCAGGTGGACCAGGCGCGCGCGCTTTACCAACTGAAGCGCCAGCAACTGGCGGCGCTGCACGTGACGGCGGGCATCAGCGGCGTGCTGGTGGATCTGCCGCACCAGGTGGGCGAGCATGTTGCGCCCGGCATCACGCTGGCCAAGGTGGTGCAGCCCGATCAACTGAAGGCCTCGCTGAAGATTGCCGAGAGCCAGGCGCGCGACATCCAGATCGGCCAGCCCGCCTCGATCGACACGCACAACGGCGTGATTCCGGGCCGGGTGCAAAGAATTGATCCCGCGGTACAGAACGGAACGGTCACCGTTGACGTAGAACTAACCGGGCCCCTGCCGCAAGGCGCGCGGCCTGACCTGAGCGTGGACGGAACCATCGACCTGGAACGCATGACCGATGTTCTCTACGTGGGCCGGCCGGCGCTGGGCAACGAAAACTCCACGCTGAGCCTGTTCAAGGTGGATGCGGACGGCAAGGGAGCGACGCGCGTGCCGGTGAAGGTGGGACGCGCCTCGGTCAACAACATTCAGGTCATCGAAGGGCTGAAGGAAGGCGATGCGGTGATTCTCTCCGATATGTCGCGGTGGGACAACGTGGATCGCATCCGGCTGGAGTAAACGCAGTGGACAGTGGTCAGTGATCAGTGGTCAGTAACGACGCAGATCACGGGCAACTGAAGACTGACCACTAACCACTGATCACTAACCACTACCGAGGGGGAAAAATGGGAACGAACGGAACGCTGATTGAAATCGAGGACCTGACCAAGGTCTTCTACACCGACGAAGTGGAGACGCACGCGCTCTCCGGCATTCACCTGAGCATTGCGCGTGGCGAATACGTCGCCATGTCCGGACCTTCCGGCTGCGGCAAGTCAACGCTGCTGTCGATTCTGGGCCTGCTGGATACGCCCACGGGCGGCAAATACCTGCTGAACGGAAATCCCGTGGAGAACCTGAGCTTCAGCGAGCGCTCGCGCATTCGCAACCAGGAGATAGGTTTCGTCTTCCAGAGCTTCAACCTGATCGGCGACCTCACGGTGGAAGAAAACGTGGAACTGCCGCTGACTTATCGCGCGGGCATGAGTTCGGCGGAGCGCAAAAAGCGCGTGAAGGAAGCGCTGGAGCGGGTCAACATGGCGCACCGCATGGGGCATTATCCGGCGCAGCTCTCGGGCGGCCAACAGCAGCGCGTGGCCGTAGCCCGCGCCCTGGCCGGTTCGCCTTCGATCCTGCTGGCCGACGAGCCGACCGGCAACCTGGACTCGAAAAATGGCGAAGCGGTGATGCACCTGCTGGCCGATCTGCACCGCGAGGGCTCGACGATCTGCATGGTGACGCATGATCCGCGCTTCGCCAAGCACGCCCAGAGAGAAGTGCATCTGTTCGACGGCAAGGTGGTTTCCGAAGACGAACTGAAGAAGCTCGAAGAAGAAGTGGAGGCCTAGCCGTGCTGCTTCAGGAACTGCGTTATGCAATTCGTCAATTGCGCAGAACGCCTGGCTTTGCCGGTCTTGCGATCCTGGTCATGGCGTTAGGCATCGGAGCCAATATCGCCTTGTTCACGGTGGTGCGCAGCGTACTGCTGAAGCCGCTGCCCTTCGAGGAGCCGAACAAGCTGGTGGAGCTGTATGAACACAGCAACGACGGGGAATTCGCATTCAACACAGTTGCCGGGGGCGTCTTCGCGGAGTGGCGAAAACAGAACCGGAGCTTTACAGACCTGGCGATGCTCGGCGAGGAGGAATTCAATCTGGCCGGAGCAGGCGGCCAGCTTCCTGAAAAGCTGCGCGGAAGCGACTGCACGTGGAATCTGCTGTCAACTCTGGGCGTGCGGTTCTGCTCAGCTGGAGCCTGTGGCAGCGGCGCTTTGGCGGCGATCCGGGCATCCTGAACAAGAGCATTCATCTGAACGGCCATTCTTATACCGTGATAGGAATCCTGCCATCAGGATTTGCCTTTCCAGACGCGGCGACGCAACTGTGGGCTCCGTTGTATTACGACAAGCCGGTAAGCTGGACGTCGGCCCTGGACAATCACGTTTTCCAGGTTGTGGGCCGTTTGCGGCCGGGGTTCTCAGAGGAACAGGGCAAGGCGGATCTTTCGGTGATCTCCCGCCGCCTGCACGATCAGCATCCGGAGAATGCGTTCATCTCCAGCTCGGCGGCGATTCGTCCGCTGCTGGAGCACATGGTGGGCGAGGTGCGCAAGCCGCTCTACGTGCTGCTGGCCGCCACCATTTGCGTTTTGCTGATTGCCTGCCTGAACGTGGCAAACCTGCTGGTGGCTCGCGCGGCCTCGCGGCGCAAGGAAATGGCCATTCGCGTTGCGCTGGGCGGGGGCTTCTGGCGCCTGCTGCGCGAGCGGCTGATGGAGAGCTTTGTGCTGGCGGCGATGGGCGGCGGGGCGGGCCTGCTGCTGGCCTACGGGGCTCTGCAGTGGCTGGTGCACCTGCGCACGGATATGAGCCGGGTTGAGGCGATTCACATCGACGGAACGGTGGCTGCGTTTGCCGTCGGGCTGATTGCGCTTTGCGCGCTCTTTGCCGGAATGATTTCTTCGCTGAGTACAGATTCGAGCCGCCTGCTGAGTGCGTTGCAGGATTCGGGACGAGGATCGAGCGCCGGCCAAAGCAGCACGCGGCTGCGCAAATCGCTGCTGGCGGTCGAGGTGGGCCTGACGGTTGTGCTGCTGGTTGCGGCGGGCCTGCTTTTGAAAAGCTATGCGCGCCTGCGGTCTTCCGAGATGGGCTGCACGACGAAGAACGTGCTGACCATGCGCATCGGCTTGTTTGGCGGGCGTTACAATGATCCCGCGCAACAGGTAAACCTGTACCGGTCGCTGCTGGAGCGCGTGCGCGCGCTGCCCGGCGTGCAATCGGCGGGCTTTGTCCAGGCAGTACCCGGCCAGGGCTATTGGGGCGACTCCAGCTTCACGATCGGCGAGCATCCGCCGCTGCCGCAGGGTCATGCGCAGTTTGCCATTTCGCGCTTCGCCGATCCCGGCTATTTCGCGGCCATGGGCATTCCCATCCTGCGCGGAAGAAGCTTCGATCCGTCAAAGCAACTGGAGCGCGCGGATGAGGCGGTTGTCAGCAAATCATTTGTTGACCAGTACCTTCAGAGCGAAGATCCCATCGGCAAGCACGTGGTGGTGATGGGCCACAGCATGGAGATTGTGGGCGTTGTGGGAGACACGCGCTACCAGGCTTCGGAGCTTCCCGGACCCATGCAGTATTTTCCTCTCTTCTCGGGCGCTCAGAACAACGGAACGCTGGTGATTCGCTCAAGCGGCGATGTTGGGCAATTCGCGCTGCCGGTGCAGCGCCTGGTGGCGGAGCTGGATCATAACCTTCCCGTCTCCGATGTGCTGACCATGGAGCAACTGCTGGGCAAATCCACGCTGGATGCGAGCTTCAACGCGACGCTGCTGCTGGGCTTTGCGGTGTTGTCATTGCTGCTGGCCGGGGTGGGGCTGTTCGGAGTGCTCTCTTACATCGTTGCGCAGCGCACCAGCGAAATCGGAATCCGCATCGCACTTGGCGCCGAGCGCAATCAGGTATTGCGCATTGTGCTGTTCGACGGGATGCGTCCCGCGCTTATCGGCTTGGCTTTTGGCCTGATCGCCAGTTCCGCAGTTGTCCAACTGATCCGCGCGATGCTCTATCAAACGCAGCCTCTCGACCCGCTGGTCTTTGCGGCTGTGGCCGCAGCGCTGCTGCTGGTGGCGACTTTGGCCTGCATGATGCCGGCCTGGCGCGCTTCGCGGCTAGATCCAATGCAGGCGCTTCGCGCCGAGTAGCAAGGAGATTGAAAATGAATACGCTCGTTCAGGATGTCCGCTTCGCGCTGCGGCAGTTGCGCAAGTCGCCGGGGTTTGCGCTGACGGCGGTGCTGACGCTGGCTCTCAGCGTGGGCGTGGCCACGGCGGTTTTTTGCGTCATCGATGCGGTGATACTGCGTCCGCTACCCTATGCGCACCCCGAGAAGATCGTCGTCGTGAGTGGCCACAGCCAGAGCGGTTACCAGCAACCGGCTTCGTGGCCGAGCTATCAGGACGAGCGCGCCCAGGCCAGCACCTTCAGCGCCCTGGCGGGATTTATCAACTACTTCAAGGCCACGGTGGAGACGCCGGGCGCGGGCGCGGCGGCGCTGGAGAGCGTCCGCGGCACCGACAATTTTTTCCAGGTCTTCAGTGTGCAGCCGTTGCTGGGGCGCACCTTCCTGCCCGGCGAAGATCAAGATGGCAAGAACAATATCGTGGTGCTGAGCTATGACGTTTGGCGGAGTTACTTCAATGGCGATCGCGGCATTCTTAATAAGACTGTCAAGGTAGACGGCGCCAACTTTACCGTGATCGGCGTCATGCCCGCGGGCTTTCGCTTTCCGCTCGGCGCGCACAACGCCATCTATATGCCCATGCGCCTCGATCAGAGATGGATGTCCGGGCGCGGCAACCACTGGCTGCAAACCGTGGGGCGCGTGAAGGACGGGATAAGCAACGGGCAGGCGCAGGCCGACATGACGCACGTCTTCGAGAACCTGGGCCGGGCTTATCCAGATACGGATGGCGGGCGAACCGTCCATCTGCAACTGCTGGCTGAGAGCGTAACAGGCAAAAGCAAAGGGCCACTGTGGACGCTGCTGGGCGCGGTGCTGGCGGTGCTGCTGATTGGCTGCGTCAATGTGGCCGGACTGCTGCTGGCCCGCGCCGTGAAGCGCGAGCGCGAAATGGCCATGCGCGTGGCCATCGGCGCGGGGCGCAGCCGGCTGGCGCGGCAGGTGCTCACGGAAGGACTATTGCTGGCCTTGCTGGGCGCGGCGGGCGGCGTACTGCTGGCCTGGACCCTGCTTGGCGGGATGCGCGCCTTTCTCATCAAAGCCCTGGCGCGGGGCGCTGACATCCATCTCAACTGGATGGTGCTGGCCGCGGCCATTGCGGTGGCCGTTGTGGTCAGCCTGGTTGCTTCGCTCATTCCAGCGCTGCATCTGTCCGGCATCGATCCCAATCGCGCCCTCAAGGCCGGCGGCAGCGCTGGCACCGGACGCGGACAATATCGCCTGCGCTCGGGCTTTGTCATCACCCAGGTTGCGCTCACGCTGGTGCTTCTTGTGGTGGCCGGACTGCTGATTCGCGTGGTCACGCGCTATCGCAACACCGATCTTGGCTTTGATCCAGCGCATATTTTCGCCGTCAAGCTCAATCTGTCGCGGGCGCGCTATCAGGGGCGCGATATGCTTGTTAGTTTCTACAAACCGCTGGAGGAGCGAGTAAGTCATTTGCCCGGCGTGAAGGCGTCGGGCTTCAATACGCTGCTGCCGATCGAGCAGTCGGGCAGCAACGGCGATACGCACATTGCCGGTCAGCCGCCCAACCCGCCCCAGCAGGAGATGCTGGCCGAGCAGCGCATTGTGAGCGCAGGCTACTTCGAGGTGATGGGCACGACGCTGCATGACGGGCGCAGTCTGACTGCGAGCCTGGACAATGCCAGCGTTGGGGCGCCGACCGTTATCGTGAACGATGCGTTTGTACGCAAGTTCATTCCCAACGGACTTGATCCGGTCATGCAGAGGATTGACGACGACAAGAATCAGGAGAAATGGACTCGGATTGTGGGTGTAACCAGCAATGTGCGCCAGGACATTTACGAACCGCCCCTAGCGGAGCGCGATTGGTTGATGGACGAGATTCCGCCGGCGGAGCGCACGGACACTTTCTCCAGCATGGTGCTGATGGTGCGCACCGCGGGCGATCCAGCTCTGGTCATTCCGGCAGTGCGCGCCGCCGTGCATGATCTGGACCCCACGATTCCTTTCGACAATCCGCGCACCATGACCGAGGTTGTCTCCGAAACGCTGGTCTTCGAGCGCATGGAAAGCTGGCTGTTTGGCATCTTTGCCGGGCTGGCGCTTCTGCTGGCGCTGGTCGGTCTGTACGGACTCATCAGCAACGAGGTGGAGCAGTCCTCGCGCGACATCGGCGTGCGCATGGCGCTGGGCGCAACGCGTCCAGGCATTCTCGCCATGGTGCTGAAGCGCGTGGCGTGGATGCTCGGGGCGGGCGTCGCGGCGGGGCTGGTGCTGACCCTTTTCGCCCGCAAGCTCATCGGCATGGTCATCTACTTTGACGCGCAGAAAGAGGCTGGCGGCTTTCTGCTGCTGGCTTTGCTGCTGATTGTTGCGGGCCTTGTGTCTGCGCTGATTCCTGCCGCCCGCGCCGCTTCCATTGAACCCATGCAGGCTCTGCGCTCCGAGTAGCGCACTTTTGAGGAGATTGAAAATGAATACGCTCGTTCAGGATGTCCGCTTCGCGCTGCGCCAATTGCGCAAGTCGCCAGGATTTGCGCTGACGGCGGTGCTGACGCTGGCTCTGGGCATCGGCGCCAATACCACGATTCTCAGTTGGATCAGCTCGACCCTGCTCAACCCGATCCCCGGCGTCACGCGGACCGGCAACATGTTCGCACTTACGCGGGGCGAGAAAAGCGATCATCCTTCGCCGCCGCTTTCCTATCCGGACTACGTGGATCTGCGCGACAACGCCAAGAGCCTCTCCGGGCTGCTGGCGTATCACGACGACTACATGATCATCACCGGGACCGCCAAGCCGGTGCGCATCTACGGAACGCTGAACTCGGCGAACTATTTTGATGCGCTCGGCGTGCGGCCGATTCTGGGCCGGGCGCTTCTTTCCTCGCCACGGGATGAGCGCATGGGCGCGGCTGAGGCCGTGCTCGGATACGACCTGTGGCAGCGTCAGTTCGCCGCTGATCCATCGATCGTCGGCAAGACGATTCAGGTCAACCTGCACACCTACACCATCGTGGGCGTCGCGCCCAAGGATTTTCAGGGATGCAAGAGCGGATTGCGCTCCGATATCTGGATTCCGCTGGGAATGTACAAGCAGGTCTGGGGCTGGGACCCGATGGAGGACCGCGGCAAATCTTTCCTTAACATCCTGGGCGTTCTGCGGCCAGGAGTAGATCGCCACCAGGCTGAAAATGAATTGAATCTGCTCATGGAGCATCTTGCCGCCCAGTACCCGACTGTGCACCAGGGGCAGAATCAAATGTTCACTGATCCGCTCTGGCGCTCGCCCTTCGGAGCAAATATTTTTCTAGCTGGAACGCTGCCGATTCTGCTGGCTCTGGCCGCAGTGCTGCTGCTGCTGGCCTGCGCCAACGTGGCGAACCTGCTGCTGGTGCGCTCGGTCACGCGCCGCCGCGAATTCGCCATTCGCATGTCTTTGGGCGCAAGCCGCTGGCGTCTGGTGCGGCAACTGATGGCAGAGAACCTGATCGTTGCCCTGGCCGGCGGAGGGCTGGCGCTTCTGGGCACGATCTGGACCGCTCACGCGATCAGTTCCTTTATGCCTGCCGGAACTCTTCCGCTTTCCATCAACGGAAGAGTGGACGGCAGGGTTTTGCTGGCGGCAATTCTGGTTTCGATCTTTACGGCCATGGTTTCCGGCGCGGCCCCGGCTCTGCGCGCTTCCGCCGTCTCGCCCATGTCGGTTTTGAAAGACGAGGCGCTCAATACCTCCGGAGGGCTGCAAAAATCGCGGCTCACTTCTGGTCTTGTGGTCGCGCAGATTGCGCTGTCTCTGCTGCTGCTGACCTGCGCGGGATTGTTTTTCCGCAGCCTCGACAAGGCGCAGAGAGCTGATCCGGGCTTCGATCCGAACCACGTGCTGCTTGCTTCGTATGACCTGGGGCCGATGGGTTACAACAACTCCAGGGAAATCGAGTTTAATCAGCAATTGCTGACGCGGCTGCGGGCTCTGCCGGGCGTGCAGTCGGCCACAGTGGCGGACTTTTCACCGCTCAGCTTCACCATCCACTCCGATGGTGTGCTGCCTGAAGGCTACCTGCCGCAGCCGCATGAATCGATGGAAGCCGATCGCGGAATTGTGGGGCCGAAGTATCTGCAAACACTGCGCACGCCGCTGATGGCCGGACGCGACTTCACAGATCAGGACAATGCCGGCACGCAGCCGGTGGCCATCATTAACCAGGCATTTGTTGACCGCTACTGGACGGGACAGAATGCGATCGGCAAGCGGGTTCAATGGCGCGGAGGATGGTACACGGTCGTCGGAGTGACGGCCAACGGCAAGTACCGGAGAATCCATTCCGACGCGGCTCCCCTGATCCTGGTGCCCATGGCGCAGACCTACGGCGGAGACGTAATTCTTCACATCCGCACCGAGGGTGATCCACTGGCACTCGCTTCCGCCGTTCAGCGGACGGTCGGCGAACTCAATCCCAATGTGCCGCTGTTCAACGTGACGACTCTCAAAGCGAATATGCAGATCGGCAGCATCTTCGAGCGCATCGCGGTGACCTTCGCGGGGGCCTTCGGCTTGCTCGCGTTGATTCTCTCGAGCGTTGGAATTTATGGTGTGGTGGCCTACACCACAAAACAGCGCACTCACGAGATCGGTATCCGCATGGCGCTGGGCGCCGGCAAGGCGGCCATTTTCGGCCAGGTGCTGCAACAGGGACTGCGGCTCGCTCTGGCTGGCTTGGCCGTTGGGCTGGCGGCTTCATTGGCGTTGACCCGTTTTGCGCGCAGCATGATTGTTGGCGTCGGAACCAACGACTTACTGACCCTTTCGGCGGCGGCGCTTCTGCTGTGCGTGGTGGCGCTGGCGGCTTCGCTGATTCCCGCGCGCCGCGCGGCGGCCGTTGAACCGATGGAGGCGCTGAGAAGCGAATAGATGCACGGAACGGCACTTTTCAATGAGTTTCACAGAAAGGATAGAGGGAGAATGCGATCGATCTTGCAGGACCTGCGTTATGCATTGCGGCAACTGCGCAAGTCGCCGGGATTCACGCTCACGGCGGTGACGGTGCTGGCCTTGGGGCTGGGCGCAAACATCGCTGTCTTCACGGTGCTGAATGGAATTCTGCTGCGCCCGCTGCCTTATGCGCAGCCGGATCGCATTGTCGAAATCAAGGGCGCCGGGACCGAGCCGTATTACATGATGAGCTATGCCAATATGCTCCAGTTGCGCGACGCCGTGGGCCACGGAATTCAAATGGGTTTTGTCTTTGGCGGCAATAACATCAGCATCACCGGCCCTGGCGGCCGCGTCCAGGTGGAGGCCTCAGGAATAGACTCGCAGATAATTCCGATGCTGGGAGTTCGGCCCCTGCTGGGCCGTGTGTTTCGCCCCGAAGAGAACGAACCGGGCCGCAACCATGTGGTTCTGCTGGGAGAAGATGTGTGGCGCAAGCTTTACTACAGCGATCCGCAGATTGTCGGCAAGACTCTGACCCATCGCGGCGAAACCGACACCATTCTGGGTGTCATGCCGCGACGCTTTTCGTTTCCGTTCGGGAAGGATATGCAGATCTGGGCTCCGGCTCCGATTCCACAGGCCAGCCGCTCGGCGATGAGCGGTGAGCAAGCGGCGTGGGGAGATCTCTACGCGCGACTGCCGGAGGGAATGACGGTTGCCCAACTCACCGATCAACTCAGCCGCACGCAGGCCTTGATTGCCAAAGAGGTCCCCAAGGACGGCCCAACTATGGCCCGGCGCGTTGCAGTCACAGAGTATCAGCAGTCACTGAACCAGCAGGTCCGCAAGCCGGTCCTGCTGCTTTACGCAGTGGTCTTTGGTATTTGGATGCTCGCCTGCCTGAATGTCACCAGCCTGATGCTGGCGCGGGCTATTTCACGTACTCGTGAACAGGCGGTCCGTGCCGCGTTGGGCGCCAGCCGCGCTCGTCTGCTGCAACAAACGATCGTCGAAAGCCTCTTACTGAGCGGCATCGGCGCGGTCTTCGGATTGCTGTTGGGCCAATGCGCTATCAAGCTTCTATGGCGTCAGATTGATCGCAGTCTACGTGAGCTCTCAAATACCGTTCACCTGGATTGGCGCGTAACTGTTTCGCTCGCCGCGCTCACGGTTGTCACTGCCATCCTGGTCGGCGTCTTTCCTGCCTGGAGCGCCATGCGCCGCGATGTGCAGAGCAGCCTGCACGGCGCCACCAGCACCGCCTCGGCTGGCCAGAACCACACCCGCGAAGTATTGGTTGTGGCGCAGATTGCGCTCACGCTGGTCTTTCTTGTGGGTGCGGGATTGTTCTTACGCACCATTCATGCGCTGCGCCAGGTGCCGCTCGGCTTCACGCAGCAGAACGTGCTCACTGGCGGCATTATTCTCAATGGCGGATCGCACAGAGGCGAAGGCCTGGCCGACACGCAGGCGGACGCGGGCATCGTGCGCACCTCCTACCTTCCACTGCTTGACCGCTTGCGCGCAATTCCAGGCGTGAAGGTGGCCGCGCTCAGTTCGGTGCTGCCTTTGCGACAGGAGTTTGCGGTAAGTATTATGGGGGACATCGATCACAAAGACGCTCCGGGCGGACAGACGCCGCGCGGAGATGGCCGCCTGGCCTCGCCTGGGCTTGTTGAAGCGCTTGGCATTCCCATGCTGCGCGGCCGGTTCTTTACCGAGGATGATACTGCCTCTGCTCCTCCGGTGGTGGTCGTGAACCAGGCGTTCGTCAACAAGTACCTTCCCGGCCAGGATCCGCTCGGCCACACCTTTTTTATGGGCAAAGGACGATTCGCGGAGATGCAAATCGTGGGCGTCATCGGAGACGTGAAGCAGGCCAAGGTCACCGATGCCACCAAGCCGGAGATCTACTTCTGCCTGGCTCAGGTTGAGCCGGGAACGCCACTCTACGGTATCGCGACAGCATTCATCCAGGTTGCGATTCGCGGCGCGGTTCCCGCCGATTCGCTGCGGGCGCAGTTCGACATAGTTCTGCACGAGGTCGCGCCCGACGCCACAACCACCGGCGTGAAAACCATTCACGAAGCGGTCGAAGATTCCTTCGGCAGTCAGACGCTGATCGCTCATCTGCTGGAGAGCTTCGCTGCGCTGGCGCTGATGATTGCCTCGGTCGGCCTCTACGGCCTGCTTTCCTTCGCCGTGGCGCAGCGCACGCGCGAGATCGGTTTGCGCATCGCGCTGGGCGCTCCGCAAAGCAACATTTTCAAGCTCATTTTGCGCCGGGCGCTGCTTCTGGTTGTGGCCGGACTGACGATCGGCGGCGCGCTGGCCTGGTTTGCCGTCAAGTTTGCGAGCAGTTACATCTATGGCGTCCGGGCGCACGACGGACTGACCTTCTCCGCGGTGATTCTTGTTCTGGCCGCGGTTTCATTTCTTGCGGCCTGGCTGCCGGCGCGCCGCGCCACTATGGTTGACCCAATTCTTGCTTTGAGATCGGAGTAACTCATGATTGAACTAAAGAATGTTGAAC
>Ga0302279_10005222_pt1 | contig 14660 bp, 12 predicted proteins | sample III_Bog_N3_3_FD_194541 | JGI IMG/M metagenome (GOLD analysis project Ga0302279, IMG submission 194541) | Peat permafrost microbial communities from Stordalen Mire near Abisko, Sweden - III_Bog_N3_3 | ecosystem: Environmental > Terrestrial > Soil > Wetlands > Peat | place: Sweden: Abisko...
CACGGCATGGCGGCAGTTACGCGAGTCGACATGATGGATCTCTCCTCGGCTGCCGCCGAATCGCTGGCGACTTCAACGCCGCCACATAATCGCCGTGCTGCGTCGCAGCAACGTTTCACTGGGTCGGAGGGCGGGCAGTCCGACCGAGGCGTGTCCCTCGGCAATGGTGCCACAGCACGCCGCGCGTTCGCTCCAATGCCGAAGTTGTCGCAGACGATCACGCCCGAGAGCCTGTCCGGTCAGATCAAGGCCGACCTGGCGGCGATGACCGGTTCGTCATCACCGCCAGGCGCGACGCAGCCGCAGGAATGCGCCATAGCCCAACTCAAGGGCGATGCCGACCGGCCGCCATGACGCGATAACCCCCAGCATTGAAAGCCTCGGCAGGTTTCGCCAGATCGCGGCGAAGGCTGCCGTCCCGTCCACCAGCTCGCCGTCCTCGCGGCGGACATGAAGGCGCGCGAGCGCGCGGTTCCGGTCAAGCTGCGGCGCCAACAGGCCGGGATCGCACGTCGCCACATCGACCCACTGGATGTCATCGCCGCCAGCCTGCCTTTGGTAGAAGCCCATTTCGCGTGAACAGACTGGGCAGGCGCCATCGTAATAGACGGTGAGCCGCGTTTGACCGCTCATGGCGTTCCTTTGGAAGCATTCGCACCGGAGATGGGCCTTTCCGATGTGCCGGCTAGAGCGACAAGAACGGCCAGGAGCCGGGCTGCCTTTGGAATCCGGATGGCCTCGACCTCGATATGTTCTAGGACCGGAAGGGGCGCTGGCCGGAGCGCTGGGCCAGCGGAGGCCTGGCGGGACCCAACGACCAACCGTCCAAGTCTAAGGTGGCGGGGCTGACGCGGCGCGTCGCCGTCTGGCGGGAGCGGCGAGCAACCACCCGATCGTTCGCGAGTCTGCGTGTCGCGACCTCGCCCGTGCCGGCGCATGACGGCCAGATCGCCGGGGCCAGGCGCGGTAGGGTGTTCCTGGGCGGGCTGCTGTTTGCGACCAGCGACGCCCCATGTCGGCACGCTATTGCAATGCGGCACAGTCGTCGGGCGGCGAAACGCCGGCGAAGCGTCCGGCGATCCAATCGGCGACTGCGGCGGCGCTGCGAGCCGCAGCCGTATAATGGTCCACCCCCGGCATCGCGAGGTAGCGCACAGGCGTCCGCTCCCAGCAGAGCCGGCGGGCGAAGTCGCGGGTAAGGGGCGGGGGGATAACCGGGTCCTCGTCGCCTTGCGCCAGGAACACCAGCGGGCCGCCGGGCTGCGGAGTCGGCGCGTTTTCCGCCAGAAGGGTGCGCCAATGCGCGTCGGGGGTAACAGGGGTTCGGAAGATCAGTGCCTGGCGGCGTGGGTGAAGGTGCGCCGGGACGCGGGCATGGCGTGCCCACGCTGCGGCAATCCGAAGCCGGGTTGGCTGCACGCGGTGCGACAAGCGCTGGTTGATCACCTCGGGCACCGTGATGGCCGACACCAAGCTGCCGCTGACCATCTGGTTCCGGGCCATGCACCTGATGAGCAGTACCAAGCAGTGTATCTCCGCCGTTGAGCTCGGCCGCCGGCTGGGCGTCAGCTACCCAACGGCATGGTATCTGCACAAGCGGCTGCGCCACGCGATGACGCAAGAGAGTGATCGCTGCCAGTTGGGTGCGCCAATCGAGGGCGGCTGGACGCCGATCGTCGAGCCCGACGACGTCTATCTCGGAGGTGAGAGGGCCGCGGCACTGCCGGCAAGACCCGAGTCATTGCTGCCGCCAAGCGCCATCCGAGTGGCCGCATGGGCGTTGTTGCCCTGGAGGTTGTCAGCAGCTTCTCCAACGCTGAGGCGGAAGCGTTCCGCGACGCGCACATCGCCCCCGGGGCTCAGGTGCACACCGACGGCACCCCGGCCTTCCACGTCTTCGGCGAGGGCGGACGCACCCATGTCGCCACGGTCACCGGCGGCAAGCGTCCGGAGCGCGACCGCTGAAGGCGACATACAAGGTGTTCTCGCCCAAGCATCTGCCCGACTACCTCGGTGCCTTCTGTCGGACCACCAATCACCGGCGCAATATGCGCGGCATGATCGGCGCGCTATGCAGCGCTGCCGCAGCCCGGCTTACCCGGCGGTCTGTCTACGCATAGCGGGCTGATTGGTTGATAAGCGGGTCTGACTTACGCTCACCTCGACCGACATCCCCTCACAGGCGTCGGCCGTTCCCGCGAAACTGCCGGCCACCGGCATCGCCTGCCGGATGTCGCGCGCGACGGCAACAGGGATCAGGTTGGCGCCGCCGACGCTGCGGTTCGTCGGATCGAAGCTGATCCAGCCGGCGCCCGGCACAAAGATTTCCGCCCAGGCGTGGGTCGACCCTGCATCGTCGGCTGTCACGATGGCCGGGTCCGGACGGTAGAGATAGCCGGAGACGATCCTAGCCCCGAAGCCGAGGCTGCGGGCCGACTCGGCGAACAGGACGGCGAAATCCCGGCAGGATCCAATGCGGCGATCAAGAGTCTGGGTCGGCGACTGGGTGCCCTCATCTTCCCGGGTCTGATAGGCGATCCAGCCTGAGACACCGGCGCTGAGGTCTTTTAGCAGGCACAGGGTGTCCGTCGGATTGGCGTGGACGAACGCCTGCGTCCAGTCCCGCAACTGCCCTGCCGGGTCAGGGTATTGCTGAACCGTAAGCGCGCCGAGGTCGATCCATTCATCGTCGGAATACTGGAAGGGATAGAAAATCGCCGATGAGGCAACGTCGAAGACCGGCCATGCGGCCGCGTTGAGTTCAAGTACTGCGACACTCTCGATCACGAGCGTCTCGGCCTCGGCCTGAAAGGTTGCGGTCGCGACGGCATTGCCGAAGACGTCCTGTGCCCAGGTCACCGCCACGGCATTGGCTATCCTGACATCGCTTGAAATCAGGTGAAGATCGCGGCTCTCACGCGGACGCAGCATCAAACGGTGCGGCCCGAGGCTTACCGGCCTGCCATAGCGGTAGCTTGTTCTGTGATGGATATGGAGCGTGATCAAAGAAGGCTCGTGGAAGGCTCGGTTGCGCGGCAGCCTACCGCAAACTGGCGCGCTTTCGCAACCACCCCGGAGCAGCTTTGTCACAAGGGGAGCAACCGCCCTCCCTGGTGCGCTCGGGCCCGGGTCACGCCATTCAGCGACCTGCCGTGTGGAAGCTACTGCGGCCACCGCCGGCCGTTGAACAAGGCGGCGGCGATGTCGCTCGACCTGCCGCGGCGGCTGGCCACCCGGCCCACTTCGCGTGAGGCTGGCACTCAGACTGAGGCTCTGATCGAGCTTGGAGGAGGAAAGGGATTGCGCTGGAGCTGCAGGTTTATCTACCAAGGCGTGCCGATGGCGACGTTGGCCGACGGAGAAAATAGGGATCATCGCTAGTCGGGCAGATACGTGAACTCGAAGGTCAGCAGGGCCGCCGAAACGATGCCGACGATGATGCAGAACGTCGCTTTTTCGTGTCGGTCCTCCAGCGCCATGTAGCGGTATGCAGCCAAACCGCACCACACAATGAAGCCCAATATCTTCACGGAAGCGAACCCGCCTTGCATGCTCAGCCCTTCATGAACGCTGAAGCGCGCCCGACATGCAACATGCTGATAGGTGCGTCGTCATCCCTCCAGCAGGTGCCCCAAGGCGCGTAGCGGGCGCAGGTTGTCGCAGATCGCCTTGGTGATTGCCAGGATCGGGAAGGCCAGGATCGCCCCCGGCACGCCCCACATCCAGTACCAGAACATCAGCCCCAGGATCACCGCCACGGGGTTGATGGTGAACCGCCGCGCCAGCAGCATCGGGGTCAGAAACTCGCCTTCCAGCACGTGAATGCTCAAATAAAGCCCTGCCGGCAGCACGGCCCACCAGGTGACGCCGAGTGTCAGGACAGCCGCCATCAGGAAGACCGCCGCGCCGACCGCAGGTCCCAGGATCGGCACGAAATTCACCAGGAATGCGACGACCCCCCACAACAGCGGGTTCCTGACGCCGGTCGCCCACATCACCAGCCCCGTCGCGATCCCGACCACGACGTTGATCAGCATGACGGTGATCAGATAGGCGGAGATGTTCCTCTCGATGTTCATCGAGATTTCCACCGCCTGCCGCTTGTCATCGAAGTGCGGCAGGATCTCGACCGCGCGGCGCAGGAAGTTCTCGCCGGTGACCAGCAGGTAGAACAGCACGACCAGCGTCGCGACCAATCCCGCGGCGACGCTCGCCGTGCCACTGAACAGCTCACCCATCAGGTTGGCGTGCGGCATCGCCCCGCCGCTGCCGAGGGACTGCAAATCATTCAGCGTCGAGCGAATCATAACGATCGGTCCGCGCAAGACCGCCACGCTTTGCTCCAGCTTCGGCAGCGCATCGGGCAGCCTGCGAGCCCAGTCCTCGGCCGGTCCGCTGAGCGCGCTGACCAACCCGCCGAACACCAGCATCACCAGCACGACTGCCGCCAGCGCACCGAGGCCGCGGGGCACGCCGATGCCGTCCAGCACGCGCACCAGCGGCTGCAACAGCAGCTTCAGCACGATGGCAAACACGATCGGCAGGACGAGCGACGTCGCGATGTACAGCGTAGCCATCACCGCGAGAAGGAACAGGCCGCCGAGAAACATGGTGCGCGCATCTGTGGGCAGCGGCATGCGCGTGAGCGGCTCCTGCACGGCGGCGTCCACAAGCCGGGCGGCCTTCGCTGTGTTGTCAGGCGCCGCGGCAACGGAACGACCGATCGGAGTCCGCCGCAGGCCCCGGTGCGAGTCTTTGGAAAGTTGTTCAAGCGGCCTGACGCGATGCCAAAGGCCGGCCAGGCCCTCAGTCAGCGTCGATGCCTGATTACCCGCGGCGCCCGGGATAAGACGGCGAAACACCGGAACCTTCACAAAATCCAGGATGAACGTGAAGGCGATCGCCGCGGCGAACGTCCCCGCCACCATCGAGGGCGGCAACGGCTTCATGCCGAATCCCGCGATGGCCAACGTCGATGCGATAACGAGACTGGTAATGGACGAAACGACGAGCCAGACGCTGGGGCGCGAGGACCATAGCCGCCGGCGTTCCCGATTGGTGTAGGTCGTCGCCTGATTGCCGAACACGATCACGATGAACGCCAGTGTCCGCAGCGTCTCGATATCGAACCGCATCCGGTAGGCGCCGAAGATCAAGACATATGTGCAAAAGACCAGCTCGCCGATGCCCATCAGCACGCCCGCGACCGTGAGCTTGCCGATTTGCCATGCATTCGGCAGCGGCGACGGCCGCACATTGTCGGTCGTCAGCGACATGCCGAGGAAATCGCCTGTGATCATGATGAGGACCATCAGCATGGGCGTCAGGATCGCGTGCCCGGTCATGATCAGGCCGATCGCCAGGAACAGCACCTGGACGATTTTTTTGGTGATGGAGTTAAGCGTGTAGGTCAGGATGCGCTGGAAGGTCACGCGCCCTTCCTTGACCGCGGCGACGATGCCGGCGAGCCCGGGCTCGGTCAGCACCATGCCGGCGGCCGACTTGGCGACATCGGTCGCCGTCGAGACCGCGATACCGATCTGCGCCTGGCGCAGCGCCGGTGCGTCGTTGGCTCCGTCGCCGCACATGCCGACGGTTCGGTCGCCCTTCTGGAACGCCTTGACGAGCCGGTACTTGTCCTCCGGCAGAACGCCGGCGAAGACCGCGAACGCCTCGGGGCCGACGTCGGCGGGGATCGGCCCTGGCGGACAGACGGCGCCGTCCAGCCCGACCGCATGAGCCACGATGGCGGCCGTCGCCGGCGCGTCGCCCGTCAGCATCACGGTGCGCACGCCCAACCCGTGCAATTCGGTGACCAGCGCCGCCGAGTCGGTGCGGGGCGGGTCGCTGAGCGCGATCAGTCCGGCCAGCTTGATCGCGGCTGGCGGCCCGGCCGCAACCGCCAGCACGCGGAAGCCTTGCCCCTCAAGCTCGTTCGCTGCTGCGGTCGCGGTGGGCGACGGTTGCGTCAGGCCGGCGACCACGGCAAACGCGCCCTTCAGAACACGCTGTGTTCCACCGTCGGGGTCTGCGATCGTCGCCTCGGACATCTTCGTCGCCGGATCGAACGGCACGAACTTGACCGATGTCCCCGCCTTGGTGCTGTCCTTGCCGGCGGCGGCGCGGATCGCGGCATCGACCGGATCATTACCGCCATCGGAGCTTGCCAGCGCGGCGAGCAACAGGACGCGCGCCGTATCGAAGCCAGGCATTGGACGAACCGATGTCACCGACAGCTCGTTGCGTGTCAGCGTGCCGGTCTTGTCAACGCACAAGACATCCATCGTTGCCGCCTCGTCCACGGCGGACAGGCGGGTTGGCAGCACGCCCTGCTTCGCCAACACTTGCGCGCCAACCGCCGCGGCAAGGGTGAAGGTGGCTGGCAGCGCAACCGGTATCGAAGCAAGGATCGCCGTCAGCACGAGCGGAATGATTTCGGCGACCGGCATCCGGAGAGAGCAGGCATAGGCCACCAGCAGCAGGATGAGGACGCCGTTGAACGCCGCGAGGTTGCGCACGACACGCAGCACCGCCTTCTGCTCGGAACTGACGACATGGGCGGTGCGGACGAGTTCCGCGGTGCGGCCGAATTTGGTCCGCGTTCCGGTCGCCGTGACCTCCGCCACCGCCTCGCCGCGCCGGATCAAGGCGCCGGCAAATGTCTGGACGCCCGCGCCCGCTTCGATCGGGACGGATTCGCCGGTGAGCATGGACTGGTCGAGCAGGACTTCCCCAGCATCGAGGCGCACATCGGCGGGCACCACGCCGCCAAGCGAAAGCTTCACCACGTCGCCCGGCACCAGGTCGGCAGCGGGCACGCTTGCCCAGACGCCGTCACGCCGGACGGTTGCGCTGAGCGCTAGCCGGGACTTCAGCGCGGCGAGGGTCGCCTGCGCGCGGCCCTCCTGGACCAGCCCAAGGGCCGCGTTGAAGGCCAGCAGGCCACCGATGATTCCCGCCTCGGCATAGTTGCCGAGCACGAGTTCGAGCACGATCGCAGCTTCCAGCATCCATGGCACGGGCGACCAGAACTTGCTCAGCGCCCGGCGCAGCGGCCGCGCCGTCATGTCAGGCGTCGCGTTCGGTCCGGACGTCTTCAGCCGGCGGGCGGCTTCGTCGCTGGTCAGCCCGTTCGGCACATCAACCTTTGCTGCGACGGGCGACTTGCCGGGCAAAGCCAATGCAGAAAGCGGCGGGGCAGTGGTGGTCATCATCAAGACCAGGCTCGGCGGCTCAGTGCAGAGGGTGAATTACATCCGAATTCGCTCAATGGTCGCGGCTCACTTGTCCTGGGGTCGGATCTTATCCCAAGCGTCCGACAGCTCGCGGGACGCCTTCTCGAAGGAGATCTTGGCGCTTTCCCAGCCATCCGCGCTGGCGGTTTGCAACTTTTCGGCCTCGACCTGGGTTTTTGCCCAGGCTATCTTCAGCTGATTATCGGCTGCGTTGCCGTCCCTTTTCGCTTCGGCGGCGGTGCGTTGACTGAAATCTTGAAGCTTTTGCTGCCATACCTGCATGTCACCCCGTGCCCGCTGTATGTACGTAGCCTGGTATGGGGTGGAGTCGGCGCTGGTGGCCGTTTGAACAGATGTATCTGGGGCACCGGCGGAAGCCGGCAGGGCACCGATCATTGTCAGTATTGCAATTGCGATCAAGGCGGTTTTCATGGAAACTCCCACGTTTGCGTGTTTCAACAGCATTCAGGCACTTGGTTCGAACGAAGTGACAGATCGGCTCAGCGCTTTGGACACCTGCATGAACATAGGTACCGAGGACCACCCAGGCACGCGCAATTTCCTCTGCCGCGCCATGCGCCATCACACGAAAGCCATTGACTTGCATGGTAGCCTCGTACCGGAGCGTGGTGACCTTCGCGGTGCGGATACTATAGAGCGCCGCAGAAAGGGCACTCAACCCACCAACCACAATAGCACTCGTTTGCGAAGGCCGCGATGATCGCATCGGGTATTTCCACCGGCTGCTCCTTCGGACCAAAGCGACGCCGGCCAAGGGTCTTTGCATCGCGCGGACGCGGGACCCTCTGACCGGTGCGCTCAAACCGCGTAAGCCTTGGCGATCAGGGGCGGTTGAAAGGCACGCTCTCGAGTACACCGACCAGCCATAGGACGACGAGGACAACCAGTATCAGACCAAGTACGCCGCCGAGCCCGGCTCCTCCGTAACGATTGTAACCATAATAGCCACCCCCGCCGCCGAGCAGAACGATTAACACCACGATGATAAGAATCGTACCCATGGCACACCTCTATTGTTGTTTGCCGAATCCCGTCAGGCCGAGATCCGGTTCGCCACGGATGCCTGGACGTAGGCAGGGCGGCTTATCCCCCTCAGCGGATTGGCGGCAGGCCGCCATTCGTCCGGGCATCGCAACGATGAGCGGGATCATAGCCGCCGGGGCCGCGGCGACGACAGACTCGGAAACTACTCAGATCGACCCGAGACGTCGGCCTACCCGGCTGCAATCACTTCGCAGATGGACTTTTTGGCATGCACGCGCTGGCAGAACGCTGCCGCCTGGCTCTGGTCCGCGAAGCCACCGGTGCGTACCAGCCAGAAGGCGCGACCACCGTGCTCCGTCGTGGTCACGAAGGGCTCGCGGCTGCCCAGCAGTTCTGGCAGGCGCTTCTGCAGCCGGTGCCACTCATACATTGCGGCCGCTTCTGATTTGACCGTGGCGAGCTGGACAGTGGCCTTGCCGGGAACGCCGACCGCCAAGGTAGCGGGCGCCGGCACTGGGCTGGCGGGTACCACCGTCGCCACAGCCGAAGGCGGCGCGGGAGAGGCCGCCGGCGGATGAACGACGGGCGGCGCCACGGTCTGCGCCGGCGGCATTTCCGGCGCTTTTGCGGGTTCGCTCATCGCACTGGCCGCAGCATGCTCGTCTCTGGCGCCGGCCGGCTCAAGCATCGCCAGGTCCGACCGCAACTTGCCCAGCACCGCCCGACCCTCGCCTTCGCGCCCGAGCGTCCAATAGCCGCCGCCCACCAGCAGTGCCAGCACGACCAGCCCGGTAGCCGCCAGCATGATCGGCTTCGCAACCGGCCCGAGCAGACGATCTCCGGCGCTTCGCAGGGCGTCACTCAGGGAAGCGGTGGCCGGATGTCGCAGCGCCGAGCTGCTCACTGCACCGCGCTTGACCGGATCGATAATGCGATACGCGAGCAGCTTCACAGGGTCCGTCAACAGGAACCACGCCACGGCATAGCCCCACACCAGCAACGCCCAGTACCAGCCGAGCGGCGTCACGAGCCCCGCGCCATACACAGCAATCAGCGTCGCAATAACTTGCGTGCCGAACACGGCGATCAGCAGAATCGCCGCCGGCCGTATCGACCAGAACGGGCCACGCGTGCGCGTCTGGAAAATCGTCAGATGCCCGGCGACTGACAGCATGAGATACATCATGGTCTGAAGATGCGGGCGGTCGAGACCGAACACGCGGTCGCCGAGATAGAACAGGCCGAACGCCGCGATCGGGCCGACGATGCCCAGCACCGTGGCGATTCTCAGAACCAGGCGCATGTTCCAGGCTTCGGGCGCGTCCTTGTAGTGGACGTTATCGTAGGCGATGGACAGGATGGCGCCGTCGTTGAGCAGCGCCAGCATCACGATCATCACCGCCGTCAGCGGGTAGAAGTTGAAGAGCACGATCGCCACGGTCATGAACAGGAGCACGCGCAGCGTCTCCGCGATGCGGTACATCGCGTAGCTGTTCATGCGCTGGAAGATTTTCCGGCTTTCCTTGATGGCGTCGATGATGACCGACAGCCCGGGCGTCATCAGCACGATGGCCGCCGCCGCGCGCGCCGCGTCGGTTGCACCGGAAACGGCGATGCCGCAGTCGGCCTGTTTCAGCGCCGGCGCGTCGTTCACCCCGTCGCCCGTCATGCCCACCAGGTGGCCGTGCTTCTGCAGCACGTCGACGATGTGGAATTTGTGCTCCGGGAACACCTGGGCGAATCCGTCGGCCTGCTCGATGGAGCGGGCCACGGCCGGTGTTTCGTCGGTCTTGGAGTCGCCCAGCGTGGCGCCGTCGAGGATATTCGTGCCCATCCCCAGCGCTTTGGCGGTCTCCCGGGCGATTGCCAGCGCATCGCCGGTCACCATCTTGATGTTCACGCCCATCTTGCGTGCCGTCGCGACAGTGGACTTCGCGTCCTCGCGCGGCGGATCGAACAGCGGCAGCACGCCGAGAAACTGCCATTTGCCGTCGCCATCCGCCCGCGCCACGCCGAGCGCACGAAAGCCCTTGGCGGCGAAGTTGTTGACCGCCTTGTCGACGGCGTCCTTCACCGCCGCCGCATTGGCCGACAGCCCCTGGATGACCTGAGGCGCGCCCTTCGTCACCTTGAATGTGTTGCCGTCCGCGGCCTTGACCGTGGCCTCGGTGCGCTTGTGCACCGGATCGAACGGCTGGAAATGCGTGACCTGGTAGGGCTTCAGCGCCCCCTTGTCCTTCAGGCCGCCCAGTACGGCGAGATCGATGGTGTCGCCGTTCTCCGCGCGCGAGGCCAGGGCGCCGGCCAGAATAAGCTGATCGGCGGTGACCTTGTCCAGGCAGAACGGATCGCCGAGGGTCAGCTTGTTCTGCGTCAGGGTGCCGGTCTTGTCGGCGCACAGCACGTCCACGCCGGCCAGTTCCTCGATGGCGACCAGCTTGCTGAGGCCCGGCCACCTTCCTTCGGATATACGCGCCAGATCCGGCCCGCGACTCGCGGCCGAGAGGCGCTTGCGGTAGAATCGCCGCTGCGAACGATCTGTGATAGGAAGTTCGGGCGCGTACCAAGTCGGTCCGCACACTCATCAGATACGGTTGAAGAATGGCAAACAGTCGCCCGCAGCAGGCCAAAGCGGCCCGACCGCGATCGGGCCGGCGCCCCCTGGCCACGCCTGACGCCCCGCGCGGGCAGGGGGCGTTCCCGATTGTTGGGATAGGTGCATCGGCGGGCGGCCTTGAGGCGTGTCGGACTCTCCTGGGCGCGCTGGCACCCGGCAACGGCATGGCTTTCATCCTGGTCCAGCATCTCGACCCCACACACGAAAGCATGATGGTCGATCTGCTGGCCGGCCATACCCCGATGACGGTGCAGCAAGCAACCTACGGCGTGCCGATCGAGCCCGATCACGTCTATGTGATTCCCCCGGGAACCTATCTGTCCGTCAGCAACGGCGCGTTGCACCTCTCGCAGCCGCAGGCGCGCCACGGGGCGCGGCTGCCATTCGACTTTCTGCTGTATTCGCTGGCGGAGAACTGCGGTCCGCGCGCCATCTGTGTGGTCCTGTCGGGAACGGGCGCCGATGGCAGCCTTGGGCTGAAGGCCGTGAAGGAGAAAGGCGGGCTGGTGATCGCGCAGGAGCCTGGTGAGGCCGCCTATGACGGCATGCCGCGCAGCGCGATTGCGACGGGCGCGGTTGATCTTGTCCTTCCGGAGGCGAAGATGCCGGAAGCGCTGGTCGAATACGGTCAGCGAAGGACACCGGGCGGTTTCCACGCGCCGGATGAGGCAAAGGCCTGGCTGCAGGAGATCATCGACCTTCTGCGCGCGAAAACCGCCCACGATTTCAGGCTCTACAAGCCGGGCACCCTTCAGCGGCGCATCGGGCGGCGCATGGCGCTGGCCGGGGTCGCGACGATGGATCGGTATATCGGGATCCTGCGGAGCGATACGGGCGAGCTCGACCTGCTGGCCAAGGACCTGCTCATCAACGTCACCAGCTTCTTCCGCGATCCGCACGTGTTCGATGTCCTCGCGGAGAAGGTGGTTCCGTACCTGGTGCGCAGCCACCCGTCCGATCAGCCGATCCGCATCTGGGTTGCGGGATGCAGCACGGGGGAGGAGACCTATTCACTCGCCATGCTGTTCCGCGAAGAAATCGCGTCGGCGAAGAGGAGCACCAAGCTGCAGGTGTTCGCTTCCGACGTCGATCCGGATGCGGTCGCCCATGCCAGGGACGGGTTCTATCCCGAGACGATCGCGGCGGAGGTGTCGCCGGCGAGACTGGAGCGCTTCTTCTCGCGGGAAGACCACGGTTACCGGGTCTTGGACGAGCTGCGCGCCGCGGTGGTGTTCACCGTGCAGGATGTGCTGGCCGATCCGCCGTTCTCCCGTCTCGGCCTATACTGAGCGATCCGCGGCTGCTTGAGAAGATGATCCGCAATTGCTGTCCAACGCGCTGAAATACACCAGCGCCGGCAAGGTGCTGCTTGGTTGCCGACGGTGCCGCGGCATCCTGAGCATCGAGGTCTGGGATACCGGCGTTGGCATCCCCGACGGGGAGCTTGAGGCGGTCTTCGAGGAGTACCATCAACTCGACAATGCCGCGCGTGAGCGGAGCCGGGGTCTCGGCCTCGGCCTGTCCATCGTGCAGCGTTTGGGGAATCTGCTCGGCCACCCGGTGCGCGTCCGCTCGCGTTCGGGCAAGGGCTCGGCCTTCGCCATCGAGGCCGCCCTCCCGCCGGACGGGCCCGGGCGCGGGAGCATGCCTCTTGATCGACGCTTACCTGCCGGGAATGGGCGGGCTGGAATTGCTCAAGCGGCTAAAGGGCCACCGCCTTCCGGCGATCATGATCACGAGCAGCAGCGATGTGGCGATCGCGGTTCAAGCCATCAAGGCGGGCGCTTCAGACTTCATAGAGGGTTCCTCGGGGGAATCTGTGGGCGCATGAGGGAGGCCGCCCACGGGGCATAGCGCAGATCGGCGAGCGCTGAGACCGAACGGCGAAAGCGATGGGGGCTCTGCCCCCAAACCCCCGAGATATTTGTTCCAAAATGATGTTGGTCTTGGAGGATTAGGCCGCCGCAATCTTGGGCTTCCGGAAGAAGAGACGCCGGCGGCTGACACCGGCAGCGATGCACGAGGATGGAACGCAAGCGTCCGGCGGGTAGTCTGCCTTGATGCCGTCAATGGCGGCGTCGGTTCACCCCTGATTGCGGCTTCTGACGTGGCGCCCGGTCTCCGGCCCAGTCGCGAAGCGAAACAGCCTGCGGCATGTCGCGTCGAAGGACCGCTGCTCGGCTTCCGCCTCGTGGTGGGAGAGCAGCGGCCCGCCTTCGTCGTCGATAAGGCTGAGAACGACCTGTTCGACGGGCCGTTCCCGCAGACCGTTGTCCATCTGCATTCGGCGGATCACCTCTCCGCCGAGAAGCCAGATGTTGTCGCGGTGACGGCGCAAGGTGCTGCGCGACAGCTGCTCGGCCAACATACTGCGCAGGAATGGCTTGAAGTATTCGACCATCCGCTGGCCAGGCGGAATGTCGGTCGGCTCATAGGCCCAAGAGCTTGGCCACTGATCGAGGTCAGCACAGTAATTACTCAGGGTGTCGGCTTCTGGTCGTTGCTCGGGTAGCCTGGCCTTCCCGGCAACTCTTTTGGGTCCTGCTGTCATGAGGCTGATCTCCCTGCTGAACAACTTCCAGCATCATCCAGGCTTCGTTTACGAGACGGCGCGGTTGTGCGAGGAAAGCCGGACCGTCGAGATCACCGTGCGGCCCCGCCGAGGCTCGAAGCCGGTGTGCTCGGGCTGCCATAGGCCGGCGACAGCCTATGATCACCTGAACCAGCGCCGGTTCGAGTTCGTCCCGTTTTGGGGCTGCATGGTCGTGTTCCTCTACTGCATGCGGCGGGTCAATTGCCCCGATTGCGGGGTGCGGGTCGAAGAGGTCCCCTGGGGCATCGGCAAGCACCAGTTGACGAAGGCCTACATGCTGTTCCTGTCGCATTGGGCGAGGAAGCTGTCCTGGCAGGAGACTGCCGTGTCGTTTCGCACGTCCTGGGACAAGGTCTTCCAGTCGGTCGAGTATGTCGTGAAGTGGGGGCTCGAGCATCGCCAACTCGGCAGGATCGGGGCTATCGGTGTCGATGAGATAGCTTACGCCAAGGGCCACAAGTATCTGACGCTGGTCTACCAGATCGAGCAGGGGTGCGTCCGCCTGCTATGGATCGGCCGGGAACGGACAGTGGAGAGCTTCGAGCAGTTCTTCGCCATGATCGGCGAGACATTGGCCGGGCAGATCGAGTTCGTTTGCTCGGATATGTGGCAGCCTTACCTGAAGGTGATCCGCGAGCGGTGCAGCCAAGCCATCCACATCCTCGACCGCTTCCATATTGTCGCCAAGATGAATGCCGCGGTTGACGAGGTGCGTGCCGGCGAGGCCCGGCGGCTGGCACGGGATGGCTACGAGCCGATCTTGAAGAAGACCCGCTGGTGCGTGCTGAAGCGGAAAGCCAATCTGACCGAGCGCCAACGGTTCCGCCTGCGTGATCTGCTGCGCTACAACCTCCAAACTGTGCGAGCCTATCTGCTGAAGGAGGACTTCCAGCAGTTCTGGGACTACGAGTCGCCGACCTGGGCCGGCAAGTTCCTCGATGAGTGGTGCCGTCAGGCCATGCGCTCCCGCATTCAGCCGATGAAGAAGGTCGCCAGGACGCTACGCTCGCACCGGGAGCTGATCCTGAACTATTTTCGTGCCAGGAAGGCGTTCTCCAGCGGCATCGTCGAGGGCCTCAACAACAAGGCCAAAGTGACCATGCGAAAATCCTACGGCTTCCGCACCTTCCACGCCCTGGAAACCGCGTTATATCATGGGCTTGGCAAATTGCCCGAGCCGGACGTCGCCCACAGATTCTTCTGACGAGGC
>Ga0302279_10005225_pt1 | contig 14659 bp, 13 predicted proteins | sample III_Bog_N3_3_FD_194541 | JGI IMG/M metagenome (GOLD analysis project Ga0302279, IMG submission 194541) | Peat permafrost microbial communities from Stordalen Mire near Abisko, Sweden - III_Bog_N3_3 | ecosystem: Environmental > Terrestrial > Soil > Wetlands > Peat | place: Sweden: Abisko...
AGAGGCCGGTCAGGGGTCCAGGCTTGTCCGGCGAAACGAAGTGAAGACGGAACCCCGGACCGGCCTCTAGGAGGCCGGCTACATCGGACGCAAAGCTAAGCCGTCTCGAGCAGCTTGTAGAGCCGTCGGACCATGGCGGTCGTGTCGTCGAGGAGGCCGGCGGAGATGAGGGCGTTGTCGAGGATCTGCTCGGCGACCAGCTTGGCCTTGTCGGGGTCGGAGGCGGTCAGCGCCGACAGCTTCTTTATGACGGCGTGCCTCGGGTTCACCTCGAGCTCCACCCTCAGGGGGGCCTCGGGGGTGTCCTTCTGCATCGCGCGCATCATCCGGCGCAGGTGCGGGGACATGAACTTGTCGGCGTTGAGCGCCAGGGCCGGTGAATCCACCAGGCGCTCGCTCGCCTTCACCCCGGCGACGCGGTCGCCGAGGGCGTCCTTCATCCAGGTGACGAGCTTCCCGGTCTCCTCCTTGCCCAGCGCGCCCTCCGTCAGGTTCGGAAGATCCGATAGCTTCACGTCGGCGTGGTCGGCGGCGGTCAGCTTCTTGCCGTCGAACTCGCGCACGTTGTGCATCACATACTCGTCCACCGACTCGTAGCAGTAGAGGACCTCGAGGTTGCGGGCCTTGAATCCCTCGACGTAGGGGCCGGCCTCGATCGACTCGCGGTTCGGGCCGATCAGGTAATAGATCTCCTTCTGGTCGCCGGCGATCCGCGAGACATAGTCGGCGAGGGAGGTCGTCTTGCCCTTCTCCGTGAGCGAGGACTCGAAGCGCAGGAGCTTCAGGAGGTCGTCCTTGTGCGTGGCGTCGAGCGCGGCGCCCTCCTTGATGTAGACGCCGAACTCCTTGTAGAAGACGGCGTAGGTTTCCGGGCGGTTCTTCGCCTCGTCGTCGAGCAGCTTGAGGAAGCGCCGGGTGATGACCTTGGCCAGCTTGTCCACCAGGGCGCGGTCCTGCATCGTCTCGCGCGAGATGTTCAGCGGCAGGTCCTCGCTGTCCACGACGCCCTTCAGGAAACGGAGCCACTCGGGCAGCAGGTTCTTGGGCTTCGGGTCGATGAGGACCTTCCGGCAGTAGAGCGCCACCGCGGGCTCGGCCCGGGCGAGCCCGAGCTTCTCGGGATTCTCCTTCGGGACGAAGAGCAGGGCGTTGATCGCGATCGGCGCGTCGGCGCTGAAGTGCAGGCGCAGGAGGGGCTCGTCGAAGGCGTGGGCCTGGAACTTGTAGAAGGCGGTGTACTCCTCCTCCGTGATCTCGCTCTTGCTGCGCAGCCAGAGGGCCTGGACCGTGTTGACGCGCTTGCCGTTCAGGTTGATCGGGAAGGAGACAAAGGCGCTGTAGCGCTCGAGGATCTCCCGGATCCGCCACTCCTGGCTGAACTCCGAGCACTCGTCCTTCAGCTCGATCACGATCTTGGAGCCGCGGCGCTCCCCGGAGATTTCCTCGATCTCGTAGCTGCCGGAGCCGTCGCTTGTCCATACCTGGCCGGGCTCGGCGGCGCGCCAGGAGTGGGAGTAAACCTTGACGACCTTGGCCACCATGAACGCGGCGTAGAACCCGACGCCGAACTGGCCGATGAGGGCGGTGTTCTTCTTCTCGCCCTCGCCGAGGGCCTTCAGGAAGGCCTTCGAGCCGGAGTGCGCGATCGTGCCCAGGTTCTCGATCAGCTCCGCCCGGTTCATCCCGATTCCGAAGTCCTGGAAGGTGATCGTCTTTGCCTTGTCGTCGGTCGTGATGTTGATCTCCAGCTCGAGCCGGTCGTCAAAGATCTCCTTCTCGGTGATCTGGACATGGCGCAGCTTCTCGAGCGCGTCCGACGCGTTCGATACCAGCTCGCGCACGAAGATCTCCTTCTCCGTGTAAAGGGAGTGGATGACGATATCGAGCAGCTGCTTGATCTCGGCCTGGAATTCGAATTTTTGCGGTGTGGTTTCAGACATGGTCTTATGAAAGTTGAATGGGGAGGGGAAAATCTTAGCAGAACTGCAAAAAAGGCAATAGGGGGGTGAAATAGGCAGAAACCGCACTTCAGAAACCTGAGACCTGAGACCTGAAACCTGAAAATAGACCCTGGGATGCCTGAGAGAGGGGGGCCAAGTCCTATGGTTTCGGTCCGGTGTTTCAGGTTTCAGGTCTCAGGTCTCAGGTTTCTGCCGCATGCGCCTTCCGGGCGGTCATTCAGGCGCCAGGTTTTTGTTCGCGCAGAAACCCATCGTCGGCGCTGTCCCGCTGACTTTCCGCAAGCGCCCGAAAAAGAAGGCGCATGTCGCGTATCATCCCCCAGGTCAGCCAGACGATGACCACCGTCCCGATGAGCAGGGGCAGCAGGATGACGTAGAACCACCAGAAGCCCGACCAGGTTGACAGCGACCAGCGATGGACCGCGAGGTTCCAGATCGTGCCGCCGCCCAGGACGATGAAGGAGGCCACCGACCAGAAGTACAGGCTGCCGGAAATCCACTTGTCCCCGCGGGTGAAGTGCTTGTCCCACCCGAGGGCGCGGGACAGCCAGTGGAGCTTCCCCGGCTCCCGCACGATCGCATCCTGGACCTCGCGGACCGCGTAGGGCCCGCGGTGCAGGAGGCGCTCCATGTTGAAGGGCTGCCTGCAGGTGAGGAGCGAGAGGATGATGTAGGATGCGATCGCCAGCGCCACGGAAACGAAGGCGATCTCAATGCCGGTCATGACGTGGCCCCAGGGCAGGGTGATGAACCCCAGCCACCGGGCCCGGCCGGCCGCATCGCCCGCCCGTTCACAGTGGGCTGCCATCTGCTGGATTCCCATTCCAAGGATCGGCGTCACGGCGCCGATGATCATGGCCGCCCATGCGCCGGCCGTGGTGCCCCGCTTCCAGTAGAGCCCGCCGATGATCACCGAGCCGGCGCCGCCGCCGAAGATGGCGCCGGTGATCGCGAAGAAAAGCGCGATGGCGGCGGTTTGCTTGAAAAGCAGGCTGAAGAAAAAGGCGAAGACGGCCACGCCCGTGATCGCGCAGCGCAGGAGCCGGATGTGCTGGCGGGGCGTGAAGGGCTTCCTCCGGAAGGGCATGACGACGTCCTGGACGAAGATGCTGCCCCAGGAGTGCATGTAGGAGCCGTCGCCGGAGAGCATGGCAAAGAACATGATCGCCGCGAAGCAGCCCTTGATCCCGATCGGGAGGATGTGGCCGAGGGCGACCGGCAGAAGCATCTGCGAGCGGATCTGGGGCTGGTCGATCCGGTTCACCGCCGCGATGATCCCGCTGGCCTGGGCTGTGGTGTCCGGGGACCGGAGGACGGTGAGGGCGCACAGGCCGAGGAGCGTGATCATCAGGATCCGGGCGAAGGTCCGCCAGTTGCTCAGGATGTTCCCCATCTTCGCCTCGTGCGGGTTGGCCGCCGAGCAGTTGAACCCCTGGTTGCCCTGCCACGCCATGTAGGAGTAGGCCGCGAGGAAGGCGTTGATCAGGGCAAACCAGATGTTGAAGTCCGCGGTCGAGCCCGGGGAGTCGAAGGGATCCACCAGCCAGTTTCCCCTTGAACCGGGCGGGGTGCCGAAGACCGGATGGCCGCCGGAGTCGAGGAGGCCGATGGCGTGGCCCTGGGAGGTGAGGGCGGCGAAGACGTGGTGCCAGTCAAACATCACGAGCAGCGCCACCGCGACAATGATGTAGAAGACACCCGAGATGAGCCCCTCGATCGCGTCGCTCACCATGATCGTGAGCTGCCCGCCCATCAGCGTGGGCGCGAGCGCCATGCCCAGGAACAGCGGCATCACCAGCCCGAAGGTCGGGCAGGCGTGCCCGGCGATCCACACGGACTGCGGCAACCCGATGAAGTTGACGAAGAACCGGGCGCTCACCGCCGGGAAGATCGCGAAGTTGATCAGCCCGGAGAGGAAGCAGAGCGAGCCGGCCAGGATCCGGAAACGCCGGGAGTAGCGGATCTCGAAGAGCTGCGCGAGGGTCATGGCGCGGGTCTCGCGGTAGCGGTAGATGACGAAGCCGGAAATGGCCAGCAGCAGCATGATCGCGCCGTATTGCCCCAGCACGATCTCCCACCAGCGGAAGGTCAGGCCGGCGCGGGCCATCATCTCGAACTGAAGGACCGCGGTGATGCAGCCGTAGTAGGCCGCGCCGAACGAGGTCGCCACCAGGTAGCGCCCGGCCGCCCGCCCGGCGGTCAGGAAATCGGCCACCGAGCGCATGTGCCGCTGCGTCCGCCACGAAATGGCGATGATGATCGCCATCGGCACCGCGATGATGGCCCAGTCGAGCCAGCTCATGCGCGCGCGGGTCTCATCCGGGATTTCAACCGCCTAGGTAGGTCGCCTTGAGCTGCGGATTGGCCCGCAGCTCGGAACTGGGGCCCTCCATCGCGACGCGCCCGGTCTCCAGGACGTAGGCGTAGCTGCTGACCTCGAGCGCGAGGTTCGCGTTCTGCTCGACAAGCAGGATCGTGATCCCGTGGTCCCGGTTGATCTCGACGATCTTCTCGAAGATGGTGCCGATCAGCCGCGGGGCGATCCCAAGCGATGGCTCGTCGAGCATCAGGAAGCGTGGCTTGCCCATCAGCGCCCGCCCGATCGCCAGCATCTGCTGCTCGCCGCCGGAAAGCGTGCCGGCGGTCTGGCGGAAACGCTCCTTGAGCCGGGGGAAGATGCTGAAGACGTAGTCGCGGGTCCGGGCGATTTCCGCCGAGTCGTTCTGCAGGTAGGCGCCCATCGCGAGGTTCTCCTCAACCGTCAGGTTGGAGAAGATCAGCCGGCCCTCGGGCACGTGGCAGAGGCCCCGGGCGACGATCCGGTGCGCCGGCAGGGCGCCGATGTCCTGGTCCAGGAAGCGGATTGCGCCGCCGGTCGCGCGCAGCAGGCCGGAGATCGTCCGCAGCGTGGTGGTCTTCCCGGCCCCGTTGCCCCCGATCAGCGTGACAATCGCCCCGGCCTTCACACGAAGCGACACGCCGCCCAGGGCCTTGATGGCCCCGTATGAGACATGGAGATCGTCAACCTGGAGCATGGCGGCGCGGGTTCAGTGGTGTACCGCCTCGCCGAGATAGGCCTCGATCACCTTGGGATCGCGCTGGACCTCGGCGGGGCTGCCCTCGGCGATCTTCAGGCCGTAGTCGAGCACGGCGATCCGCTCGCACACGCCCATGACGACGCGCATCGAGTGCTCGACGAGGAGAATGGAGAGGTTGAACTGCTTGCGGACCTGCTGGATCAGCCGGATGAGCTCGATCTTCTCCGCGGGATTCATCCCGGCGGCCGGCTCGTCGAGCAGGAGGAGCTTCGGCCGCGTCGCCAGCGCGCGCACGATCTCCAGCCGCCGCTGCTCGCCATAGGCGAGGCTGCCGGAGGGGGCGTCGCGAAACCGGGCCAGGTTGAAAAGGTCGAGGAGCGCGTCGACCCGCCGGTAGACATCCGCCTCGTCGTCCTCGAAGGCGCCCGCGCGCAGGAGCGTCTGCAGGACGCCGGTCCCGCGGTGGAGGTTGCACGCCGCGCGGACGTTGTCGAAGACCGAGAGGCGGCGGAACAGCCTGATGTTCTGGAAGGTCCGGGCTATCCCCCGGGCGACGATCTCGTCCACCCGAAGTCCCGCGAGATTCCTCCCCTCGAAGGACACCGACCCGTCGGTCGGCTGGTACACCCCGGTCACGAGGTTGAAGACCGTCGTCTTGCCCGCGCCGTTGGGCCCGATCAGGCCGACCAACTCGCCCTCGCCGACCGTCAGGTCCACGGCATTGACGGCCGTGAGCCCGCCGAAGCGGATGGTCGCCCGATCCAGCTGCAGGAGCGGCCGGGCGGCGGGGGCGGGGGCTGCGGGCTGGGGATCCACGGTCGGGTCGTCAGCCGCGGGCCGCCGGGTTGCGGCGGTGGAAGTTGAAGAGGCCCTGCGGCCGGGAGATCATGAGCGCGATGAGGATCAGCGAGTAGATGATCATCCGGTAGTCGGCGATCGGGCGCAGGAGCTCGGGCAGCAGCGTGAGCAGGACGGCGCCCAGGATGACGCCCATCGTGTTCCCCATGCCCCCGAGGATGACCATGACGACGATCTCGATGCTCTTCGTGAAGTCGAAGCCCGCCGGGGCGATCGCCTGCTTGAAATGGGCGTAGAGCCCGCCGGCGATCCCGGCGAAGAAGGCGCCGACCACGAAGGCGACGATCTTGTAGCGGGTCGTGTTCAGGCCGACCGCCTCCGCCGCGATCTCGTCGTCGTGGGTCGCGATGAAGCCGCGGCCATAGGTCGAGTGCACCAGGCAGAGGACCGTGAAGATCGCGACGGCGGCGAAGGAGACCACCCAGGAAATCGTCGTGTAGGCGGGGATCCCGTTGAGGCCCAGGGCGCCGCCCAGGGCGCCGACATTCTGGAAGATGACCCGGATGATCTCGCCAAAGCCGAGCGTGACGATCGCAAGGTAGTCGCCCTTCAGCCGCAGGGAGGGGACGCCCACAAGCAGCCCGGCGAGGGCGGCGCACAGGCCGCCGCAGAGCAGGGCGGCGAGGAAGAGCGATCCCTGACCGAGCGCGGACCCTCCGGACGGGCCGAGAAGCCCCGGGCCGGCGAAGAGCGTGATCGCCGCCGCGCAGTAGGCGCCGACCGACATGAAGCCCGCGTGCCCGAGCGAGAACTGGCCCGTGTACCCGTTCACGAGGTTGAGCGAGACCGCGAGGATCACGTTGATCCCGATCCCGGTCAGGACATCGAGGAAGTAGGGATCGATCCTGTCCGAGACGGCACCGATCCCCGCGGCGAGCAGGAGGGCGCCCGCGAGGGCGAGGAGCGGCTTGGGGAGCATCTTCACACCTTCTCGACGCCGGATTTCCCCAGGAGGCCGGCCGGCCGGAAGAGGAGGATGACGATCAGGATGCCGAAGGCGATCGCGTCCTTGCCGGTGGACCAGGGGCTCCCGGCGACGAAGGTCTCGACGACACCCAGGATCAGGCCCCCGAGGGCGGCGCCGGGAATGCTCCCGATCCCGCCGAGGACCGCGGCGACGAAGGCCTTGAGCCCGGGCATGACGCCCATGAGGGGGTCAATGGACGGGTAGTTGAGCGCATACAGGATCCCGCCGGCGGCGGCCAGTGCCGAGCCGAGCCCGAAGGTGAAGGAGATGACCACGTCGTTGTTGATCCCGACGAGCTGGGCCGCGCGGGGATTGAGCGACACCGCCCGCATGGCCGTGCCGATCTTCGTGCGGAAGACGACGAGCTGGAGCGCCACCATCAGCAGGAAGGTGACCCCGATGACGGCGAGCTGGTTGCTCGAGATCGTAATCGCGCCGCCGAAGGTGAACTCCCGCACCGGGAAGATCGCCGGGAAGCGCCGCGGCGCCGCGCCGAAGAACTTCTGCCCGCTGTACTCGAGAAAGAGCGACACGCCGATCGCGGTGATCAGGACATTGAGGGTCGGCGCCCCGCGCAGGGGACGGTAGGCGAGCCGCTCGATCGTCATCCCGAGGAGCGCGCAGCCGAGCATCGCGGAACCCAGGACGATGAAGCCCCCCAGGAAGGTGCCGGGGTGCGTGTACCGCGCCACGTTCAGCCCGATGAAGGCGCCGGCCATGAAGACGTCCGAGTGCGCGAAATTGATGAAGCGCAGGATCCCGTAGACCATCGTGTAGCCGATGGCGATCAGCGCGTAGATCGCCCCCAGGGACAAACCGTTCAGGAGCTGCTGGAGAAATTCGTACATCGAGGGCCGGGGGGAGCCCTCAGGGGGCGACGCTCTCGACGAACTTGAAGTGGCCGTCCTTGACCGTGATGATGACGGCCGCCTTCGTGGCGTTGCGATCCGGGTCCATCGTGATCGAGCCGGTGACGCCGCGATAGCCCCGGGTGGCTGCCAGGGCGTCCCTCAGGGCGGCGGGCTCGGTCGTGCCGGCCCGCTTGACCGCGTCGGCCAGCATCGCCGCCGAGTCGTAGCCCAGGGCGGCCATGCCGTCGGGCGTCTCGCCGTTGAACCGGGCGCGGAACTTGTCGACGAAGCCCTTCACCACCGGCGCGGTGTTCTCAGGCGAGAAGTGGGTGGAGTAGTAGCAGCCCTCGACCGCCGTCCCGCCGATCTGGATCAGCTCGGGCGCCTCCCAGCCGTCGCCCCCGAAGATCGGCACAGGCAGGCCGAGGTTGCGGGCCTGGATGCAGACCAGCGCCGCCTCCGTGTAATAGCCCGGCACGAAGATCCCGTCCGCGCCGGACGCCTTGATCGCCGTCAGCTGGGCGTTGAAGTCCTTGTCGCCCTCGCTGTACTTCTGCTCGACGGGGATTTCGCCGCCGTCGGCGGTGAAGCGCTCCTTGAAGTACTTGGCCAGCCCGACGCTGTACGCGGAGGAGACGGAGGTCAGGACGGCGACCTTGTGCAGCCCGAGACGGTTCTTCGCGAACTTGGCCATGACGGCACCCTGGAACGGATCGATGAAGCAGACGCGAAACACGTAGGGGCCGACCGCGGTGACCGCCGGGTTGGTCGCGGCCGGCGAAATCATCGGGATGCGGTCGGACTGGCAGATGGGTGCGGCCTCCAGGGAGCGCGAGGAAGTCGCCTCGCCGAGGACGGCGATCACCTTGTCGCGGGAGATGAGCTTCTTGACGATGGTGGCCGGCTGGCCCTGCGTCGACGCATCGTCCTCCGTGCGAAGCTCCAGCTTCTTGCCCAGGAGCCCGCCGCCGGCGTTCAGCTCCTCGATGGCCAGGAGGGTTCCCTTGTGGCAGGACTGCCCGAAGGCGGCCTCCTTGCCGGTGAGCGAGGCATACTCGCCGACGCGAATCACGCTGTCATCCTGCTTTTGGCAGCCCGCGAGGGCCAGGAAGGCTGCGGCGGACAGGATCGTACCGGCTCGTTTGATATCCATGTGCGTTGGGAGACTGGGAGGGCGGAGGAAGGGTGTAAAGACTTGCCGAAACCTGAGACCTGAGACCGGAAACCTGAAGTTCGGAACTTCGCAGTTTGGCGTCTGGTCGCAGGTTCCATGCCTCCGACTCAGGTTTCAGGTCTCCGGTCTCAGGTTTCCGCAAAGGCGGCGGGGGGGGGGGGGGGCGGGGGGTTGGTGGCCCCGCCCCCGCCGCCTTTGATCGCCTCCGTTGAACACCTTCGACCGGCATCTCCTGCGCGAGTGGCTTCAGATCCTTGGTCTTTGGCTGGCGCTCACCTGCGGTCTGCTCTTCGTCCAGATCTGCTACGACGATTTCCGGACGCTGCGCGAGCAGGGAGCCGGCGGGTCGGATATCTGGCTGTACTGCCTGGTCACGATGCCGGGCTTCCTGGCGATCGTCCTTCCTTCGGCGCTGCTGGTCTCGCTCCTCTTCACCCTGGCCAAGCTGCACCGGGCCAACGAATTGACGGCGATGAGGGCCGCCGGCGTCGGCTATGCGCGGATGATGGCCCCCGTCTGGATGATCGGTGTCCTCGCCTGCGGGGTAGCCTGGTGGCTCAACTCAGTCGTCGTCCCCTGGTCGGTGGAGCAGTCGCGGGCCCAGAAGGAGGAGCTGCAGTTCCGGGGCCAGGCCAAGGTCCTGCCCCCGGACCGGGTCGGCGCATCCTTCAACGTCGGATTCGACAACCGCGCGGATGGCCGGCTCTGGTTTCTGAATCGCTACAGCAGCTTCACGGACCATGCCTATGGGATATCCGTCTCCCAGCTCGACGCGGCGCGGCGGGAGGCCACCCGGGTGGTCGCCGCCGAGGGCTGGTTCGACTCCGGGCGCCAATCCTGGACTTTCAAGGGGGGGCGGGAGCTGCTCTTCGACCCGGAGACCGGGGAACAGATGAGCTCGACCCGGTTTGTCGAGAAGGTTGAGCCGGGCTTTCATGAAGACCCGCACATGATGGTCCTCACCACGGCGCGGGCGATCGACCTGTCGCTCTTCGAGCTCGCCCGGCTGATGGACTACTATGCGGTCGCGAACCCCGCGAAGGGCGTTCCCTACGCGGTCCGGTACTACGGCCTGATCGCGGACACGGCGGCCCCGCTGATCGTGATCGCAATCGGGATCCCCTTCGCGGTCTCCGGCGTGCGCGTGAATCCGGCGGTCGGCGTGTCGAAGGCAATCGGCCTGTTTTTTCTCTATTATGTGATGATGAACGTCGCGTCGATCCTCGCGACCAAGGGGCTGGTCGATCCGCAGGTCGCGGCGTGGCTGCCCAACCTCGGCATGGCCGGGCTCGCCGCCTGGTTCTTCGCCCGCCTGCGCTGAGCAGGGGCGCGGTTCAGGCGCCGGCCAGGGCCGCGTCCAGGGCGGCAATGATGTCGGCGACCGGCTCGACGCCCACGCTGAGCCGGAGAAGGTCCGGGTCGATCCCGCTTCCCCTGAGTTCCGCCAAATCGCCGCCCTTGCCCACGATGTCGTAGTGGGCCAGGTACATGTAGGGGCAGATGAGCGTCGTCCTCATCCCGAAGCTGGGGCCCTTGGGGAGGACCAGCCGGTCGTAGAACGGCTCCATCGGTCCGCGCAGGGTGAACGAGATGAGCCCGCCAACGGCCCCCGGCGAGCGCGCGATCGCCTGGAAATTGGCGCGGGAGACCGGGTTGAGCGCCCAGTGGACCTCCTTCACCCGGGGGTGGGCCGACAGGAAGGCGGCGACATGGGCGGCGCTCCGGTCGATGGCACCGAGCAGGGCCTCGGTCGCCTGGATTTCCGCGGCCAGCCGCGCGAGGTCGCCGGGGTACACGGGCTCAAGCCGCTCCGCGGCGCGCCGGCGAAGTTCCGCGGCATCCGGACCGGCGGGGTTGACCGCCACAAGCCCGGCGAGGATGTCGCCCTCGCCGGCGGTGTACTTCGTCAGGCTGGTCGCCAGCAGGTCGGAATGGCGAAGGATGTCCACGCTGTAGACGGAGGCGACGGACGGGTCGAGGATCAGGCGCGCGCCGTGGCGGCGGCAGAGCGCCGCCAGCGCCGGGACGTCGGGCGTCTGGATGAGGGGATTGGTCGGGACCTCGGCAAAGACCCCGGCGATCCGGGATCCCTTTTCGGCGAACAGCCGCTCGAGCGCCGCGATGTCGAACACGTCGTGGACGTGGATCCGGTCGCCGGGGGTCGGGGGGAACTTCTCGAGAATGGCGATTGTGTCCAGGTAGAGCCAACCGAGCTGCACCCAGATCGTGCGTCCCCGCGAGGCCTGAAGGTCGGCGACCGCCCGGAATGCCGAATAGACCGCGTTCATCCCGCTGTTGGCGAGCAGGAGGTCGGCATCCCCGGCGCCGGGAATCACGCGGCGCAGGTTCCGGCGAACCTCCGCGGCGGCGTCACCGGCGAAGAGTTCCTCCGGTTGGGCGGCCGCGACCAGCCCAAGCCGGACCAGGTGCCGCTCGGCCTCCCGCGACGGGAGGAATCCGCCGATATTCTGAAGGTAGACCTTGGCGCGCGCGCCGGTGTCGGCGGACTGCGGGTGGGAGACGCCATTCACGCCGTCCCTTGCGAAAAGTTCCGCTCCCGAGGAGGGCCCGAGGTGCCTGACGAGCTCCGCGGCCATCCGCGCCGAGGAGGTCAGCCAAAGGGTCCGTCCGGGCGTGCCGTGATGCGCGGCCAGCCGGCGGGCGAAGGGATGGACGACAAAGCGCGGGTAGCCGGAATCGAGCTGGCCAGTGATTTCCGGGTCCTTCTCCTCATAGCCGCGCACCGCCCCCATCGTCGGGAGGCTGCAGGAAACACCGTGCGGGCTTTCCGGGATCGGACGGCCCAGCGGGATTGGTTTGAAGGCGGACATGGCCGGGAAAAATGGAGGCGCTCCACTCTTGCGAGGAACAGTGGCTTGGCAAACCGTCATTTCCGAGATGAACAGGAAGATCGGGAAGAACCGGGAAGGTTCGATCCCAGGGACTTCACACCCGATCAGTATTTTCTCGTTTGGTCCTTTCCGATCTTCCCGGCCTTCCTGTTCAAAATGTATGCATCCGCGACTGTAACACCGTCTTTCTCCGCTTTACGGATCGCGGATGACGATTCATGATCGGGCCAAGCCGGCGCACTGTGCGCGGGCATAACCCCATACCCCCCATGTCAGACGCACTCCATAACCTCAATTACGTCGCCGTCCTTGTCGTCGCCATCGTCGGCTTCCTCTTCGGCTGGATCTGGTACTCCCTCATCTTCGGCAAGGCCTCGAAGGAGGCGATGAAATGCACCGATGCGCCGGATGCGCCGAAGACCGGCATGGGAAAAGCCATGATTAAGTCCATCCTCTTCACCTTCATCTCGACCTGGGGCCTTGCGCTCCTGATCGAGTCCCACGGCACGCTCGGCCGGCGGCACGGTGCGGAATTCGGCGCGGCGGTCGGCCTGCTGGTGGTCGGCGCCCGCTTCCTGAACGACGGCGTCTGGGCAAAGACTCCCTGCAAGTGGACGGCGATCAAGGTCGGGCACGAGGTCGTCCTCTTCGCGATCCAGGGGGCGATCCTCGGGATCTGGCGCTGAGAAAAGCGTCGCCTCCCGCGCCGCGGGGAACAGAGTCTTGCGGCGAATGAAGTTGGTATCCTGGAACGTCAACGGCATCCGCGCCTCCCTCAAGAAGGGGCTCCTCGGCTACGTCGAGGGGTCGGGTGCGGATGCCATCTGCCTGCAGGAAACAAAGGCCCATCCCGGCGACGTCCAGCACGTCGAGTGGCCGGGCTACCACGCGCTCTGGAACAGCGCGGATAAGAAGGGCTACAGCGGGACGGCGATCCTGACGCGGACCCGGCCGCTTGCCGTTTCCATCGGGATCGGCGTGAAGGAGCATGACCGGGAGGGCAGGGTCCTGGCGGCCGAATATCCCGATTTCTGGCTCATCAATGTCTACCAGCCCAATTCCCAGCGCGGGCTCACCCGGCACGGGTACCGCACCGGGGAGTGGGACCCGGCCTTTGCCGCCTACCTGCGAAAGTTGGGGCGGAAGGGCAAGCCGATCGTCTTCTGCGGCGACCTGAACGTCGCCCACACCGAGATCGACCTCACCAACCCGAAGTCCAACCGGCGCAACGCCGGCTTCACGGACGAGGAGCGGACCAACTTCGGCGCCCTTCTCAAGGCCGGCTTTGTCGACACCTTCCGTGAATTCGAGCCGGGCCCCGGCCATCACACCTGGTGGAGCCAGCGGATGGACTGCCGGCCCCGGAACATCGGGTGGCGCGTCGACTATTTTGTCGCAAGCGCCGGGCTCCGGCCCGCGCTGAAGCGCGCCTGGATCAGCCCCGAGGTGATGGGCAGCGACCACTGCCCGGTCGGACTGGAGGTCGCATGAGCGGCCCCGGCGCCCCCGGCCTCAAGGCCCTGATGCTAAGACCGCCGGGGCTGTGGCTGGCGATGGCGGAGAGCATGACCTGCGGCCTGCTCCAGGCCCGCGTGGGCGCGATATCCGGGGCCTCGGCGTTTTTCCGCGGGGGGATCACGGCGTACTCGCTCGACCAGAAGGTGCGCCACCTCGGCGTGGACCGGTCCGCGGCCAAGGCGTGCGACTGCGTGTCGGTGGACGTTGCCGGCCAGATGGCCCGCGGGGCCTGCGCGCTCTTTGACGCCGATGTGGCCGTTGCGACCACGGGATACGCGGAGCCCTCCGCCCTTCCGCCGGTCGCGCATCCCTACGCCTGGTGGGCGATCGCCTTCCGCGACGGGGCGGCGGTCTCCGTCGTGCGCAGCGGGCGGATCGACTGCCCGGGGGCGGCGCGGACGGAGGCGCGCGAGCGCGTCGCCGACGGCGTCATGGCCGCCCTGGCGGACTGGCTCGCGACCCGGCGGACGTGAACGCGCCTTCAGCGCGTCAGGTCCGACACGTACTTCATGAGCGGCTTGACCTCTTCCGGCGGGGTGACCCAGTTGCCGTAGAGAAGCTCGGGGAGCGTGTAGGTCGAGTTGTAGAGGATGAAGTTTGCCGCGTCATTCCGCGCGAGAAGGCCGGCCTTCACCGTGGCGCCCGCGAAAAGTCCCAGTGACTTCGTGTAGATGATCACCGGATTCTTGAGGACATTCACGTAGTCCTTCTCGGCGATGGCCTGCGCGGGGCCGGCCACGGCCTTCGCGTCAACCCCGACGTTGAACCGGTCCCTGAAGAGGAGCTTCGGGGTCGCGTCGTCGGTGACGACGTAGACGCTCTCGACGGACTTGAATCCGATCTGCAGCCCCAGGCTGGCCTCGTTTGCCGAAAGGAGCACCGGCACGCTCCAGGTGCCGTCCGGCTTCTTCGCAAGAATCACGCCATAGCCGCCCTTGAACCCGAAAATGTAGCCGGCCTTGAACTGGTTCACGATCACGATCGCGTGCGCGGCCTGGAGGATGGGCTTCGGGATGGCGGTCGACGGATCGCTCATGATCTCCTGGAGGACAGCCCAGCACGACTCCACGTCCTTCACCGTATCGGCCCGGGTCGGCGCGCAATAGGCGGGAGTGGCCCGGCAAAGGAGTGCGACGACGAACAGGGATAGGATCTTTTTCATGGTGATGGGCTATTGGCTTGTGGGCTGAAACCTAAGCACGGAGCGGGGGACTTGAAAAGGGCGATTATTGGAGTCGGGAGTGCGCCCCACCGGGGCATCCCGCGCATTTCCCAAAAATTAATTGAAACCATCCCCGGCCGCGGCCGTCTTGCAGGGGACAACCCTCCATGAAGTTACCACTCAAATCCATTCTCCCCGCGCTCGGGCTGGCCCTGCTTTCGGCCGGTCCCATCGCCCGGGCCCAGGACACTCCCCCCCCGCAGGCCCCTGGTGGCGGC
>Ga0302279_10005227_pt1 | contig 14658 bp, 10 predicted proteins | sample III_Bog_N3_3_FD_194541 | JGI IMG/M metagenome (GOLD analysis project Ga0302279, IMG submission 194541) | Peat permafrost microbial communities from Stordalen Mire near Abisko, Sweden - III_Bog_N3_3 | ecosystem: Environmental > Terrestrial > Soil > Wetlands > Peat | place: Sweden: Abisko...
GACGAGAGTGCCCGTGCCCTCCCCGATGCGGGCCAGGAGTTTCGCGACCTCGCCTGTGGGATCGGGAAGACGCCGAACATCCTCCGCAGTTCCGTTTGTAAGCAATGGCACCGGGGGATACTCAGCAAGCGTTCCGGGGCTTGTTTCGTTTGCAACTTCCAGGATCTTGGAGAGCTCGATACGCAACCAATTGAAGCGAACATCCCCGCCCAATCTAGCGGCTGTAAGAACTTCCACGGTCCGAGCGATGCCGAAGGGAGCGAGCTTTCCAATGCCCTTGCGACCCATCGGGTAACGTGGGCTCTTCCGAGCGGTCGACCTATCCTTCGGCTTGCCGATCACTAGGTAGGAACTTGCAAGATCGCGGAGGGTCATTCCTCCACCGTCGTCCCCGACCGCCAGGAAACGGCGTGCGCCAGCGCCGATCGCGGTTTGCATGTTGATCCAGACAACGGACGCCCCAGCGTCCCACCCATTGGAGACCAATTCAGCGACCACATTCGTCGGCCGATTTTGGTACAGCTTAAGGCCCAGGTGCTCGATTACGTGGTGGCTGTATCGCAGGACAAGCGCTGGCTCCGCACTGTCACCGTCGCCGCTCGTCACATCCGCCATATTGCCTCCGCCCCGGACACCTTCTTATGATCTACCATTACGCGAGAGCGCGGAAAGCTGAAATCAAGCCCCGACACGGAACCAGCGTTCAGCGGCTGGAATCGGGGCTGAAGCCCCCCGGGGGAGGTTGGGGCCACAGCGCTTGCGAGGATTGCCGATGGCGCGGCTCACCTTCCCGGTGACCCTCGGATCCCCGCTCTCCCGAAGATGAGCGGGTTTGGGTGTGCGGGCGGTCCGGGCGACCGCGTCTAGTGCGCCGCCCCCTCCGCCGTCCGCTTTTCCATCATCCGGTCGAACTCGCCCCAAACGCCGTTGTCGCCGTGCCATTGGCCGCGGGTGGCGCCCTTGGAGTATTCGGTGGCGCGGGCTTCGAAGAAGTTGGCGTGTTCGACGCCCGAGAGCAGGCTCTGCAGCCAGGGCAGCGGGTTTTCGGTGACGCCGTAGACGGTGGGCAGGCTGAGCTGGCGCAGGCGCCAGTCGGCGATGAAGCGAATGTAGGCCTTGATGTCCTCCGGGGTCATGCCCTGGACCTCGCCGGCCTCGAAGGCCAGGTCGATGAAGCGGTCTTCCAGGCTTACGACGGTCTTGCAGCAGTCGACGATGTCGTCGGCGACCGACTTGGTCACCGCCTTCGTCTCGGCGTTGAAGGCGTGGTAGAGGCGGACCATCCCCTCGCAGTGCAGGCTCTCGTCGCGGACCGACCAGCTGACGATCTGGCCCATGCCCTTCATCTTGTTGAATCTGGGGAAGTTCATCAGCATGGCGAAGCTGGCGAACAGCTGCAGCCCCTCGGTGAAGCCGCCGAACATGGCGAGCGTCCGGGCGATGTCGGCGTTGGTGTCGACGCCGAACTTCTGCATGTAGTCGTGCTTGGCCTTCAGGGCCTCGAATTCCAGGAAGGCGGAGAACTCGCTTTCCGGCATGCCGATGGTCTCCAAGAGGAGCGCATAGGCGGCGATGTGGATGGTCTCCATGTTGGAGAAGGCGGCCAGCATCATCTTCACCTCGGTGGGTTTGAAGACGCGGGCGTAGCGTTCCATGTAGTTGTCGTTCACCTCGACATCGGACTGGGTGAAGAAGCGGAAGATCTGGGTGAGGAGGTTGCGCTCCTTGTCGTTGAGCTTGGCCGCCCAGTCCTTGCAGTCCTCGCCCAGCGGCACCTCCTCGGGCATCCAGTGGACCTGCTGCTGGCGCTTCCAGAAGTCGTAGGCCCAGGGATAGCGGAACGGCTTGTAGCCCTTGGAGGGGGTGAGCAGTCCCGGGAGGTTGGCGGCGTGGATCAGGGACATGGGCGGGCCTTTGGAGGGTCTTTAAGCGAATCGGCGGCGAGCGGTCGCCGGGAGCTGACGTTATCAGTGAGACCGACAACATCTAGCGGCGAGTTAACGCAGGCCGTCAAGATGTTGTGGAGGGAGTGGGGATAACAGGGGCGGGAGCGTGTTCGCTCGCGCCCCCTCCGTCGCGCGGTCGCGCGCCACCTCCCCCGCTTTGCGGTGGAGGAGAAGCTACTTCGCCGCTCGCTGCAGCAGGGTGACCAGCTCCGTCGCCTTGCGGCGTTGTTCGGCGGCGTCGCCGGCGACGATGGCGTCTTCGACGCAGTGGGCCAGGTGGGCCTGAAGGAGTTCGCTTTCGACCCGGGCCAGGGCGGCTCTGGCGGCCTGCAGCTGGGTCATGATGTCGATGCAGTAGCGGTCTTCCTCGACCATCCGGGCGACGCCGCGGACCTGGCCCTCGATGCGGCTGAGGCGGTTGAGCAGCTTGGGTTTGTCGGGGCGATGCATCATCCGGCTAAGCTACACCCCCCAGGGGTATTTGCAAGATACCCTGGCAGGGTATATGCCGCGCCGATGATCTACACCTGTCCGATGCACCCCGAGGTCCGGCGCGATGGCCCGGGCCACTGTCCCATCTGCGGCATGGCGCTGGAGCCGCTGACGGTGAGCGCGGAGGGGGGGCCCAATCCGGAGCTGGCGGACATGAGCCGGCGGTTCTGGATCGGCCTCGTCCTGGCGGCGCCGGTGTTCGTGCTGGAGATGGGCGGGCATTTCGGCTGGCTGCCGATCGGGCGGATGAGCGACTGGATCCAGTTCGCCCTGGCGACGCCGGTGGTCGGCTGGTGCGGGGCGCCGTTCTTCGCCCGCGGCTGGCGCTCGCTGGTCAGCCGCAACCTCAACATGTTCACCCTGATCGCCATGGGGGTGGGAGTCGCCTACGGCTACAGCGTCGTGGTCATGCTGGCGCCGGGGCTGATCCCAAGCGCGCTGCGCATGCCGGGCGAGGGCCCGCCGGTCTATTTCGAGTCGGCGGCGGTGATCACCGTGCTGGTGCTGCTGGGCCAGGTGCTGGAGCTGCGGGCCCGGGAGCACACCTCGGGCGCCTTGCGGGCGCTGATGGACCTGGCGCCCAAGTCGGCGCTGAAGCTGGAGGCCGACGGCAGCGAGCACGAGGTTCACCTCTGTCACGTCGCCGTGGGCGACCGATTGCGGGTGCGGCCGGGCGAGAAGGTCCCGGTGGACGGGGTGGTGACCGAGGGCCGCTCGGCGCTGGACGAGGCGCTGGTCACCGGCGAGTCTATGCCGGTGACCAAGGCGGTCGGTGACCGGGTGATCGCCGGCACGATCAATCGCACCGGCGCCCTGGTGATGCGGGCCGAGAAGATCGGGTCGGAGACCCTGATCGCCCAGATCGTGGCGCTGGTGGCGGAAGCGCAGCGCAGCCGCGCGCCGATCCAGCGGCTGGCGGACCGGGTCTCGGGCTGGTTCGTGCCGGCGGTGATCGGGGCGTCTGCGATCGCCTTCGCGGCCTGGATGCTGGTCGGCCCCGAGCCCCGGTTCGGCTACGCCCTGGTGGCGGCGGTGTCGGTGTTGATCATCGCCTGCCCCTGCGCGCTGGGCCTGGCGACGCCGATCTCGATCATGGTCGGGGTGGGGCGCGGGGCCAGCGCCGGCATATTGGTCAAGAACGCCGACGCGCTGGAGCGGCTGGAGAAAGTCGACACCCTGGTGTTGGACAAGACCGGAACGCTCACCGAGGGGCGACCGGCGCTGACGGCGATGCGGCCGGCAGACGGGTTCGATGAGGCAGAACTGCTGCGGCTGGCCGCCAGCCTGGAGCGGCCGAGCGAGCATCCGTTGGCTGAGGCGCTGGTGCGGGCGGCGCGCGAGCGCGGCCTGGGGCTCGCCGAGCCGAGCGGGTTCGACTCGCCAGTGGGCAGGGGCGTGACCGGCATGGTCGACGGCCGGGCGATGGTGATCGGCGCCGACCGGTTCCTGGCCGAGCACGGGGTCGATACCGCGCCCCTGGCCGTGGCGGCGGAGGCGTTCCGGGCCGAGGGCGCGACGGCGATCTTCGCCGCCGTCGATGGCAAGCTGGCCGGCGTGTTCGCCATCGCCGATCCGGTAAAGCCGTCGGCGCCGGCGATGGTCGCCGAACTGAGGCGGCAGGGGGTGCGGCTGGTGATGATCACCGGCGACAACCGCACCACGGCGCTGGCGGTGGCCAGGCGGCTGGGGGTGGACGACGTGGAAGCCGAGGTGCTGCCGGCGGACAAGGCGGCGGTGGTTGGCCGGCTGCGGGCGCAAGGCCGGGTCGTCGCCATGGCCGGCGACGGGGTCAACGACGCCCCGGCGCTGGCGGCGGCGGACGTCGGCGTCGCCATGGGCGGTGGGGCGGACGTGGCCATCGAGAGCGCCGGGGTGACCCTGCTGGGCGGCGACCTGGCGGCGCTGGTCCGGGCCCGGCGGCTGTCGCGGGCGGTGATGAGCAACATCCGCCAGAACCTGGTGTTCGCCTTCGCCTACAATGCGCTGGGCGTGCCGATCGCCGCCGGCGTGCTCTATCCGGCCTTCGGGATCACCCTGTCGCCGGCGATCGCGGCCGCGGCGATGGCCGCTTCGTCGGTGAGCGTGATCGGCAACGCCTTGAGGCTGCGCGGGGTGAAGCTGTAACCATTGGGCGGTGACTTAGAGGAGCCCGCGATGGACAAGCCCTACATCGTCTATGGCGCCAAGGGCACCGGCTCGGTGCTGGCCGAGGCGGCGCTGACCTTGCTGGGGCTGCCCTACCAACTGGCCGAGCCGGTGTCGTGGGACGAGAACGGCACCACCGAGGCGCTGGCGGCGGTGAACCCGATGCGGCAGCTGCCGGCGCTGGTGCTGCCGTCGGGAGAGCTGATGACCGAGAGCGCGGCGATCCTGATCTGGCTGGCCGACGACCATCCGGAGGCCCGGCTCTCGCCGACCATGGCGGCGCTGACCCGGCCGGCGTTCCTGCGCTGGATGAGCTTCTGCTCGGCGGCGATCTATTCGCTCTACTGGATCCGCGACGACCCCTCGCGGATCGCCGACACCGAGGCCGGCCAGGCGCTGGCGCGGGAGCGGACCCGGGAGCGGATCGCCGACTGCTGGGCGATCATGGACGCCCAGGTGGAGCCGGGGCGCTATATCCTCGGCGACAGCTTGAGCGTGCTCGACCTCTATGTGGCGGTGCTGTCGCGCTGGGGACCGCGGCGACGGCGATTCTACGAGGTGGCGCCGAAGCTGGCCCCGGTGGTCCGCCGGGTGGACGCCGACCCGCGGCTGGCGAGGCTCTGGGCCGACCGCTTCCCGTTCAGCGAAGGCTGGGAGGGGTAACACTTCGCCCCGCTCATTGAGGGCCTGGCCGGGGTGCTGAAAGCCTAGCTCAGCGACGGAAGGAGAAGCCGAGGCCGAGCACGGCTTGGGTGCTCTCGTGCTCACGGCCGGTGTTCATCGGGTCGACGCCGGGCCCCTGGACCTGACCACGGCCGAAATCCACCTGCTGGTAGCCGATCACCGAAGAGAAGTGCGCATTGCGCCAGCCGAGACCGGCCTGGACATCGCCAGGTCGCGAGCCCGGATCATCGGACCAACCCTGCGATCGCGCCCGCAGATCGATCGAGCGGCCCTGCAGGCGGGCGTAGACGCCCCACCCGTGCGACGCCGGGCCGGACGCGGCGGCATGATCGACCGGGTAGGATTTGCCGTCGGCGCCGTCTGAAGGCGCGGCGCTGGCGATCAGCGGCGGCGCGGCGACCATCAGCATCGCCAGAAGCGTCATTGCAGCCCGCATTGCACCGTTCCCAAGGGGCGGAGAAGAGGCGCACTGGGCGCTCCGGACCGCTCACAGGAATTAAGGTGCAAATGCGGCGCCAGTTCCCGCTCTAGGCTGTCACAATCGCGGCGCCTCTATTGGCAGGCCAGGCACTCGTCGTAGTCGGTACGGGCTTCGGCGGCGCGGGCGGCGCTTTCGGAGGCCATGTCGGCGCCGGCGAAGGCGGCCCGCTGCACCGACTTGGAGCGCAGGTAGTAGAGGCTCTTCACGCCCCGCTCCCACGCCTGCCAATGAAGCATGTGCAGGTCCCATTTATCCACGTCGCCGGGCAGGAAGATATTCACCGACTGCGATTGGCAGATCTCCGGCGCCCGGTCGGCGGCCAGCTCGACCACCCAGCGCTGGTCGATCTCGAAGGCGGTCTTGTAGACGTCCTTCTCGTCGGTCGAGAGGAAGTCCAGATGCTGGACCGAGCCCTCGTTCTCCAGGATCGAGTTCCAGGTTGCGGTGGTGTTGGCGTCCTTCTCGTCCAGCAGCCGCTCGAGATACGGGTTCTTAACCGCGAACGAGCCGGACAGGGTCTTGTGGGTGTAGATATTGGCCGGGATCGGCTCGATGCCGGCGCTGGTGCCGCCGCAGATGATCGAGATCGAGGCGGTCGGCGCGATGGCGATCTTGTGGCTGAAGCGCTCCATCACGCCCCGCTCGGCGGCGTCGGGGCAGGCGCCCCGCTCCTCGGCCAGCTTGACGCTGGCGGCGTCGCAGCCCCGGCGCAAGTGCTTGAACAGGCGCATATTCCAGCTTTTCGCCAGGGCGCTCTCGAAGGGCACGTTCTGGCTCTGCAGGAACGAGTGGAAGCCCATCAGCCCCAGGCCCACGGAACGCTCGCGCCAGGCCGCATAGGCGGCGGCGGCCATTTCCGGCGGCGCGCGGTCGATGAAATCCTGCAGCACATTGTCGAGGAACCGCATGGTGTCCTCGATGAAGGTCGGATGGTCACGCCACTCCAGGAACATCTCGGCGTTGATCGACGAGAGGCAGCAGACGGCGGTCCGCTCGTTGCCCAGGTGGTCCTTGCCGGAGTGCAGCATGATCTCCGAGCAGAGGTTCGACTGGCGCACCTTCAGGCCCAGCTCGCGCTGATGCTGTGGCATCGCCCGGTTCACCGTGTCGGAGAAGATCAGATAGGGCTCGCCGGTCTGCAGCCGCAGCTCCAGCAGCTTCTGCCAGAGGGTGCGGGCGTCGACGTCGCGCAGGGCCTCGCCGGTCTTCGGCGAGCGCAGCGAGAACGGCAGGCCGTCGCGGACCGCCTCCATGAACTCGTCGGTGACGCAGACCCCGTGATGCAGGTTCAGCGACTTGCGATTGAAGTCGCCGGAGGGTTTGCGTATCTCCAGGAACTCCTCGATCTCCGGGTGCCAGACGTCGATGTAGACGGCCGCCGAGCCGCGCCGCAGGGAGCCCTGGCTGATCGCCAGGGTGAGCGAATCCATCACCCGGATGAACGGGATGATGCCGCTGGTCTGGCCGGCCCCCTTCACCTTCTCGCCGATCGAGCGGACTCCGCCCCAGTAAGTGCCGATGCCGCCGCCGTTGGCCGCCAGGAAGACGTTCTCGTTCCAGGTGCCGACGATGCTTTCCAGCGAGTCGCCGACGGCGTTCAGGAAACAGGAGATCGGCAGGCCGCGATCGGCGCCGCCATTGGACAGCACCGGCGTCGAGGGCATCAGCCAGAGCCGGGAGATGTAGTCATAGATGCGTTGGGCGTGGTCCGCGTCGTCGGCGTAGGTGGTGGCCACCCGGGCGAACATGTCCTGGTAGGATTCGCCCGCCAGCAGATAGCGGTCCTCCAGCGTGGTCTTGCCGAAGTCGGTCAAGAGCGAATCACGGCTTCGGTCGATCTCGACCTTGCGCACCAGCTGCAGCTGCGGTCGCTCGACCGGCCTGACCGCCGCGGCGCCAGCCGACCCGATGACGACCTTCTTTGCTTCGCTTCCCATCATCACCACACCTATAAACCCCGACAGCCGTTCAGAGGCGATTCGCCCCCTCAGCATCTACATCTTGTGGGCGACGCGCCCCGAAAGCCCAGAATATGGGGACACATGGTTGCCAACTGGTCAACGGGCGCCACCGTCGCAGGCCAGATATTTCTGTTGATCGCGGGTGTCGAAAACGATCCTGGCTCTGTGCGATCAAGGCTTTGCGCCAACCGCCGTTTTCCAGGGTAACGAGAGTGTGACAATGGCGGGTCGATGGCGCCCTGCGCGCGGCCCCGGCCCATGAACATTTTTTAAGGGGCGATGCTCGCCGCGAAATGCTTGGACCGGGGACACCGCTTGCAAGGACCCCTCCATACCGATGAAAACCCTTCTCGCCGCCGCGGCGATTGGCGTCGCCGCCGGCCTCGCCGGCCTGTCGCTGGCGGACGCGCCGGTCGGCGCGCACATCGCCCCCTGGGGCTTCGACTTGGCCGGGCGCGACACCACGGTCGCGCCGGGGGCGGACTTTTACGCCTACGCCAACGGGACCTATTTGAAGCAACTGGTGATCCCGGCGGATCGCCCGGGCTACGGGTCATTCGCGGCGCTTTCGGCGCTGTCGGAGGACCGGGTGCACATCATCCTGGAAAAGGTCGCCCACGATCCGGCGGCCAGGGGCGACGACGCCAAGATCGGCGCCTTCTATCGGGCCTATATGGACGAGGCGCACGTCGACGCCCTGGGCGCGCGGCCGCTGCAGCCCGATCTGGCGCGGATTCGCGCCGCCACGACCCGCTCGGCGCTGGCGGCGCTGATGGGCCATGCGGCCGAGGGCTTCTACGGCAGCTGGTTCGATCCCGGCATCGGCGTCGACGCCAAGGATCCGGCGCACTACGCGGTCTACCTCAGCCAGTCCGGCCTCGGCCTGCCCGACCGCGACTACTACCTTGACCCCAGCTTCGCGCCGCAGAAGGCCGCCTACCAGGCCTATGTGGCCCGCATGCTGACTCTGGCCCACTGGCCGAACGCCCGGCCGAGGGCCGCGGCGGTGGTGGCGCTGGAGACTCAGATCGCCGAGGTAAGCTGGTCGCGGATCGACCGGCGCGACCAATCGAAGAGCTATACCCCAATGACCCCCGAGGCGCTGGCCGCCGCCGCGCCGGGGTTCGACTGGAAGGCGTTCCTGGCCGCCGGCGGCCTGGGCGACGCGCGTCGGGTGATCGTGCGGCAGGACACCGCCTTTCCGAAGATCGCCGCGATCTTCGCCCGCACGCCGATCAGCACTCTGCAGGCCTGGCAGGCGTTCACCGCCACCGACGCCGCCGCGCCGGACCTGTCGAAGCCTTTCGTGGACGCCCGCTACGCCTTTCGCGGCAAAGCGCTGACGGGGCAGCAGCAACAGTCGCCGCGCTGGAAGCGCGCCGGCGACGCCGTCTCCGGCGACATGGGCGAAGCGGTCGGCCGCGCCTATGTGTCGGCCTATTTCCCGCCGGACGCCAAGGCCAAGATGCTGCAGCTGGTCGGCAATGTGCGCACCGCTCTGGCCGCGCGCATGCAGCGGGTCAGCTGGATGAGCGACGCCACCAAGGCCAAGGCGCTGGAGAAGCTGTCGCAGCTGAACGTCAAGGTCGGCTATCCGGTCAAGTGGCGTGACTACAGCGCGCTGACGATCACCGATGGCGACCTGTTTGGCGACGTCGTGCGCTCGATGGCGTTCGAGTGGCGGCGGCAGGTGCGGCGGCTGAACGGGCCGGTGGACCACAGCGAGTGGGGCATCACCCCGCAGACGGTGAACGCCTACTACGATCCGACCATGAACGAGATCGTCTTTCCGGCGGCGATTCTGCAGCCGCCGTTCTTCGACCCGGATGGCGACATGGCGGTGAACTACGGCGCGATCGGCGCGGTGATCGGCCATGAGATGACCCACGGCTATGACGACCAGGGCCGGCTGTTCGACGGCGCCGGCCGGCTCACCGACTGGTGGGCGCCTGACGATGACGCCAAGTTCCGGGCTCAGACCAAGCGGCTCGGCGAACAGTATTCCGCCTTCGAGCCGATCCCCGGGGCGCATATCAAGGGCAATCAGACCATGGGTGAGAATATCGCCGATCTGGGCGGGGTGCTGTTGGGGCTCGACGCCTACCATCTCTACCTGGCCGGTCAGCCCGCGCCGGTGCTGGACGGGCTGACCGGCGACCAGCGGGTGTTCCTCGGCTGGGCGCAGATCTGGCGCGGCGCCATGCGTCCCGACGCCCTGCGTCAGCAACTGGTCGCCGACGTCCACTCGCCGCTCACGGCCCGGGTCAACGGCGTCGTGCGCAACGTCGACGCCTGGTACGACGCCTGGGGGATCAAACCTGGCGATCCGCTCTATCTGCCGCCCGAGCAGCGGGTCCGTATCTGGTAGGGGGAGAGAAAACTGACGCCGACGCTGAAAAAATCAAACCCGTCGCGGGGGATAGTCGCGACGGGTTTGAAAGAGCTTGGTCAGTCGATCCAAGAGGGCGTTTCCTCCCCGAAACGCCGGAGACTTCAGACCTTTAAGGAGGCCTGTCTGTCTCTCGCGGGCTGGAGAGAACGGCAAATTCTTGCGGCTGTCAACGCCACGCACCCGACGGCAAGGGCATATTGTTCGCTGACGCCTACACAACCGGGTGAATTTTGGACTGAGTGGTCAATTCGACCCGACATTTTTGACGGTAGCGTCAGTTAGCGCCGCCCCAGACGCAACGCCAGGGCTTCGATCGGCGCGCTTTCGGCCTCGAACACATAGCCCGGGTGGGTGACGCTGACCGGGCCGACGCCGCGGGCGGCGAGGGCCTCGGCGGCGGCGAATACGTCTCGCGAGGCGACCAGCACGCCGAACGGGCGCGCGTGAACGCCCTCAGCGCCCAGTTCCTCGATCGCCGCGCGGGCGACGCCGTCCGCCTCGGCGGGCCAGGTCAGGGTGGCGGTGGCCAGGCCGCGTCCGCGGGCCTCGACGATGCGGCAGAGCCGGCGGGCCAGGTCCAGTCGAGCGGGGTCCCAGTGGGCGGCGAGTCCGGCCGCCAGTTGCGCCTGGCTGGAAAGGATCAGCCCGTCGCTGAGCACCTTCAGTCCGTTGGCTTCCAGGGTCGCGCCCGAGGAAGTGATGTCGGCGACGAGCTCGGCGGTTCCGGCGGCCGGCGCGCCCTCGGTGGCGCCGCCGCTCTCGACGATCCGGTAGTCGATCACCCCGTGGCGCGCGAAGAAGGCTCGGGTCTGGGTCAGATACTTGGTCGCCACCCGCAGCCGGCGGCCGGTGCGGGCCAGGTAGAGATGCGCCACCTCGTCCACGTCGGCCATGGTCTCGACATCGATCCAGCTCTTCGGCGCGGCCACCACCAGGTCGGCCTGGCCGAAGCCCAGCGCGCGCAACAGCAGCACCCGGCTCTCCAGGTCGTCGGCCAGCTCGCGCAGCAGGTCCTCGCCGGTGACGCCGAGGTGGATTTGGCCGGTGAACAGACTGGTGGCGATCTCGGCCGCCGACAGCAGGCGCACTTCGATGTCGGCGAGACCGTCCAGCCGGGCGCTGTAGCCGCGCTCGCCGCCAGCCGCGCGAATGGGCAGGCCGCAATCGGCCAGCCAGGCCTCGACCTGTTCCTTCAGCCGCCCTTTGGACGGCAGGGCGAGGATCAAAGGCTCGCTCATACCGCGCCCTCGCGCCAGGCGCGGCCGGGCCGGACCATGCAGCCGACGGCGGCGGAGACGTGGGCGGCGCCCAGGCGCGCGGGCAGGCTGTCGTAGCGCCCGCCGGCGGCCACCGGGCGATGCTCGCCGAGGGCGGCGCTACGCACCTCGAACAGCACGCCGTCATAGTAGCCGAAGTCGCGGCCGAAGGCGGTGGAGAGTCGCATGCGATCCGGCGGCGCGCCGTCGTCTTCCAGCGCCGTCAGTCGCTGGGTCCAGGCCTTCAGCGCCGCCTCCAACTTGGCCCCGCCGGGGCCGGCGAGGCGGGCCACGGCGTCCAGCGCCTTGGCCGGCGTATCGGAGATGGCCAGGAAGCGGCCGATCAGCGCGGCCTGATCCGGATCGAGGTCAGGGGCCCGGGCCACCGCCGCGCGCTCGGCCAGCCGGTGGACGATCTCGCCGGCCGAACGGCCGCCGGCGGGCTCGATGCCGGCCAGCGACCAGAGATCCTCCAGCACCGCGGTGGCTTCGTCCTCGGGCAGGCCGCTGAGTACGGCGGCCAACCGCTCTCCGGCCGGCGCCGACTGGGTCGGACGGCCATCGGCGGCCCGCTCCAGCGCTTCGCGCAGGCGCCGGGGACTGGCGAAGGACCGGCGGATGCGCGCCGCCAGGGGCTCGGCCAGACGCAGAGTATCGACGAAGGCGGCGAACAGGCCGACGTCGCCCAGATGCAGTGAGAGATCGTCGCGCCCGCCGGCGCCGGCTGAACGCCAGGCCAGGGCGGCGATCTGGGCGTCGGCCTCGGCGGCGTCGCCAGGACCGAACACCTCCAGGCCGATCTGCAGGAATTCCTCGAACGCCTGGCGGCCGCGGGGCTGAGCGCGGAAGGCCTTGCCCTCGTAGAAATAGCGGCCGCTGGGGCGCTTGCCTTCGATGTGGGCGCGGGCGGCCGGGATGGTGAAGTCCGGGCGCAGCGCCGCCTCGTCGCCGCCGTCGGCCTGGACCAGGATCAGCCGCTCGCGCATCGCCTCGCCGGCCAGATCGAGGATAAGGCCGAGGGGCTGCAGCACCGGCGGGTCGATGGTCTGGGCGCGCATGGCGGCGAAAGGCGCGCGCACCGCCTTCAGCACCTCGGCCGGAACGGGGGGCTCGATCCTCATGCCGCGCCGCCGACGATGGCGCGGACGATGGCGACCAGTTCGCCGCGGGGCGCGGTGATCTGGCCCGGACGCTCGGCTTTCCAGGTGGCGTTGTCGGCGACCCCGGCGGCGAGCTGGCGGCCGAGATCGAGGTCCTTCACCGTCACCTGGCCGGCGGCGAACTCGTCCTCGCCGATGATCACCGCGGCCGGCGACAGGCGCTTGTCGGCGTAGCGCATCTGGGCGCGCATGCCGGAACTGCCGAGATAGACCTCGGCGGCCAGGCCGGCCCCACGCAGCTCGGTGGCAACCGCCTGATAGTCGGCCATCCGCGCTTCGTCGAAGGCGATCACCACCACAGGGCCGCGGCCCTCGGCGCCCGCCGTCGAACCGCTGGCCGCCAGGGCCGCCGCCAGCCGCGAGACGCCGAAGGAAAAGCCGGTGGCCGGCACGCTCTGGCCGGTGAAGCGTGCGACCAGGTCGTCATAGCGGCCGCCGCCGCCGATGGAGCCGAAGCTGACGCGAGCGCCCGCCTCGTCGGTGACCTCGGCCATCAGCTCGGCCTCGAACACCGCGCCGGTGTAATATTCCAGCCCCCGCACCACCGAGGGGTCGAACAGCGCCTGGTCGTCGGCGACGCCGAAGGCGCTCAGTGAGGCGCCGATGCGGGAAAGCTCGTTCAGGCCCTCCTCGCCCTCGGTCGAGCCGCCGATGACGTTGGCCAGGCGATCGAGGGTCGCGGACCGTTCCCCCCGGCCGGCCGAGACAAAGGCCAGCACCGCGTCGACCCCTGCGCTCGCCAAGCCGGCGCCGCGGGTGAAGGCGCCGGACTCGTCCAACCGGCCCTCGCCCAAGAGCAGCTTGACCCCGTCCAGACCGAGGCGGTCGAGCTTGTCGACGGCGCGTAGAGCGGCCAGCTTCTGGCCCTCGTCGGCGACGCCGGCGGCGGTGAGCAGGCCGTTGAGCAGCTTGCGATTGTTGATCTTTAAGACGCAGGCGCCGCGCGGCAGGCCGGCGGCGGCATAGCCTTCCACCGCCATGGCGATGATCTCGGCGTCGGCTTCCGGCCGCGACGAGCCGACGGTGTCGGCGTCGCACTGGACGAATTCGCGGTAGCGTCCGGGCCCGGGCTTCTCATCGCGCCAGACCTTGCCGACGGCATAGCGGCGGAACGGCTTGGGCAGGCTCTCCCAGTTCTGGGCGACGAAGCGAGCCAGCGGCGCGGTGAGGTCGTAGCGCAGCGCCATCCACTCTTCGTCGTCGTCCTGCAGGGCGAACACGCCCTCGTTGGGCCGATCGGCGTCGGGCAGGAACTTGCCGAGCGCGTCGGCGTATTCGAACGCCCCGGTCTCCAGGGCTTCGAAGCCGTAGGACTCGTAGACCCCGCTCACCGCCTCGACGATGCGGCGCTCGGCGCGCAGGGACTCCGCCCGCCGATCGAGGAAGCCGCGCGGGGCGCGGGCCTTAGGTCGCATGGGAGCATCGCCGGTCATGGCCGGGCGCTTAACGGCTGGGGACGAAAGGGGCAACGGGCGTCCATCGGATCAGTCCTTTTCGTGGGACGGATGGAGCCGCTTTTCAGCGCCCCATCCGGTTTCGGCGGGGCGCGGGAGGAGGCGAAGGTCTTAGGCCAAGCGCATCCGGCCCGGCCCGCCGGAGCGGGTCGGTGAGGTCGCGTGGTGATGGCCCAGAGCGATCATGCGCGGGCGTATAGCGGATTTTCGGGCGACTGGCCAACCGGCGGCTACGGGGCGGCGACCGTCGCCACCTCGCGGACCAGCCGGCGGAACCAGACCAGGAAGGGATCGGACGCCCGCACGTGCGAGGACACCAGGGTGGTGGTAAACAACGTCTCGCCGAACGGTGGCGTCCGCAGCGTCAGGTCGAAGGCGGCGGCGAAACGGCGAGCCAGGGTGGCGGAGAGGGTGGTCACCGCATCGCTGACGGCGACCGCCGCCAGGGCGGCCATGAAGTGCGGGGTAACCAGCACGATCCGCCGGCTGACCCCCTCGGCGGCAAGGGTGGCGTCGATCTCCGACTGGCCGTCGCCGGTGAGCGCGACGCCGACGTGCGGATGGCGTCCATAGTCGGCGAGGGTCCACGCGCGGCCGGCGGCGGGATGGCCACGACGCATGACCAGGGCGACCTCGTCTCGGCAGACGATCTCGCTATGCGCGCCTGGCGGCAGCGGGCTGCCGGCC
>Ga0302279_10005228_pt1 | contig 14657 bp, 9 predicted proteins | sample III_Bog_N3_3_FD_194541 | JGI IMG/M metagenome (GOLD analysis project Ga0302279, IMG submission 194541) | Peat permafrost microbial communities from Stordalen Mire near Abisko, Sweden - III_Bog_N3_3 | ecosystem: Environmental > Terrestrial > Soil > Wetlands > Peat | place: Sweden: Abisko...
TTTACTCAAAGCTAAAGACAAGAGCAAGACGGTGTTGCGTGCTAAATGGCAGTTTCTTCCTCAGAGACGCAACACGACCAAAACTGCCCCTTTGTCTGATAACGTATATTATGTATAGTACAAGCTGAGCGCGCCACGGGAACGGCTCGCGAGTTCTTGGAACTTAGCCCTTCCCCCGCGCGGACTTCTGTCCAGGGGGCTTTGGCGATCCGGGGCCGCAGCCGCCGCCCACGAAGTGCACCACCTCCAGCCGGTCGCCGGAGCTCACTGTCTGAGCCTCCCAGGAGATGCGCGGTGAGATCGTGCCATTGTGTTCGACGGCGATCCGGTCACCCTTCAGTTCCAGTGCCGCAATGACTTGAGCCATGGTGGATGATTCGTCAAGCCCGGTAAAGCTGCGACTCTGACCGTTGATGACAAGCGTAAGCGCCATGAATCCCTAGGCTAGTGTGGTGAGTCCGAAGTTGCAAGCATCATTGAAGCCTGAAATTGAGCGTTGACGGAAGCGAAATGTGGGGATTCTTCGCTGCGCTCCAGAATGACAAGCAGGAAGAGCAATGCGACTTCCTTCAGATTTCAGGACACTAGAAGGTTGCCGCAGACACTTGAACCGGAGCATGGTCGCAACGCAACCCTTTACTTTTATCAGACATAGCGACCTGTCCCCAAACTCTCCCGCCCACAGGAACCGTCCCAGTCTATTCTCCATCCTTTACATTCGCTAATTGCCATAAATGCCTCATTGGACCGCGCCCTGCACCTAGACAAGAGGCTGATCGCATCGCCCCGGTCACATAGTCCTTAGCGGCCTTGGCGGCTTCCAGAGGGCTATCTCCCAGAACCAGCCGGCTCAGGAAGGCGCTGGAGAGGGCGCAACCGGTTCCGTGGGTGGCACGGGTATGCACCCGCTCGCCGGGCAGCCAGACCTCTTTCCCATCCGGCGTCAGCAGAAAGTCGTCCGGTGGATCGATGTGCCCGCCGGTCGCAAGGATACCGAGCCTTCCGCCACGAACTCCTTTTCCTACTGACGCTTGCAGGGTTCGGCAGGCATTGGGTATGTCGTCCCGGGTTAGCGGATTAGCCCCGCTCAGCAGGCCGAGCTCATCCAGATTTGGGGTTATCCAATCGACAAGCGGGAGCAACTGTTCCCGCAGTAGCGCGATGCCAGCCGGGTCGACGAGTTCCCTGCCGGACGACGACCAAAGCACCGGATCGAGAACGACAAGGACCTCCCGCGGATATTCAACTGATATGCGAAGTTTATCCATGTAACTACTGATACTAAGTATGTTCTCTGTGCTCGATAGCATCCCAATCTTGATGCCTTTCGGTGGCAGATCGTGACGCAGACACTCCAGCGTGGCCCCCACGACCGTGGCGTCCGTTGGATGGATAGCCTGGACTCCGAGCGTCGACTGGACCGTGAGCCCGGTGATGCATGCGGTGCCGAAGAGTCCATGCGCAGCGAAGACCATCAGGTCTGCCGTCACCCCGGCTCCGGAGGACGGATCGAAGCCGGCGATCGTGAGGACTGTTTGCATGGTTCTGAGGACAGAAAACGGGAAAATCAGGGCAAATAATTCTGAAAAAAGTCGGTATTTTGCTGGACAGGCCTGATGCGGGAAGCATCGAACCTAATTCGACACAAACTACCGCTTTTTCGGTCCCCTTCGCGCACCGCGCCTGCTCCTCTTCTATACCACAAAACGCCTGGTCGGGGCAAGTTAGTTTACCCGATAACGTCTTTTGGATGTTTGACTTGGGGTGTCTCCACAAGGACAATAATAGAAGGAGCGTGCGAATGAGAATTACTTCTTTCAGGACTGCTCAAAAACGGTCCAGTATGCGAGTCCGCAAACTTGGGACAAGCATACTGATGATGGGTCTGGCGATGACCGCTTCTGCCAGAGATGGTGCATCCTCTCTAAAGGAGAAGGCGCCGGCAGCAGAGGACCATACACCGAGCGTGCCGGTCAGTTCGACGGCGGCTCACAAGCCCCGACGGTGGCTCCAGGTTGGAGTCGCATCCTGGTATGACACACACTTCCAGGGTCGCAAGACTGCGGGCGGCGAACGGTTCGACATGAATCTGATGACCTGCGCGCACCCCACCCTGCCTATGGGCACCTGGCTAAGGGTGACGAACCTGAAGAACCATCGGACAACCTTTGTCCGCGTGAACGATCGCGGTCCGGTGCAGGATGGAAGGATCGTCGACCTGTCTTTCGCCGCCGCCCGTACCCTGGGACTGGTTGGCGTGGGCAGAGTCAAGCTCGAGTCCGTACGCGACAGCGACCCGGACCTAGCCCAGGCACTGGTGGCGCGGTTGCAGATACCGGTACTGTTTGCTCCTCTCGCCCCCTAGCGGCTGTTTCATTTGCAACCTCTTCCACGTTAGACTGAGGCCATGGATAGGACCCTGGTCCAGACCGACCCGTCGCGGGCTGACGCAGTGATGCGTCCCCAGCCCGCCGACCAACTGATTGTGGCGCTCGACTTCCCTTCTGCCTCCGCGGCGCTCGATCTGGCGGACCAGCTTCAGGGCCTCTGCCGCTGGTTCAAGGTGGGGATGGAGCTGTACTATGCCGCCGGCAACCAGGTTCTGGACCGGCTGCAGGAGCGCGGGTTCAACGTATTCCTGGATCTGAAGCTGCACGACATTCCCAACACGGTCGCCGGCGCGGTGCGGTCGGTGGCGGGAACTGGCGCCTCGCTGCTAACCGTCCATGCCGGCGGCGGCGCTGCGATGATGCGGGCCGCGGCCCAGGCGGCGAAGTGTCCGGGCGCTCCTAAGTTGCTGGCGGTCAGCGTGCTGACGAGTATGGATGCGGACGAGCTCAAGGCGGTGGGGGTATCCGGCACAGTGGAGGACCAGGTGGTTCGGCTGGCCCGGCTGGCTCGGGCTGCGGGAATCGACGGCCTGGTGTGTTCGCCGCTGGAGGTGGCCGCTGTTCGCGCGGCGATGGGACCGGAGGCACTGCTGGTGGTTCCGGGGATTCGCCCGGCTGGGCTGTCGGAATCGGACGACCAGTCCCGCGTGGCGACTCCGGCAAAGGCGATTGCCAGCGGGGCGTCCATGCTGGTGGTGGGTCGCCCCATCACCCAGGCAGCCGACCCGGCGCAGGCTGCAGCGGCGATTCTGGCGGAGATGCAAAGCGCGGGCTAACTGGGTTGACTCCTCGGCGACGACCACCGCGCCCGTACCCGTTTGTGGGATTGGGCCGCCCCGGCCGGGCCGCTATGGTGAGAGTGTGGCCACCCTCCTAGTCGCGCCTCCTGCAGCCCTGGACGAGCAGCGCGAAGCTGCATCCGAACCCCAAAAGGTACGCAAGGCCGACATCGTGGCCCAGGCTGGCGTGATTGCCATTCTGCTTGCGGTGCCTACGATCATGTGCATCCGCGCCGCCTGCGTGTACGACAACGACCTGTGGTGGCATCTGCGCACCGGCCAGTGGATGCTGCAACACCACGCCGTACCGCATGTGGATTCGTACTCGCGCATGAGCGCGGGAAAGCCCTGGGAGGCCTACAGTTGGCTCTACGAGCTGCTCACGTTCCAGCTCTTTCAGCGGTTCGGGCTAGTCGGCATCATGTGCTACTCCGCTGCGATGGTGCTTGCCATCACGGTGGCGTTTCGGCGTCTCACAGACCGCCTGCAATCGGACTTCACGGTCGTCATTCTACTGACGTTTGCCGGATGTTTCGGCCTGGGCCACATGCTGACGCCACGGCCCTGGCTGTTTACCATCCTGTTCTTCGTGCTGGAGATGGACATCCTGATGCATGCCCGCAAGACCGGGCAGGCCCGCCAACTGCTCTGGCTGCCGGTTATTTTCGCGCTCTGGGCCAACACCCACATTCAGTTCATCTACGGACTGGCGGCGCTGGCGCTGGCTCTGGCGGAGTCGATTGCCACTCGCTGGAGGATCGGCGAGACGCGCCTGCGGGCGGCCTGGCTGGGGGGCGCGCTGGCGGCGAGCGTGGCCGCAACCGTGCTCAATCCCTACGGCCTGGGGATCTATCGCATTGTCTACAACATTGCCCGCCAGCCCGGCGGCATGAACAAGATCTCCGAACTGTCTGCCATTCCCTTCCGCGACCCGACGGACTACTGCGTGCTCTTGCTGGCGCTGGCCGCCGTGGGAGCGCTGGCGTGGTCGCGGCGGTTCCAGGTCTTCGAGGTCGGACTGCTGGCCTTCGGTGTGGTGGTGTCCTTCCGGTCCCAACGCGACGTGTGGGTGGTGGTCACGGTGGCTGTCGCGATTCTTGCGTCCACCATCACGGTCCAGCGCAAGCCGCCGATCCGCCTGGGGGCAATCGCAACCACGTTGGCTGTCGTCGGCGCCGCCCTGCTCATCTTCTCCTGGTTCCGGTTGATGCAGGTGAACAACCAGCGGCTTGGGACGATGATTGCCAAGGTCCTGCCCGTCGATGCCGTGAACGAGATCCGGGCGAAGGGCTACACCGGCCCGCTGTACAACGACTTCAACTGGGGCGGATATCTGGTCTGGAGCCTGCGCCTGCCGGTCGCCATCGACGGACGCGGCAGCTTCTACGGCGACGCCAACCTCGACCGCTCCTTCGCGACCTGGAATGGGAACGCCGATTGGGCGTCCGACCCGCAACTCGCGAACGCGGGGCTGGTGATTGGTCCGGTGAACGCTCCGCTGACCCAGATTCTGCAGTTGGACTCGCACTACAAGTTGGTGTACAAGGACAAGATCGCCGCCGTCTTTGTGGCTCAGCACTGACGATCCATCCGTTTTGTTGACAATTCTCAGGCTTAGGATCTGCTGGTTGAGGAGATGGCGGCGACGGGCTGCGGCTGGGGCCGGGCACCTTTAATCATGAGCCACAGCATGATGGCGCCCTCTCCGAGGAGGGCAGGCGAAGCGACTCGGGTCACGCGATCAACAAAGTTCGGGGCGAGAAGGCCAGTGAAGGCAATGGTCACATAGGCACAGCCGTTGATCATCAGCGCGACACCGATCAGGCGGGGAAGAAAACCCGACCGGAATACCAGGATGCCGAAGGGGAACAACCAGAGGCCTGCGAAGACTTCGTTGATCACTAAGCCATACTCGTGAATACGGAGAAACAGGGTCGTGAGCGCAGCCTGTTGGGGCTGGTTGAATGCTGGCAGGAAACCGTCGCCACGCGCGAGCAGCAGCGCGGCAATATCGTTCAACGAGTTGAGTGAATCGATCACAAGAGGCATGCATCCGCCGAGGAGTACCATGAGAATGGCGAGACTGCGGTCCACTTGTTTGAGCACACGGTAAAGCGCGAGCGCGACGACAAGGCAGGACAGACCGGCGAGAAGGTCGCACACGATACCTAGCCGGAAAAACGACTCGTGGGTGGCGATGTTGTGCGCCGTTGCAGACGCGCTGTTGCGCACGATCAGCGCTCCCTCAACATAAATGGGACGGAACACCGAGAAGCCAAGAAGCAGATAGAGGAACCCGGCGACTCTTCCAGGGTTGCTGCTCGAAGTCATGCCCCCTCCTTGAAAAGGAGACGTTCTCGGAAAGCCGGATCGATTGTCGCCGATTCAGAAGTTTCGAGTGAGCCGGACAACCGAAGCGCCCGCCCGAACTTGCTGAGGTTGAACTTAGTCATTGTCGGAGATTCCGAGAGGTCGCAGCGAGATTCTAGAACAGGTGACAGCATATTACCATCGCAATCAATCGTGGCACACGGCAGCTAAATGCGGGCCCAGACCGTCTCCAACTTCACCGCCGTTGAGGAGCAACTCGGTTTGAAGCTCCAATCCCACAACCGGTCGACTCCCTCGTCAGCGACAAGGCCTGAGATCCCCTCGCAAACCCAGAAATAGAGGCATTTGGCCCTCCAGCAATACGGGCTTTAAGGTCAGAATGCCTGGCAGTCTCAATTACCGAAAATCCCGATTTGCAGGCGCTATACTCATCTCAACACCACTTGGATTTCAAGACCCAGAACGCAACCAGCTTCGCGGTTCGATGACGATGGCAACCTACTCCGTCAGAACGGTCTGTCCTTCATGCAAGGCGCGGCTGCCGCTCGAGCGCATCGCCTATAGGCCGTCTTTCCCATGTCCGGGACGCGAATCAGCGATTCGCGTGAACCCAATCTTTTTATACAGCCCCGTTTATACAGCCCCGTTGTGATTTCCATCGTCGGTGGAATCCTTGTGCCTTTCCTGATTGGCGCTCGTGATTTCGATTGGCTGATGTCTTCCTTTGCCCTGACGCTTTTCCTGACCCTCTTGCTTGCCGGTCTACAACCCTATATTGCTAAACATCTGGTGGCACCTCGCCTCGCCTGGTGCAATGAATTGACTTCTATTGGAGTGACTCGTGCGTTACGGAATAGCGCTGTTCCACAACGTGTGGGTTAAGAAACAGTCCGGCGCTCGCTCGACACAAATGCCCGCTCCAACAACACGAACGTGAATCGCGAAAAACAAAGCAGTCTCAAAATGCTCCGCCGTCCCCTGAACCTGGCAACTCAGCTCTCAATGATGAGCGCAATGCTCCAGCGTCACCGGACGACAACCGGAGTTGCCTCCAGCATTATCGTTTCTTGACATTTCTCTCGGCGAACTACTAGGATCGTGTTTCTTTAGAGAAACAATTTCCGACTAGGAGGAAGACAAGTCGAGCCGAAGAACCCCTGGAGCCAGCCTAGTAGTTGATGGGCCGCAGTTGAAGTACACAGGCTGCAGTTGAAGGGAAACGGCGAGGCACCCAGGCCGCAAATTTCCGCCAACCAGAGAAGTGAGGTAGTAAATGTTCGCCCGACGCATCTTCCCCCTGTGTATATTCTCGTTTCTTGGATTTCTTGTTGTAATGCTCACTGGCTGCGCCCTCTCTAGTGGCTCGCCCGCAGGAAGCAGAACCTCGTCTACAGGAAGCGGAAGTTCGACAGCGAGAGTCGCTCTCGGCGGCGAAGTATATGGCGGACAGCAGCCCATCACTGGGGCAGCGCTGACTCTGTGGGCAGCCGGCAAGACGGGCAGCTATGGCACCGGCGCGATGCCAGTTGCGACCACCACGACAGATTCCAACGGGAATTTCAGCTTCAACAATACTGGAATGTCGCCCTGCACGACGGGTCAATACCTCTACATCACGGCAGTCGGCGGAAACCCGGGCGCGGGAACCAACCAGTTTGCCGCGGAGATGGCTGCGCTGCCGACGCCCTGCGGTCCGGGGACTGCCAGCTCCTATGTTGTCGTCAACGAAGTGACGACGGTTGCGTCGGTCACAGCATTGCAACAGTTCATGAGCATTATGCCCGGAGGCACTCCGGCCTGGACAATCGGCGCGCCTGTCGCCAACGTCACGGGCATGGCCAATGCTTTCACCCAGGTTGGCAATCTCGTCAACATCGGAACGGGCACATCGAGTCCCACAACTGCGACCTCCACGATCAACAGTGTCACTTACACAACCACAATTACGCCCGACTCCACCAAGATCAACACGCTCGCCGATATTCTCGCAGCGTGTATCAATACCGCGGGAAGCAGCACCTGCAACAGCATATTCGCCGACACCACGCCTGGGAGCTCCGCCTCGCCGACCGACACCATCCAGGCCATGTACTATCTGGCAACCAATGCCGGGGCGCTGAACCTGCCTGCCCACTCGGCCTCTCAGGGCGAGCCTTACTACCTGTGTACCACTTACATTCCTGGGACGGGGACTCCATTTCAGCCATATAGCACCTGCAGCAGCACCGTCTATCCGACGGATTGGGCCATCGGCGTCTCCTGGTCGACCAGCAACGGATCGATTATCGTAGGAACGGCAACGCCGTTTAGCCTTGCCATCGATGGACCGGGAAACATCTGGACTGCGTATAGCTGCAGCGGCAGCACGGCCTGCACTGATACCCTCAACGACCACGACACCGGTCCTGCGTACGTGACTGAGTTCAACCCGCAGGGCCAGGTGCAGTTCACCCCTGCTACCAGCACCACGATCTCGACTGGCCCAAGTTTTTCTACATACACGGGTTCCACTGTCTACAGTCTCATCGCCGGAAGACCGTTTTCGCTTGCGATCGACACCGCTAACAATGCATGGTTTGACAGTTTTTACGGAGCTGCCCCTGCGACGCAGAGAGGCGTGATCACGAAGTTCGCACAAGGCGGAACATCCACAGGCTACCTGGTTGCGGGGTCGTCTGTCGGCACCATGGCGATCGACGGCAACAACGACATATTGCTGAGCAGCCAACCGACGTCCGGCCACTACTCCTTCACCGAACTCGAATACGATGGCGGGGCCTATTCCACCTATAACGGCGGAATCGGAAAATCCACTAGTATCTACAACGGCATCTGGGCTGACTCGTCGGGCTACGCATGGACTGCCAACAGCGGATGTGCAAATACCATCTTCCGGGCAAATACGGCAAACCTGGAAGCCGGGGCAACCACCAGCGATGTCACCAATGCAACGGCTTGCCCGAATTATGCCGGGGCCGCGGACGCCGCCGGCGGCGCGTTCTACGCCAACAGCAGCCTCTATCACGTGGCCGTCAGCGGCGGTTCCGGTTTATATACCGGTGTCGTCGCGACGGAAGCCGCAGGTACCGGCACCAGCAACGGAGGACTCGACGGCGGCAGCGGTGTAGCCGTCGACGGCTTAGGCAACGTTTGGGTGGCGAACAACAGCGGCGGTGGGGTCTCTGAGTTCTCCTATAACGGCAGCACGTTTACGCCGCTCTCTCCATCCGGAACCTCGACTCCGGTCTATGGCTTCGGCACCAGTTATCTCAGCGGAACTCATCCATTGAACGTAGCTGTAGATGCTTCCGGAAATGTGTGGATCGGAACCCAAACTACCAACCTGTGGTATCTGGTCGGAATCGCCGGCCCCACGGTCACGCCAATATCGGCCATGCTTAAGAATGGCCAGGTTGGCGCCAGGCCCGGCTTCGTTATTCAGGCGTCGCTCGGCCCCGCCGCGCTTGGTTTCTCGACGGCGGTGTCACTGGGCGAAACACTGACGGCTACGCTGACCAACACCGGCGGGGCGATTGTGAATGTCGGCGTGCCCGCCACCAGCGGAGCCAATCAAAGCGACTTTGCAATGACCGGGAATACCTGCGGATCGGTCGTGGCTGTCGGAGCATCCTGCTCGATCAGTGTGACTTTCACCTCCGGAACCCCGGGGAGCTTCTCGGCTGTGTTGAATGTGCCAAACAACGCTACGGGCAATTCTGCGTCAGTTGCTCTCACGGGCGCGGCCGCCACCTCGGTGGGCACGCTGAGTTTGGATGCAGGAACGAGTGTCGCCTCTTCGGCTCCCTCAGTTACGTTTCCCGCCATCTTAGTAGGAACCGTAACTGCACCGGAGGCCGTCATACTGACCAATACGGGATCCGTGCCGCTTAGCCTGGGGATTGCGACCACCGGGACGAACGCGAACCTATTCAGCCAGACAAACGATTGTGCAAGTCCACTCGCGGCTGGGGCCTCGTGCGCGATATCGGTGACGTTCGGATCCACGGTAGGGGGCGGCTATTCGGCGATGCTTGCTCTGACCGACAACGCCGGCTCGGGATCGCAGGCGATATCTCTGTCCGGCACGGCGAACTATCCTGCTTCGGCGGTGCAGTTGAGCGCCACATCCCTGAGCCTTTCCACCGCCGCGGGCACGACAACCGCCACGGTGCCGGTGACGATAACAAATACCGGATCGGCGTCTCTGACGCTCACTGGCATTGGACTTACCGGGACGAATGCTAGCAGCTTCAGCGAGTCTTCCAGCTGCACGGGAAGTCTTGCCCAAAATGCAAGCTGCTCCGTCTCGATCTCGTTCTCACCGGCTGCTATCGGTGCCTACACCGCCGCGCTTTCGATTGCGGACGACGCGTCCGGCTCTCCGCAGATAGTTGCGCTCTCCGGCACTGCACCGACCAATCCGGCCCCTCAAATATCTGTTGCGACGTCGCTTTCGCTCACGCAACCGGCGTACTCGACCGGCCCGCCCCAGATAGTGACCGTCACCAACAGTGGCTCCGCGCCGCTGACTGTCTCCGGCATCACGCTCACGGGTACAGACGCAGCGGACTTCACCCAGACCAGCACCTGTGGCACCTCGCTCGCGCCCGATGGTACCTGCAACGTCTCGGTCACGCTCGCGGCTTATCTCGCGCGCTCTTACTCTGCCGCGCTGCAGATCGCCACCAACGACCCCAACTCGCCTTCTACCGTCACACTCAACGGCACCGGAACCGGCACATTGAGCATCAACACCACCAATCCCACGCAGTGGATCATCTCCAACGGCGCCATCACGCTCCAGTGGGACTCGACCAACGCCACCGCCAACGTCTACTCCATCAATCTTGCCGGCGACTCCACACAACTCATCGACACCACCGTCTCCTTCAATGGCGGTGAGCCCTACGGCCTCTATGAAGACGACTCAGGACCCACTACCGGGGGACCAGCTACCGCCACCTATACCCAGGTCGGCAACGAGTACCTCGATTGGTGGCAGACCTCCGTCTCCGACCCGACAGCGAATCAGAATTTCACTGTAACCCGTCACTACATCGTCACCGCCAACGATCCTGGCTTCCATGTCTACAACACCACAGCTCACGGTACCGCGGACATCGCCACCGGCCTTGGGACGCTGGGCAAGACCTTCCGTATCAACCAGCAGTTGTTCACCAACTCTTACTCCGTGGACGAGGACCTTACCGATCTCGGCGTGCAAGCGCTTCCGCTGCCTTCAACCGCAACCATGGCTATAGCCGGTGCGGATCCTGGCCGTGCTGTCGAGAACGCTGTCTCCGATCTTCATGGTCTCGCGCTGCCGTCGGGCTTCACGCGCTTCTTCGATACCAAGTACGACTACTCCACCTCAGCCTATTTGCACAAAGCTCACGGCCTCTATGGCTCCAAGTACGGAGCCTGGCTGGTGTTGCCGAACGGCGAGTGGCGCCCAGGCGGCCCCACCAAGCAGAGCCTCTGCTTTACCTACAACATTCTAAGCCAGGAGTTCTTTACCTCCCACCTGGACAACGGGATCACCTACAATATGGCCGCCGGACAGGTTTTCAGCAAGCTCTGGGGACCGAACTATTATCACTTCAACACCTTCAACAGCACCATCACCACACCGGACCAGATGTACGCCGACGCCCAGGCCTGGCTTCCGTGGTTCAACGAGCTCTACGACAACGAGTCGCAACTGATCGGCAGCGGACAGGTCGCCTCCACGCAGCGCGGCTCCTTGCAAACCGCTATTGTCAATGGCGGCTCCGTGGAGCCGTACACGGCCTGGACCGTACTCAGCGACAACGCCACCAACTTCCAATACTCCGCCTACGGCCGCGACTACTGGGTCAATCAGAATTCCACCGGCACTGCTGTACTCAGCGGTATCGTCCCAGGCACCTATCGTCTCTCATCCTACGTTCTCGGTCAGTGGGGCGAGCTCCGCCAGGACAACGTCGTCGTCAACGCCAACCAGACCGCCAACGTCAGCGGCGTCTTCACACCGGAAAGCTTCGGTACCGCCGCGCCCATTTGGACCATCGGTACGCCCAACCGCTCCGCCAGCGAGTACCTCCACGGCACCGACTCGAACGGCAATTCCTACCGTGCCAACTTGGGCACATACAACTTCTGGCTGGACTTCGCCTCTACGCTAGGCACCCAGGTCTACTACGCCACCGCCGTCGGCGCCACGCCCGCCAGCAACAATCTTAATCTCATCAATTACAACCAGTGGGGCACCTTCGATCCCGGGCTCTTCGCCGGGATCTACAACGCCGCCGACGATACCACCGATGGCTACAACTACGTCATCCCGTCCTACGTCGCCACGCTGCCCGGCGCAACGGGAACCCTCGGCATCTCCACACCCGTTCCCCCGCTTACCATCCACTTCACCACCACGGCGGACCAGCAGGCGCAGGGTCAGTACACCGTGGTCTCGGTGGCGGTGGCCTGCGCGGAGAGCGACATCTTCGCCAACCTGAACGGCCAAAAACAGCTCATCTGGCACTCAACCAACGTGAGCGACTGCATGATGCGCAGCAGCTTCACCGGATATTACCAGTGGATCGCCTTCCAGTGGCCCACCTCTTACCTCAACGCCCCCGGCACGGACAACGTGCTCACATTGTCGGCCAATAATAATTGGGGAGATTCTTGGGACGCCTTCCGTATGGAGGTAACGAATCAATCGGCCAACCCAGCTACGACGGGTTGGAACGACTACGAATTCGTCACTGGGGGCAGTAATATACGAGCGAACGACTTGGTTCCGAACAACTGAATCGGATGAAACGACGAAATGGAACTGCGGAGCGGGGAGGACCGACTGGATCGGAGGTTGCTGCCAAGTGGAGCAATCGCGGCCTTCCCTATTGCATACTCAATGCAAACGCATACCCGTTTGTGGGATTGGGGTTGGGAGCGTCAGAACATACTGTGAGAGAGTGGCAACTCTAATCGTCTCGCCCCATGCTTCCGCGGAACAAGACCTTGCGCCGCTCAGTCCCTATGCGGAGCTGGCCGGGTCTCCCGATACCGAAAAGACGCCCACGCGGGCCGAGCAGATCGCCCACACTTTTGTGCTGGCGCTGATGTTCGCCGCACCGGCGCTGCTCGCGGTCCGTGCTGCCTGCGTCAACGACCCGGACATCTGGTGGCATCTGCGTACCGGGCAATGGATGGTGCAACACCACGCCGTGCCGCACTTCGATCCCTTCTCCGGCCCCAATGCGGGCAAGCCGTGGGAGCCGTATAGCTGGCTGTACGAGCTGCTCACCTTCCAACTCTTTCAGCACTTCGGGCTCGCCGGCATCGTCGGCTATACGGCCGGCATGATCGTGGCCATTACGGCGGCGTTGTGGCATCTGGTCAAGCGCCTGCAGGCGGACTTCTCCGTCGTGGTGCTGCTGATCATTGCCGCGTGTTGCAGCTTTGGGCGCCTGTACACGCCGCGCCCATGGATGTTCACCATCCTCTTCTTCGTGCTGCAACTGGACATCCTGCTGCACACGCGCAAGACCGGCAAGACGCGCGAACTGCTGTGGCTGCCGGTGATCTACGCCCTGTGGGCCAATGTCCATATCCAGTTCGTCGACGGCCTGCTCGTCCTGGGACTTGCCATTGTGGAGACGCTGGCGGGCCGCATTGGCATGGGTATCCGCACCCGGCTGCGGCTTCCCTGGCTGCTGGCGGCGTTTGCGGCCAGCAGCGTGGCCGTCATGGCCAATCCATTCGGCTGGCGCATCTACCGCGTGGCCTACGACCTGGCCTCGCAGCCGGGCGTGATGGACAAGATTGCCGAGCTACAGGCGATTCCCTTCCGCAATATCACCGACTTCGCCGTGCTCTTTTTGGCGCTGGGCGCTGCTGCTGCACTGGCGTGGCACCGGCGCTTCCAGATCTTTGAGGTTGGGCTGCTGATCTTCGCCGTCACGCTGTCGTTCCGCTCCATGCGCGATGTGTGGATTACGGCGACGGTTTCCGCAGCGCTGCTGGCGACGACCATTGTGGGCAAGCACGCGGTCGCTGTCCGCACGCCGCGGCTTTCCACTCCGGCGGCAATCCTTGGGGCCGCGCTGATGGTGCTGGGGGGATTCAGGTATATGCAGATCACGAACCCCATGCTGCAGGCGCAGGTCGCCAAAACATATCCCGTGGATGCGGTGAACTTTATCAGGGCCAACGGATACGCCGGGCCGCTGTTCAACGACTTCAACTATGGGGGGTATCTGATCTGGGCACTGCGCATGCCGGTCAGCATCGACGGCCGCGCGGCGTTCTACGGGGACAAGGCCATCGACCGTTCCGTAGAGACCTGGAACGTGGGGCCTGACTGGGCCGGTGACCCGCAGTTGCCCTCGGCCGGCATTGTCGTCGGCTCCGTCAAGTCTGCGCTGGTACAGATGCTACGCATCGATCCGCGCTTCAAGCTGGTGTATGAAGACAAGGTCGCCGTGGTGTTTGTCGCGCGCAAGTAGCTGGGCCTGCACGCCACTCACCCGACTTCCCTGCTGCTGTTAGAGCTTCTCGAAGAACTCGCAAGCCGAGCACGAGATGTAAACGCCGCCGGGAATGCCGCGCTCACGGTCCTTGACCCGCTTCACAATGCGGGTGGGCTTGGAACACTTCGGACAATCCGTGCTCTTGTTGGTGTCCATCATCTTCTTGCGGTCGCCGGTCTTGGCAATCTTCGCCATTTTGCTCACTTCTCCTGTTGCGGATCTGGTGCTTCCCGCTCACGCGCCAACCGCCGCAGGCCAGCCCCATTTCCAGGGAACGACCAGCGCAGCCATTCACCTCCCGGGACATGTATTGCAGGGGAAGAATCGCGGCGAGAAACTCCACTTAGTTTACACGAATTGGTGGCGCAGTATTCGATTCCGGTGCGCGGTCGCACCGCATTGTGCACCTCGTCCAGAATCCCGGCGGGATCCTCTGCCAACCTGTGTGGCAGTTGCGCTATTTGAAGCTGGTTGCGCTGAGCGGCAGTCCATGGCCGGTCAACGAGGAGCCCCGCCCGGAGGAGCCCTGCCCATTGTCGGTCATACTGCCCCGCTGCGATTGGGAGTACTCCCCGGTTCCGGTCACGAACCGGATGTTCTGGTCCAACTCGTTCAACTTCTCGCCCCAGGCCTGAATCCGCAGA
>Ga0302279_10005236_pt1 | contig 14644 bp, 12 predicted proteins | sample III_Bog_N3_3_FD_194541 | JGI IMG/M metagenome (GOLD analysis project Ga0302279, IMG submission 194541) | Peat permafrost microbial communities from Stordalen Mire near Abisko, Sweden - III_Bog_N3_3 | ecosystem: Environmental > Terrestrial > Soil > Wetlands > Peat | place: Sweden: Abisko...
GGTTGCGGCCACCGCCTCGCTGACATCCAGCACGATGGTAAGGTCGGGGGTCAATCCGATCAGCCCCGTCAACGTGGTGATCAGCGCCTTGTCGGCCCCCTGGCCATACCCCTGATACGCCATGGTCGAATCGAAGAACCGGTCGCAGATCACCCAGGTCCCCGCCGCCAGCGCCGGGCGGATCGTCTTCTCGACGTGCTCCGCTCGGGCCGCGAAGTGCAGCAGGGTCTCGGCGGGCGGGGACCAGTTTATCCGGCCGGACAGCAGCAGCTCCCGCAGAATTTCCGATCCCGGCGCGCCGCCCGGTTCGCGCGTGCGCAACACGGGAACACTCAGTGCCGACAGCCGGTCGGCCAGCAGGCGCGCCTGGGTGGATTTGCCCGCACCCTCGCCACCCTCCAGGGTGATGAAGTGTCCGACCCCGCCGTCACCCACCGGTCATGAACCGCGACAGCACCGCCATCGCCCGACCCGGCAGGCCCAGCCGCGGCACGTCCTCGCCGGCCAGCAGGGTCACGTCCATCGCCGGCACACCGTTCCCGCCCAGCACCAGCCGGCCCAGCGCATCGCCTTTCGCCACCGGGGCCTTGATGGGCGAGTCGTAGCTCAGCTTCACCGAGGCGTTATTGCGCCAGTTGCGCGGCATCGTGACCACAAGGTCGTGCCCGCTGACCAGCGGCACCGAGGGCTCGGTGCCCAGCCAGACCGGCACGTGCTCCACCACGTCGCCCGCGGTGAACAGGGTCACGTCCTCGAAGTTGGCGAAGGCCCAGTCCATCAGGCGTTCCGATTCCTCGGCACGCTCCCGCATCGAGGCCATGCCGTTCAGCACCAGCACGATCCGCCGTCCGTTGCGGTTCGAACTCGCCACCAGGCCATAGCCGCCCGCGTCGGTATGGCCGGTCTTCAACCCGTCGGCGGTGCCCTTCTGCACCATCGGGTTGCGGTTGCCCTGTTCGATCCCGTTGTACTTGTAGGATTTCTCGGCGTCGTAATGGTAGTATTCCGGGAAATCCCTGATGATGCGGCGCGCCAGGGTGGCGATGTCGCGGGCGCTCATGTGCTGGTCCGGATCCGGCCAGCCGGTGCAGTTCTTGAAGAACGAATGCGTCAGGCCGAGTTGTTTGGCTTTCGCGTTCATCAGTTCGGCGAATTGTTCTTCCGACCCGGCGATGGCCTCGGCGAAGACGATGCAGGCGTCATTGCCGGACTGCACGATGACGCCGTGGATCAGGTCCTCGACCTTCACCGTGGTGCCAATCTGCACGAACATTTTCGACCCACCCATGCGCCAGGCCTTTTCGGTGACCGGCAATTCGTCGTCGAGCCGCATGCGGCCCTGCTTCAGCCGCTCATAGACCAGGTAGATCGTCATCAGCTTGGTCATCGATGACGGCGGCATTTCCTCGTCCGCCTGCTTTTCCAGCAGGGATGCGCCGGTGGTGAAGTCCTGGATATAGGCCCATCTGGCGACGGTATCGACCGGCCCCAGCGGGGTGTCGGCCGGGCTGCCGGTGGGTGCGGCGTCCTTCGACCTGGCGTGGCCGCCGGGCGCGGCCGGTTTGGCGGGCGGCTTACGGGTCTGCCCCAGGGCCGGCGCGGCAGCCAGAGCCGAGGGGGCCAGCATGACAAGACGGCGAGTCAACATCGCGACCAAAACTCCTATTCGACCACGATCCGGGCATCCGGGATGCCGGCGGCCAATGCCCGGTCCAGGATGGTGTCGGCCTGGTGCACGTCGTCCAGCGGGCCAACCTCCACGCGGAACAGGTGGGTCCGGCCTTCGTTGACCTGCGTGATGTGCGGACCCAGACCGGCCACACGGGCGCGCAGCACAGCGGCGTATTGGTACTCCTCAAAGCTGTCGAGTCGCACCCATAATCGACCGGGCGTCGCCGGTCCCTGGGTCACGGTTTCCGGCAGTCGCAGCGGCGGGGCGAGCGGGGCGGCGGGGTCCAGTCCTGTGGCGGCGGTTTGCGGCAGGCTGTGTCCCTGGCCGACGCGGGCGCCCGGCGGTGGCGGCAGTTCCGCGACTTCGACGACGCCGCGCGGCACCGCTGCCATCGCCATGCGCGGCGCATCCGCCAAGCCATCGGCCGCGGCGTGGCTCAGACCGGACAGGACTTGCAAGCGGACCCGCGCAACGCCCGTTTCGGGCATGCCGAGAAGCGTTGCGGCGCGACGGGTCAGCTCGATGACACGCCGCGGATTGCCCGAACCGCGGTCGTTGATCCGGACCAGGACGCTGCGGCCGGTTTCCAGGTTGGTGACCCTGGCGATGGCCGGAAGCTGCAAGGTGGTGTGCGCGGCGGCCATGGCCGTCTGGTCGAACAGCTCGCCATTGGTGGTCAAAGCCGGGTGGTCGGGTGGGATCAGCTGCGCCAGGCCGGTTTCATCCAGGTCCTCATTTTCGCGCGGGTAGAACCAGACGCCGTTTACCAGGTAGGCGCCACCCAGCACGTAATGCGGGTGGGGCGTTGGCGGTACCGGGCCGAAGCATCCGACCAGGACCAGGCAAAGCCCCGTTGCCGTCAGGATAAGCGCGGGGCGGGGGAACGAACTGTCGCGAACGAGCCCTTCCCCCCCGTCATGGCCGGCCTTGTGCCGGCCATCCATGGCGGCTCCGTGCTGTGACTGCGGGCCGGCACAAGGCCGGCCATGACGGGGGGACGGCAACACTGCACGCCGTGGCCGGCTTATCCGGATGCCTATGAGGCAAAGCCCGGATGTCCACAGCCTTCGAAGGGTCATGCCAGGACCTGGTCGCCCAGCAGCCCGACCGCCAGCGCATAGAAGTCGGACGGATTGTAGCGGCGGATGGCGGCGAAATTGGCGAAGACCAGGAAAGCGTCGCCGTCCGGTCCGTCCGGGGCCAGCAACGCCGCGGGCGCGTCCGATGGGGCCGCCCAGCGGCCTTGCGCCGGTCGCACCCCCTGGCGTGCCCAATCCCCCACCGGCTTCATCACAGACCGCCCGGGCGCTGCAAGCCCGGCGGGCGCCAACACCGTCTGTCCCCAGCTCTCCCCGGGTCGCCAGGTCGAGCGGACGAGGTAATTGGCGATCGAGGCCAGCACGTCGGGCTTGCTGGTCCAGATGTCGCGACGGCCGTTGCCCTCGAAATCGACGGCATAGCGCAGGTAGCTGCTGGGCATGAACTGCGGCTGGCCCATGGCGCCGGCGTAGCTGCCGGTCATTTTCGCCGGCACGACGTCGCCGTGGTCCAGGATTTTCAGCGCCGCCATCAATTCGCCGCGGAAAAAGCTGGCGCGGCGGCCGTCCCAAGCGAGGGTTGCCAGCGCCTCCACGACGCGGAAATCACCGGTGGTGACGCCGAAACCGGATTCCAGACCCCAGATGCCGCAGATCACGCCGGGACCGGCGGGGTAGCGATCCGTCACCCGGCTCAGCAGGGAACGGTTGGCGGCGACGGTCTGGCGGCCGTCGGCGATGCGCTTGTCGTTGATCACCAAGGTTCGGTAGCGCGCCCAGGTCAGGGTGAACTCCGGTTGGTGACGGTCGCGGTCCAGCACTTTCTGGTTGGGTGCGAGGCCGGCCAGTGCGTTGTCCAATGTGGTCCGGCTGATACCGGCGTGACGCGCCTCCACCTTCAGTCCATTCAGGAATAGCTGGAAGCTGTCAGGCGTGGCTTGGGCCGGGGCGGCCATGATGGCGGGGACGGCGGCGAGCAGAAGGCGGCGGGTTACCATGCGCCGGTTCCTGCCACGTTGCGGTGCAGCATGGCAATCGTCTTCGGCACGCTAATGAACGGTGATGCTGAGCCGATAGACGAGGTCCTGATTGTCCGTGTTGATTTCTTCGAATGTCACCAGGTCGGAGCCGGTGAAGCCTTTGGCCGGTGTGTAACGGACAGCAATGCCCGGAACCTTGCCGGTATTGCATGCGGCCAGGGGATTGTTCGGCTGGAACCTGGGAAAATCGAGTTGCCGGGCGGCCTCCGCCGAACCGTGCGCCGGCGGCTGCACGATCCAGAGTTTCGGCAACCCGCGGGAGGAGCAGTCCGGATTGACGGCATAAGCGAAGGTCAGCAGGGAGGTCGTGCCGGCCGCCACCGTGATGTTGAAAAGGCGCGGGGCGGCCTTGGGGCTGGTCCACACCACCGCATCGTTGACGGCATAGAGTCCGCACGGGGCTGGCGCGGTGGTGCAGATCGCCATGGCTCGTGCGAGTGGGTCATAGCCTTTCGTCTGCATCGTGGCCGTACCGTTGGCCGCGATGGCGAAGGCCTTGGGATCGGAGGCGGCCAGGAACCGCTGATAAAGGGCCCGTCCGGAATCCTTGAGGAATGGGACCGCGGCAGCATCGGTGATGGCCGCAAAGTGGGAGGGTGCGGGACCAGGCGTCGGCAAATAGCCCGGATTGACGATGGCCGAGGGCATGCTGAGGCTCGCCAGGAAGCGGTCCACCCTCGGCGTCCAGATCGGCAAGGCATCCGTGTAGCTCAGAAATTGATGGGAATCGGTCTTGAATGCCCCGACCGGAACCAGCTCTGCCTGGCCGCCGGCGGAGGTGTAACGCGCGTGCATGCCGCGCCATGTGGCGACCGGGAAAAGGGTATCGTTGTCGCCATAGAACCAGATCGATGGGATGTGTGTGCGTGCGCCGAAGGTCGCCGCGGCGGCAACCAGGGCCGTGTCCGGGTCGGCGCAGTCCGAGGACCGGATCCCGCCGACAAAATTGACCACGCCCTTGACGGCGGGGCGGCCCAGCGTGCCAACCGCGAGCGCATTCCATCCGCCGAAACTCTGGCCCGCGACAATGACGCGGCGGCCGTCGATGGTGGGCAATGCGGAGACCGCATCGATGACGGCGCCGATGTCGCGGGCATTGGCGGTTCCGACAGCTGCGAGATCGCAGCCATAATGGACCAGGGTGCCGCCCGATCCGGCGAAGCCGCGCATCATGGGCAAAGCCACCGCATAGCCGCGCGACAGAAAGTAATAAGCGGAGATGGTAAACCGGTAGCGCGCGCCGCGGTTGTTGTTCGATGCGCCGCTTGCCCCATGGTTCATGATCGCCAGCGGGAAGGGGCCGGGACCGTTCGGGGTGTAGAGCGTGACTTCCAGCGTGACCGGCTGCGCGGGGTCGCCTGGCAGTTTGAGGACCCGCTCATTCAGCGGGGCAGCGGGCAGGACTGACGGATCCGCCCCTTCCGTGTCTGCCCGTGTCGGGCCGCGCAGGGCGGCCAGCAGCAGGAACACGGCCAGCAGGAAGGTCCGTCCCGCACCACGGGATGGGGTTGCGGAAACGCCGTTCATTCAGGATATCGCTTGGGCGGCCTCGGCCAGCCAGGTGGTCCGATAGAAGGCGGTGATCGGCGCGGTATAGCCGACGCTGTCGAGCGTGATGTCACCCTGATCGATCACGGCCGGCCGGTCCGGCCAGGTGCCGTCCGGATTGCGGCGCAGCAGGTCGGCGCCGACCGCTGTCGAGCGCAGGATCAGGATTTCCTGCACGCTCGGGATCGTCGTGTAGCTCCAGACGTTGGCCCGGGTTTGCGACTGGTTGCGTGGGGACAGGATTTCGATCAGCAGGACCGGGTCCCGCATGGCGGCCTGCCCCCGGTCGGACGGCGAGCAGGTCACGCCGAGGTCGGGCACACGCATGTTGGTGTCGGATTGGACGCGGGGAACCACGCCAGGGGTAGTCATCACCACGCACCGGCTGCCCTGTGCGAGCAGGTGGTTGCGGAGGAGAGCGCAGACCTCGCTCTGGATCAGCGCATGGGTCGTGTTCGCGGGCGCCATCGCCTGCGGCACGCCATCGACCAACTGCCAACGGTACCCGGGTGGCGCGTCCCAGGCGAGGAACGCGTCAACGGTCACGAATTCCGGGAGCTTCAGGGCGACGGCCATAGAAGCAGGTTAGCAGGTTCCGACGCCGGATGCGACTACCGCAGCACGGCTTCCGTCGTCCGCTCGATCAACCCGAAATCGATCGCGCCGCCGATCCCGGGTTCGGTCGGCGCATGCATCAGCCCGTCGAGATCAGGCGCCAGATCCTTCACCATGCCGTACTTATGCGCCCCGTCCGGCAACAGCACCTCCCACATCGTGGTGTTGCGCAGCGCCATGCACAGGTGCAGATTCGCCAGGTTGTTCAACGAGTTGCCGGAGTGGTGCACCTCGTAGCGCAGCCCGAAGGCCTCGGCCAAATGCGCGGTCTTCAGCATCGTCGTCAGCCCGCCCTTGTTCGGGATGTCGCCGCGCAGGTAGTCGGTGGCCTTCTCGGTCAGCCAGATCGGATAGGTGTCGAGGCCGCCCGCCGGGAATTCCGTCGCCATGATGGGAATGTCGAGCTTTTCCCGCAGCTTGACATAGTTGTAGATGTCTTCATCCGCCAGCGGGTCTTCGTACCAGTAATAACCCAGCTCCTCGATGGCGCGCCCGACCCGCAGCGCATCCGTATAGGTGTACGACCAGGTCGAATCGAGCATGATGCGAAAATCGTCGCCCACCGCCTTGCGCACGGCGATGCAGACGCGGATGTCGTGGTCGGGATCGCGCGGCGGGTGGATCTTGTAGGCTTTCCAGCCATTTGCCTTGAAGGTCTGCGCCTGATCGACATAGGCCGCGACATCCGGCAGCACCTGCGAGCTCGCATAGGCCAGGATCGACGTGCGGTAGGTCCCCATCAGCGCATGCACCGGCAGCCCGGCGATCTTGCCCGCCAGGTCCCACAGCGCGGTATCGACCGCGCCGATCACCCGGTAGCTGACGGAGCGATTGATCAGTCGCATGCCGCCGTGGATGCGCTCGCGCTCCAGGGGGTCCTGCCCCATCAGCATGGGCTTCAGGGAGCGGATCAGTTGCGGCCCGTCCATCGAGGCAGGGTTGGTCGCGGAGCCCAGGAAAGCGTGACCCTCCAGCCCGGCATCGGTGCGGATGCGCAGCAAGCCGAGGTTGCTGGTGGACGAGGCCAGCGATCCCTGGTGATAGACCGTCGCCGGGATCTTGTCCCAGGTGAAGATCGTCAGCGAGACATCATCGATTTTCATGGCGGTTCTCCCGTTTTGTTATGCGGGGCACAAATCCCCCTTCCATTGCAGGCGGCGGGGGTGCCGATAAGCCCGCTCAAGCTGTGCCGTTCCTACCACTGCCCAACGCCGCTTCGCAAATCATGACGCGGGATGCCACGTCATCGGCTTGCGGCGCATGCCCCAGTGCGGAACCGGCACGCGGGCAACCAGTCGCGATGGAAACCGAGGCCGAGCACCCGGTTGCCGGTGGATGCGCACGGGCGAGGCATCTGGGGTCTTGGTCCACCTGGGGATTAAGAGCGGCCAGGGTCCGCTGTCACCGGGCAGCGGCCGCCGGCAATGTGGGCAGTTTGCGCCCGCATGAAAGTCATGAGATTTATGTTATTTTCTCTTGCTAAATAAGCATGTCTGTAGTTATAATATCAAATTAATGGCAAGGGTGGCAAGTGCCGCCATGGCTGGATTGAAAGGTGTTTCGGATGCTCGCGGTCTTCTGCCCGCACCCGCCAGCCGGCTCTGTGACCGACGATCATACCGCCCGAGCCGCCGGCTGGCAGCGTGGTCCCGCCGATCGCACGACCCCATCGGTCGCATGCCGGTTGAGCCAGCGGAAGGGGGGTCTGGGCCCGACATGCCGTTTGACTTCGCCGTGACCGGCCGTGACGAGCAAGGTGATGCATGATCCAAACGATGACAACGCGGCCCGAGGCCGGAATTGGCCAGCATCAGATCGGGAGGCCGCGGGACGCGTCGCAGACATCGACGCCCGCATCGCGGTCTTTTCAATTCGCGCTCTTGGATACGATCCCGCTTCGGACGAGTCCAAACCAAGGACGCTTCTGGACTGAGTACGCGACCGGCAGGGAACCCGGCGGCGGCGGCAACAGATGGTCGGGACCGCCATTGTGGCGGTCCTTACCGCGGTCGTTGGGGGTGTATGTTGGCCAATGATCCAGCTGCTCCTGCACAGGGTTGGCCCATGAACGTGCTGCGGGCCACCTTGCGCACGCCGCTCGGCTGGATCGCCGTGGTGGTAACCCTGATGTTGACCTGGGGCAGTTTGTGGGCGGTCGAATGGGGCTTTCAACAGATCCAGCCCGTGGAAAGCAGTGTCTCGAACGTGACCCTGATCGAAGCCCCGGTCGGCACGGGTGGGAGGACGCTTCAGGTCGATGTGACCATGCCGGCGCCGGGAAATTGTATTCGGATGGCAACAGCATTCCTGCACAAGGATGCCCCCGGCGTACCGACCTTTTATCTTCTCGGAACGACTTTCAACGGCTACGGGTTCGGCGCGCGCGGTGGCGCCCTGTTTGACACGCGGATGGCGCCCGGACGGCCGATGAGCTTCGTGATGGTGTTGCCAGTCCCGTCATCGATCCCGGATGGAAAATATCAGTTCATCTATGGCAACCTGTACTCGTGCCAAGTGTTGGGCGGGCTTTTGGTCTGGCGGATCCCGTACGCAGCGCCGCCGGTGACGGTCTGGGTGGGGCCGCACTGACAGCGGCGCGACCCGGCGCGGAGGGCGCAGGGGTCAGCCATTGGCAAGGCTGACCTTTTGCGGTGCTGCCTGGAGCGGGGCGCGGCAGGTTCGGGGCTATGTCAAGGCGTGCGGAAGGCCGCGTTCGCTGGTATGACGCCCGCGTGCCCTTGAGGGGCGACGGCCTGGAGTCCGCAATGACGCTGCCTGCCCGCCTGATCATTGCCGATCCCGGCCTGTTGCATGCTGGCGGGCACCATCTGTCGTACTCCCTGGCGGTTGCCGAGGCCGCACTGGAGCGGCAGATCTCCGCCGTCATCCTGGCCAATCGGGCGTTTTCCCCGACCGACAGTCAGGACCCGATCCCATTCCTGCCCACCTTCCAGTCCCAGTACCAAGCTGCCAGCCAGCCCAGCAAGCTGCGTGGCGCGCTGTACGGTTTCGCTTCGCGTCTGCCCTCAGCGGTCACACCGAAGGTCGCGCAAGGCTTGCGCGCGGCCCGGCGCATGACCAGCCGCCTTGTGCCCACCAACGATGCGATGGGCGCGGAACTGGCCGCGGCACTCACCGATCTGGGCAACACTCGCAACGACCTGGTGCTGCTTCACAGCGTATCCTCCGCCAATCTGCACGGGCTGCCAGGAACCCTCGGGCCGGACGCGATCGGTGGTCTCGCGGTCGTGTTGCGCCGTACGCCGGAGGAGATGGATCGCGCCGACGCCGCCCCGCAAACGGTGGCCACCGTGCTGGCGCTGCTGATCGCCCATTTTGGCAGGCGGCTGAGCCTGTTCGCCGACACGGCGCAACTGGCAGCGATCTATCAGGTTCTACTTTCCACGGCTGTCGCAACGGTGCCGCTGCCCGTCATGGCCCCGCCCATCCGGCGGGGCCCCATTGGCACGCCGCCCCACCTTGTGTTCGCGGGAGGGGCCCGGCCGGAAAAGGGCTATGCTCTGCTGCCCGCGCTCGCCGACCGGCTCCGCGGACGGGTGCGCCTGACCGTCCACAGTGGCCCGATTGGGGCTGGAACAGACCCCGCGGTGCAGCAGGCCCATCGCGCGCTCCGGCAAATGGCTGGCCCGGCGCTTGTGCTGGTGGAACGCCCGCTCGATCCGCCCGAGTACCTGGACCTGCTGGCCTGCACCGACCTGATGCTGCTGCCGTACCGCGCGGATGACTACGGCCCACGCAGCAGCGGTATCCTGGCCGAGGCGCATGCGATGGGTGTCCCCGCCGTGGTGCCGCGGGGCACCTGGATGGCGGAGATCGCCGACCTTTCGTCGGGAACCGTGTTCGACGGGGCAGCCGATTTCCTGCCGGCCGTCGAGCGGACCCTGCAGTCCCTGCCCACTCTGACCGCCACGCTGCGAGCCGCCGCGCCCGCCTGGCGCCGCAAGCACTGTCCGGATGCGGTCCTGAGCGCGCTGCTGGCGCCCGCGCCGGTTGGCCTTGCCCCGGCCTGGGCCCTGCCTGTATGAACCGCTGCCGGCAATGGGACCCGAGCACACACGGATCGAGCGAGTAATATGCAAATTCTGGTGACCGGCGGCGCCGGCTATATTGGCAGTGTGTTGACCCCGGCGTTGCTTGCGCGGGGTTGGCATGTGACGGTGCTGGACACGTTCGCGGCCGGCGAACCCTTCCTGGCCCATTGCTGCGTTGATCCGAATTTCGAGCCGGTGCGCGGCGACGCCCGCGATATGCGGATCGTCGAGCCGCTGCTGCGCCAGGCCGACGTCGTCATGCCGCTGGCTGCCCTGGTCGGTGCCCCGCTCTGTGCCCGCGACGAGATTGGCGCGACCAGTCTCAATCGCGATGCGGTCGTCAACCTGATGAAGCGCGTCTCGCGCGACCAACGCGTGGTCTATCCCACCTCCAACAGCGGCTACGGCATCGGCGAGGGCAACGCCTACTGCACCGAGGAATCACCGCTGCGGCCGGTGTCGCTTTATGGCCGGACCAAGGTCGATGCCGAGACGGCCGTGCTGGACACGGGCCGGGGCATCAGCCTCCGCCTTGCCACGGTGTTCGGCATGTCGCCGCGCATGCGGCTGGACCTGCTGGTGAACGACATGACATTCCGGGCAGTCTATGAACGCGCGGTGGTGCTGTTCGAGGCGCATTTCCGGCGGAACTACATTCATGTCCGCGACGTGGTGAAGGCCTTCATCCACGCGCTGGACAATTATGACACGATGCGCGGCGATCCCTTCAACGTCGGCCTGTCGGAGGCCAACCTGACCAAGCGGCAGCTTTGCGAGCGGATTGGTCGGCATGTGCCCAATTTCGTCTGGCTGGAAGCCCCGATTGGCGAGGACCCGGACAAGCGCGACTACCTGGTGTCGAACGAAAAGCTGGAAGCCACCGGATGGGCGCCGGACCACGGGATCGATGCGGGCATTCAGGAGCTGATCAAGGGCTTCAAGATGCTGCGCAACACCCGCTTCGCGAACTACTGAGCCCCGCGCGTATGATCGTTCCGCCTCCCGGCACCGTCCTTGACATGACCTGCCGCTGCTGCGGCGGCCACCATGTCGAGTTGGTCATCGACCTCGGTGCGCAGCCACACTGCAACCGCCTGGTGCGGCCCGATCTGGCCGCGGGCAGCGAACCGCATTTCCCGCTGCGTGTCGGCTTCTGCCGCGACTGCACCATGGTGCAGATCGACCATACGATTCCGAAAGAGTCGATGTTCTCCGACTACCCCTATGTTTCCGGGACGACCAAGACCCTGCCGGCCCATTTCAAGAATACATCGGACCGGATCGCCACCGCTTATGGACTCGGGCCGGCCGATCTGGTGGTTGATATCGGCAGCAATGACGGGACCTGGCTGAAGCAGTACGCTGCCTATGGTTGCCGCGTGCTGGGGGTCGAGGCGGCCGGAAATGTCGTGGCGATCGCGCAGGAAGCGGGCGTGCCGACCTGGCAGCGGTTCTTCAATGAGGCCTGCGCCCGCGACATCCTGGCTTCGTCCGGCCCCGCCAAGGTGGTCACCGCCGCCGGCGTGTTCTTCCACCTGGAAGAGCTGCACAGCGTCGTGCACGGGATCGAGGCGTTACTGGCTCCGGACGGCGTCTTCGTGGTGCAGGCGATCTACCTCGGCGGCATGGTGGAGAACACCGCGTTCGACCAAGTCTATCACGAGCATCTTTGTTACTACACCTTGCGGTCGCTGTCCGCCCTGCTGGAGCGGCATGGTCTGGAGGTGTTCGAGGCCAGCCTGGTCCCGATCCATGGCGGCTCGATTGAGGCGCATGTGGCGCGCAAGGGAAGCCGGCCGGTCGGCGACAGCGTCCGGCGGTTGCAGGCAAGCGAGACCGCGAAGGGCTTCGGCGACATCGCCACCTATCGGACATTTGCCGCCGCAGTCCTGACGTTGCGCGACCGGCTGACCGCTGTGCTGCGGGACTACCAGGTGCGCGGAAAAAGCGTGTGGGCCTACGGCGCGCCGGCGAAGGGCGCGACCCTGTTGAACAGTTTCGGCATCGGGCCGGACCTGGTGCAAAAGGCCGTGGAAAAGAACCCGATGAAGATCGGCCTCGCCATCCCCGGTGTGCGCATCCCGATCGAGGCGGAGGACGGCCCTCGCCCCGATGCCTATCTGGTGCTGGCCTGGAACTTCATCGACGAATTCCTGTTGAAGGAGGCCGACTATCTGCGCAACGGCGGCGCCTTCATCGTGCCGGTTCCGGCGGTCAGGGTGATCACGGGATGAGCCTGCCCGCGGCGGTCGTGCTGTTCGGGGCGAGCGGCTTCATCGGCCGCAATATCGTTGCCGCCCTGCGCGAACGCACCGAATTGATCGCCGTCACCGCCAGCGGCCGGCCGGTGCCGGGATGTGCCCGTTCGGTTGGGGTTGCCGCGTTGCCGGAGCTGGCACCTTTGCCGGACGGAACCGCGATCATTCATGTTGCGGCCTACCGTTACTTCGCCTCGCGCTTTGCCAGCCAGCAGGCGGACATCCTGTCGGCCAATACCGCGCTGACCGACGCTGTGTACCGGTTCGCGCTGGATTGCGGCATCACCGAACTTCGGGTGGCCAGCAGTTCCGCGGTGTATCCGGCGGCCTGGGCGGTGCTGGATGACGACCGCCCGCTCGACCTGAACGCCTGGCCGCATGACGGGGAGGCCGCTTATGCGTGGTCGAAACGTTGGGGCGAGATCGTCGCCGAACTCTGGCACCGACGGGCGGGGATCAACACGATCAGCTTCCGGCTGACCAATCCCTATGGGCCGTTCGACACGCTGGATGAGGCCGAGGCCCATGTCGCCACGGCGTTTGCGATCCGCGCTTTGGGTACTGGCGCGGAATTTGAAATCCGGGGCAATCCTGATGCCGAGCGGGATTTTGTCTTCGCAGGCGATGTGGCGGCGGCGTTCGTCGCATCGTTGGCGTTGCGCGGTGTGCCGGATGCGGTGAATTGCGCCTGCGGTGAAACGACCGGGATCGCAGGCCTGGCGCGGGCGGCGATGGCGGCGGCGGACAGGTTGCGTCCGTTGCGCATGCAACCCCCGCCCGCCGGTGGCTATCCCGGCGTGAAAATCCGGCGCGCCACAGCCGCTCGGATTCGCCGGCTGCTGCCCGAACTGGCACCGTTCCGTCCGGTGGCGGCGGGCATGCGAGACACCGTCGCCTGGTATCGCGATGCGTTATCCTGATCCGACCATCGTCCTGGGGGCGGATGGCTTCCTGGGGCGGCATCTTGTCGCCACGTGGCGCGCGCATGGCTGGCCCGTGCACCCCATCGGCCGAGCGGCGGGGGATTTTACGGATTCGGGGGTTGTCGATGCGGCGCTGTCGCAAGCGCCCGCATCTGGGCGAATCTTTCACGCGATCACCAAACAGCGCACCGGGTCGATCCAGTATCAGATGCAGGGCGAGTTGCTGGCGGACAACGCCCGCATCCATCTGAACGTGCTGGAGGCCTGGCGGCGGTTCCAACCGCAGGCGAAGCTGATCAGCCTTGGCAGTTCCTGCGTGTATCCGGAATCGGACAAGCCTTTGCCGGAGACCGCGTTCCGGACGGGCCCGCCGCATCCGTCGGTTCGCGGGTACGCCCTGGCGAAGGAGTTGCTGATCACGGGTTCGGAGACCTATGGATCGCAGTATGGACTGAAATGGCTGCATTGCGTGTTGGCAACCGTTTACGGACCCGGCGCACACACCGAACCCCATCGCAGCCATTTCATGGCGGCGCTGATCGCTCGGGCGGTTGCGGGCCATCGTGCGGGGGACCGCTCGTTCGAGGTGTGGGGCAGCCTGGAGACGGTGCGCGACCTGCTGTTTGTTGATGACCAGATCGCGGCGGTGATGGCAGCGGATGCGGCCTTCGAGAACCGTATTCTGAATTGCACGTCGAACCAGCCGGTGACAATCGGGGACTGCGTGCGGGCGATCCTGCGGGTGTTGGACTGGTCGCCGGAGATCGTGCAGCCAGTGGACAGTTTTCAGGGGGCTGGATACAAAAGCCTGGATGCGTCACAATTCTTGGGCGCGACATTGTGGCGACCCCGCGTCGGGCTGGAGAATGGGGTGCGTGCGGTACTGAAATGATAGCGAATCTGCTGGGACTCGATACGATGACGCGCGGACCATTGGTCGGTGAGCCGACGTGACCTACTTGCGTCTGTTAGATTTCCACTGACAGACGGTGGTGAACGCAACGCATTTTGAAGGGATCAGGACGTGGGGCTGCAACATTTTCTGGTAAACGCATTACGGCGAGCTACGGGTTATTATGCTTTAGATGCCCGCCTTTCCAGGATTGAGTCCATTTTGGCAAGGATAGCCGCCTCGATCGATGATCATGGACAGGATATCGTCTCCATCCTGCTCGATGGCCGCCCCGCTGGACCGGGTCAAATCAGCATCACGACAGATCAGCCGGTAGCTATATACAGCGACGACCACAAATTTCCGCGCGGGACCCGCGACGACAACACACGAAGTCCTCGGTTTGTCTTCGCCTGCGAACGAATTTTCGGCCGTAAGGTTTCCCATCTCGACCTGGGTTGCGCCGGGGGCGGCTTGGTCTGGGATTTCGTGCTGAGAGGGCATCAATCCTACGGTGTCGAAGGAAGCGACTATTCATACCTGGAGCAGCGCGCGGAATGGCGCATAATCCCGGGCAACCTCTTTACGGCCGATATCACAAAACCAT
>Ga0302279_10005240_pt1 | contig 14635 bp, 13 predicted proteins | sample III_Bog_N3_3_FD_194541 | JGI IMG/M metagenome (GOLD analysis project Ga0302279, IMG submission 194541) | Peat permafrost microbial communities from Stordalen Mire near Abisko, Sweden - III_Bog_N3_3 | ecosystem: Environmental > Terrestrial > Soil > Wetlands > Peat | place: Sweden: Abisko...
ATCTAAATCTTCGTCCTCGCGGTCGTCCTGGCCGTCGTCTCCTGACCTGTCGGCGCCCGACCGCGCCCGACGCCCACCGGCGGCGGCCGACGCCGACGGGGCCCAACCGTCCGTGAAGTGCCATTCGGCCCTACGGGTCGTGTCGGCACAGCCGTACCATCGCCGATAGAGGCCCGTCTGCCCCATCCCCGTGTGCCCCATCCCCGTCAGGCCGGGCAACGGGTGACGAGCCGCCTCACCATCCACAACGAGCCACCCGGTTCCACCGGGAACAGGAGGTCCATCATGAAGGCACTGGTCTACAAGGGTCCCGGAGAGAAGGCGTGGGAAGAGGTCGCCGACCCGAAGATCCAGGAGGCGACCGATGTCATCGTCCGGATGGACGCCACCACCATCTGCGGGACCGACCTCCACATCCTCAAAGGTGACGTACCCGAGGTGGCGGTCGGTCGCATCCTCGGCCACGAAGGCATCGGTGTGGTCACCGAGGTGGGCGACGGCGTGGACCGGTTAGCCGTCGGCGACCGGGTCATCCTGTCGTGTGTGAGCTCCTGTGGACGGTGTTCCTACTGCCGCAAGGGCGTGTACAGCCACTGCCAGGCGGCCGAGGGGATGGCCGGGATCGGGTGGATCTTCGGGTACATGATCGACGGGACCCAGGCCGAGTACGTCCGGGTCCCCTTCGCCGAGAACTCGGTGTACCTGCTCCCGGCAGGCATGTCCGACGCCGAGGGGATCCTGCTGTCGGACATCCTCCCCACCGGATTCGAGATCGGCGTCCAGTACGGGCACGTCCAGCCCGGTGACGTGGTCGCCGTGATCGGCTCGGGACCGGTCGGCCTCTCTGCGGTGATGACCTCCCGGCTCTACGGTCCGTCCAAGGTGATCGCCATCGATCTCGACGACGCCCGACTGCTCCGGGCCAAGGAGTTCGGCGCCACCGAGACGGTCAACTCGGGAGATCCGGACTGGAAGGACCAGGTGATGGCCCTGACCGACGGACTCGGGGTCGACGTGGCCATCGAGGCCGTCGGCATGCCCGAGACGTTCACCATGGCGACGGTCATCGTCCGTCCCGGTGGCAACGTCGCCAACATCGGCGTCCACGGCAGATCCGTCGATCTGGCACTGAACGAGCTGTGGATCAAGAACATCGACATCTCGATGGGGCTGGTCAACACCAACACGCTCGGGATGCTGCTCTCGCTCGTCGCCGGGCACAAACTTCCCGCCGACAAGTTCGTGACCCACGAGTTCTCGTTCGACCAGATGCTCGAGGCCTACGACGTCTTCGGTCATGCGGCGGACCACAACGCGCTGAAGGTGCTGATCCACTGACCCCGACGCGACACGCACCCGCCGTCGGGCTCCAGGTGGGGCAGGACGACAAGGTCCGCGGCCTCGATCTGGGAGAGCACGCCGAGGTGTCCTACCCGTGAGCGTCCGCTGCAGCTCCTCCGCCTCCGCCCGATCCACCGAGCGACACGAGCATGGCGGCCACCCGGTCGAAGTCCTCGATGCTCCGTTGTGCCCGACAGACCACCAGGGCGCCTTCCATGGCTGCGAGCGAGAGCAGGGCGAGGTCGCGACTGCGCTCCTGGGACATCCCGACCCGCTCGAGCCGTCGGGCCAACGCGTCACGCCACTCCGCGAAGACTGATCCGGCGAGTTCCACCAGCTGCTCCTGTTCGGGTCCGGCGTCGACGGCGACGGCCGCCACGGCGCACCCGGCCTCGAGTTCCGACCCGGTCAGTACCGAGCGCCACAGTGCGGTGAACTGCCCGATGACGCCCGCCGGCGTGGTCGGGTCGGCAAGATCGAGCGCTCCGAGCAGGCGATTGCCGACGTACCGGGTTGTTTCGGCCATCAACTCGTCCTTCCCACCGGGAAAGTGGTGGTAGAGCGAGCCCCGCGGGGCACCGGTGGCGGCCAGCACCTCGGAGAATGACGTGGCACTCATCCCCCGGCGGGCCAGGAGTGCGGCGGCACCGGTGATCATGGTCTGGCGGGTCGAGGACGCCACGGTGCCTCCTTGACTATGACGATCGTCATAGATATCGTACGGATATGACAATCATCATAGAGAAGGGAAGCCTCCATGCCCGCCATTGACGTCTTCGTTCCCCAGGGACTACTACCGGCAGGTAGCGAGCGACCCCTCGCCCGAGCCCTGACCGAAGCCCTGCTCGAGGTCGAAGGAGCCCCCCTGGCCGATCCGTACCTCGAGAACACGGCTGCCTACATCCACGAACTTCCGGCGTCCGCGGTGCACACCGCCGGTACCGACCAGGCCAGGACGGTCCGGGTCCAGGTGCTCACTCCACCCGGAGTGCTGGACCGCGCCGCCCAGCAGCGGTTGGTGGCCCGGGCGACCGAGATCGTGGCGGACATCACCGGGGACCCGACCCAGGCCGGTCGGACCTGGGTGTTCCTGACCGAAGCGGCCGAAGGTGGCTGGGGCATCGGCGGGGTCGCCCTCGGCAAGGCCGAGTTCGCCGCGCTCGCACGAGGCTGACCCGGGGTACTCCGGTCGGTCGACGCGCGAGTGCACGCTTCGGCCGAGGTCGGAGGACGTGCCGTCGACGACCCCAGGGTCGTCGACGGCACTCGGCGGTTGGCGCAGTAGTGACCTTCGTCTCAGTTGGCGAAGTAGTGACCTTCGTCGAGATCCTCGAGGAGCCCGGGACGGGTCGGGTGCCAGTCGAGGAGCTCCTGGGTGCGGGCACTCGAGGTGGGGTTGTCGAGCGACACGAAGAACGCGAGGTAGTCGAAGTAGGCGCCGACGTCTTCCGCGGGAATGCTCTCCGTCGGCAGGTCCAGGTGGCGACCGATGACCGCTGCGATCTCACGGAACGGCACGCCCTCGTCCCCCACGGCATGCAGCCGGGTGCCGGCGGGCGCTCCCTCGAGCGCCAGACGGTAGAGGTGTGCGGCGTCGAGGGTGTGCACCGCAGGCCAGCGGTTGGCCCCGTCGCCGACGAAGCCCGCGTGGCCCTTGTCGCGGGCGAAGCGGATCAGGGCAGGAACGAATCCGGTCCGGTCGAGCGAGCTGTGGACGGTGGGAGGGAGGCGCACCACCGACGAGCGGACCCCCTGTTCCGCCAGCGCGATGACCGCGTTCTCCGCGTCGATACGGGGACCGGACTCACCTGCATCGGCCTCGGTCCCCACGCCCTCCACCCCGCCGAACAGGAGCATCAAGGTTCCCGAGGTGCCCACCAGCGGCTTGTCGGTGCCGACCAGGGCCTCACCTATGACCTCGATGGCACGCAGGTCGGCCGCGACCGCAGCCTCGAAGTCCCCGGAGTTCATCTCCTGGTGCTTGAAGGCCAGGTGGATGACGCCGTCGGATGCCGAGGCGGCGTCCCGCAGGCCGTCGAGATCGTCGAGCGAACCACGTTGCACCTCCGCCCCCAGCGCGGTCACGGCGGCGGCGGACGCATCCGATCGGGCGAGCCCGACGACCTGGTGCCCGGCGGCGAGCAGTTCGGGAATGACGGCGGAACCGATGTGACCGGACGCTCCGGTGATGAATACGCGCATGGCGAGCCCTCCTCGGGTCGGCTGCCATCGGCACGCACCCGGTGGCGCACGGCGATGGCAGGAACTGTCATGACCCTACCATCAATGACAGCTGCTGTCATCACCGGGTAGTGTTCGGAGATGGCTCGATGGGCACCGGACGCACAGGGCCGTCTGCAGATCGCCGCGATGGAGCTGTACGGCGAGCACGGGTACGAGGCCACCACCGTGGCGGAAATTGCCGAGCGCGCCGGGCTCACCGAACGGACCTTCTTCCGGTACTTCGAGGACAAGCGCGAGGTGCTGTTCTCCGGGGGTGCCGCGTTGCAGGAGTACCTGGTGGCCCACGTCGACGCCGCGCCCCCCTCCGCATCGCCCCTCGAGGCGATCGTCGATGCACTGTGCAGCGCCTCCGATGACATCTTCGAGGACCGGCGTGACGGGGCACGGCTGCGCCAGGCCGTGATCGCGGCCAACTCCGAGCTGCAGGAGCGCGAGCTGATCAAACTGGCGGCCCTGGCGTCGGCTCTGGCCGATGCGTTGCGACGGCGCGGGGTGGGAGACCCGGCTGCGAGCATCGCCGCCGAAGCAGGGGTCGCCATCTTCCGCATCGCCTTCGACGACTGGGTGAGGGACACCGTCGACCCGACCCTGGCCGGACGCATCCGCGATTCTGTGGACGAACTGCGACGGGTGACCGGCGAGCGAGGACCCGTGGCCCGCAGTCGGGCCTGACGACCGGTGCCTCCGTACCGCTCCCCCCGATCTGCCGGACTCCGCTCGTCGGCACCCCTCCGGTGTGCGGAGACGCACGGTGCCTGAGCTCCCGGAGATGCAGGCACTGGCCGAACGCCTCGACGTCGCGGTCGGCGGTGCCGCCATCGAGGGCTTCGAGCAGCTCAGCTTCACCGGTCTGAAAACGGTGCAACCGTCCCCGGACGACGTGGTGGGAAGCCGGGTCACCGATGTGAGTCGGCGGGGGAAGTTCGTGGTCGTCACCCTCGAGGCGGGTCAGCGGATCCTGGTGCACCTGTCCCAGGCCGGGCGGCTGGACATCGAGACCCCCGCCAAGCAGACCCGACCCCGGGGTGGGGTGGTGCGGATGCGTTTCGACAACGGAACGGCGGTCCTGGTCCGCGAACACGGGAGCCAGCGCAAGGCTGGATGGTGGCTGCTGGACCCGGGGGACGACGGACCACTGGCTGCGCTGGGGCCCGAGCCCGGCGACCCCGCGTTCGACGAGTTCCTCATGACCAGCGACACGACGCGCCGAGTCCACACGGTGCTGCGGGACCAGCGCACCCTGGCCGGTGTGGGCCGGGGCTACGCGGACGACATCGTGAACCTGGCCCGGCTCTCACCATTCGCCTCGCTGCGGACCTTGACGACCGAGCAGCGGAGTCGACTGGTCGTCGCCGTCCACACGGTCCTCGACGCCGCCCTGGAGCGCGAGCGCACCAGGACCGGCGGGCTGTCGGAACCCAAACTCGGGCTGCGGTTCGCGGTGCACAACCGGATGGGGCAACCGTGCCCGCAGTGCGACACCCCCCTGCTGCGGGTGTCCTACGAATCGCACGAGATCGTCTACTGCAAGCGGTGCCAGACCAACGGTCGGACCCTGGCGGACCGGCGGATGTCCCGGCTCCTGCGTTAGTGGCCCAAGGTGCCCCGGTCGGCGGTGCCCAGCGGACGAGCGTGCCCGCCTACGCCGGGAGCCACCAGGTGCGGCGGCAGATCGACGGGACCGGGCAGTGCGGGGTCGGGCACCGGATCGAGCCGGGCCGTGACCATCGGGATCACTCCCGCCCACACCGGTCGGTCCGCGTCGGGTCCGGCCCCGTCACCCGGCGGACCCTGGCGCACCTTGACCGATGCTTCGTCGAGTCCCATCACCAGGACGGTGGTGACGGCCAACTCCTGGTCGGACGGCTCGCGTGCATAGCCCCACTGCCCCGGGGCCACCTGCTCGCTGATGGCTCGCAGCCCGGCACGCTTCTGGTCAGGGTCGGACAGGACCGTAGGGGTCCCGTAGACGATGGCAGACCGGTAGTTCACGGCGTGCTCGAACACCGAGCGGGCCAGGACGACGCCGTCGACGTGGGTCACCGTCACACACATCGGCACCGCCCCCGCGGCCGCACGCAGACTGCGACTCGCCACCGAGCCGTGGAGGTACAGGCGGTCACCGTCCCGCCCGTAGCTGGTGGGAAGCACCATCGGCCCGTCCTCCGTGGTCAGACCCAGGTGGCAGATGAAGCCGGCATCGAGCACGGCGTAGAGATCGCCGCGCTCGTGCGAACCCTTCTGGGGGAACCGGCGCAGTCGGGTGCGGTCGGTGACGGTCAGGGCGTCGGCTGCGTCCATCAGCTGATCCTCCCATGGGCCGACGTCCGACGTCCGCCGTCCCCGTATCCTCGCCCGGCGTCTCAGAGACGTCGGGCGACCAGGTGCATGTACATGGCGCTCGTCGACTCGCCCTCCGCCAGCGGTGCGGCGCTGTCACACGGGACGACCACTTCGAGGGTGAAGCCGTGCCGCTCGAGTTCGTCGCGCGCGCCGGACAACGTGATGAAGTGGGTGACCAGGGCGAACTGGTGTGCCGCGAACGGGGCGAGTCCCCAGTCGCCCTCGTCGCGCTGGAGTCCACGCAGCCGCCGCCAGTTCCGGGTGGCCCGAAGCCACGACGGGTCGCCCGTCCCGCCGTCACTCCCCACCGGGTCACCTCCGCCGCCCCCTGCGGCTGAGGCACCCTCGGGTGGCCGGGGCAACAGGGAGCCGATCTGCCAGGTGATGCCGGGTGCCGTTCCCGGGTTGGCTCCGAACAGGGGTCCGTCCTTGTTGAGGGTCGAGTAGCAGAACGTCCCACCGGGGCTGAGGACGCGGTGGACCTCGGCGAGCACCTGGTCCCTACCCTGGTGGTCCACGGCGTCGATGCCGTTGTTGCTGAAGACGACCAGCCCGAACGACCCGGTGTCGATGCCGAGCAGATCACGGGCATCGCCCAGACGCACGTCGGCATCGGGGTGCCGTCGCCGACAGAGTTCGACCAGTTCCGGGGTGTAGTCGATACCCACATAGCGTGAGGACATCAGACGGAGCAGTGAAGTCGTCCGGCCTCCTCCGACACCGAGGTCGAGCACCGGAAGGCCCCGGGACCGATCGGCTACCAGGGCGAACGCCGACACCTCTCCAGGATCGCCCCATCCCTCGATGGCGTACTCGCCGGCTACCTCGGCCCACAGCGGACGGTTCGTCTCGTCGATCGAAGGGGCCCCGTCCCGTTCCGCCATGCCCAGGAGTTTGACACGCAGCGTGAGGTGCCATCGACTCCAGCACGTGTCCCGACTAGACAATTGGCATCTCCGTGACCCAGGGCGACGACTCGGAATCACCGGTCGTGGGCGGCACGAGGACAGATGTCCGAGGGCGGTCCATCACTACCACCGCGCTCTGGATCGGGCCGTCGGACCGTCCGATGATGGGCTGGTTGACCCAACCGGGTTCGGGTACCGGGACCGTGGGTGTCGCCATCGTCCCGCCACTGGGCTACGAGTACTGGACGTCCCATCGCGCGCTGCGGACACTGGCGGAGCGCTTGGCATCGCAAGGGTGCTCGGTGCTGCGATTCGATCTCGACGGAACCGCTGATTCAGCGGGCGGGCCCGCCGATCCCGACCGACTGGCCGCCTGGCAGGCGTCGGTAGGCGTGGCCACCGGGTTCCTCCGGGGGATCGGGTCGATGTCCGTGGTCGTGGTCGGCGTCCGCATCGGCGGCACGTTGGCACTGCTCGAGGGTGAAGCAGCCGGCGCCGACCGGGTCGTCGCCTGGGCTCCGGTCGCCCGTGGCAAGTCCTACGTGCGCGAGCTCCAGCTCCTCAGTACACCGATCCCCGAGGGGTCGGGGCTCGCCGACCTCGACGGTGGGATCGCCCATGCCGGCAGTGCGTTCAGCCGGGAGACGCTCGCCGATCTCCGTGCCATCGATCTCACCACCCTGGTTGCGGCGCCGGCGCCCCGGATCCTCGTCGTCGACCGCGACGACCGCCCGACGAGCGACGCGCTCATCGAGCGGCTGCGGTCACTCGGAGTCACCCCGGACCACCTGGTGCTGAGCGGAACCGCCGTGGCCCTCGACAGGCCCGTCGAGTACGCCGACGTGCCGGACCAGGTGGTCCAGGCCATCTGCACCTGGGTGGGTCCCTCGACGCCGAGCGAGGACGCGGTGGACCCGGAGACGGTGGGACGAACCATGTGGCGCGACCGGGACATCACCGAGGAGGTCGTGCGCCTCGGACCCGGCCGCCTGGTCGGCATCGACACCGAACCCACCCTGCCCCGACGGGCGACGATCGTGTGGGTCAATTCGGGTTCGGAGCCCCACGTCGGACCGGGGCGGGCGTGGGTCGAGTTTGCCCGTGCGTTGGGCGCTGCCGGCTACGCCTCGGTGCGACTCGACTTCTCGGGGTGGGGGGAGAGCCCTGACGACGGGCATGCGCCCGGGCGCCCGTACGACGCGCACTGCGTGGACGAGGTGGTCGCCACGGTCGATGCCCTCCGTGAGCGCGGCCACCGACAGATCGTGGTGGCCGGTCTGTGCGCCGGTGCCTGGGTGGGACTCCGGACCGCACTCACTGGTCGGCTCGACGGGGTCATCGCCATCAACCCCCAGCTCTACTGGCAACCCGGCGATCCGGTCGAGGCGGACCTGGTGACCGAGACCCGCGTCCGGCGCCAGGGGGAGATCCGGCGGATCGCCTGGATCCGGCGGACCGGACTGTGGTCGGTGCTGGACGCCCTCGGCATCCGACACCCCGCCGCCGTATGGCTCCGCCGGCTCGACAGCTCCGGTTGTCCCGTGCTGACGGTGTTCGCGGACGGTGACGACGGGATCGAGTTCCTGGAGAGCCGAGTGGGGCGCACCTGGGCACGGGTGCTCCGCCGGGGCACGATCACCTCGACGGAGATCCCTGACATCGACCACCCCATGCACCGCACGTGGCGTCGAGGCACCGTCGTGGACGAATTGCGCCGGTGGCTCGACGCGCTCCCACCCGCCGGCGCCGCGGACGTGACGCACCGCTGAGCTCCATGGACCGCTGAGCAGGATCGGCGGTCCGACGCTCCACCGACGGGTCCCACCATGCACGAGACCCCGCTCGGAGCAGCTCCGGCGGGGTCTCGTGCATCACTGCAGTCGGGGCCTGGGCCCCGTGTCCGTTCGCTACCCGGTGGTCAGTTCACCGCCGGGTGCGTCGCCACCGCACCGACGATGTTGTTGACCGAGACCCCGATGCCCGGGAGCGAACCGAAGAAGTTGGTCTGGCCGAACGAGAAGATCCCGCCGTCGGAACCCACCAGCAGATAGCCCTGGTCACCGGCGCCGGGAACCAGCGACACGATGTTGGTCGGACCCGTCGACGAGTTCGAGAAGTCCCCGTAGTTGTTGGCGTCGCCGTAGGTGAAGACGTCACCCCACTGGTCGGTGATCCACAGACCCTGGCCGGTGGAGGTCGACACGATGCTCACCAGGGGCACACACGTCCCGGGTCCGGTGTCACAGGTCAGTGCCTGGGCGGCAGGAGCCGTACCGAAGTTGTAGATGGTGCCGTCGGCGCCGAGGAGCCAGTAGCCCTGGTTGTCCGGCGTACCGGCGATGCCCACGATGTCGCTGACGTGGATGCCGCTCCCGGGCAGCGAGCCTTCGTACTGGGCGTCACCGAAGGCGAACACGCCGCCGTCGGCGCCGACCAGGAAGTAGCCCTTGTCGTCACTGGAGGGAACCAGTCCCACGATGTTGTTGACGTGGACACCGATGCCGGGCAGCGAGCCCTCGAAGGTGGTGTCACCGAAGCTGAACACCCCACCGTCGGAGCCGACGAGGAAGTAGCCCTGACCGTTGAACGAGCCGACCATCCCCACCACGTTGTTGACCCGCACACCGAGTCCCGGAAGTGAGCCGAAGAATCCACCCGGCGAGCCGAAGACGAACACACCGCCGTCGGATCCCACCATGTCGTAACCGGATGCGGCGACCCGCGGGACGGCTCCGTGGGGAACCGCGCTGCCACTCGACGCCGGGGCGATCCAGCCGCCGTGGGTCACCACCGGCGCGGCGGACGCCGGCTGTGCAGCCGCCAGTCCCACCAGTGGCACCGTCGCCAGTGCAGCGAACGCCAGGACGCGCCTGGTCGCAGAGAACATCTTGATCCGCCGTTTCGTCATGCTTCTCCTCACATCGGCCAGGGTGGCCGCCGCATGATCATGACTGAATCCATGTTCAATGGCAATAGTTTCCGGACCTTCAGAAGGACCTGCAACCTACCGACACTGAGTAGATGTACGTGCCTGCGAGATCGCGGCGGTCCCGAACGGGAGCAGGGCACCGGCGAGCCGATTCGCTGGTCGTCGTCGCTTACGTCGTCGCGGCCCTGCTGGCGCTGGCATTTGTCGTGACCCTACTCATCCGACCGGTCGGACAGGCGTGGCCGGCCGTGGACAACTGGGGCGTCGACAGCTTCGAGGTGGTGGTGGCGCTGGCCTGTCTCGCCCGGGCCCTGGTGCCGCGCCCCGGTCGGGGCGTGGCCCTCGCCATGGGCAGCGGGCTCCTGTGCTGGGGGCTCGGCGACCTCACGTGGACGATCGAATCGCTCGGCGGGGCGACACCGCCAACGCCGTCGGCGGCAGACGCCTTCTACCTCCTCTTCTATCCCCTCGCGTACCTGGCGATCATGTTGATCATCCGGGGCGAGGTGCGCACCTTCCGGGCCAGCACGTGGCTGGACGGTCTCGTCGCCGGGCTGGGGGCGACGGCCATCTGTGCCGCCTTCGTCATCGATCCGATCATCTCGTCGGCCGCCGGTTCCGCAACTGCGGTGGCCGTGGACCTGGCGTATCCGATCGGCGACCTGATCCTCCTCGCCCTGGCCGTGGGTGCCCTGGTGATCGTGCCGGGATGGCCCCGACGGCTGTGGATGCTCGTCGTCGGTTGCCTGATCCTGGCCGTCGGCGACACGGTGTACCTCTTCCAGTCGGCGTCCAACACCTACCAGGTGGGCACGTTGCTCGACGGCACCTGGGTCGTCGCACTGCTCCTCCTGTCGGCCGCGGTCTGGCAGCCGGTGGCGGCCAGACGGTCCGAGCAGGCGGCCCGACAACCCAGCCTGGCCCTCCCCGGGATCGCCTCGGTGGCGTCGGTGGGCATCCTGGTGGCGGGCAACTGGATGCACGTGAGCGGAGTGGCGATCGGGCTGACCGTGGCCACCCTCGCGGTGGCCGGATCCCGGGCGCTGCTCGCCCGCCGGGAGCTCACTGTCCTCACCCGCAGCGTCCATGAGCAGGCAGCCACCGACCATCTGACCGGTCTGGCCAACCGGCGCCAACTCATGGTCGAGCTCGAGCGCTGCTTCGCGGTCCCGGGCGACACGGACGGCGGAGTGGTCCCGACCGCCCTCCTCATGATCGACCTCGACCACTTCAAGGAGATCAACGACTCGTTCGGACACCCGACCGGCGACTGGCTCCTCCAGCAGATCGGACCACGCCTGGGTGACGCCGTGCGGTCCGGAGACGTCGTCGCCCGACTCGGTGGTGACGAGTTCGCCATCGTCCTGACCGGAGCGGACGTCGGGTACGCCACGTCGGTCGCCCGGCGCATCGCCGCCGCCATCGCCCCCCCGTTCGTGACCGGGACCAGCAACCTGCACGTGGGTGCCAGCATCGGCATCGCCCTCGCTCCCGACCACGGAACCGATGCCACCGAACTCATGCGGTGCGCCGACGTCGCCATGTACCGGGCGAAGGCGGCCCACTGCGACTTCGACATCTACGAGCCGGCGCTCGATGACGGAGCCGACCGGCTCCAGTTGGTGGAGGATCTGCGGACCGCGCTGGAGAACGACGAGTTGACCCTCCACTACCAGCCGCAGATCGATCTGCGGACCGGGCGGGTCGGCACCATCGAGGCACTGCTGCGCTGGGCACACGCCACCCGCGGGCTCATCCCACCCGACCAGTTCATCCCCCTGGCCGAGGAGACCGGTCTCATGGGCCCGCTCACCTCCTTCGTGCTGGAGCGGGCCATCGACCAGTGCGCGCGATGGCGGTCCGATGGTCACGACGTCTCGGTCGCCGTCAACCTGTCGACCACCAACCTGCTCGACACCACCCTGCCCGAACAGATCGGCGCCCTGCTGTCCGCCGCCGGCCTCCCCCCCTCCGCCCTGGTCCTCGAGATCACCGAGAGCACGGTGATGGCCGATCTCGATCAGTCCAAGGAGGTCATCCGTGTCCTGTCCGACGCCGGCCTCACCGTGTCGATCGACGACTTCGGCACCGGGTTCTCGTCACTGGCCTACCTGAGTGACCTGGCGGTCGGCGAGCTCAAGATCGACCGCATGTTCACCGGTCGACTGTCCATGGACGGCAGCGACGGGCGGGACGAGGCCATCGTGCGCTCCTCGATCGAACTCGGCCACTCACTGGGGCTGCGGGTCGTGGCCGAGGGCGTCGAACGCAGCGACCACTTCGAGTTCCTGACCGCAGCCGGGTGCGATGTCGCCCAGGGCTACGTGATCAGCTTCCCCCTGCCGCCCGAGGTCCTGGACCTCGACGCCATCGATGCCGCCACGGCCGCACCCGGTTGGCCGTTCCCCGGTCGGCGGGTCGACGAGGACCTGGCGTTCCACGGGAGCTGACAGCACCCGCCCGGTCCGTCAGGGTCGTCGCCCTGTACCCCGTCGCCACTCAGGGCAGACGGAACGAGGTCACTCCCGGCGGTGGGTGCCACAGCAGAGACGTCACGCCGGGCGACGAGACGATGACCCGCGCCCCTGCGTGCTCGAGCTGCTCCACCAGTGCCGCCGCCACCGTCGGCGGAAGCAACGAGGGGGTGACGGTCGGATCCACCACCACCACCACGGTGCGGGCCGAGACCGGGACCGGTGGCGCCGCCCCTGCCGGCTGGTCGGTCAGCAGATAGACGAACCTACGTTGGCTGAACCGACCCACGGTGGGGAGCGGGGCGACGACCTGGGCGTCGGCCGGGGTCCGTGACAGGGTCAGGGCCAGGGCGGCGGCATCGGGACCGGGGACGAATCCTGCCGATGCGTTGGCGTTGAGCGCCGTGGGCATCCGCTGCGCGGACTCGACCGCACCTCCCACCACCGCCAGCACGCCGATGACCACGGCGAGCCCGGTGACCGCCACGGTGCGCGCCCGCACCGCCAACCACACCACCAGCCACGCCGACCCGAAGGTGACGAACGGGTTGACGACCACGTTCTGGAACGGGATGCCGATGAAGATGCCGTTGTACTGCAGGAGCGACGTCCCGAGAGCGACCAGCGGGACGCCGAAGCCCCAGGGTGTCAGGACACCCACCCCGCCGCCGCTCAGCAGGTAGCGACCTGCGGTCCCGAAACGCGACTCGGCGATCTGCCACCCCCGGTCGGGGTGAGCGACGACACCGAGCACCAGGAGCCACAGGCCGGACACCCCGGATGGGAGCACCGAGCGTCCGGCCAGGTAGGCGTACCCCGTCGTCACGTCGGAGCCCTGGTTGTCGCCCAGCGCCGAAATGAGGCCGACCCAGGCCAGACCCACCACCAGCAGTCCCAGCCCCTCTCGGCGTTTCCCGCCCACCACCACACCGCTCAGCCCCAGACCGAGCACGTAGAGCCCACCGATGTCCCCGCACAGGAGGCACAGGACCACCCAGACCCACATCCGCCGGGTCCGGCCCGACCACAGGTCGAACGCTGCGCACACCACGAAGAACGTCGCCACCGCTTCGAAGTGGAAGTCCTCCACCACTGTCGAGTAGACGACCGGGTCGGCCAGCAGCAACAGCACCGTGCCGGCGCTGACCGCCACCAGCCAAGGCGAGGAGAGCGTCGACTGCCGGAGCAGGGACGTGACCCAGGTGAACACGACGATCTCGGTGCCCACCAGGGCGACGACCTGCACGAACAGCAGGACGTAGGACGAATGGACCGCCAGGTGGAGCAGGGCCAGCGGCCACATGATCAGTTCGAAGTGGCTCTTCAGGTACGGCATCCCGTTGAGGGTCGACGTCGGGTTGAGGTGGCCGGTACCGATGAGCGTCCAGGCCTGGCTGAAGATGCCGAAGTCGATGCCGAGGGTGAACCGACGGAAGGTGAACACCGAGAGCACCACCAGGCCGGCGAACTGCACCCCGATCAGGGCCACGCCGGTGCCGTAGGTCCAGCGCCCAAGCGGTCCGGGGCCGACGGCAGGCGGAGCCCGGCCGGAACCGCTCTCCTCCGTCAGCGCTCCCGTCGCCACCACGCCGTGATCCTGCCACACCGGCCCCGAAGCACCCCGATGACGGCGCCCACCCGTGCCACGTGGGTCATGGACCTGTCGGGCGACGGGTGCGCGGGCCGCCCGAAGGACCTGTCGGACCACGTCGAGGTCCCCTCGTCGCCGGAGTCGCCCGGACTACGATTTCCGAACTCCGATCACCAGCCCAGTCGAAGGATGGACCCGTCATGCGCAGCTCGCCCGCTCGCCGCACCACTGCCCGGATCGCCGCGCTGGCCCTCGTCGCCCTCGTCACGGTCGGCGCCGCCGGCTGCTCCAGCAGCTCCACGCCGACCACCACCACGGTCCCGGTCACGACGACGACCGTGTCCGCGGCCCAGATCGCCAAGATCAAGGCCGCGCAGGTGGCACTGGCCGCACTGGGTTGCTACGCGGGATCCATCGACGGGATCATCGGCTCGGCCACGACGAAGGCGATCATCGCGTTCCAGACCGCGGTCGGGCTCAAGGCCGACGGGATCTACGGCACGGCCACCGCCGCCAAGGCCCTGGCCGACGTGTCCGCCGGCAGGAAGATCTGCACGACCACGACGACGACCACATCGTCGTCGACGACCACCAGCACGGCGCCCAAGACCAGCACCACCACCAGCACCACCTCGGTTCCGACCACCACGTCGACGACGACCACCACTGCTCCCTGAGTCCCCCCGGATGGCCGGTCCGACCTGCCCGGACGGGCGTCGGCGGGCGAGGAGGACGAACCGTGAGACGGTGGCCGCGTGAAGTCGTAACCTGTGGTGGTGAGCCCTCGAAACCAATTCACGCGTCC
>Ga0302279_10005241_pt1 | contig 14632 bp, 13 predicted proteins | sample III_Bog_N3_3_FD_194541 | JGI IMG/M metagenome (GOLD analysis project Ga0302279, IMG submission 194541) | Peat permafrost microbial communities from Stordalen Mire near Abisko, Sweden - III_Bog_N3_3 | ecosystem: Environmental > Terrestrial > Soil > Wetlands > Peat | place: Sweden: Abisko...
TAGGTACGGGGTACCGGTGAGTCCGTAGGGACGGGGTCCCGGTGCTGCCGTAGGGACCGGGTACCGGTGAGTCCGGTCAGCCCCCGGCCATGTCCACGGCGTTGATGCGCTCCGGGCGGAGGGTCACCACCACCCGCCGCGCTCCGTCCGCGTCGAACGAGCGGAGGTCGGCGCCGTACTTGGTCCCCACCCGGTCGGCGAAGGCGTAGTCCGGGTCGTCCTCGATGACGGCATCGCCCCGGATCTCGAGGTACCGGGAAGGGGTGTCCGGGTCCAGGACGAAGAGCGTGACGGCCGGATTTGCGACCAGGTTCTTGACCTTCTGCCGATCGGAGTTCAGCGACAGGCGCACGTCGTCGCCGTCCCGCAGGAACCACACGGCGGTGAGCTGCGGTCGTCCGTCGGGTCCGATCGTGGCCAGAACGGCCGTGGCCGCGTCGAGCAGGTCGAGGTGGGTCTCGGGAACGAGGGTCGTGGTCACGCCGGGTCAACCCCTCGGGACGGAGGTCCATTCCGTCCGGCGGTCATGACGTCCCGGGCCGTCCCCGACCGCCGGAAACCGGGCCCGACCGGGAGGGACGTCCAGGGTATCGACCCTGCGCTCTTGCGGGGAATTCGGCCCTGGATCCGGTCTCGACGGGCCGGTGGGGAAGTTGGAGTGGGATGGTTGACGAGTGGGGGTTAGGGGTTTAGGGTGGAGCGAAGTGGTGTGAAAGGGAGGGGCTCGAAGCAGTCGGGTGCCGGGCACTACGGGGAGCGTTGTGGGAGCAAGGTCCAGTGGCACGGTTCTTCGGCAGACACGAGCACTCGCTCGACGACAAGGGACGGGTGATCCTGCCGGCAAAGTTCCGCACCCATTTCGAGCACGGCGGCTATCTCGCTCCCGAGCAGGACGGCTGCCTGTCGTTGTGGACACCGGATCAGTTCGAAGTGCAGATGGACGCCATGATGGAGCGGGCGTCGACCAGCCGGAGCGACCGCAACCTCGTCCGTCTGTGGGCCTCGACCTCCCACGAATTGGAGATCGACCGGCAGGGCCGGATGGCGATCCCGTCGAGACTGCGGGAGTACGCCCACCTGGAGAACGACGTACTGGTCCTCGGGGCGATCGACCGGGTGGAGCTGTGGGACCGGCAGACGTGGGACGAGAAGGTCCTGCCCGAGGAGGCCCGTCTCACGATGGGCGACGACGGCTGAGTGACGCGTTGCGACTCCACCTCGTCCGCCACGGCTCGACCGATTCCGAGCGCTCCCACGCCGTCGACCGCACGACGCGCGCCAAGCGACCCCGTCACGGCACCGCCGTGCTCACGGCCGTCGCCGATCCCGAGCTGTCGCCCGGTCCCGATCTCGGCGCGCCGGCAGACGCCCGCGTCGCCGACCCCCCGGCTGCCGCCGCCGACGTCGTCACGGTGCGCCGCATCACCACCTCCTCGTTGGCGCTGTCGGCGGCCGAGCTGGCCCAGCGTGTCGGTCATCCGGCGTCCCTTCCCCGTCTCACCCCGTTCCAGTCGGGTCAGGCCGCCGTGGCCCGACACGACGTGCACATCGAACGTGTCTGGCCCATGCGCAGTCCCTCGACCGGAGAACTGGGGGAATCCTCCTCCGCCTCCTCCCAGTCGGACCGTCGCGGTACTCCACCCGCACGACACGTGCCGGTCGAGGGACTGCGGATGAACCAGGCCTTCCCCCACGAGCCGGTCATGGCCACCGAGGTCATCGACCTCCTCGCCCACGTCCCTCCGGGGCTCGTGCTCGACGCCACCCTGGGTGGGGCCGGCCACGCCCGCCGCCTGCTCGAGGCCCACCCCGGCATCACCCTGCTGGGCATCGACCGCGATCCCATCGCCGTGGCCGCCGCCACCGGCGAGTTGGCCGTGTTCGGCCGCCGGGCCGTCATCCGCCGGGCCCGGTTCGACTCGCTCGGCGAGGTCGTCCGTACGGTCCAGGACGAGTTGGGCACGCCGGACGACCAGCGGGGCCTGACCGGGGTCCTCTTCGACCTCGGCGTCAGCTCGCCGCAACTGGACGTGGCCGAGCGCGGCTTCTCCTACCGCCGTGACGCGCCCCTCGACATGCGGATGGATCCGACCGTCGGCCGCACCGGTGCCGACGTCGTCAACGACTCCGACGAGGACACCCTCGTGGAGCTGTTCGCCGACAACGGCGAGACGAGGTTCGCCCGCCGCATCGCCCGGGCCATCATCGCCGCCCGCCCGATCACCACCACCGGCCAGCTGGCCGACGTGGTCCGCACGGCCATCCCCGCGGCCACCCGTCGGACCGGTGGGCATCCGGCACGTCGGGTGTTCCAGGCCATCCGGATCGCCGTCAACGAGGAGCTCGACCAGCTGCACACCGGGCTCGACGCCGCTCTGGGGCTCCTGCGCCCGGGCGGACGGTGCGTGGTCATCTCCTACCATTCCGGCGAAGACCGCCTGGTCAAGGCCACATTCACCAGTGCGGCCACCGACGACTGCCAGTGCCCACCCGGGCTCCCGTGCGTCTGCGGGGCCGACCCCCAGTTCCGCCTGGTCCATCGAGGCTCCCGCAAGCCCTCCGCCGACGAGGTCAGTCGGAACCGCCGGTCCGAGGCCGCCCGCCTGCGGGTGGTCGAGCGCCTCGGTGCCCCGGCCGCGTCCAGCAGCGGTGAGGTGGCCTGATGGCACCGCCACCCTCCTCCGCCCAGGCGACGGCCACGGCGCGCCGGGCGACCGCCGCCCCCCAACCGCGTCCCGGGTCCCGCCGCCCACCGCTCCGCGTCTTCCAGCCCGAGCCCCGTCGGGCGACCCGCCGGGGTCTGTCCCGACGCGGCCACGTGTGGCTGGCCGTCACCCTGGTCGTGGGGAGTCTGCTCGTCGTCGTGGTCGGTGACGCCATGGTGGCCCAGGGCCAGGTGCGCATGGCCGGCCTGCAGTCCCAGATCGCCGCGCAGGTGGCCACCCAGAAGGCGATGCAGACCGACGTGGCCAATCTGGCCGCGCCCGACCGGGTCGTGGCCCGGGCGATCGCCCTCGGCTCGGTGGCGCCGGGCAGCGTCGTCGATCTGCCCCAGGTCCCCCTCAACGTCCCGCTCCCGGTGCCGGACACCGCTCCGGTCGGCACGCCGGTGACCACCCACGCCACCTCCCCGGCCACCACCCCCGCAACCTCCTCCTCCACCACAGCAGCGGCCAGCGCCGGCACCTCATCGAGCACGGCACCGACCGCCCGGTGAGCCCCGCCGTCCTCCTCACGCGTCGCACGCGGGCCATGCGACTGCTGCTGGTCGTCGTCTTCGGGGCGATGGTCTTCCGGCTCGTCCAGGTCCAGGAGTTCTCCAGTCGGCACTACGCCGCGCTGTCGACCGCGCAGCTGACCCAGACGGTCACCGTCCCGCCGGTCCGCGGCGGCATCTACGACCGCAACGGTGAGGTCCTGGCCGAAACGGTGACCCGTCAGACGGTGGTGGCCGATCCCGAGATCATCAAGCAGCCCGCCGCGGTCGCCGCCGCCCTCGCGCCCGTGCTCGGCATCTCGGCGGACACGCTCCGGTCCGAGCTCACCGAGCCCACCGGCTTCGTGTACCTCGCCCACCGGGTGTCCGATGCGGTGGCGGCGGCGGTCACCAAGCTGGACCTCAACGGGATCAACCTGGTGCCGGAGGCCCAGCGGGTCGTCCCGGTCGGACTGCTGGCCGAGCCCGTGGTGGGCACGGTCGGCTGGAACGGGGCCGGCACGTCGGGCGTCGAGTACCAGTACCAGTCCCTGCTGGCCGGTAAGGCCGGGAGCACCAGCATCCTGACGTCCCCGGACGGCGTGGCCCTTCCGAGCGGTGGGCAGTCCACGCCGTCGACGCCCGGGACCGGCATCGAACTCACCCTCGACGAGTCGGTCCAGTACGTGGCCGAACAGGCGTTGGCCGCCGAGATCGTGGCGTCCCACGCCACCGGTGGCACCGCCGTGGTCATGGACGTGAAGAGCGGCGACATCCTCGCCATGGCCAACCTCACCGCCGACAAGGGGGCCTCGTCCTCGACGACGGCCGACCCCACCCTGACCGCCGACGTCGGCTCCAACGCGACCACGTCGGGGGCGTCGCTCATCGCCCAGTCGGACACCCTGCCGGCCGGCGTGTCCGAGGCCCTCTCCAACTCGGCCGTCACCCAGGTCTACGAACCGGGATCGGTGTTCAAGCTGGTGACGTTCTCGGCCGCGCTGGCCGATCACCTGATCAATCCCAACACCCCGTTGACGGTGCCGGCCGCCCTCCCCATGGGCCAGTACACGTTCCACGACGCCGAGCAGCACGGCTCGGAGTCGTTGACCGCCACCCAGATCCTGGCCCAGTCGTCCAACATCGGGACCATCGAGGTGGCCGAGGGACTGGGGGAGAGTCGGCTGCTGAACCAGATCAGCAATCTGGGCTTCGGCAAGCTGACCGGCCTCGGCATCCCGGGTGAGTCCCAGGGCCTGGTGCCGGGAGCGTCACAGTGGACGGGTACGTCGATCGGGTCGACCCCCATCGGCCAGGACGACGCCGTGACGGCCCAGCAGGTCCTCGACGCGTACAACGCGGTGGCCAACGGCGGGGTCTTCGTGTCCCCCCGTCTCGTGCGGGCCACGGTGGACGCCAAGGGCGGCGTGCACGCCGCCGCCCCGTCGGAGTCCCACCGGGTCATCGACCCGACCACCAACGCCGAGCTGGTGTCCATGCTCGAGCAGGTGGTCACCACCGGGACCGGCACCAGTGCCGCCATCGACGGGTACACGGTGGCCGGCAAGACCGGCACCGCCCAGATCCCCAGCCCGGACCACCTGGGCTACATCTCGGGCGCCTACATCGGCTCGTTCGCCGGGTTCGCTCCCGCCCAGGATCCGGTGCTCTCGGCCATCGTCGTCCTCGACCGGCCCACGCCGATCTACGGTGGGGCCGTGGCCGCTCCCGTCTTCTCCACCATCATGGCGTACGCCCTCCACCACTACGGCATCCCCACGACCACTGCGGGGACCACCGCAGCCTCGACCACGGCCGTGGGCGGCACCGGCAGCGTGACCGTGCCGGCCGGAGCGGCCACGGAAGGCCCCTAGGTGGGCCCGGGTACGCACGAACCCCTTTCCTCGACGCAGCGGACCCGACGGGTGGCGACGTGGTGACGGTGGCCGATCTCCTGGAGGACGTACCGGTGACCGCGGTCCGAGGCGACCCGACGACCACTCCGGTCTCCTCGGTGGCCTTCGACAGCCGTCAGGCGGCTGCGGGCACCCTGTTCTGCTGCGTCCCCGGTGAGCACACCGACGGCCACGACTACGCCGCCGAGGCCGTGTCCCGTGGGGCCTCATCACTCCTGTGCGAGCACCTGCTCGACCTCGCCGTGACCCAGGTCCAGGTGCCGGTCGGCGGGGTGCGCCCGGCCATGGCCGCCATGTCGGCGGCCTTCTGGGGTCATCCGGACCGGTCGCTCCAGATGGTGGGGGTGACGGGCACGAACGGCAAGACGACCGTGACCCAGCTCATCGGCTCGATCCTGGAGGTCGCCGGCCGCACGACCGGGGTGATCGGGACGCTGGGCGGGACGCGGACCACCCCGGAGGCACCCGACCTCCAGCAGTACCTGGCGGAGTACGTCGCCGACGGTGTGCGTGCCGTGGTGATGGAGGTCTCCTCCCACGCCATCACCCAGCACCGGGTGGACGCCGTGCGTTACGAGGTGGCCGCCTTCACCAATCTGAGCCGGGACCACCTCGACCACCACGGGACGATGGAGGCGTACTTCGAGGCCAAGGCCGTGCTGTTCGCGCCCGACCGCAGTCGCCACGCCGTCGTGTTCGCCGACGACCCCTGGGGCGCCCGCCTGCTCGAGCGCATCGACGCCCCCCGGCGGATCCCGGTGCACCGCTCCGAAGCTAGTGGCGTCGAGCTGTCGGTCGGGAGGTCGCGGTTCGTCTGGCGGGGACGCACCGTCGACCTGCCGCTGTCGGGGCGGTTCAACGTCGACAACGCCCTGGTGGCGGCCGCCGTGGCCACCGTCCTCGGGATCGACGACGACCAGGTCGTGGCCGGGTTGGACGCCGCTCCCGTGGTGCCCGGACGGATGGAGGTCGTGGGGGCCGGGGCACCGGTGGCCGTGGTGGTCGACTACGCCCACACGCCGGCCGGACTGGAGGAGGCCCTGCGGGCCACGCGGACACTGGCGGGTGACGCCCGGGTGCTCTGCGTCTTCGGTTGCGGCGGCGACCGGGACCCCGGCAAGCGACCGGAGATGGGGGAGGTGGCCACGGAACTGTCCGACGTGGTCGTCGTGACGTCGGACAATCCACGCTCCGAGGACCCGATGGCCATCATCGAGGCCATCCGCTCCGGAATGCACGGACCGGCCGAGGTCCACATCGAACCCGACCGGACCGCCGCGGTCCGGCTGGCGGTGGCCGAGGCCCGACCCGGCGACGTGGTGCTGCTGGCGGGGAAGGGCCACGAGGCCACCCAGACCACCGGGGACACGACGGTGCCGTTCGACGACCGGGCGGTGGGGGCGGCCGCCCTGGCTGCACGCTTCGGGACAGAGCGGTCCGGGGCCGAGCGATCCGGGGCCGAGCGATCCGGAACCGAGCGATCCGGAACCGAGCGATCCGGGGCCGACGCATGATCTCGTTGATGACATCGGGTGGGGTGGCCCTGTGGGTGGCCGCGCTGACGACACCGTTCCTGATCCGCTGGCTGATCAAGAACAACATCGGTCAGCAGATACGCGAGGACGGACCCCAGGTCCACATCGCCAAGGCCGGTACCCCGACCATGGGCGGGATCTGCATCGTCGGGGCGGTGGTGGTCGGGTTCCTGTCGGCCCACTTCATCCCGGGGGTGACCTTCTCGCGGTCGGGGGCCCTCGTGATGTACGCCATCGTCGGCGCGGCGCTGATCGGGTTCGCCGACGACTGGATCAAGGTGCGCCACCGACGCAGCCTGGGGCTCAACAAGCGGGCCAAGTTCGGGGCCCAGATCGCGTTGGGGGTCAGCTTCTCGCTCCTCGCCGTCTACTGGGCGCACGCCTCGACCACGCTGTCCTTCACGCGTTACGACTCGATCGGCCTGCACATGGGCACGGCGGTGTGGGTCGTGTGGGGCACCTTCATCATCGCGGCGTCCGCCAACGCCGTGAACCTGACCGACGGTCTCGACGGCCTGGCCGCCGGCTCGTCGACCTTCTGCTTCGCCTGCCTGGCCATCATCGGCTACTGGCAGTACCGGCACTTCAACATCTACCACGTACCCGACGCCCTCGACCTGGCGCTCGCCGCGGTGGCACTCGCCGGGGCATGCCTCGGGTTCCTGTGGTGGAACGCCGCCCCGGCCAAGATCTTCATGGGCGACACCGGGTCGCTGTCGATCGGATCGGGCCTGGCCGCCCTGTGTCTGATGATGAACCTGGACCTGCTGCTGGTCATCATCGGCGGCCTGTTCGTGATCATCACCCTCTCGGTGGTGATCCAGGTGATCAGCTTCCGGGTGTTCCACCGCCGGGTGTTCCTGATGGCCCCCCTCCACCACCACTTCGAGCTGAAGGGTTGGCCCGAGACCACGGTCATCGTGCGGTTCTGGATCCTCGCCGGGCTGTTCGCGGCCCTCGGTCTGGGCATCTTCTACGGCGACTTCCTCTCGGTCGGGAAGGTCTGATGGCCCCGCGTCCGACCTCGACGGCCACGGCCACCCGGCGCCGCGCGGCGGCCACGACGCGCGCCGGTACTGGGTTCCACCACCGGGACGCGCGCATGGGCGAAGCTGGTGGGATGGAGCGCGCCGCCGTCGGGAACCGCCAGCGCCCGGCCGTCATCCGTTGGCTCGTCGGACTGCCCACGGCGGCGGCCCTCGGGGTCCTGGTCACCCTGCTGTGCATCGCCGGCCTCGTGATGGTGGGATCGGCCTCACCGGTGATCTCGCTGATCGACTACCACTCGCCCTGGACGATCTTCATCCGCCAGATCCTGTGGATGGTCGTCGGTATCGGTGCGCTGTTGATCTTCGCCCGCGTCGACTACCGCACGTGGCGCAAGTTCGGCACCGTGCTGGTCATCATCACGCTCGGTCTCCTGGTGGCCGTGCTGGTCCCGGGTCTCGGCGTGACGGCCGGCGGCTCCGCGCGGTGGATCGGGTTCGGACAGCTCCGCCTGCAGCCGTCGGAGTTGATGAAGCTGGCCCTGGTGGTGTTCGCCGCCGACATCGTGGTGCGTCGCCTGGACCGCTCCGCGCCGGCGAAACAGGTGATCGCCCCGGTGATGGGCGTCCTGGTCGTGTCGGCGGCGCTCATCATCAAGCAGCCCGACATGGGCACGGCCATGGTGCTCAGCTGCACGGCGTTCGGCATCCTGTTCATGAGCGGTGTCCCGCTCGTGCCGCTGTCCAAGGTGCTGGTCGCCTTCGCGGCCATCGCCCTGGTGTTCTCGGTGAGTGACTCCTACCGCCGGGACCGCATCCTCTCCTTCGTGAACCCCGGCGCCCACCAGTCCGGCTCGGGCTACCAGGTCTGGCAGTCGCTGATCGGCCTCGGGTCCGGCCACCTCTTCGGCCTCGGACTCGGTGGCGGTCGTGAGAAGTGGGGCACGCTGCCCAACGCCCACACCGACTTCATCTTCTCGGTGGTGGGGGAGGAGCTCGGCCTGGTCGGCGCCGTGGTGATCCTGGGACTCTTCTTCGCCCTCGCCTGGTACGGCTACCGGGCGGCCAGCCGCGCGCCGGACCGGTTCGGGTGCCTGCTGGCCGTCGGGATCACCACCTGGGTGACCAGCCAGGCGATCATCAACATCGGTGCCGTGATCGGCGTGCTCCCGGTGACCGGGATCCCCCTGCCCTTCATCTCCTTCGGAGGGTCGTCCCTGGTGATCTCCCTGGCGGCCATGGGCATCCTGATGAACATCGCCGTGCAGGAGCGTTCGGACCGACGGACGCCCGCTCCGCGGCGACGACTCGTCCGGGCGTGAGCGCAGGGCGCGGCGCCTCCCCGGTGCGCGGCGCAGGCGACCAGCGGTACGCACTGGTGGCCGGCGGTGGCACCGCGGGCCACCTCCAGCCGGCCATCGCCATCGCCGAGGCCCTGGTCGACCTCGGCCACGACCGGTCGACCATCGAGTTCGTCGGCTCCGAGCGGGGCCAGGACGCCACCACACTCGCCGGCCGGGGCTTCCCGGTGACGTTGCTGCCGGGCCGGGGGATCGTCCGGAGCCTCGCCCCCCGGGTCCTCGTCGCCAACGCACGCTCGGCCTACGAGCTGCTCGTGGCCGCCGTGCGGGCCATCTCCGTCGTGGGGACCGCCCGGCCCCGCGTGGTGGTCGCCGTCGGCGGGTACGCCAGCCTGGCCGGGTCGATCGGCGCCGTGGTGCACCGCGTGCCGCTGGTGCTGGTGAACGTGGACGCGGTGCCCGGCGCGGCCAACCGCGTGCTCGGCCGGTTCGCCGCGGCGTCCGCGGTCGGCTGGGAGGGCAATCCACTTCCGCGGGCCGTGGTCACGGGCACACCGGTGCGACCGGCCATCAGCGCCGTCGTACGCACGCCGGAGGCCCGACAGGCCGCCCGGGCCGAACTCGGGATGGCGACGGACCGCCAGGTGGTGGTGGTGTTCGGCGGATCGCTCGGCGCCCGGCAGATCAACCGTGCGGTCGACGGCCTCGTCGAGCGGTGGGGCGGGCGCCAGGACCTGGTGATCTACCACATCGTCGGACGCCGCGACTGGGGTGCCTACAGCGACGACGGATCGGTCGACCGCATCGACCGGACCGGTCCGGCGGGTGGAGGACTCGACCTGGTGCGGGTGGCCTACGAGGAACGCATGCCGCTGGTCTACGCCGCCGCCGACCTGGTCGTCAGCCGGGCCGGGGCCATGACCGTGGCCGAGCTGGCCGTCGCCGGCGTGCCGTCGGTGCTGGTGCCCCTCCCCGGGGCGCCGGGTGACCACCAGACGGAGAACGCGCGGGTCCTCGAGCGGGTCGGGGCGGCCGTGCTGCTGCCCGACCCGGCGTGCACGCCGACCGGGCTGGCCGGGGTCGTCGAGGAGCTGCTCCTCGATCCCGACCACCTGGAGGAGATGGGCCGGGCCGCCCGTTCGATCGGACGCCCGGACGCGGCGGCGGCCGGGGCGCGGGTGGTCGAGGCCAACGCCCGCCCCGAGGGTGCCCGATGACAGCCGGACCCGAGACAGGATCCGGAGGCCCCGGGGCGAGCGGGCTCGGCGACCCGACGGTGGTGCGCCGCGTCCACATCGTCGGGGTGGGCGGGGCCGGCATGAGTGCGATCGCCACGGTGCTGGCCGCCATGGGCCACGAGGTGACGGGCAGCGACCTGCGCGCCTCGGGGGTGACCGAACGGCTGGCCTCGCTCGGGATCGAGGTGACCATCGGGCACGAGGGCACCAACGTCGGCGACGCCCAGCTCGTCACCCACTCGACCGCGGTGGACGGGGCCAATCCGGAGCTGGTCGAGGCCCGCCGCCGGGGTATACCGGTGCTGACCAGGGCCGAGACCCTGGCCGCCATCGCCGCCCGGCGCCGGTGCATCGCCGTGGCCGGCACGCACGGCAAGACCACGACGGCCTCCATGCTGGCGCTGATCCTGGTGGAGGCCGGGCTGCACCCCTCGTTCCTGATCGGTGGTGAGGTCAACGAGATCGGCACCAACGCCGTGTGGGACTCGGGCGAGTGGATCGTGGTCGAGGCCGACGAGAGTGACGGCACGTTCCTCCACCTGGTGCCCGACATCGCCGTGGTGACCAACGTCGAGGCCGACCATCTCGACCACTACGGATCGTTCGCGGCCGTCCGCTCCGCCTTCGCCGAGTTCCTGGCCTCGGCCGGGACCCGGGTGGTGGGCGGCGACGATCCCGAGGCCCGCGCCATCGGACTGGCCGCCGGGGCGGACCTGGTGGGACTCGGTGAGGAGGCCACCTACGCCATGGCGGCCCTGGCGACCGGGCGCAGCTCGGTGGCCTTCGACCTGCTCGCGCCGGACAAGTCGCTGCTGGTGCACCTGTCGGTCGCCGTCCCCGGGCTGCACAACGCCAAGAACGCCGCCGTGGCCACCGTCGCGGCGCTGGCCGCCGGCGCCGCACCGGCCGCCGCCGGCCGGGCGCTGGCCCGCTTCGGGGGCGTGGCCCGGCGGTTCGAGTTCCGTGGCGAACGCGACGGGGTGACCTATGTGGACGACTACGCCCACCTGCCCACCGAGGTGGCCGCCGCCCTGGCCGCGGCCCGCAACGGGGCGTGGGGCCGGGTGGTCGCGGTCTTCCAGCCCCACCGCTACTCGAGGACGGCCGAGGTGGGCGCGGCCTTCGGGGAGGCGTTCGACGATGCCGACGTCGTGGTCATCACCGACGTCTACGGCGCCGGGGAGGCACCCGTGCCCGGCGTGTCGGGACGGCTGGTGGCCGACGCCGTCGAGGCCCGCCGGCCCGACCGGGAGCTCCACTACGTGGCCGGCCGCACCGACCTCATCGTGTCCGTCGCCGCCCTGCTGCGCCCCGGTGACCTGTGCCTGACGCTCGGTGCCGGGGACCTGACGTCGCTGCCGGACGAGCTGATGGCCGCCGCCGACCCGCCGGCCGGGGACCGACCGCGGTGAGCCGGAGTCGTGACCTGGATGAACTGGCGTCCCGACTCGGCCCGGCGGCACGACGCGACGCGCCCCTGGGCAGCCGCACGACCTACCGCGTGGGCGGCACCGCGGCGCTGGGTGTCGAGCCTGCGGACGAGGGCGCCCTGGTCGACGTGGCCCGGGCCCTGGCCGACCTCGCCGTCCCGGTCCTCGTGGTCGGCAACGGCTCGAACCTGCTGGTGGCCGACGCCGGGTTCGCCGGACTGGTCGTCGTGCTCGGCGCCGGATTCGAGGGCCTGGTGATCGAGGGGACCGACGTGCGGGCCGGCGGCGCGCTGGCCCTGCCGACGCTCGCCCGACGCACGGCCGCTGCCGGACTGACCGGGCTGGAGTGGGCCGTCGGGGTGCCGGGCACCGTCGGGGGAGCGGTGCGCATGAACGCCGGGGGCCACGGGTCCGACACCGTGGCCACCCTGGTCTCCTACCGGGTGGTGGACCTGGCCTCGGCCACCGTGGCCGATCGGCCGGCCGCCGATCTGGCCGCCACCTACCGCCACACGTCGGTGACACCGACCGACGTGGTGGTGGAGGCCACCCATCGACTGTCCACGGGTGACCCCGCCGAGGGGAAGGCCACCATCGACGAGATCGTCCGCTGGCGCCGGGCCCACCAGCCGGGCGGGGCCAACGCCGGCTCGGTCTTCACCAACCCTCCCGGGGACTCGGCCGGCCGCCTGATCGACGCCTGTGGGCTCAAGGGACTGCGGATCGGCACGGCCGAGGTGTCACCCAAGCACGCCAACTTCATCCAGGCCGACAAGGACGGTTCGGCCGACGACGTGCGCCGGGTGATGGACCGGGTCCGTGGTGAGGTGGCGGCGGCGACCGGGGTGGAGCTCACCACCGAGGTGCGCATGATCGGCTTCGCCGACGGTGAGGGGACCGGCTTCGCCGAGGGGGACGGGACCCGATGAGCCGCTCCGACCAGCAGGGCACCATCGACCCGAGGATCCGGGAGCGTCGGGAGTCCGTCGAGCGCAGCCGCACCCAGAAGCGGCTGCGGTGGGCCGCGCTGGGGGCGGGGGTGATCGTGCTCGTGGTCCTCGCCGTGGGCCTGCTGCACACCCCCTGGTTCGGGGCCAAGGTGGTCACCGTCACGGGGGCCCATCCGAACACCTCGACCCAGGACATCGAGACGGCGGCCGGTGTGGCCCATCACCCACCCCTGATCAGCGTGGACCCGGGTCCGGCGGCGGCCCGGGTGGAGTCCCTGCCGTTCATCGCGTCGGCCCAGGTCACGAGGCACTGGCCGGACGCCGTCACGATCCACGTGACCGAACGGGTGCCCGTGGTGGCCATGGCGGGCCCCAGCGCCTCCTGGTCGACCCTGGACGGCTACGGACGGACCCTGGCGGTGACTGCGGGGCGGCCCGTGCTGCCCGTCCTGATCGTCCACGGACCGATCGGCCCGGTGCCACCCGCCCCCATCGGGGCCACGGTGGCCGCCCCCGCCGCACCCGGACTGGAGGTGGCCCGCACGCTGCCGCCGGCCTTCGCCGGCCAGGTGGTGTCGATCACCGTGGCCGCCGACAGCACGGTCTCCCTCGCCCTCAGTTCCAACCTGGTCGTGCTCCTGGGCACCGTCAGCGACCTACCGGCCAAGTACGAGGACGTGGCGGCGATCATCGCCCGCGCTCCGCTGCGGGGCGCCCACACGATCGACGTCACCGTGCCCGAGTCCCCGACGGTGGCGTCCTGACCAGGTGGTAGACAACGGGGTCGCCCACCCGGCCCGAACCGTGACGAGGGCCGTCGCGGCGCCATCCACGGTGCTTGCAAACAGGGACGGCGAACCGTATCGTTAGCGCGAACTCGCAGGTTGGAACGGTTTCAACCTTTGGTCGAGGGTGAGGAACTTCATGACCGTTCCGGCTCAGAGCAATTACTTCGCCGTCATCAAGGTTGTCGGCGTCGGAGGTGGCGGTGTGAACGCCGTCAACAGGATGATCGAGTCCGGTCTGCGCGGGGTCGAGTTCATCGCCACCAACACCGACGCCCAGGCGCTGCTCATGAGCGACGCCGACCTCAAGCTCGACATCGGGCGCCAGCTCACCCGGGGTCTGGGTGCGGGCAGCGACCCCGAAGTGGGACGCCTGGCGGCCGAGGAGCACCGCTCCGAGATCGAGGAGGCCCTGAAGGGCGCCGACATGGTCTTCATCACCGCCGGCAAGGGTGGCGGTACGGGTACCGGGGCCGCCCCCGTGGTGGCCGAGATCGCCAAGGGCCTCGGCGCCCTGACCATCGGCGTCGTCACCCGGCCCTTCACCTTCGAGGGACGTCGCCGCTCGGTCCAGGCCGAGCAGGGGATCCAGAACCTGAAGGAGAAGGTCGACACCCTCATCATCATCCCGAACGACCGGCTGCTGACCGTCTCCAACGAGAAGACCTCCATGGTCAACGCGTTCAAGATGGCCGACGAGGTGCTCATGCAGGGGGTCCAGGGCATCACGAGCCTGATCACCATCCCCGGCCTGATCAACACCGACTTCGCCGACGTCAAGATGATCATGTCCAACGCGGGCACGGCCATCATGGGCATCGGCTCGGCCACCGGCGAGGGCCGGGCGGTCAACGCGGCACGGGCCGCCATCACCAGCCCGCTCCTCGAGGCCTCCATCGAGGGTGCCCGGGGCATCCTGCTCAACATCGCCGGTGGTCCGGACCTCGGACTGTTCGAGGTCAACGAGGCCGCCGAGATCATCCACGGTGTCGCCCACCCGGACGCCAACATCATCTTCGGCAGCGTCATCGACGAGGCCATGGGTGAAGAGGTCCGGGTGACGGTCATCGCCGCCGGCTTCGAGCGGTGGGAGGCGTCCACGCCGGCCCGCGGCGGCACGGTGCCGGAGTCGACCGGTCGGGACGAGTCCCGCAGCCGGGTGCTCGGGGTCGACACCGCCCACGAGGACATCTTCGCCACACCGGCCGAAGAGGACCTCGACCTGGGCGACGACGACTTCGACGTGCCCTCGTTCCTGCGCTGACCCGTCGCGTGGCGCTGGTACCCGGCGCCAC
>Ga0302279_10005243_pt1 | contig 14629 bp, 12 predicted proteins | sample III_Bog_N3_3_FD_194541 | JGI IMG/M metagenome (GOLD analysis project Ga0302279, IMG submission 194541) | Peat permafrost microbial communities from Stordalen Mire near Abisko, Sweden - III_Bog_N3_3 | ecosystem: Environmental > Terrestrial > Soil > Wetlands > Peat | place: Sweden: Abisko...
GCGGTCCCCGTCGATGTTTGCACCCCCCACGACTGTTCTGCCGGCACGCAGCCGGCCGCCGCTCGCCAGGGCACACCGCTCCTCGATCGGAACGATGTGCCCTGTTCGCGTTCGTGCCCCGCGGTGCTTGAATGCACCGGGCGACGGCACTAAAGGGGCGATCATGCGCATCGTGATCATGGGGGCGGGTGGTCTCGGCGGCTATTTCGGCGCGCGACTGGCCGCCGTCGGTAACGACGTGGCGTTCGTTGCACGGGGCGCACATCTGGGCGCCATGCGGGCGAGCGGGCTGGTGGTGCGCAGCGCCCGCGGCGACCTGAACCTGACGAGGATCACCGCCACCGACGACCCGTCCACGCTCGATCCGGCGGATCTCGTGCTGATCGGCGTGAAGCTGTGGGACACCGAGGCTGCGGCGACGGCAGTGAAGCCGCTGGTCCGGCCGGGCACCGCCGTTGTGTCGTTCCAGAACGGGATCGACAAGGACGAGGTGCTCGGGCGTATCCTGGGGCGCGAGGCAGTGATCGGCGGCACCGCGCAGATCAGCGTGGTGATCGCCAGCCCGGGCGTGATCGCCCACACCGGCACCCTGGCAAAGCTTATCATCGGCGAACCGGACAATCGTCGGACGCCCCGGATCGAGGCGGTGCTCGCAGCGCTTCAGGCAGCCGGCATCGACGCCGAGATCGCCGCGGATATCCGGCTGGCAACCTGGCAGAAATTCGCCTTCCTGGTGGCGGTGTCGGCCTGCACCACCAGCATGCGCCAGCCCATCGGCCCGATCCGCGGCAACCCGCAGACCCGCGCCTTTCTGCGGGACGTGATGCGCGAGGCGGTGGCGGTGGGTCAGGCGCAGGGTGTCCCGCTACCCGACGATTTCGCCGATGCGCGGCTGGCACAGATCGACACCCTGCCGGCGGAGATGACATCGTCCATGCATGGCGACCTTACGCGCGGCAACCGTCTGGAAGTGCCCTGGCTGTCCGGTGCGGTGGCAGCGCTGGGTGGCCAGACAGGCGTGCCGACGCCGCTGAACCGTGCGGTGTTCGATATCCTGGCGCTGTATGCCAATGGCGCGGCGGCCTGAGCGACGACAGGCCGCAGCGCCACCCGGCTGGCAGCAGATCCGTTGTTTCGGCACACATTCAGTTGTTCCACCCGAACCGGCGCCCCTCCACCGGTGACGCGGCGCCTGCTTGAACAGCCGGCCATGTCCGGGCAGTGTCAGCATCTCGGTTCACGACAAAGAGGCGGGGACAGGGACATGGTTCGTTCGCCATCAGTACCAGCCGTTATTGGCCTGTGCATCGTCTTGGCGGCATGTGCCACGCAGCGCATCCAGAACAAGGAGGATATGCTGGCCGCCGCCGGCTTTACGCTGGTGCCGGCAAACACGCCGCAGCGGCAAGCATCGCTGAAGACACTGCCGCCGCATAAGTTCGTGCGCCAACTGCACGGCAACACGGTGACCTACGTGTACGCAGACCCCACGATCTGCAACTGCCTGTATATGGGCGATCAGGCCGCCTATGGCCGCTACCGGGAGAACGTGTTCCTGAACCACATCGCCGACGAACAGCAGATGACCGCCGAGATGAACCAAAGTGCGTTGGATTGGGGTCCCTGGGGTCCGATGGGATACTATTAGGCTGCGTAGGCTTCAGATCCGCCGCAACCGGCCGCAGGTACCCTTGCCATTCGGACGGCGGCGCTGGGCGGCAAGAACGTGCCGACGCCACTCAACCGGCGGGGGTCGATACCGATGGCTGGCCGGCGGAACCGGAACCCGGACCTGTCCAGGCTCACTCGCGGCGCGGGTGGCCGGACGGCGTCAATAATATCGGGTGAACGGCCCGCTGACCTGCCTGACGTTCCGCCAGGCAGGATCGGCGGCCTCGTCCAGCCCGTTCAGAAATGTCACGAAGTGCGTCAGCTCAGTCAGGTCCACGTTGGAATCGAGTTCGCTGTGCACCGCCGCCTCGGGATCGAGCGGCGTGGCAAGCCGCAGGGCCTTGCGACCATAGGACCACAGCAGGTCGTCGATACGGTCCAGCGAGACCCCTGACTGCTCCGACACGGCGCGCATCGCATCCCGGGTAAGATCGCGCAGCACCGCAATTTGGTAGCCATCGAGCTGTGCTCCCGCGGCGAGCCCCGTCGCAACGCTGGCGTCCTTGCACACGACCAGGCCGCTGCGCAGCGCCATCGTCATCAGGACGGGGTCGATGGCGCTGTCGATTGCTTCAGGATCAAGCGGATGGAAAAGGTCCTCACGCATCAGGATCTTGACCAGCAGATTCGCCTTCTTGCCCAGCGGGTCCTCGTAGGCCCCGAACTGGCGCAGCAGGGCGAACAGCCCGCCAGGTCCGCCGAGCCGGCCATGGGCGCTGTCCAGAAGCGCGGCCGCGTCACCGCCATGGTGGTCGATCAGCCGCCGTGCGCAGGCGCGGAACAGTTGCGCGCGGCCCGGCAGGTCGGCGGGCGCGCAGCCGTCCGGGGCGGTGAGGATGGCCGCCACCTCGGCGTCGCCGAAGCTGGCGAAACGGTCCGGCAGGAACAGCGAGGGATCGGCCGCCTTCGCCCGCTGCCCCAGCGCGTAGAGCAGGTCGGAGCCATGATGGAACTGCCCGTCGAGGTCGGCCTCATAGCGGACCGCGGGCCGGTGCGTGTCGTGGTCGATCGCGACCATAAAGAACAGGAAGTTGACCACGTGTCTCGCGCGGTCCGGTCCCTGGAAGCCGGGCAGGAAGCCGTACGGGACCGGCGCATAGCCCAGCCGTGCCACCAGCGGTGCAAAGGCGCTGACCCGCGCGCGGCATACCTGGAACAGACCTGCCTCATCGTATCTGAGATCGGCGCCCCACTGCAGCTCGACCGAATCGCGGAACACCCGCCCAACCGTCATGGAGATGCCTGTCGCGGCGGTCATCGGCCCCGTCCTTCTCATCACCAGGGTGGTACTGAAGAACCAGCGCAGGTATTTCTGGTCGATCGTTCCCTGGATCGCTTCGTCCCAGAATAGGTAGAGCGATCGAACATGACGGGTTTCCTCCAGCACGACAACCCGCCGCAGATAATGCATCACCAGGTCGGCATCGGCGATCTTGATGAAGTCGGACAGCGTCTCGTACACCGACCGCACCGAGTCGCATGTCGCCCGGCACGCCTTGAGTGCCGTCATATACTGCGCATACACGTCGCTCGGATCACGGGGATCGGCGAAGCGCACGTGGTCGTCCCATGGCTTGACGACCTCCGGCATGTAAACCAGCGAATAACAGTCCAGTATCCAAAGGTTCCGGAGCAAATCAGGATCTGCCATGACCCGGCCGATCTGGCGGCGGATCGTGTCGTACGGACGCGAGAATGAGAGGTAGATGACCGCTTCGCCCGCCCGCAGTCCGGCCTGGACGAGTCGGGCCGCCACCGCCAACCCTGGGCTGTCGATATCGTGGATCACCAGGAACGGGTAGTGACCCGGCATCCGGATTGAACAGCGCGCCGTATCACGCAATCGATCGCCTCGATGCCGAAATCCGCCACCCCGAAGCGATGCAAAAAGCCAGGGTCCCGCTCGGACGGCGACGTCCCCCGACCCACGGCGTCGCGGGCGCCGAGATAGATCAGAACCAGCACGGCCGGAAACGACAGTATCCAGAGCAACAGCCCCGCATCCACCAGGGCGCCAGTCTGCAGATCAAAATATGAATGCAGGACGTAGGCGAGCACCACCATCGCCGTCGCCGCCCATGCGGCGATGAACGCCGTGGCGGCGCGCCGGCGGTACTTGATGCCGGAGACCCGATTGAGCGCACTGGAGTAGGCAAAGACCGCGACGGTGTTGATCACACCCATCCCGCTCAGCAGGCCGGGAATCTCCGCGCTTGCGAGCGGCGTGCTGACCAGGGCGGCCGCGGCGGCCCACAGACCCACAGGCAGCCTCCCTGCCGCTCAGCGAAATCCAGTGCGATGCCGTATCATCAGGACCGGCGTATCATCAGGACCGGTACGATCCGTTGATGTCGATATAGCCGTGCGTCAGGTCGCAGGTCCACACGGTGGCGCGCCCCTTGCCCAGCCCGAGATCGATGGCGATGCCAATCTCCCGCCCGCGCATGTGTTCCACCACCGGCGTCTCGTCGTAGCCCGGCACCACGCCGCCGTCGCGGGCCATCCACACCCCGCCCACGGCGATCGACAGGCGGTCGCGATCGGCGGGCTCGCCCGCTTTCCCCACGGCCATGACGATGCGCCCCCAATTGGCGTCCTCGCCGGCGATCGCCGTCTTCACCAGCGGCGAGTTCGCGACCGACAGGGCGATCCGCTTGGCGGACCGGGAAGTCACCGCCCCGGTCACATCGATGCGCACCAGCTTCTGCGCCCCCTCCCCGTCGCGCGCCACCATCAGCGCGAGGTCGAGCAGCACCTCGTCCAGCGCGCGGGCGAAGTCGCGGAGCAGCTTGCCGCCCTCGGCGGGCACGCGCGGATGTTTCGCCTGGCCGGTGGCGAACAGCAGCACGGTGTCGGACGTGGACGTATCCGAATCGACCGTCGTACAGTTGAAGCTCGCATCCACGCTCCGCTTCAGGAGCCGGTGAAGCGCCTCCGCCGGGATTTTCGCGTCGGTTGCCACGAAGCTGAGCATCGTCGCCATGTCGGGCGCGATCATGCCGCTGCCCTTGGCGATGCCGGTGATGCGCACGGCCGCATCGCCGATCCGCGCCGTCCGGGTCGCCGCCTTGGGGAACGTGTCGGTGGTCATGATGCCACGCGCGGCATCCGCCCAGCCGTCGGCCCGCAGCCCTTCTTGTAAGGCGGGCAACGCCGCGATCAGCCTGTCATGCGGCAGGACCTCGCCGATCACCCCTGTGGAGGCGACGAACACCTCTTTCGCCTTGCAACCGACCAGCGCCGCCGCGGCTTCGGCGGTGGCGGCACACGCCACCCGCCCCGCCGCGCCGGTGAACACGTTGGCATTGCCGGCATTGACCACCACGACGCGCGCCCGCCCGCCCTTGAGCGCCGCCCGGCACCAATCCACCGGCGCGCCGGGGCACTTGTTGCTGGTGAACACGCCGGCCACCGTGGTCTTCGGCGCCAGTTCCAGCATCACGACGTCGGTGCGGCCCTGGTAACGGATCCCCGCCGCGGCGGCGCCCAGTCGGACGCCCTCCAGCGGCGGAAGATCCGGCAACGCAACGGCCAGCGGCGAAACGGCATCCGCCACGGTTTAGCCTCCAGGCTGAGGATCGGGACGCGGGGTTGCCGGCTACTTCGCCGGCGGTGCGGCCTGGTCGGTGGCGCGGACCGGCGAGCCGTCCGGGTTGAATTTTTCCACCGTCACGTCGGCGCGGGCCTGGGCCACCGCCTTCTTCACCCCTTCATGGATCAGCTTTTGCCGCAGCTCGTCCTGCGACTGCTCGAAGGTCGGGGCGGGAGCCTGGCGGCGCTCGATCACCTGGATCACGTGCCAGCCGAACTGGGTATGCACTGGCGTCTGCGACACCTGGCCAGGCTGCAACGCGAACGCGGCGGTGGCGAATTCCGGCACCATCTCGTCCTTCTTGAAGAAGCCGAGGTCGCCGCCCTGCGCCGCCGCGGTGGTGTCCTTGCTGTACTGCTTCGCCAGCGCGGCGAAGTCCCCGCCCTTGCCGAGGTCCGCGATGATCTTCTTCGCGTCGGCTTCGTTGTCGACCAGGATATGCTTTGCGTGGACCTCCTCGGCGCCCGGCTTGCCGGCGATCTCCTGGTCGTAGCGGGCCTTTACGGCGGCCTCGGTGATGGACGGGCCGACCTGCTTGCTCAGCATGGCGCTCTGCAGCACCTGGTCGGCGGCCGCCTTCGTCTGGCGCAGCACCTCGGGGTCCTTGTCGAGCCCGGTCTTGCGCGCCTCGATCAGCAGCGCCCGGCCGTCGATGAGCTGGTCGAGCAGCATCGGGAACAGCACCTGCTCCGGCATGCCGCGCGCGTTCGGCGGCAGGGTCTGGGCGGCGTCCTTCAGGTCGCTGAGGTGGATCGGCTGACCGTTCACCTTGGCCAGCACCGGGTCCCCTTGCACGGCGGCGGGTGCCGCGGCGGCGGGCGGCGCGGCCTGGGCCAGCGCCAGGCCGCAGGACAGGGCCAGCGCGGCCATGGAAGCAGACGTCAGGCGGGCCGAAGCCCTGGCGGAATACAGCATCACAACCCCGTATTGGCTATGCGGAACCGACTAACAGCTTTCGCTGACGGGCAACAGCCTGCCTCGCCAGTCCGTTCGCGAGGTTCTGGCATTGAAGCGGGCCGGCCACAGCGACTGGCCGGAGCTTCTGCGCGGCTTGACGCGAAACAGACTAATTGGTAACGGTGTTACTACCGTCGGCACAACACCCCGGCGATTCTGTAGGAGCCCCCATGACCCTTACAGCCCAGCAATGCCGTATGGCCCGTGCAGCCCTTGACATCGGCGTGCGCGAACTCGCGATAAGCGCCGACGTCTCGCCAAACACGATCGCCCGGCTGGAGCGAGGGGAAGTTCTCCACCGGCGAACACTTGCCCACATCCGCGGCGTCCTGGAGGCGGAAGGGGTATTTTTCATCTCTGACGGTCCGGCCGGAGCATGGCCGGGTCCAGTCGTTGGATGCGTCAAAGGACGTTCCCTGTCCGGCAGAGCCAAGCTATTCACCGATCTTTGGAGCCTGCCGAGCCTAGAGCACCAACCGGCCGCTGCGTATGATGCCCTTCTGAATATATTCGAAGACTACCTGAACATAATACAGAACGAAGGGCGTGAACCGGATACTTGGGAACGTTTTACTCTGGATGGAGCAGTAAAATATTTTTTGCGGTCAGAGGTATGGTCCGTGCACGCGTGTCTTCGATGCGGCATAACTCCTCCCGACAATCAATCAAAAGAGTATCCTATTAGCCCTACCCAGGCCGCTTCGGTTGCGTCGTACGATATGGCCTACTTCCGAAAGGCCGTTATACAGCTAAGAACTAAGGGCTACATAGAGCGCTACGCCGGCAACGACGCTCAGGCGGAAATCCGCTAGGATAGCGGCATTAGGGGTTTGGGACCCCGCAACTCCCCCAGCTTCAATGCACCGCCGGGCATGCGCCGCCCCAACCGGGGCTGCATGAGATGCCTGCGTCGGAATACCCGCTTGAAAACCTGGGAATTGCTCGGCCGGATTTGCCGATAAGGCCGCCAGCGCGATCGCCGCCTGCCCGTCGCAGGATAGGCTTCGGACCACCGCAACTCCAAGACCCCGTATTGAAAACCGATCGAGGGACGGCGGCCGACATCCCAGGGGGCATATTCAGACCGAGGGGCGATGCCGGTCGGCACCCCGTTTTGGGCGCCATCGTTGACCAGCGCTCGCCCGGGTCTTATCTGAGCCGTGCCTGGCTCCGGCCCCGTCCGGCCGTCGGGGCCACCGCCGGAAGGTTTTGCATGTTCGCTTCGATCGCCCGCGCCATCTTCGGCACGTCCAACGACCGCTCGCTCAAGGCGTATCAGCGCCGCGTGCCGGAGATCAATGCCCTGGAGCCCCGCTTCGCCGCCCTGTCGGACGAGGCGCTGCGGGCCAAGACCGTCGAATTCCGGCAGCGTCTGGCGGAGGGCGCGACGCTCGACGACCTGATGCCCGAGGCGTTCGCCGCGGTGCGCGAGGCATCCAAGCGCACCCTCGGCCAGCGGCATTTCGACGTGCAGCTCATCGGCGGCATGGTTCTGCACGATGGCCGGATCGCCGAGATGAAGACCGGCGAAGGCAAGACCCTGGTCGCCACCCTGGCGGTCTACCTCAACGCGCTCGCCGGCAAGGGCGTCCACATCGTCACGGTGAACGACTACCTGGCACGCCGTGACGCCGACTGGATGGGGCAGATCTACCGCTTCCTCGGCATGGAGGTGGGGGTGATCGTGCACGGGCTGGAGGACAGCGAGCGCCGCGCCGCCTACATGGCCGACATCACCTACGGCACCAACAACGAGTTCGGGTTCGATTACCTGCGCGACAACATGAAGTACCGGCTGGAGGACATGGTCCAGCGCGACTTCTGCTTTGCCATCGTCGATGAGGTGGACAGCATCCTGATCGACGAGGCGCGCACGCCGCTGATCATCTCCGGCCCGGCCGAGGACAGCTCCGACCTGTACCGCCAGGTGGACGCGGTGGTGAAGGAGTTGGTGCAGGACCCGGAGACATACGAGAAAGACGAAAAATTCAACACTGTTGCGCTGACCGAGCAGGGCTCGGAGCAGGTCGAGGACATGCTGCGCCAGGCCGGGGTGCTGACCGAAGGCAACCTGTATGACATTTTCAATGTTTCCGTCGTGCACCACGTGCATCAGTCGCTGCGCGCGAACACGATGTACACCCGCGACGTCGATTACATTGTCCGCCAGGGCAAGATCATCCTGATCGACGAATTTACCGGCCGCATGATGGAAGGCCGCCGCTTTTCCGACGGCCTGCACCAGGCGCTGGAAGCCAAGGAGCACGTGGAGGTCCAGGCGGAGAACCAGACCTTCGCCTCGATCACGTTCCAGAACTACTTCCGCCTGTATCCCAAGCTGTCCGGCATGACCGGCACGGCAATGACCGAGGCGGACGAGTTCGGCGAAATCTACAAGCTCGACGTCGTGGACATTCCCACCAACGTGCCGTGCGTCCGCAAGGACGAGGACGACGAAGTGTACCGCACCGCGGCGGAGAAATACGCCGCGCTGGCCAGGCTGATCGAGGAAAGCCGGCTGGCCGGGCAGCCGGTGCTGGTCGGCACCACCTCGATCGAGAAAAGCGAGCAGCTCAGCGGCATACTGAAGAAGGAGCGCATTCCGCACGCGGTGCTGAACGCGCGGTTCCACGAGCAGGAGGCGACGATTATCGCGCAGGCCGGCGCGCCGGGTGCGGTTACGATTGCAACCAACATGGCCGGCCGCGGCACCGACATCAAACTCGGCGGCAACGTCGATATGCGGATCAAGATCGAACTCGCCGGCATCACCGACCCGGCGCAGCGCGCCGAACGCGAGGCGGCGATTCGCGCCGAGGTCGATGTCGCGCATGAGCGGGTGAAAAAATCCGGCGGCCTGTTCGTGATCGGCACCGAGCGGCACGAGGCGCGGCGCATCGACAACCAGTTGCGCGGCCGGTCGGGCCGGCAGGGCGATCCGGGGCGATCGCACTTCTTCCTGTCGCTGGAAGACGATTTGATGCGCATCTTCGGCTCCGACCGGATGGGCGGGATGCTGAAGCGGCTCGGGCTGAAGGACGGCGAGGCGATCGTCCATCCCTGGATCAACAAGGCGCTGGAGAAGGCGCAAAAGAAGGTCGAAGCACGCAACTTCGACACCCGCAAGAACGTGCTGCGGTATGACGATGTGATGAATGCGCAGCGCAAGGAAGTCTATGCGCAGCGCAAGGAGTTCATGAAGGCGGACGACGTGTCCGAGACGGTGGACGAGATGCGCGCCGAGATCATCGGCGGCATGGTCGCCCGGCGCATCCCGTCCAAGGCGTTCGCCGAACAGTGGCAGCTTGCGGAGCTGACCGCCGATGCCAACCGGCTGCTGAATCTCGACCTGCCGATCGAGGAATGGGGCCGGGAGGAGGGCATCGACGAAGGCCATCTGCGCGAGCGGATCGAGCAGGCCGCCGACCGGGCGATGGCGTCGAAGGCCGCCAATGTCGGCCCCGACCTGATGCGCATGATCGAGAAGTCGCTGCTGATCCAGACGATGGACGCGGTGTGGAAAGAGCATCTGTACGCGCTGGATCATCTGCGGCAGGGCATCGGGCTGCGCGCCTATGGCCAGCGCAACCCGCTGGACGAATACAAGTCCGAGGCGTTCGCGCTGTTCAACGCCATGCTGGACGAGCTGAAGGAGCGGGTGACCTCGCTGCTGGCGCGGGTCGAGCTGGCGGCTGAGCCGGTGGTGATGCAGCCGCAGCCCATGCAATACGTCGAGATCCACCCGGAGCCGCCGCCGGTGTTCGCGCGCGAGCCGGAAATGGCGCTGGAAACCGCCGGCGGCGTGCAGGAGGCGCCCCCGCCCCCGGTGCAGCGGCCTGTGCGCTCGGAGGCGCCCGACCCGCAGCTTCCCTCGACCTGGGCCAACACCCCGCGCAACGCGCCGTGCCCGTGCGGATCGGGGAAGAAGTACAAGCACTGCCACGGACGGCTGGGGTAAAGCGCAAGGCCCCGGCTACCAGTAGAAACCGAGGCGGCGATTTATCGGCGCAACCGGCAGCATCGCTCATAGCGATGGGCCGGCAATCGCGCCATTCGTTCCTGGCCGGATCGCTCCGTTCGAACGGAGTCGCGGGCCAGGTGGTGCTCGTGTGAAGTGCTTCAGAGCGCAAAGCCCCATCATGCACCACACTCCTTCGCGGTATCCGTGTTGCGGAACGATGAATAGCTGCGATATTCGAAGGCGGCGCACGGTTGCCACGAACCGAGCCGAACACGCGGATTTGTCGTCGAGAGCTCTCATCAGCGGGTAAACGGCCCGGAAGGGGGAGCATGACGCGATGGATGATGAGCTAACGAAGATCGAGCAAGCCGCAGCCAACCTGGCAGCTCGGGATGGATCTCTTGAGGCTATTGAGAAGGCCGCATCCGCCATCAAATCGGTCAGCGAGGCGCGCAGGGCAGCTGTCGAAGTCGGCAGAGAGCGATGGACCCGGATCAACACCGTGTTTTCAGGTCTGGCTCCCCTCGCGGCGATGGCCGCCGTAGTTGTGACTGTGTTCGTTAGCTTTCAAAATATACGAGAGGAGCGATGGAAGGAGGAGGCTGCCGACTGGCGGGAGTTCCTGAATTCTATTCAGGGGGCTAAAGGCAGATCCTATTCAGATACGACCGTTGGTCCGAGGCTGGCATCCTTCTTTGCCTCTGAACAACTTCGCCAAAAGGCGGTCGGTATCGCGACACGGATTCTTGGTCAGATATCTGATATTGGCGAGTTCAAGGAGTTATATGGAGACATATTCAAAGTTGTAGATAATTCCAATATACAATCTCTAATCGACGTCGAAAAGACACTTGTAATAACGGAGGCATCTTTAGAGCGTAAATGCTATACGGATAGTTATAAGTATACAATACCGGAATTTGCGCAGTTCCAAGGTGGTCTTTGCTCAACATGGATACATGATAGCAAGTTAATGGAAATAACTAATAACTCGCCACCACAGGACATTTATGAGTTAAGAGAGGAACGGTCTAGTTTGTTAGAAGAGCAAGTATTTATGTCAGAACGAATCGCCGCCTACTTCAGGGGGGTGCGCCACGATAACAAATCCGTTAGCTACAATAACCATTTTGACTTAAGTGATACAAGCTTTGTTAACGCTGACTTGTCAAACGTCGATCTTTCAGACGCAAATATTTCACGTGCCGTATTCACTGGATCGGAGCTAAAAGGTACCATAATTAGCTCGGTCGAATATCAGGGCGTTGCATTCGGCGGCTCGGACTGGTGGGAAGCGAAATACATAAAGGCTGGTTTACTCAAATATTTGGTACAATACTATTACCCATATTACTATGGTTATGAAAGATTTTTCGGCGACAGGGATTACTCGCGACGCGAATACGAGGTTGATGTAAGTCGCCTTTGCAAGGCAGCGGCCATCGAGTGCCCGCCCGCGAACAGCCTGCAGTTCGGAATTCCGACTGCCGACGAGCCATGGAATACGGCAGCGAAAAAAGCATCGGAAGCGCCCAGCCCCTCTAAGTAAGCATGCGCGTCGTGCGCGCCGCCGTGGGAGTTGCAGCATAAAGGTTCTTCGACGCCTCAAGTGAATTCGGAGAAGACTCCCAGCGGCGAAGGTGGTGACGCTGCGGTAGCCGCGGGCACGCGCCCTGGCCGCCTGCAAGAGGCCGTTGAGCCCTCGAGGCGAGTTCCAGCGCCGCAGGATCCGGTCGCATTGGGTCTCACGTCCAAATCTCAACTCACCCAATCACCGCACGCAGCTTCGGATACGTCTCGTTCGACCACCGCCTCCCGTGGAACACACCGCAGTGCCCCACGCCCTTCTGTTCATTGTGAACCTTCATCGCAGCCGGCAGCGACGAACACAGCGCATGCGCCACCCGCGTCTGTCCAACCCCGCAGATATCGTCCAGCTCGCCTTCCACGGTGAAAAGCGTCGTCCGCCGGATGGCCGCCGGATCGATCCGCCGTCCCCGCCACGCCATCCGCCCCAACGGCAGGTCGTGGCGCTGGAACACGCTCGCCAGCGTCTGCAGGTAGAACTCCGCCGGCAGGTCCATCACCGCCAGGTATTCGTCGTAGAACCGCCGGTGCGCTGCGGCCCCGTCGCCGTCGCCTTTCACCAGGTTGGCGTACTGGTCCACGTGCGCCCGCACATGCCGCCCCGGGTTCATCGCCATGAACGCCGAGAGCTGCAGGAACCCCGGATAGACCCGCCGGAACCGCCCCGGATAGCGCGCCGGCACGGTGGCGATGGTCCGCCGCTCGAACCAGGACAGTGAGTGCCGGGTCGCCTTGACGTTCACCTCGGTCGGGTTGATCCGCGTGTCGATCGGCGCCGCCATCAGCGTCATGCTGCGCGGCTGGCAGCGGTGGTCCTCCTCCGCCATCAGCGCCGTGGCTGCCAGCACCGGCACCGCCGGCTGGCACACCGCCAGCACGTGGCAGTCCGGCCCGAGCGCGATCAGGCAGCGCAGCACGTGGTCGATATAGTCGTCGAGCCAGAACGCGCCCTCGGCGGCTGGCACGTCGCGCACGTTATGCCAATCGGTGATGTACACATCCAAATCAGGCAGCAGCGTGCGCACCGCGCCGCGCAGCAGCGTGGCGAAGTGACCCGACATCGGGGCCACCACCAGGATGCGCGGCTGCTCGCCGACGCCCTCCTTCAGGAAGCGCAGCAGCGTGCAGAGCGGCGTGGCCAGCACCGCCTGCTCCCGCACCGGCACGGCCTCGCCGCCGACCGTCACGTGGTCGATGCCGAACGGCGGCCGGTGGCGGCTGGCGGCTGCGCTGTGGAACAGCTCCAGCGCCGCGGAGACGCCGCGCAGCCCGAAGCCATGCGGCGGATGCCAGCTCATCAGCCCGGCCGCCGCGCGCGCCACCGCTCGCGCAGGATCGAGCAGATCCAACTGGGCCTGTAAAGACGATACAGCGGCATGGCAGACGACGCCGGGGGCTAGTGCACCGAGGCTGGCGCCCCGCCGGAGGGTCCGCTCGGGCCGCCAATACCGCCGCCGCCCAGGGCACCGGGGTTATAGCGTCCGATATTGCCCAGCAATTGCTGCATGAACGACGCCTCGGTGCCCGGCGAGGGCGTGGTCTGCGATGCCATCGACACCGGCAGCGCGTCCGCCTGGTCCAGCGTCCGGATGTCCCGCAGCACGCCCTGCTCGCTGAAGCTCATCACCACCACGGTCTGCGACTCCACGCCCAGCGTCCGGGCGACGCGCGGCCGAGTCTCCTGGGTGATATAGAGCCAGGTGTTGTCGTCGAACGTGGCCCGAGCGGTGGGCGAGCCGATCAGCGCAGATACGTCGTCGCGGGTGGAGGTGCCGGGCACCAGCTCCTTGAGTTGGTCGGGGTCGATCTTGTTGCCGCGCACCTGCTGCGGCCACTGGAACACGCTGCAGGCGCCGAGCAGCAGGCCCAGCAGCAGGCACAGTGCCACCAGCGGCAAGCCGCGGCGGACCACGGCGAAGAGAAGGTTTGGCTGCAAGCGATATGGTCCTTGACGACTGGCGCGGCCGCTGGTTTGACCATGCCGGACGGCGCACTGTTCGTAACGGGGTGTCACGGCAGCAAGGCGCTGTCAATAATTCGCCGACACGGCTCCCGCTTGAGCGTCCGGTTCGGGATGCCACTTCGGGAAGGTTCCCTTCGCTCCGGGGGGAATCGCAGGGAGAGGGTCAGGCAGCGATGGGCGCGATCGCACGTTGGTTCGGCATCGGGCGCGACAAGCCGCAGGAGCGTGCCGGATTCACGCTGTACAATGCTGCAGTGGCAGCGGCGCGCGAGCCTTACTTCTACGCCACGCTCGGCGTGCCGGACACGCTGGATGGCCGATTTGATATGGTCGGGCTGCACGCCTCGCTGCTGATCCGCCGGCTGCGCCGCGATGCGCCGCCGGGACCGGCATTGGCGCAAGCCGTGTTCGACGCCATGTTCAGCGACATGGATGTCAGCTTGCGGGAGCTTGGGGTCAGCGACCTGTCGGTCGGCAAGCGGGTGCGCGCCATGTGGGAGGCATTTCACGGCCGCGCGCGCGCCTACGAGCAGGCGTTGGACGTGTCCGACGATTCGGCGCTCGCGGCGGCGCTGGCGCGCAACGTGTGGCGCGGCGCGACCGAGCCGCCCGGCGCGGCGACGTCGCTCGCACGGCTGGCTCGTGCGCAGGATGCCCATCTCGCGGCGCAGCCCCTGGCAGCGCTGGCCGCAGGCGAAGCAACCTTCCTGCCGGCCGCGGAGGCGGTGCAATGACCGACACATTTTCCCGTCCGCTGCCGCTGGACAGCGTCGGTCCGGGCGGCCTGGATCTCACGATCGAAGCGAGCCCGTCGCATTGCGACGCGCTGGCCGCACGCATGCAGATCCCCGCGGTGCTCGCGCTGTCCTGCCGCTTCCGCCTCAGCGCCGGCCCCGGC
>Ga0302279_10005245_pt1 | contig 14627 bp, 11 predicted proteins | sample III_Bog_N3_3_FD_194541 | JGI IMG/M metagenome (GOLD analysis project Ga0302279, IMG submission 194541) | Peat permafrost microbial communities from Stordalen Mire near Abisko, Sweden - III_Bog_N3_3 | ecosystem: Environmental > Terrestrial > Soil > Wetlands > Peat | place: Sweden: Abisko...
GTCGGCCCGCACCAGCATCGCGATCGCTTCGTCCCTGCGTCCGGCGGCGTCGTAGGAGCGCCCCAGCGCCCGGTGCGCCCCGAGATCGGCGGGCGCCAGTTGCACCAGCGCCTCCAGCGCCCGCCGTCGCGCCGGCTCGTCCGCGAGGGCCGTGTACGCAGTGACGAGCGCGCCGAGCACGTCCGCGCGCGGCGTCTCCTTGGCGCGGGCGATCTCGAAGGCCGCCGCCGCCTCCGCGTGCTGGCCCAGCCGCGCGTGGGCAGCGCCGAGCCGGGACGCGACGCTGGGGTGCCCGGGAGACGCGTCGCGCAGGCGCACCAGGATCCGGGTGGCGTCGGCGTCGCGTCCCAGCGCCTCCAGCGCCGTCGCGAGGGGATCGAGGATCGCCGCGTCTCCCGGCCATTTCGCCAGCGCCGCGGTCAGCGCTGCGGTGGCGTCCTCGTGGCGACCCGCTGCGGCGCAGAGGAGCCCCAGCCGCCGCTGCTCGTCGGGGCCGAGCCCTCGCAGCGCCCGCAGCTCCCCGAGGGCGCGGATGGCGTCGTCGCGACGCCCGCCCGCCTCGTGGAGATCCGCGAGCTTCGCCAGGGCGCGGGCGTCGTCGGGCGCGAGCTCGTGGGCGCGGGCCAGCGCCGTCACCGCCTCGGCCGCGAGGTCGAGATCCGCGCACGCGAAGCCGAGGCCGGTCAGCGCCTGGACCCGCTCCGGCCCCGGGACGTCGGCTGCGGCAGCCTTGCGGTACGCATCGGCCGCCTCCCGCGTGTAGCCCGCCTCCGCATAGAGCCGGCCGAGCAGGAGCAACGATCCGCCGTGGGCGGGGTGCGCCTTGAGGTTCTGGCGGAGCGCGTCGAGGGCCTCCTGCGAGCGGCCGAGAGCGTGAAAGCACCGGCCGACCGCGAACGGCCGCGCGGGGTCGTCGGGCGCGAGCTCGCGGGCCCGCTGGTGGCAAGCGAGGGCCTTCTCGTGCTCTCCCCGCGCCTCCAGCTCCGCGGCGCGCCGCTGGACGAGCTCGTCCAGTCGCGCCTTCACCCGGGGAGGCGCCTCCGGGAGCGCCAGCGCCCGCTCGAGCGTGGCGATGGCGTTCTCCTCCCGACCGCAGGCGATCTCGGCGCCCGCCAGCTCCCACAGGGCGTCGGCGCTCCTCGGCGCGAGGCGGACCAGCTCCCCCGCGGCCTCGGCGGCCTCCGCCGCGCGCCCCTTCTGGGCGAGGGCCCGCGCGTAAACGAGGAGCAGGGCCTGATCGTCGGGGCGCGCGCGCAGCACCGGCCTGGCGCTCCGCAGGGTGTCGTCGGGGCGATCGAGCCGCGCGTAGGTGAGCGCCACGGCCCGCCGCGCCTCGATGCGCTCCGGCTCGACGCCGAGCAAGCGCTCGTAGGAGGCGGCGCTCTCCTCGAGCCGCTCCAGCCGGCCCTGGCACCGGGCGGTCGCCTCGAGCACCTCGAGATCGTCGGGCACCAGCCGCGCGAGCGTGGTGAGGGCGGTGAGCTCGCCCTCGTCCTCGCCGAGCGCGAGGCGGCAGGCGGCGAGGCGTCGCAGGGGATCGGTGTCGAGGGGGCGCAGCTTGGTGAGCCGCAGGAGCGTGTCGCGGGCGTCGGCGAAGCGCTGCTCGGCCAGGAGCGCGAGGCCGAGGTGCGAGAGCGCCGTCACGTCCTCGGGCGCGAGCTGCACGGCGCGGGCGAGCGGCCCCGCGGCCTCCGCGGTCTTCTCGAGCCGCATCCACGCCAGGCCGAGCCCGAGCTGCGCCGACAGCCGATCGGGCTCCATGCGGGCGACGCGCTCGAACGCCGCGCGCGCCGCCTCGTGCTCGCCGGTCTCCTCGCACAGCTCGCCGAGCAGGTGGAGCACGTCCGCGCGATCCGGCGCGAGCTCGCTCCCGCGCCGCGCCGCCGCCGCCGCCTCGGCGTGGCGCCCGAGCGCGCGCAGCTCCGTCGCGTGCTCCACGCACAGATCCGCGTCCTCCCGCTGGTAGAGCCGCGCCTTCGCCAGCTCGGCTGCCGCCCCGGCGTGATCGCCGCCGTCACGCGCGCGCCGCCCCGCCGCTCGCCGCATCTCGCCGAGGGGCAGCTCCAGGTCCACCATGCTCGGATCGAGCGCCAGGGCGCGGGTGAGCCTGGCGATGGCCTCGGGCTCCTGCCCGAGCTTGCGCAGCGAGAGCCCCAGGCGCCGCAGCAGCGACGCGTCGTCCGGGCTGCCGGCGACGGCCTCGAGCAGGGCGGCGACCGCCTTCTTCGGGTCCTCGGCGCGCTCGTGGCAGGACGCGATCAGGGACCACAGCGTCGGGTCTCCAGGTTGCTCCCGGGTCGCGGCCTCCAGGTGCTCGAGGGCCTCGTCGTGCCGCCCGAGCCGCGCCAGCATCTCGCCCAGGCTGCGCGGCGCCCCCGCGCGGCGGGGGTCGAGCGCCATCCCCGCCTGCTGCGCGTGGACCGCGTCCCCGTCGCGCTCGGCGAAGGTGAGCGCCTCGGCGAGGCCGAAGTGGGCGTCCGCGTCGCCGGGCCTGGCGCGGAGGCGCTGCTTGAAGGCCAGGAGCGCCTCGTGGATCTCGCCTCGCGCCCGCCTCACCCGGGCGAGCTCGCCGTACGCGTCCGCCGGATCCAGCGCGGTGCGCGTCGCCTCCTCGAGGTGCTTCGCGGCGAGCTCGAGCTCGCCGGTCTTGGCCAGGAGGACGCCCAGCTCCTGGTGAGCGTCGGCCAGGCTGGGGTCTCGCTCCAGCGCGGCCTGGAGCTCGCGACGGGCGTCGCTCGCCCGGTTGAGCGCGACCAGGGCGCGGGCGTGGTGGAGGTGGGTCACCGCGAGCGGGGGCCCGAGCGCGAGCGCCTTCTCCAGGGTGCGCTGCGCCTCGCGCGGCGAGTCGAAGAGCAGGTAGGCGAAGCCGAGGGCCCGCAGGGTCTCGACGTTGCCGGCGCCCAGGTGATCGGCGCGCTCGAGCGCCTCGACGGCCTCTTCGTGACGGCCGAGCTGGAGGTAGAGCCGCCCGAGCGCCTCCCGGAACCGAGCCTCCTTGGGGGCGAGCGCGGCGGCCTTCGTGAAGGCCTGCTCCGCCAGCTCCAGCTTGCCGAGCGTCTGCCGGCAGGTGCCGAGCTCGAAGAGCGTGTCCGGCGCCTCGGGCGACACGGGGGTGAGCCGGAGCGACTCCTCCAGCGCCTCGATGGCCTCGGCGTGTCGGTTCTGCCGGGCGAGGAGGACGCCGTGGAGGGCGTGCGCGGCGGCGTCGTCGGGCCGGCAGCGGAGGGCCTGCCGGACGTCCGAGAGCGCGTCGTCGCGCTGACCCTGGCGGTAGCGGCACGAAGCCAGCCACAGGAAGGCCTCGCCGTCGGTGGCGTCGAGGCGCGTCGCGGCGAGCAGCGCCTTCGCGGCCGCGGCGTCCTCGCCCATGCGCCGCAGCGTGGCGCCGAGCCCGCGGTGCGCCTCGGCGCGGCCCGGGTCGGCGGCGATGGCGGCCTCGTACTCGCGGACGGCGTCCCGGTGCTGCTCGAGGTCGAGGGCGGCGCGCGCGGCTCCCAGGTGCGCCTCGACGAACCCCGGCCGCCGCGCCGCGGCCTCGCGGAAGGAGGCGAGCGCCTGGGGGACCTGGCCGAGCGCGCGCAGGTGGGAGGCGAGATCGAAGTGGAGCGACGCATCCTCCGGCCGGACCGCGATTGCCCGCCGGAGCGCCCCCGTCGCATCGGGGGCGCGGCCCTGGCGCTGGTACGCCTCGGCGAGGAGCCGGAGCGCGTCGGTGTCGTTGCCGTCGAGGCGCACCGCCTGCTCCAGCGACTCGGCGGCGCCCGGCAAGTCCCCGAGGCCGATCCTGGCGCGGCCGAGCGCGGCCTGGTGACGCGCCTCCAGCGGCTCCAGCTTCACGGCGCGGGCGAGCGCGGCCGCGGCGGGCTCGAAGCGGCGGAGCGCCAGCAGGCTCGCGCCCAGGGCCGCTTGCGCCAGCGCCCGATCCGGCAGGAGCCTGGCCGCGCGCTCGAGCGCGGGCACGGCGTTCTCGTGCTCGGCGACGGCGGCCAGGCCCCTCCCTCCGGCGAGCTGGAGCTCGGCGTCGTCCGGCCGCAAGACGACCACGCGCTCGTAGGCGACGGCGGCGCCCGGCGCATCCGCGACCGCCTCGCACGCGGCCGCCAGCGCGATCCACGCCTCGGCGGGCTTGTCGCGCCTGGCCACGTACGCCTGGAGAGCATCGCGGGCCTGGGGGAACCGGCGCAGCTCCGACGTGGTGAGCCCGAGGTGGAGGAGCACCTCGGGATCGTCGGGGGTCTGCTCCCGCGCCAGCGTCAGGAAGTGCGCGGCGTCGTCGAGCCGCTTCGACTTGAGCGCCACGTCGGCCGCCCCGCGGAGCAGGGACACCATGTCCGGGCGCAGCGCGAGCGCCGTCGCATAGGCCTCCGACGCCCGGGCGTGCTCCGACCGCTTCGCGTACTCCTGCGCCAGGGTGATGTACGGCGCGACCAGGTCGGGCCGGAGCCGCGCCGCCTCCCGCAGGGAGGCCTCCCCGTTCGCCCAGTCCCCCTGCGCGGCCAGGACTGCGCCCAGCCCCGCGTGCGCCTGCGCGTAGTCGGGCTGCTCCTTGATGGCGCGACGGAAGGCGGCCAGGGCGTCGTCGAGCTTGCCGGCCTTCTGGTAGCACTCGCCGAGCCGCGTGCGCTGCGGCACGTCCCTGGGGCGCATGGCCAGGCTGTCCTCGAGAACGCCGATCATTCGCTCCAGGTTGGGGTCCGTCATGGCCTCGTCGCGTCTCGCCGGGTGCCTCCAGCCACGTGGTGGGGGGAGCCGAGCCTACCGCGAACGACGCAACGCTTGAACATTCCCGGTGGATCGCCGCCGCCGGGGGGGCCGCCGGCGGCGGCGGCGCGGCCTCAGCGCAGCCTGGTGGCCGTCACCGTGACCTCGTAGCGCGCGTGGCTGGTGAGCTCCTCCACGCTGGCCACGAGGGCGGGCTTGCCCGGGGTCACCACGGCGTCGTCGTTGGCGACGATCTTGTGGATCGCCCTCGGGCCAGGCTCGGCGCGCTCGTCCGCGCCGCTGAGCTCGACGTCGTTGTGGAGCAGCAGATCGCTCCCCGCGCGCTCCAGGTTGGTGCGGAGCCGGAAGCCGACGTCCTGCCGCGGCGACGGCATCGACGACGCCCCGGTGGCGAGCGGGATGTTGGCGCCGGCGTTCACCATGCCGTGGCCGCCCTCCTCGACGTTGAGCACGTAGCCGCTGGTCACCGCGGGCTTGCCGGGCTCGGTGACGCTCAGGGTGTAGTCGAGCCGGTAGACGTGGTGGGCCCTGGGCGGCGCGGCGGCGTGATGAAGGGCGGCCTGGTAGCCGAGCAGCGGACCGGAGAGCACCAGGGCAGCGGCGATGGCGCGGAGCAAGATTGGACGAATGCGCATTGGACCCTCTTCCTGCTGCGTCCTCAGCAACCGGCGTGCCGCGAAGCGCGGATCCGATCACCCGCGAAAGCACGCGCCGATGCTCCGCGAGAGCGCGCAGGATTGGACACGTTGGCGGGGAGCCCCGCGAGCGTGACAGCGTGTCAGAGCAGCTCCGGGACGAGCCGGTCGACCTCGATCTCCACCACGCTGGGCGCTCCGGCGGCGAACGCCCCGGCGAGCCCCGGCTGCACGTCGGCGGGCGCGGAGATGAGGCGGTGCGGCAGCCCGTAGCCGCGGGCGAGGCCCGCGAAGTCCACGCCCGGCACGTCGAGGCCGGGCACGCCGCTGCGGTGGAGGAAGCGCGCGAACGCCTTGAGGATCGCGTACTCGCGGTTGTTGATCACCACGAAGGTGACCGGCACGCGGTAGCGCGCCGCGGTCCACAGCCCCTGGATGGCGTACTGGGCCGAGCCGTCTCCGAGGATGGCGACCACCGGCCGGTCCGGCCTGGCGAGCGCCGCGCCGATGGCGGCCGGCAGCGCGAAGCCGAGGCTGCCGCTCGCCGACTCGAAGTAGCTCCCGGGATCGCGGAGGCGCACCTGCTCGTACAGGAACGGCTTCCACGAGGGGGCCTCGACGCAGAGGATGGCGTGCGCCGGGAGCACCTTCGCCAGCTCGCGGAACACGAAGTCGGGCTGGAGGGGCGTCGACGTCCCGACCACCGCCGGCGGAGCCCAGGGCGTCGTCGCCGCGGGAGAGCGCGCGTCGGTCAGCTCGAGGAGCCCCCGGACGGCCAGCGCGACGTCGCCGACCACGCTCGTGCCCACCAGCGCGCGCGACGCCATGGCAGGGTCGTTGGTGAGCTGGACGAGGGCCGTCCCGGCGTGCACCGGCGGCCCGGGGACGTAGGGGAAGTAGAGAAACACGGGCGCGCCGACCACGAGCACCGCGTCGTAGCTGCGCAGCCGGTCCGCGAGGGGGCCCATCGCCGGCGGCAAGGGCCCCTGGTAGAGCGGGTGATCCTCCGGAAAGGAGTGGCGGTAGGCGTCGGGCGCGAGGAAGACCGCCGCCTGCAAGCGCTCGGCGAGCGTGACCAGATCGCCCGTCGCCCCGGCCGCGTCCGCCTGCGCGCCGGCCACGATGGCGACGCGCGAGCCCCGCTGGAGCACCTCGGCGGCCCGGGCGATGGCCGCCGGATCCGGCGCCGTCCGGTACGAGACCTCCCGCGGGACCACCGCCGCGCAAGCATCGTCGAGACCGTCCATGCAGATCGAGACGAAGGTGGGCCCGCGCGGCTCGCTCATGGCGACGTGGTAGGCGCGCTCGATGGCCTCCGGGACGTCCACCGCCCGGTGCGGCTCGACGCTCCACTTGACGTAGGGTCGGACGAACTCGACCTGCTTTCCCCAGAGGAGCGGCTCGGTCCGGATGATCCGCCGATCCTGCTGTCCCGCCGTGATCACCAGCGGCGCCTGGGCGTGCCACGCCGTGGCGATCATGGCCATGGCGTTGCCAACGCCGGCGGTGGTGTGGAGGTTGACGACGGCGGCGTTGTCGCCCGCGAGCGCGTGCCCCATGGCCATCGCCGTCACGGCGCCCTCGTGGAGGCCGAGGACGTAGCGGAAGTCTTCCGGGAAGCTCGCCAGGAGGGATAGCTCCGTCGACCCGGGATTGCCGAACATCGTCGTCATCCCGTGTGCGCGGAGCGTCTCGAAAATACGGTTCCGGACGTTGCCCATGTCGATCGTATTGGGCGTCCCACCCGAGATCGACAGTCCGCATCGCGGGCGGGAGGGTCGCGGAACGCGGTCGGGCGTTCCGCAGGAGGGTCGCGGAACGCGGTCGGGCGTTCCGCAGGAGGGTCGCGGAACGCGGTCGGGCGTTCCGCAGGATGGTCGCGGTCAGCCGAAGACCGCGTTGCTCCCGCTGTAGACGACCGCATCGAGCAGGTGCTCTTCCCGGACCAGCGCGAGCTCGGGTGCGTCGCGATCGACGGTGATCGTCCCGCCGGCATCGTCGAAGCCGCATGCCGCGGCGCCCTCGGTCGAGCCGGCGCGCCAGAGCTCCTCCGCCGGGGTGCGGCCGCCCTCGCGGAAGGGCACGCGCCGGCCGGTGCGCAGGCGCTCGCCCAGATCGATGCCGCGGAGGTCTTCGAGGGGGCTGGTGAGGACGTGGCTGTCGATGCCAGCGCACAGCCGCACGCCCGCGGCGCGCAGGGCGCCCACGTCGGGCAGGCCGTCGCCGAGGTCGCGCTCGGTGGTGGGGCAGAGGCAGGCGAACGCGCCGGCGGCGCCGAGGAGCGCGGGCTCGTGGGCTGCGAGGTGGGTCGCGTGGACGGCGACGAAGCGCGGGCCGAGGACCCCGTGGTCGGCGAGGAGCTCGACGGGGCGGCGGCCCGTCTCGGCGAGGCAGGCCGCGATCTCGGCGGGCTGCTCGGCGACGTGCATGTGCAGCGGGAGCGCGCCGCGCGCGGCGTACTCGGCGATGGGGCGCAGCCACGCGGGTGGCACGGCGCGGACGCTGTGGGGCGCGACGCCGATGCGCACCGCGGGATCCCCCGCCCAGCGAGCGCGCAGGGCGTCGAGGTCGGAGAGGGCGCGATCGAGATCGGGATCGGAGAAGCGGCGCTGCGCCCCCTCGGGCGCCCTCCCTGCGCCCGCGCGGGCGTAGATCACCCGCAGGAGCGTGATCCGCAGGCCCTCGTCGCGGGCGGCGCGGATGACGGCATCCGCGAGCACCGTGCGGTCGGCGTAGGGCGCGCCGCCGGGCTGGTGGTGGACGTAGTGGAACTCGCCGACGGTGCGCACGCCGGCGCGATGGAGCTCCCGGTAGGCGACGCGGGAGATGGCGTGGATGGACTCCGGCGTCAGCCCGTCGGCGAGGGCGTACATCGCCGTGCGCCAGGACCAGAAGTCGTCTCCTCCCGCGGGACCAGGGCGCTGGGTGTCGCCCCGGAGGGCGCGCTGGAAGGCGTGCGAGTGCGCCGTCGCCAGCGCCGGGAGCTCCAGGGGAACCATCGGCGGAGCCGCGCTAGGTGGAGGGGACGGGGCTGGTCGCGGGCTCGGCCGGGGCCGGGCGCGGCTCGAGGCGCTTCTGCGCCTTCATCGTGGTGGGGTCGAAGAGGAACCACAGCTTCCCCACGCCGGCGGCGGCGGCGCCGTCGCCGTTCTCCCGCGGCTTGGCGCCGTCCGTCGTCGCTGCCGGCTCCCAGCGGAGGCCCAGCACCGCGCTCTTCTTGAAGCCGGAGAAGCCGATGTCGCCGAGCAGCGCGGCGGCGATCAGCGACAGCGAGGGCTCGTGCCCGATCAGCGCCAGGGGCCCCTGCAGGCCCTCGGTGCCGAGGAGCTTGATCAGCTCCCCGGGGTCGTGCCCCGGGCTGAGCTGGGCGCAGGCTTGCACTTCGCCCTTGTAGCCGACCTCGGCGGCGAGGATCTCGGCGGTCTGGACCGACCGCAGCAGGGGGCTCGTCCAGATGACGGCAGGCCGTCGCTTGTCGCTCTCGGCGATCCAGCGGGCGACCTTGCGGGTGAGCTTGCGACCCTTGACGGTGAGCCAGCGTCCGGCGTCGCCGAGCCCCGGGGCCTCGTCGACGGCCTGAGCGTGGCGGATGAGGAGGATTTCCATGGCTGCGCGGGGTGTACACCCTCCCGCCCTCCGCGACGAGGGGCGGGGCGCGCTCAGCGGTATCCGGGGAGGGCGACGAAGTAGAAGTCGGCGCTGATCGCCGATCTCTGGTCCGCCGAGCCTGCCGTGCAGGCCGCCCCCTCGTCGGGGCCGAGGCCCCCCCGCGTCTCGAGCCGGAGGACGTAGAGGCCGCGGCTCCGGCGGTAGCGGTAGAGCGGGGCCGAGGCCTCGTTGGGGCTCTCGGCCTGAGCATCGACCTCCCCGGCGACGTCCGCGAGGGCGCTCACGTGGAGCGCGCCGATCCCGTGGGGGAAGGGGCCCCCCAGAGGCGCGAGGCCACCCTCCGGGAAGAGCTTCCAGCGGTGGGCGCCGGCGGCGTCGGGCTGGCACCGATAGACGAGCGCCGCGGGCTCCCCGGAGGCGCTCGGGGCCGTCGTCAACGCGCCCACCACCGTGCCGTCCCGCAGGGACACCGTCCGCTGGGGGTGTAGCGGATCCGGCACCGCGAGCAGGTCGTCGGGGACGTCGGGCAAGCCCACGCCGCGCTCCTCGCCCGCTTCGCCTCTCGCCGAGCAGGCGGCCAGGGTGGCCAGTTCCAGGGCGAGCAGGAATCGGGCGAGCATCGGGAACACCTCCGCCGCGGCGCGGCCGGGAGCCGCACCTGCTCCGATGCTCGGCGCCCCGCCTGCGGTTCGCCCTCTCGCCCCGCCCCGGGAGGTTGCCCTGCCGGCCGTCCCCGTGTAACGACCTGCGCGCGTGAGCTTCCTCGTCCTTGCCGCCTCCACCGAGCTCGCCGCCGGCCGCTACCCGGCGCCGGCCTGGGCCATCCTCGCCCTCGGCGGCGCCGTCGTCGTCGGCGCCCTGGTCTACCTGGGCCTCCGCCTGCGCCGCGGCGCAGCTCCCACCGCGCCGAAGGACAGGGACCCGCGATGAGCCGCAACGTCCGGCGCGTGATCTCGGTGATGCTGCTGGCGGTCGCCGTCTACGGCGCCTTCGTGCTCTACGGCGGCGTCGGCAAGATCGCGCAGAGCCTCCAGCACTACGCGTGGTGGACGTTCGGCGCCGCGTGCGGCCTGGCGTTCTTCAACTACGTCCTCCGCTTCTTCAAGTGGGAGTATTACCTCGCGATCCTGGGCATCCGCGGCATCCCCAAGAGCGAGAGCTTCCTCACCTTCCTCTCCGGCTTCGTCCTCACCATCACCCCCGGCAAGGTGGGCGAGGTCTTCAAGTCGGTCATCCTCTTCCAGCTCCGCGGCGTGCCCATCCAGCGCACCGCGCCCATCGTCGTCGCCGAGCGCGTCACGGATCTGATCGGCGTCATCGTCCTGATCACCGCCGGCAGCATCTCCTTCCACGGCGGGCTGATCTGGGCCTCCGTCGGCGCCACGGTGGTGCTGGCGCTCCTGGTCTTCATCGGCTCGCCGCGGCTGGCGCGAGGCTTCCTCGACCTGTTGCCGCGCCTCCCCGGCCCGCTGGGGCGCCGCCTCGGCCCCATCGTCCACAAGATCGAGGAGTCCCTCGACAAGCTGCGCGAGCTGACCACGCCGCGCCGGCTGGTGTGGCCCACCCTGCTCTCGATCGCTGCCTGGACCTCGGAGGGTGTCGCCCTCTGGGTCATCCTCCAGGGCTTCGGCGAGCACGCCCCGCTCCCCCTCACCGCGTTCTTCTATGCCACCGCCACGCTCGCCGGCGCCCTCATCCCGGTGCCGGGCGGGCTCGGCGTCACCGACGGGCTCCTGGAGCAGCAGATGGCCCGCGTCGGGGGCGTCCCCACCGCCACGGCTCTCGCGGCGATGCTCCTGGTGCGCTTCGCGACCCTCTGGTTCGCGGTCGCGGTCGGCTTCGTCGCCCTCGGCATCCTCCGCGCGACCCGCCCCTGGCTGTCTGGTGAAGAGGCTGGTGAAGAGGCTGCCGCCCCGGTCGATCTGCCTGCCTCCGCGGGCGTGATCGGCGACTCCGGAACAAATACGCCTTGACTCTGAGGCGCTCTACAGTGTGAAAGCGTGGGTAGCGGCGCGTCCGGTTGGGCGCACGCGGCCCCGCAACCACCCCCGAAACGACATGTCAACCACAGAACGAGCCTCTTCGCTGGTGCAGCGGGTGATCGCCCACCTCAAGAAGAAATCTTCCGCCGATCCCACCGCAACCTTCACGGGTGCGAGCGCGATCGCGCTCGACAAGCTCGAGTCCCGGTTGATGGTGGAGCTGCCGCCCTCGCTGCGGACCTTCCTCCAGTTCGACTTCACCTTCGCCTCGCTCGGCAAGCGCTTCCACGGCCGCGGCCGCTTCGGCGTCAACCCCGAGGCCCCGCGCCCGCGCATGACCAGCGTGCGCAAGCTCGCCGAGGCCAAGACCGAGCTCGGGTGGACCGACTCGCGGGTCAAGGGCAAGGTCGTCCGCCTCCCCAACCTCCCCGGCCACCCCTGGAACGCCCTCTACCTCGGCGAGGCCCGCCGCGACGGCGAGCTGGTCATCCTCGGCCTCGAGAACGAGGACACCCTGGTCCGCGCCTACCCGCGCTACACGGCGTTCGACCTCTACCTGTGCGATCAGGTCGGCCTGGTGCGCCTCAGCGAGTCGCAGCGGCTGGAGGACCTGGAGAGCCACGTCGCCCTCAACCCCGAGCTGGGCACCGGCGAGGAAGAGGACGAGTCGGAGAGCGACTACTGATCGGGGCGAGGGGGCGCCTTGGGCTCCTCCTCGTCGTCGCCGAAGATGACGCCGACCGCGAGCGGGAGGGCCTCGAAGGGCTCGGCTCGTACCACCTCGCCGCGCTCTGCGACCAGGATCTCGAGGTAGCCGTCCGGCGCGCAGCGGTGGACGGAGAGCGTCTGCTGCTCGGGGTCGATGATCCAGTAGTGCGGCACCTGATGGCGGTGGTAGACGCGCTTCTTCCTGATGAGATCGTTGCGCTTGTTCGACGAGAGGATCTCGCACACCCAGTCGGGCCGCACCCGGATCGGGATGCCATGCGGGAACTCGGGGAGCCGGTCGCGGCGCCAGCCGGCGACGTCGGGGCGGAAGGTGTTGTTGGCGTCGAAATAGACGTCGATCTCGGTGCCGAACCACCAGCCGCCGGGGGAGCGTCCTCGCGGGGGTATGGGGGCATCCCCCATCGGGACCAAGCGGCGGCGGAACGGGGTCAGGCAGGTGGAGAGGTTGAACTGCGCCTGCCCGTGCTCGCTGGAAGTGGCTCCGCGGTCGGCGAGGGTGCCGTCGACGAGCTCGAAGCGGCGCTGCTCGTCCTCGGGGAGGGCGAGAAGGTCTTCCAGGGTGGCGGCCTTCCGGGCGGGTGCGACCATGCGCGGAGGGTAGCAAGGGAGGCGGCGTTCGTCGTTCTCGGCGGCGTGGCGGATCGCAATGGTGGCGCGCGGAGGGCTCGGCCGGGGGCTTGACGACCGGCGGGAGCCGCCGAGCGGGCGGGGCCCACATGCGGAACGTCGAAGACTGCGACGAGTGAGGGAGGCCTCGGCGCGATCTCCTCGGCCAACGAGCATCGGAGGAGGGTGCGAAAGAATGTCGTAGGGCTGACAATCCTGACCGTGGCCGCGCTCGCGCTGCTCGTCGCATCCTGTGTCCAGAGCCCGGAGGGCCTGCCGACCGAGGGGCCACAGCCCGAGACCAAGGACGACGAGGATCCCGGTGGTGATCCGGGCATCGGGAGCGAGCCCCCATGGTCGTGGTCGCCGCCGTCGAGCATGCCCTCGGCCGGGGGCTCCGAAGGCGTTCCGGATCCAGATGTCACCGGCAGCGTCGGGGCCGAGCCGACATGGGGATGCAGTCCCAGCCACCTGAGAACCTGCACGGACATGTACGAGGATTGCCGCGACCGGAAGTACGCGCCCTGCAACAAGAAATGGCGGTCGGGCGTCACCATGTGCGAGATCTGTCGGGAGAATTGCCAGAACAACGACCCCTACAAGTTCAAGCAGTGCCGGCAGTGTGGCTTCAGTGAATAGCGCTCCAGCCCTTCATTCGGCGACCCATGTCGTCTTCGACGAGCCTGGAGCGGACCGTCTCGTCGAGCTTGGCTTGCCGAACGTGGCGCACGCATACGAGCGCCTCGCCGTGGGACCGAGCCGCCGCGACGTCGTGGAGCATGTCCGCGCGCGTGAGGCGTGGTTCGGTTGTGCTGACGCGGGCGACGATCTCTACACCGCGGAGGGCCGCTGGGAGACCCCTGTGGTTCTGTGGGCGACCCCGTGCCTCCACGATCGCCTGAGCCTCTGGAAGACGTGCGGGTGGTTGCGCGACCGGGGGATCGCGCGCCGGGACGTGCTCATCGTCGACCTTCCTCCGAGGACGCGGAGCCCCGGCGCTCCGCCTCGCGCGGAACCGTTCGACTGCGGGGACTCCGTCCTCCACCAACCGGACGAGGTTCTTCGGGCGCAGCTCGCCGTGGCGCGCCCGTGGTCGCGAGAGCGGTACGACGAGGCCGTGAGGCTCTGGGAGCAGTACGTCAGCGCCGACCCTCGGCGCTTCGCCCGGCGTTGCGCCCGCGGGGTCCCGGGGTTCCTCGAGCTGGGTCCCCTGTGGGTGTTTCTCTCGCGCTTCTTTCCCCGCCTGAGCGCCGATCGGTCGCTGCGCCTCGGTCGGTACGATGAGCTGCTGCTCGGCGCGCTCTCGGCGGAGTGGCAGACGCCCGTGAAGGTGTACGTGCGCCTGGTCGAGGAGTACTCGGGGTTCTTCAGCTGCGTGGGCGATCTGACCGTGGAGCACCGGCTCGCGGCCTGGGCCGACCACGAGGCGAGCCGGGCGGTGGAGCGCGCGCCTGATCCGCGCCATCCGGCGGAGGAGTCCGTCTATCGGCTCACGGAGCGAGGGGTGCAGCTTCGCGGAGGGCCCTCCGGGCTCGCGGATGCGCCACGCCTGCCGGTGGGCGGAGCGGAAGCGTACGCGCCGGAGGCGCCGTGGGTGGTGCTCGGCGATGGGCGGCTCGTGCGGATGTGAGAGTTGGCGCCGGGCGCCGCCTGTCCTGTGCGCCCGAGACGCGGCAGGACGCGTCCCGTGGGGCTGGAAGCGACAGCCCCTGCTGGGGTGTGGTAGCTGCTCGTCCGCCCCTCCCGATGACCCCCCACCTCTTCCTCGCCCTCCCCACCGACGCTCGCGAGCGCCTCGACACCCTCGTCGTCGCCCTCCTCGCCCGCGCCGGCCGCGTCGAGTCCCGCGCCACCGTGCAGCGCTGGATCACCCACGGCCGCATCCTCGTCGACGGCCGCCCCGCGCGGGCGGGCTCCGCCATCACCGCCGGCGCCCGCATCGAGGTCTCTCCCGAGCCGCCTCCTGCCACCACCGCCGAGCCCGACGCCTCCATCCACCTCACCGTCGTCTTCGAGGATGCCCACCTCCTCGTCGTCGACAAGCCCGCCGGCCTGGTGGTCCACCCCTCCCGCGGCCACGAGAGCGGCACGCTGGTGAACGCTCTCCTCGCGCGCGGCGGCTTCGAGCGCGCCAGCGCCGATCCGCGCGATCCGGCCGGCCACCTCCGGCCCGGCATCGTCCATCGCCTCGACAAGGGCACCAGCGGGCTCCTCGTGGTGGCCAAGGACGAGCCCACCCGCGAGGCGCTCAAGGCGCTCTTTGCCCGGCACGACATCGAGCGCGAGTACGTGGCCCTCGTCGTCGGCACCGGGCGCGACGCCACCTACGACACGTTGCACGGCC
>Ga0302279_10005248_pt1 | contig 14619 bp, 11 predicted proteins | sample III_Bog_N3_3_FD_194541 | JGI IMG/M metagenome (GOLD analysis project Ga0302279, IMG submission 194541) | Peat permafrost microbial communities from Stordalen Mire near Abisko, Sweden - III_Bog_N3_3 | ecosystem: Environmental > Terrestrial > Soil > Wetlands > Peat | place: Sweden: Abisko...
GGCGTCGAGGTGCCGCGCGACGTCGCCGTCGAGCAGCGCGTCCTTCGCCCTCTCGGCGAGCTCTTTGCGGGCCGCGCGATCCGGGTGCGTCGCGGGGAGCCGGCCGGCCGCGAGATCCTCCCGCGCGCTCCCCACCTCGGGCCCGGCCTCCGTCCCCGTCACGATCGCGTAGAAGTAGGCGAGATCGTCGAGCTCCGCCGCCGTCGGCCAGCGCGCGACCAAGCCCGTGGACGGCGCGGCGGCGGGCACGACCACGGCGAAGTCGTCGAGCGCGCGCCGGGCGTCCACGAGCTCGGCGACGGTCGGCGGCGCGCAGACCCGCGGGCTCGCGAGCATGCGCCGCTCCAGGATGCGCCGCACGGCGTCCCGCGCGTCCCCGAGCCCGCGCGCCTCGAGGCGGACCAGGAGGCGCAGCGACGCGTCGCTGGGGGGCGCCGGATCGGCCATCTCCCCGAGCATCTCGAGGAGAATCTGGGTGGCCTGGCCAGCCTCCGTCCTGCCATCGAGGCGGCACGCCTCGCGGTCGCGCCGCGCGAGGCAAGCTCCGTTGATCGCGCCGAGCCTCCTGCGCACCGTCCTCTCGTCGAAGTCGGTGAGCCACCTGGCGCGCCTGTCGTCGCGGAAGCGGACGTCGGCCCAGTCCTGCCGGACCGCGACGGTGCGCGCCACCGCGTCCTCGATCGCGGGGAGCGGCTCGTCGGGGGCCGCGCTCGGCGCGGGCGGCGCCGCGGGCGTCGTCACCTCGGCGGGCGGCGCGGGCGGCACCACCGCGGGGAGCAAGGGCGCGGCGCAGGCCGCCGCGAGCGCCGCGAGCAGTGAGGCGAACCCGGCGGCGCGAGCCATGCGAGCGAGGATACGAGCGAGGCACGCGAAATCACAGCGGCGAGGTCGGCCGGCCAGCCGCCCGCTGAAAAAAAGCTCCGGTACTCGAGCCGATGACGCCGGTCGTGCCGTTTCGTCGGGCGCGCACGCGCTCGGAGACGCTACGACGACTCGAGGCGCAGCAGATCCTTCCCTTCATGGTCGAGGAGAGGGGCCAGGCGGCGCTCCTGCGGGTGCTGAAGGCCGGCCGCTTCGCCCGCGTCGGATCCGCGCGGGAAGTCTCCTACGACGCCGCGTCGCGCCCTCGCTCCGTTTTGCTCGGCGGCGCACGGCGCGTCGCGCGGACGGTCCGTGTACTCCCAGCTGGGCAGGGAAGGCTTCTCCGCCTCTACATGCACCCTGGAGTGCAGCACGCCAGCGGGTTGCCGCCGCCCGAGTTGGAACAACAGCCCAAATAGCCAGGGTTATTCGGATCCATCGCGCAGACCCCGCCCGCGAAGCTCGTGCAATCACGGCAGCCGCCGATGGCACCCTCGCCAGCACCGCACTGCGCGTTCGTCGTGCCAGGCTGGCAGACGCCCTTTACGTCGCAACACCCAGCGCAGTTGTTGAGCTGCGGGTTCTGGCTGTCGTTGCAGGGGGGACAGGTGCGGCCGTTCGAGCACGTGCCGTTGCCGCAGTCGCTACATGCGGCACCCGTGGCTCCGCAGGCCGCCGCGGTGTCGCCAGGCTGGCACGCAAGCTGAGTCGAGCCCGTCGGGGGGCGCAGCAGCCCGTGGCGCAGTTGCTGGCGTCGCAGCAGACCGGCGGATCGGTCGGCGTCGCGCAACCCTCGCAGGCGTCGGCCTGCTGGCCGGCGGCGACGGGCGTCATGACGCCGTTGTTGAAGACGACGGCATTTCCCTGAGCGGTCTCGACGCCGAAGATCGTCCGGGCGCCGTCGCTCGAGGGGCACGCGTCACTCGTCACGGTGAAGACGGTGCCCGGATCGTTGATGGTGAGGTTCCAGCGGTTGAACATCGCGTCGACTGCCGCCGCATGCGCCGAGTAGTACACGTCTTTGAGGATGCTCGCGTCCGTGCGAAACTCGCCGAACGCGTCGTTCGTCTGGTCGTCCATCCAGGCCTGCGCGTTCATCAGCTCGTTCTTCGCGGCGCGAACGGCGATGGTCTTGAGCGTCTGGGCGGTGTTCGCATACCAGAGCAGCGAGTCGGTGATGTCGTGCAGCGAGAGCGACGCACCCGGGGGCACCGTCGCGGACACGTCGCCCACGCAACGATCACCGTCCTGCGCGGCGCACGTCGAGCCCATCGAATCCGTCACCGTGACGCCATCGTCGATCTGGTTGAAGACCTCCGAGGGCCTGTTGGGATCGATCGGCACGACGAGATCCTCGGGGCTGAAGTGGGGCACGGTAAACGTCGCGGTCCCGCTGCCCGTGGTGCTCGGCGCGAGCGGAGCCGAACGGGTGCCGTCGGCGGCGCGTGACACGAGGGCGACCGTGGTCGGATCCACGCCGGCGGGCACCGGCAGCGTGACGGTGACGGGCGCGCCCGGCTCGGTCGGCACGGCGACGTCCAGCACGCCGACCACGCGGAACGCGTTCATCGAGGCGTTCATGAACTGGGGGTGCCACGTCGACGCGATCACCTGCGAGCCCGTCAGCCAGGTCGCCGTGATCGTGGTGGGCGCGGCGTAGGCGGCCGCCGGGAAGGAGAGCGACGCGGAGCCCGCGGTGATGGTGCTCCCCGAGGGCTGAATCGTCTGGGAGGCCGTGGCCGTGTGCAGGTTGATGCGGACGGGAAGCGTGCGCGATCCGACCGGGAGCACGCCCTGCCACACCACGTACCCCGAGAGCGTCACGCTCACGTTGGCCCGGCCGAGGGGCGCCGTGATGCTGAAGGTGCCGTTGGCGGCGGTCGTCGTGGCGGCGCCGCCGAGGATCGTCACGGCCGCTCCGCTCACTGGACTGTGCGTGTCGAAGTCGCGCACGAGCCCCGCGACGGCGCCCGTCGACGGGGCGGCGCTCACCTGGAACGGAAGCGTCGCCGGCGTCGCGCCGCCCCCGCCGGCATTGCCGCTCGTGGACGCACCGCTCCCTGTCGCGGTGGTGTGGGAGGAGCCGCACGCATTCGTCAGGAGGGCGCACAGCGCGAGGACGGGGGCGACGGGGAGGAACCGGTAGGCTCGTCGAATCGGCATGGCGCTCACCTGCAAGACGGGGATCGATGGGTAGAACCCATCACGCCCTCTCGGCCATGCCCATTGGTGAAAACGCGTAGGGAAGGTCGTGAACCCAGAGAACCTCTACGCGCCGATCCAGAGCCTGGCGACGAGCTTGAGGCGGCTCTCGACCTTGGCGAGCGTCATCATCGCGGCGAGGTGGGCCTCTACGGTGCGGACGCTGATCGCGAGCCGCACGGCGATGTCCTTGTTCGCGTCACCGAGCGCCAGGCGCCGGAGCACGGCCACATGGCGCGGCGTGAGCTGCCACGCGGAGCTCGCGTGCTGGAGGCGCGCCTCGAGGTCGCTCGGCGCCACGCTCGCGCGGGTGACGAGGAAGAAGCTCGTGAGCCCGCGCCCTCGAAGCGGGTGCAGCTCGAAGCCGGAAGGGCGCGCCGGATGCGCGACCGCCTCGGCGATCTCGCGCTGGAGATCGCGCGGCGAGCTCGCGAGGCGTGTCGCGCCGAGGCCGCTCGCGTACTCGACACGCCCGCCGCGCCGCACGACGTAGGCCTCGCCGGGATACGCGTCGAGCATGGCCTCGAAGGTCGCGCGCTCGACGCCCCGTGGGATGCCGAGCGCGAGCCGCAGGCGCGATCGCACGCCGAGCGCGACGGCGCGGAGCACGCGCGGATTCACCCTCTCGCCCGTGGGCCGCAGCGTGCCGATCCACGCGAGCATCACCGGGCCATCGCAGACGACCATGCGGGTCTGCTCGAGCCGCCTGCCGAGCTTATCGAAGAACGATCGCGCCGCCGGCCAGAGGACGTCGTACTCGAACCTCCGCACCACGTTGCGATCCTCCGGCTTCGGACGCAGCGGATCGTAATGGAACCAGGGCTTCGACGGGTCCGCCACGGACGGCGCCGCGCTCGCAGGCAGACCCGCGCGTAGCACCTCTGCGCACGGGCCATCCGCTGCGACGATCCAGTCGCTGGACAGCAGGGCCGGGCGATAGACCACGGCGAGTCCGGCGCTCTGACAGAGCGCGTTCAGGCTGCGCGCGACCTCGCCCGCGAGGGCGAGCGCGCCGAGCGGTTCGCCCACATCGATGTTGCGCAGGTGCTCGACCGCGGCGCGGACCGCCGCTTCGTGAGATGGGGGCACGCTCGCAAAGCTACGCCAAGCGCCGTGCCATCTCCACCGGAACGGCGCGGCGGTGCGCGCGCGGAGCTTCACGCCCGTCGGCGCGGGTCCTCGTTCGCGAACGCCTCGCTCTCCCTGGGCGCGACCAACGGCATCACCGCCTCGATCGCACAGATGGCGTGTGAGAGCGACGGCGGCGGCCGTTGGACGGGCGCATGGGACACGCCGCGCCGTCCCCCCTTCGCCGGCCTTCGCCAGGGGCGCTGATCGAATCCGAGGTCGAGCTCGACGAGCAGGGCGAGGCCGTACGCCCCTTCGGGTACGAGAGGCCGCGCCCGAAGGGCCCCCGCCGCAGCGCTCCCCGCCGCCCTGACCGCGCCTACGCCTTGTCCGGTCGGAGGACCGCCCCTGCCCCGCCGGCCCGGCCACTCCAGTCCACGTGGTCTGGGTGGTGAACGCTCACCAAGTAGCCTCCGTCGTGACCGGGCTATCGCCCGGCGTCCCCCGGCGGAAAGCGACCGGGGCCGCGATCACCCACGGTGAGGAGCCGTCGGACGTTCCTCGGCTCACGGCACGAGAGCACCGGCCTGTCGGCGGGGGATCTCGCCTTGAAGGCGGCCACCAGCTTCTCCCCCACCGCGGCGCTCGGCACTCGGGCGCCGACCCAGGGCTTGCCGCGTTCTTCCTCGATCAGATACTGCACCTCCGGGCCCGTCAGGTCCGCGTCGCCCCGCACGGCGCGCCAGAGCGGGTCGTGCGAGACGGCGGGCCGGTCGGGCGTGCTCCAGGAGGTAAGGTAGAGCCGGACGAAGGCCGGCTGGCAGGAGGGTGCCAGTGCCGGTGAGGGCGGCTCGGAGCTCGGCGCCGGAGCAGGGGGTGGGGAAGGAGGAGGGGCGACCCGGGTGGCGTCGGCCGGCGTCGTCGCGGCGGGCTCGTCTTTGCAGCCGAGCGCGGCCAGCGCGACGATCCCGAGGGACCAGCGACTCAGCGGCACTGGCTCAGCGCCAGGGCCGCGCCGACGAGCACCGCGGCGACGCCGAGCCACACGCCCAGCGTGCTCGTCGGCGGGGCCGAGGAGGGGGCGGGTGCCCTGACCTTGGATGCCGAGAGGCGCTTGCCGGAGGCTGGCGGGAGCAGGCCCGGTTTGATGACGGTGCTCACCAGCCAGCGGTTGTGGACGCGGCCGGGGAAGGTGTCGGTGCGGCGGAGCTGCTCGGCAGGGATGTCGACCACGTTGCCGTCGCCGCCGACCAGGCCCACGCCGAGGAGGCGATCCGGCCCGAAGGCGACGCCGGAGACCTTGCGCTCCAGGTAGCGGAGCTGCACCACCGTCTCCCGGGAGGGGAAGGCCAGCGCCATGACGATCTCCGGGGTGAGCCGCACGGCGAACATGCTGCCGTCCTCGGAGGCGGACACGCAGTCGGGCGTCATCCCCTCGGCGCGCGTGACCGGCTCGGCCGGGCCGCCCTCGGGCCCGATCCGGAGCACGCGGTCGCCGGTGGTGACGAGCCACATCCCCGCGGAGCTCCAGCCCAGGCTGGTCACCGGGCCGTCGATCTGGCTCGCGCCCACCGGGGCGCCGGCGGCGGTGACGATCCGCACCTCCCCGGAGGCCGCGCCCAGCGCCAGGCGCATCCCGTCGTCGGTGAAGGCCGCCGCGGTGGCGCCTTCCAGCGGGAGGAGGCGCGGCTCGCCGCCGCGCTCGACGAGGGCCACGCCTCCGGGGAGGACGGCGGCGCACACGGCGCGCTCGCGGGCGGCGGCGAGGCCGGTGGGGCTGCCGTTCAGGCTCACCACGCCGAGCGGGGCGCCCCCGTCGACGGCCCAGAAGCGGAGCGCTCCGCTCGACTCCAGCGTGACGACGGCGTCGCGCAGCGCCGCGAGGCCGACGAGGGAGGTCTCGACCTCGCGCTTCCACAGAGGGGCTTCATCGGTGCCGCGGTGGACGAGGACCTGCTGGCCGTCGGAGACGACGAGCACGCGGCCGGAGGCGGCGAACGCGCAGAAGTTGGGCGCTGTCATGACCGCGAGGATAGGGGCGTCGGCGCGCGCCGGCTATCTCCGCTGCAGGCGCAGCCAGGCGGTGAACTCGGCGAGGTTGCGCGCGAACTGCGCCCGCGCTTCCGGATGGGCGGCGAGGTGCTGCCGCCAGTGCTCGTCCAGCGCCAGGAGCGCTCCCTCGGTGGGCACGAGATACCTCCGGAGGAGATCGGCCCGCTGCTCCGGATGGACCGCGAGCTCTGCCCGGAGGGAGGCATACGCCTGGAGCGTCAACCGGGGCACGGCCACCGCGCTCGCGCCGGCCGGCGTCGGCGCGAACGGGAGCGCCGCGACCGCCCTGGCGATGGCGTCGTCGCCGACGGGCGCCGTCTCGCCGTGGCCTCGGCGCGGCATCACCGGCGCTTGCAGCGTCCTCACCTTGGCCGGCTGCCCCGGTGGCGCCGGCCGGAAGGGCAGTCTCCCCTGCTGCTCCCGGAGCTCCGGGGGAACCTCCAGCGCCAGCGCCGTGCTCTTGATGGGCTCGGGCGCGCGCGCCCGGGGAGGTGTGGGGGCGGCGCCCCGAGCTTCGACGAGCGGGGGAGTCGGTGCCGGAGGAGGCGAGGGCGGGAGTGGCAAGGGCGCCGGCGATCGGACGGTGGGGTCGCCGGTGACCGTCCGCGGGGTCGTCGGAGCCGCGCCGCGAGCCCAGGGCTCGGTGATGGGCTCCGGTGGCTCCGGCGGCGCTTCCGCTGGCTCCAGCGTGGCGTCGAGGGTCGTGAAGAACCGCAGGGCTGCGCGCTCCCGGGCGCGCGGCGTCGCCGGCGGCAGGTCGCGCAGGGCGTCGAGGAGCGGGCGGAGGCGCTCCGGCTCCGGGCCGTCGAGGTAGATCCAGCGCTCGACGTCGTTCACGCGTCGGGCCGCTGGCTCGGCGGGAGGAACAGCTCGGCCAGGGCGAAGAGGGCGCGCTTGGCGGCGATGTACCGCGACTTGACGGTCCCCTCGGGGAGCTGCAGCTCGGCGGCGGCGCCGGCGTAGCTCAGGCCCTCCACGATCATCTTGTCGACCACCTCGCGGTGCTGCGGCGAGAGCCGGGGGAGCAGCCGCTTCGAGAGCTCCCTCAGGTCGAGGGCGCGCTCGACGTCGGGCTGGCTGGTGGGCTTCTCCGAGCCGGAGGAGGGGAGAGCGACGGAGTCCGGGGCGCGCTTCTTCCCGCGCACGTGGTTCCAGATCTGCTTCTGGGTGATGGACCGGAGCAGGGCCCCGAGGCTGTCCGGGAAGCCTCGCGCCAGGATATCCTGGTAGAGCGTCGCGAAGGCGGTCTGGACGAGATCCTCCGCGTCGGGCTCGTCGAGTCCCCGCCTCCGGATCTGGTTCCACACGCTGTCGTGGTGCGCCTCGAAGATCGCAGGAAACACCGCGCGCAGCAGGACACCCTCCTCCGCGGTGAGGCGGGAGTGCCGCAGGACGAGCTCGGTGAGCTGCTCTTCGCGGGCCGCGGCCGCGAGCTGGAGGGGCTTGCGACCGCTGTCTATGGGCTCGTTGCCGGCCATGGCGCCTGCTTTCTCGTCGGTGCACGGCTGGGCCCGACCGCTGGAGTATAGCGTGCCCGGGGCGGTGCGCACCCCGGTGCACCGCGTGGATGATTCCGCTGAGAATGCAGGCGCGGGCGAGAGCGATGCGGGGACGGCGAGAGGGGTGGGCGGAGGGCGAGGGAGGTGGCTGGGGGGCGAGCTGGCGGGCGCGGGAGGCGAGAGCGTGGAGCCGCGGGCGAGCCGCACCGCGGAGGACGAGGCGATCGAGCCGAGGACGAGAGGACCCGCGCGAGGGTGCGGGGCTGCGCCGGGGGTCGAGACACTTCGGCCGTCGTCGTGCGGTTCGAGCCGACGACGAGACCACTCCGCCGATTTCGAGCCCGCGCTCGCCCGTCGCCTGGCGCGCTCGCCGGAGGGCGCGCCGCTGGGCTCGTCGTCACAGGGCTTGGCCCCTCGCCTGGTGCCTTCGCTCGTCGTCGCGCCGGCTCGCCCCTGGGCCCGCGAGCGGTCCCGCCGCCGACCTCGCTCGCGCGCGGCCGAGAGGCTGCGCCGACGTCTCGCGAGCTCCCCGGAGGTCGAGCTCTCTGGCGCGCCGTTCGCTCCGCTCGCCGTCGGCCGAGCTGCGTTGCGCGTGGCGCAAGCTCCTTGCCTGGGGAGCCTCGAGGCGTCTCGCCCTCGCGCCGACGGTGTCGGCGACGTCGTTGCTGCTGCGCCCGCGGCGTAGCGCTTCCCGCTGCGGCGCGATGAGGTCGGCAGTGGGCCGAGCGGGAGTCCGGTGAAGCGGTCGTTCGAGCGCTCGATGCCGGGCGTGCCCGTGGGACTCGCTCTAACGCGGTTTCGGTGCCTGCACACCGGGCGCTTCGCTGCTTCGCGCGGAGGAAGAGGACACTCCGCGCGCAGCGCCCCCGTTCGGCCAGGGAAGGAGGGGCTCGTCCGCGGCTCCGGCGTCTCGCGAGAGGCCCCGCGGGCCCGGATGCCCTTGCGCCGAGTCGGGCGCGGCGCGCGTCGGCCGTGCCCGCGCTGGCGTTTCGGTCGTTGCTGTCGCGGCGCTCGCTCGGACCTCCCCGTGCCGCGGTCGTGCTTGCTCGGCTTGCCGTGGGTGTTGCGACCAGCGCGCTACCGAGCCGGCTTCGCCCGCGCTGTCGGCGTGCGCCGAGGGGTGAGGCGGCCCGGCGCCGGCGACGGTGCTCGGTCCACCGGCGAGCGGTCTCGCCGGCGGCGCAGCGTGTCCGGAAGAGAAATGAAAAAAAAGACGCGGAGTTAAATCGAAACTGGATCGAGAGGAAGGAGAGGTAGCCATGGTTGCTAGCAAGAAATCCAGTCGGCGCAGGCGAGGCTCAGCCTGGCGGGGCTGACGCCGGGGAAGATGATCTGCTTCCGGTTCCACGCGCTGCAGCGTGAGGGCGGGCTGACGGGCCCTTCGCAGGTGGTGGGGTTGATGGTGACGTAGAAGGGTCGGGGCAACGCGCGTCGGCCTGGCGCGCTGCCCGCCGGAGCCCCGCGCGGGAGCGGCGGATCCTCGAACGCGGGTAATTTCTCGCAACAAGTATCGAGCGGCCGCAAGGAGTGCAGGGCACGGCGAACGCTTCCGCGGTCCTGGGCGGGTTTACCTGGTGGCGATGGCGGGCACGGTACTTGCTCGGGGGCCGGCCCCGCCATTCCTTGCGCTCGCCCCCGGAAACATCCCATGCCCAACCTTGCTTCGATCGTTCGCACCCTCGGCGCGCTCGGCGTCTTCAGCGCGTTCAGCGCCCTCACGGTCGTTCTGAGCGTCGCGAACTGTACCAAGAACACCAGCGAGGGGTCGGCGGTCTGCGCCTACGATCCCTCGCTGGTGCCCACGGAGCTGCTCGCCACCCACTGCGCCAGTAGCGGCTGCCACACCCCGACGGCCCAGGCCGGCGGCCTCGACCTGCTCTCGCCGGGCGTCGCCTCGAGGCTCGTCGGCGTGCCCGCCACCTGTCTCGGCCAGGTGCTGGTCGTGCCGGGCGAACCCTCCCGGTCGTATGTGCTGCAAAAGGTCACCGACGCGCAACCCATGTGCGGGGCGCGGATGCCTTCGAACGGCTCCACTCTCGACGCGTCGGACCTCGCCTGCCTGACGGCGTGGATCCAGGGACTGAGCGATACGCTGCCGGATGGCTCGGCCGGGGACGCCGCGGGCGACGCCGGCTGTCCGTCGGGAAGCGCGGCGTGCGGGGGCGCGTGCGTGGACACCTCGACGGACAACGGCAACTGCGGCTCGTGCGGCAACGTCTGCGGGAGCGGCTCGTCGTGCGCCGCGAGCGCGTGCGCCTGCTCGGGGAGCCTGACGAGCTGCGGTGGATCGTGCGTGGACCTCGGGAGCGACGTCGCGGACTGCGGCGCCTGTGGCCACGCGTGCGCGTCGGGCCAGACCTGCTCCGGCGGCACCTGCAACGCGGGCGGCTGCCCCACGGGCCTGACGAATTGCGGCGGATCGTGCGTGGACACCAAGACCGACCCGACCGACTGCGGCGCGTGCGGCCACGCGTGCACCGGTGGAGAGGCCTGCGCCGCCAGCGTGTGCGGGTGCTCTGGGGGCCTGACGAACTGCAGCGGATCGTGCCTGAACACGTCGACCGACCCCACGAACTGCGGCACGTGCGGCCACGCGTGTACGGGGGGAGAGGCCTGCGCCGCCGGCGTGTGCGCGTGCTCGGCGGGGCAGACGCTCTGCGGCGGGTCGTGCGTCACCACGGCGACCGACCCCGCCAACTGCGGCACGTGCGGCCACGCCTGCGCCGCCGGCGCCACGTGCTCGGGTGGCACCTGTGGGTGCCCGACCGGCCAGCTCACCTGCTCCGGGATCTGCGTGGACCCGACGGACAATCCGCTCGATTGCGGCGCGTGCGGCCACGCTTGCGCGGCGAGCCAGGTCTGCAGCGGCAGCGTCTGCGGAGCGTGCGGGAGCGGGACGACCGTGTGCAACAACTTCTGCGTGGACACGGCGACCACCCCGACCGACTGCGGCTCCTGCAGCAACTCGTGTCTGCCGGGCGAGAGCTGCGTCGCCGGCGCCTGCGTCTGCCCGGCGGGCCGCACGACCTGCTCGGGCGAGTGCGTCGACCTGGCGAACGACGACGAGAACTGCGGCGCCTGCGGCCACGCCTGCGCGACCGGCGACATGTGTGTGGCCAGCGCGTGCGTGAGCTGCACGATCGGCACGCCGGTGCAGCTCTCGACCGACGTGCAGCCCATCTTCACGGCATCGTGCCTCGGCAGCGGGTGCCACTCGGGGCCCTTGTTCCAGCACATGCTGCTCTCGGCAGGCGCCACCTATGCGAGCGCAGTGGGCGCCAAATCGCAGTACAAGGCCTGCCCGACCGACTTCATCGTCGATCCGGGCAACATGGCCCTGAGCACGATGGTGACCGCGCTCACCGGCTCGGGAGGCTGCGCGGCGGTGGCTCCGGCCATGCCCCGCTCCCAGGCGCCGCTGACGACCGCCGAGATCGCCACGATCCGTCACTGGATCTGCGAGGGCGCGCCCAACAATTGACCCGGCCGGGTCGTGGGGGCGCGCGCCGGCCTGGCGCCGCTGCCCACCTCATCCCGCGGGGGCTCCTCTCGTCCCCCGAAATCACCGGCGCCAGAGGCGGCCGAGATCGAGCTCGGTCGATGGCCTCGGTGCGCCAGGACCCGGCCGCCCGGTTCACCTTCGTCTGGATTGTTGAAGCCGCGGAGCAGGCCCGTGAGTCGAGTGGCGGCGCTGGCGTGCCGCGGTCGCGGCCGAGGCACGAGCGAGAGCTCACCGTCGAGGACCTCGGCTCGGCGGCAGAAGCTCGTCGACGATGAGCTCGTCGAGAAGAGGGGCGCCGTGAAGAAAAGTGAAAAAAAAGACGCCGAGGTAAATCGAAAACTCGATCCCCGGACCCTTACTGGATGAGGGCGGAACGAGCCGCCCGTCGTTCCAGACGATCGAGAGGAAGGAGAGGTAGCCATGGTTGCTCGCAAGAAATCCAGTGCTCCGAGGAAGAGGAAGCCGCGGGTGCTGCACGTCGCGCTCCATCTGCCCACCGACGGCGAGGGGCTCTACACGCGCGGCTCGGCGATGTGGTCCGCGGTCAAGGCCGACACGGCGCACTTCCCGACGCCGTATCCGCCGGCCACGGAGACCGAGCCGGATCTGAAGGGACTCGGGACGGCGCTGCAAGACGCCGCGGGCAAGGACCCGGTCGCCATCGCGGCGCTCGGCGTCGCCGCCGCCAAGGTGAAGCAGGACCTGGAGCTGCTCGGCAAGTACGTGCAAAGCGTGCTGCGGGCGGGGCCGATCGAGGACGCGCCGGCGATCCTCAGCAACGTGCTGATGTACGAGAGCAACATCGGCGTGCGGCCGCCCAAGCCCGAGCTCGCAGCCAAGCAGCCGAAGGGCACGCTCTCGGGGACGGTGCTGCTCGTCGCGCTCGCGGTGGCCGGCGCGGCGGCCTACTACTGGGAGTCCAGCGTGGACCAGGTGGCGTGGGCGGCGGGCGGGCAGTCGGCGCAGGCGAGGTTCAGCCTGGCGGGGCTGACGCCGGGGAAGATGTATTACTTCCGGTTCCACACGCTGCAGCGTGCGGGCGGGCTGACGAGCCCTTCGCAGGTGGTGGGGTTGATGGTGACGTAGCCGGGTCGGGCGGCGCGCGCGGGCGGGGCGCGCGCTGCCCACCTCTTCCTTGGGTTGGGATATGGGGGTCTGGCGCGCTCGAGACGCGCCCGTCGGTCATCGTGAAGATCGCGGAGAGGTCGTCATGGCTGCGCGGAAGAGCTCGGGATTGCCGGAGGAGGGGATGCCGAGAGAGCCCTCCGTCGCGCCTCGGCTGCTCGCGGAGGCAGAGGGGGTCCTCACGCGCAGCGTGGCCCTGTGGCTGGCGGGGAGGACCGATGGGGGCAACTTCCCGGCACCGTGTCCACCGATCGCGGAGATCGAGGCGGAGCTAGGGCTGCTCGAGGCGGGCCTTGCCGTGAGCCGACGGCAACGATGCGCGGACGACGACAGCGATGGGCGTTCCGGCCGACGCGGCGAGCCAGGGCCTCGCCACTCGCGGCCCGTGCATGGAGAGCGTGCCGGGCGCGGGGCTCGCCGCGGACGCGCCACCGAGCCTCGGCAACGCGGTCCCGGGCGAGAGCCACGTCGACGAGCGGGCACGCAGGGCTGAGCTCGACGCGAGGCGGCATGACGGCACCGGGTCGAGAGAGCGCGTTGCTGCTCGCCGCGCTGGCCGTTACGTCGGCTTCGGACACCCGGGACGGTCAAGTCTGGCTCGCCCTACGATGCGCCGTCGTCGCTAGAAAATCGACCGGTTCGTGTCAGAAAACTCGCCCTCGGTGCGTATAAACCAGGGAGCCCTCCCAACCCTGGGGCTCGCAGTGCCCCAAGGTCTCGCACGCCCCCGGTCATTCCAGGCGAGCCATTCGCTCGTCAAGGATTCGGAGGGCACGGAGGAACAACATGAAGCTCAGAACCGGCGCCTCGGCGTCAGGTGTCCTCGTCTGCGCAATCCTGGCTGCGGCCTGTTCGAGCGCTGACGGTTCGGTCAGCGACGGTCCGGCCAGCGACGGTCCCGTGGGCGAGGCAACCAGCGCGCTCGACGTCGTGGATGTCGTCGAAGGTGCGTTCGAATTCGCCAAGGCGCTCCCTGGTACCAACGGGCGCTCCTGCGCCACCTGCCACGTTCCCGAAGATCACTTCACCCTCACCCCTGCGCACGTCGCAGCGCTCTACGCGAAGAACCCCAAGGATCCGCTCTTCAACCCCATCGACGCCGACGACCCCACCGCGGCGGTGCCGACGTACGAACACCTCATGGCGGGCCTGGTGCGGGTGAACGTCCCGCTCGCGGCCAACCTCGACGTCGTCGACGCCAATGGCAACGTCGTCACCAACGCCGCGCGCACCATCGCCTTTTGGCGCAGCGTGCCCACCATCGAGAACACGTCGTACACCGGGCCCTACCAGGACGACAGCCGCGCAGCGACGCTCCAGATCCAGGCGGATGGCGCGCTCCACGCCCACAGCCAGATCACCTACGAGCCCTCGGAGCAGCTTCTCGATCAGATCTCGGACTTCGAGTCGACCGTGTACTCGGACCTCGCGGCCGTCGAGGTCGCCGCCACCGTCGCCCAGGGGCGAACCCCGCCGCCGGTCGATCTCCATTTCCCTCCCGGATCCGACGAGGCGGCCGGCCAGGTGCTCTTCCAGAACATCTGCGCCCAGTGCCACGGGACCGGCACCACCCAGATCATCGTCAACGAGGCCGTGCACGACTCGCTCTTCGCGGTGATCAACAGCAACGGGACGATCAACATCACCGAGACCCTGCCGAACGGCGTGAGCATCCCGGCGCAGGTCCACCACGACCTCCCCGATCACCACGACGTCAACATCGGCATCTCCGGGATTCAGGGGCTCCGGCAGCTCGAGATCCTGCCCGCGCTCTTGCCCAAGACCGTCGATTTCCCGCAGTACTGGATCCGCTTCTACACGGACGCAACCCGGACGCAGACGATCTACGATCTCCCCCCGCCGCCGCCGGCCATCGGGCAGTCCACGGCACCCGAGGCGTTCTCGGTCGATCCGGGACGGGCGATCATCACCGGCGACCCCAACGACTGGGAGGGGTTCAAGGTGCCCCAGCTCCGGGGGATCGCCCACACGGCGCCGTACTTCCGCGACGCCAGCGCGCCGGATCTCCCGACCGTGCTCGAGATCTACAGCACCCTCATCTTGCCGGAGATCGTTCCGCTGAATACGCCCGCCATCTACCCGCCGGCCAACCCGTACGGGCTTCCGGAGTCGCTGTCGACCACGCAGAAGGCGCAGCTGCTCGCGTTCCTTCAGTATCTCTGAGCTCTGAGCTTCTCGCTCTCGAGCGCGGATAGTCCGGTTCCGGGGCTTGCTTCGACGAGCCCTGTCCGCGAACCTCGCTCGGTCCTCACCCACCGCCTCCGCCACCTGCCAACCGTCCCGCGCAGC
>Ga0302279_10005249_pt1 | contig 14612 bp, 14 predicted proteins | sample III_Bog_N3_3_FD_194541 | JGI IMG/M metagenome (GOLD analysis project Ga0302279, IMG submission 194541) | Peat permafrost microbial communities from Stordalen Mire near Abisko, Sweden - III_Bog_N3_3 | ecosystem: Environmental > Terrestrial > Soil > Wetlands > Peat | place: Sweden: Abisko...
GGTCCTGCAACAGGCGCACGTCGCGCGTCGGGTCGCCGTCGACGAGCAGAAGATCGGCGAGTGCCCCCTCCCGCACCACGCCGAGGTCGCCGGCGGGCGACATCATTTGGCCGCCGACGGAGGTGGCGCAGGCGAGCGCCTCGGCCGGCGAATAGCCGAACAAATTGCAAAAATGTTCGAGGTCGCGGGCGTTGGTGCCCTGCGGTGTCCAGGCGAAGCCGTAGTCGCCGCCGATCACCACGCGCACGCCGCGCCGGCGCAGTTCGTTGTAGGTCTTTGCGCTGTAATCCAGCACGCGCTGCATGCCCAGGCGTGCGACGATCTCCGGCGTGATGCCGAAATCCTGCGCTTCGTGGATGGTGTTCCAGATCAGCCCGATCGCCGGGCCGACGAAGATGCGGTCTTTTGCCGCTTCCAGCATGTCGAGTGCTTCGTCGTCGGCCTGTTCGCAGTGGTAGATCACATCGACGCCGCAGCGCAGCGCGCGTTTGACCGAATTGCCGGCGCGGGCGTGGCAGGCGATTTTGCGGTCGAAATCGTGCGCGACTTCGACGGCGGCGGCGACTTCCGCCTCGCTCATCACCGTCTGCCCGCCCTTGGCGCTGACGAAATCGTCGCCCGAGATATTTATTTTGAGGTTGTCCACGCCCTCGCGGATGCACAGGCGCGCGGCGCGGCGGATCGCGTCCGGCCCGTCGGCAACAAAGCCAAAGCTGCTGCGGCTCTGGTGCAGCGTGCTCTCGTCGCCGAGGCCGGCGGTGACGGTGATTTCCGGCGAGGCGGCGCGCAGGCGCGGGCCTTTCGCGCGGCCGGCCTCGATCTCGTCGCGCGTCACCACGTCCAGCCGCACCTTGGCCGAGGCCGCGCTGTACAAACTGGTAAAACCGTGGTCGAGCAGCAGTTCGGCGTTGCGCAGCGTCGCCAGCAGATGTTCCTCGACCGGGATGTCGCCGAGGTCGGTGTTGGTGCGGGCGCCGCAGAAACTCGGGTGCGCGTGGCCTTCGACGAGGCCGGGCATCAGCGTCAGGCCGGTGCCGTCGATGCTCTCGCAGCCGGGCGCTTCGAGGTTGGCGCCGGGGCCGGCGACGGTGCGGATGCGGTTGCCACGCACGATCACCTCGCCCGGCCGCGTGGCGGCACCGGTGCCGTCGAAGATGCTGACGTTCTTGAAATGCACATCGGCCATGGCCGTTCTCCCCGCGTTCTTGCGGGCAGGGTACGGGGCGGCGGCGCGACGCGTCAAGGCAAACGCGGTGCCGCTACTCCGCCTGCACCGCGCCGAGGGTGGCGCTGGCGGCGCCCCGGTCGGCAGCCCCCAGCAGCATCGTCGCCGGTGGTGCGATGTGCATGTGGCGCGACAGTTGTTTCTCCAGCCAGTTCCACAGCTTGCTGATCGCCTGGGTGATCGCGAGGTAGATGATGGCGGCGTACAGGTAGATCGAGAAATCGAAGGTGCGCGCGAACACGAAGCGCGTCTGCCCCATCAGGTCGAGCAGGGTGACGATGGCGGCGAGCGCGCTTGCCTTGATGATGCCGATCAACTCGTTGCCGAGCGGGCGCAGCGCGATCAGCATCGCCTGCGGCCACACCACGTGGCGCGCGATGCGATACGGCGACAGGCCGAGCGAGCGCGCCGCCTCGATCTGGCCGGCGGGGACCGACTGCACCGCGCCGCGCAGGATTTCCGACTGGTAGGCGGCGGTGTTCAGCGTGAAGGCGAAGATGCAGCAGTAGAACGCGTCGCGGAAAAACCACCAGATGCCGATTTCGGTCAGGAACGGCCGCATCTCGCCGGCGCCGTAGTAGACCAGATACAACTGGCACAGCAGCGGCGTGCCGCGAAAGAAGCTGACATAGCCGAGCACCGGCCAGGACAGCAGCGGGTTCTTCGACATGCGCGCGCGCGACAGCGGATAGGCCAGCAAAAAGCCGAGCGTGCAGGAGATCAGCACCACTTCGGCGGTGATCTGCAAGCCGAGCAGCAGCCGGTAACCCCAGGTGCTCAGCATCTCGAAATTGAAGACGAAGGCGGCGAAGCCGGTCAGGTCGTCCAACATCAGGCGAACCCCCGGTTGGCGCGGCGCTCCAGCAGCGCCTGGCCGAAGCCGGAGACGACGCTGAATACCAGATACATGGCGGCGGCGGCACTGTAGAACAGCAGCGGCCGCGTGGTGGCGCGGCTCGCCTCGGACGCCGCGCGCAGCAGGTCCATCACCGCCAGCGTCGAGATCAACGAGGTTTCCTTGATCAGGATCGTCCAGATATTGCCCAGGCCCGGCAGTGCGACGCGCATCAGTTGCGGCAGCACCACCAGGAAGAACACCTGCCGGGGATGCAGGCCGAGCGACTTCGCGGCATCGATCTGCCCGTGCGGCACCGCCTTCAGCGAGGCAACCCAGACCTCGCTGGAATACGCCGCCACCACGACGGACAGCGCGATGACGCCGGCGATGAAAGCGTTCATCTCGATCCGCCACGCGTCGCCGAGCGCGCTGGCCAGGAAATTCAGCAGCGCCTGCAAGCCGAAATACACGATGAACAGCGACAGCAGATCGGGGATGCCGCGAAAGAACGTGGTGTAGGCGTCGCACACCACGCGCACGGCGCGGCTCGACGACAGCTTCAGCACGGCGAGCAACAGCCCGCCGCCGAAGCCGAACGGCACCGTGGTCAACGACAGCGCGACCGTGATCACGGTGCCCCGCAGCAGCAGGGGCGCCCAGCCATGTTCGCCGAACAGCAGGCCGAACCACCCCATGCGCCCGTTCTCCCGTTCCGGTGGCCCGGATTACATCTTCGGCGAGATGTCGATCTTGAAGTAACCGGCTTCGATCTTCTTGAAGGTGCCGTCGCTGGCCGCTTCCTTGATCGCCTTGTTGAACAGGTCGGCCAGATCCTTGTCGTCGGGGCGGAAGGCGGCGCCGACGCCGGGGCCGAACACGTCGGCGTCCGGCGCGCGCGGGATTTCCTTGACGATGCGGCAGCAGCCCGGATTCTTCTCGATGAAACCCTGGGTGACCAGGATGTCGTTGATCGCGTAGTCGAGCCGGCCGTTGGCGAGGTCGAGCAACGGCTCGTCGCCGCCCGGATACAGCTTCACCTCGGCGCCCTTGTAGTGCTTGTCGAGATAGTTGGAGAACACGGTGGACGACTGCGCGCCGACCAACTTGCCCTTGACCGCCTCGGGCGAGGTGTCGTCGCTCTTGTTGCTGGCCTGCGCCACCCAGACCGGCGAGGTCGCGTAATACACGTCGGAGAACAGCACTTTCTTGGCGCGCGCCGGCGTCTCGTTCATGCTCGAAATAATCACGTCGTATTTGCCGGACAGCAGCGCCGGGATGATGCCGTCCCAGTCCTGGTTCTGGAACGTGCAGGTGAGGTGTGCTTTGGCGCACAGCGCCTCGCCGTAGTCCACCTCGAAGCCGATGATCTTGCCCGAGGAATCGACGCTCTCGAATGGGGGATACGTCGCGTCCATGCCGACGCGGACGGTCTTCCAGTCCTTCGCCTCGGCCGACACGCCACCCAGACACGTTGCCAGCGCAAGCGCCGACAAGATTTTTGCGATATTCATTGCCATCCCCTGAATTGCTCAAACCCGGCCGCCCCTTGCGGGGCCGCCGGCTGAAAAATGCTAATGCAAATGATGCGCCATGGGGAAGCTGCATGGCACCCAAACGCCGCACGCGGGCCTAGGGGGAAAAATCCGCCTTCGCCAGGGCATCGAAGCGCTGCAACCGCGCCACCAGTGCCGGCATTTCGCGCAGCGGGATCATGTTCGGCCCGTCCGACGGCGCGTGGTCCGGGTCGGCGTGGGTTTCGATGAACACCGCCGCCACGCCGACCGCCAGCGCCGCGCGCGCCAGCACCGGCGCGAACTCGCGCTGGCCGCCCGACGCGCCGCCGAGGCCGCCCGGTTGCTGCACCGAATGCGTCGCGTCGAACACCACCGGATAGCCGGTGCGCGCCATGATCGGCAGCGCGCGCATGTCCGAGACCAGCGTGTTGTAGCCGAAACTGACGCCACGCTCGCACAGCAGGATGCTGTCGTTGCCGGTCGAGGCGATCTTGGCGGCGACATGCGCCATGTCCCAGGGCGCCAGAAACTGCCCCTTTTTCACGTTGATCGCCCGCCCGGTGGCGCCGGCCGCAAGCAGCAGATCGGTCTGGCGGCACAGGAAGGCGGGGATTTGCAGAATGTCCACCGCTTCGGCGGTCGGCGCGCAATGTTCGGGCAGATGCACGTCGGTGAGCACCGGCATGCCGTATTGCTCGCGCACCCGCGCCAGGATCTCCAGTCCACGCGCCATGCCGACGCCGCGCGCGGCACCGGCGCTGGTGCGGTTGGCCTTGTCGTAGCTGGATTTGTAAATGACGCGCACGCCGGTTGCGGCCGAAATTTCGTCCAAGGCTGCCGCCACCTCCAGCGCGTGATTCAGCCCCTCGATCTGGCAGGGGCCGGCGATCAGCACGAACGGCAGGTGGTTGCCGATCTCCAGTCCGCCGACGCGAACCGCGCGTGATTCCTGCTGAGTCACTGCCAAATCTCCGTTAGGGGTCGGTCGGAAATAAGCGCTCCATTCTCGTCATTCCCGCGAAAGCGGGAATCCATGGGGCGCCGGATGGATTCCCGCTTTCGCGGGAATGACGATGTGACTCATGAGCCGGACAGACGCGCTTCGAGGAACGCGCGCAATGCCGGATCGGTGAAATCGGTGATGATGGCGTCCGCCCCGGCGGCACGCAGCACGTCGTCGGCAAGCGCCGTGCGCAGCGCAAAGGTATAGATGCCGGCGGCGGTGGCCGAGCGGATGCCGGCGCGCGAATCCTCGAACGCCACGGCATGCGCCGCCTCACCGCCGAGGCGTTGCAACCCGGTCAGATACGGCAGCGGGTCGGGCTTGCCGCGCGCCAGTTCGTCGCCGATCACCACCACCGGGAAACGCCGCGACAGGCCGAGGCCGGCCAGCATCTTGTCGGCGTTGGCGCGCGGCGCGTTGGTGACGACGCCGCACGGCACGTCGCGATCGGCCGCCCAGGCGAGCACGTCGAGCAACCCCGGCGTCGGCGCCAGCACGTCCATGCCGGCGCGCACCAGCGCCTCCTTGCGCTCCAGCAATTCGAAATGCCCGTCCGCCGGCTGGTCCGGGAACAGATACGCCATGATGTCGGCGTTGGCCGCACCCATCACATGGGCGCGGTAGTCGGCCATGCTGAGCGACCGGCCCATCTCGCCCAGCAGCGTCGCGTAGGCGCCGACATGCAGCGGGTCGGTATCGAGCAGCGTGCCGTCGAGGTCGAACAGCAGGACGAGTTTGCTGGGCATCAGGCGGTCTCCGCACGGCGCGCGCGGCGCAACGGCTGCGATTCGGTGAAAATGTTGTGGTGGACGAACGCGGCGAGTGCGACATCGCGCGGCGCGCCGCACGCGATGCGCTCAGCGGCTGCCGACAGGGTTGCGGGGCGGGTCATGGTCGGGTGTCCATCCGGACTTAGGCATTGACACGATACAAGTGAGTCACATCGTCATTCCCGCTTTCGCGGGAATGACAAACTGATTCAGTTGTTTCCGAACGAGTCCTTGAGTGGGAGGAGAGGCAAGCAAGAGATGCGAGGCAGATCTTCCACTCGCTACACCAGCCGCGCCTGCCGCACCGCTGCCTCGATGAAGCCGCGGAACAGCGGGTGCGGGTCGAACGGCTTGGACTTCAGTTCCGGGTGGAACTGCACGCCGATGAACCACGGATGCGAGGGCAGTTCGACGATCTCCGGCAGCACGCCGTCCGGCGACATGCCGGAGAAGCGCATGCCGGCCGCTTCCAGCCGCTCGCGATAGCGCACGTTGACTTCGTAGCGGTGCCGGTGCCGCTCCTGGATCGCGCCGGTGCGGTAGATGCTGCGTACCAGCGAGCCCTCGGCCAGATCGGCCGGATAGGCGCCGAGCCGCATGGTGCCGCCGAGGTCGCCGCCGGCCGCGCGCGTTTCGATCTCGTTGCCACGTGCCCATTCGGTGAGCAGGCCGACGACCGCTTCCTCGCACGGGCCGAACTCGGAGGACGACGCGTACGGCAGGCCGGCGAGGTGGCGGGCGCACTCGATGACCGCCATCTGCATGCCGAAGCAGATGCCGAAGAACGGCACCCGGCGCTCGCGCGCGAACCGCACCGCCTCGATCTTGCCTTCGGTGCCGCGCTCGCCGAAGCCGCCCGGCACCAGGATGCCGTGGACGCCTTCCAGCCGCGCGACGGTATCGGGCTGCTCGAAGATCTGGCTGTCCACCCAGTCGAGGCGCACGCGCACCCGGTTGGCGATGCCGCCATGCGCCAGCGCCTCGGCCAGCGATTTATAGCTGTCGAGCAGGTTGGTGTATTTGCCGACCACCGCGATGCGCACCTCGCCGTCCGGTGCGCGCACCACATCGACGATGCGCTTCCAGCGCGCCAGATCCGGCTCGTGCTGCCACGGCAGGCCGAAATGCCGCAGCACTTCGCGGTCCAGCCCCTCGGCGTGGTAGCTGATCGGCACGCCGTAGATGGTATCGACGTCCAGCGCCGCGATCACCGCGTCCGGCCGCAGGTTGCAGAACAGCGCGATCTTGCGGCGCTCGTTGTCCGGGATCGGCCGGTCGGCGCGGCAGATCAGCATGTTGGCCTGGATGCCGACGTTGAGAAGTTCCTTGACGGAATGCTGCGTCGGCTTGGTCTTCAACTCGCCGGCCGATTTGATGTACGGCACCAGCGTCAGATGCACGAACATGGCACCTTCCGGTCCCAACTCGTTGCCGAGTTGGCGGATCGCTTCCAGGAACGGCAGGCTCTCGATGTCGCCCACGGTGCCGCCGATCTCGATCAGCGCGAAGTCGGCCGGGCGGCCGGAATCGTCGGTGGTCTCGCGGGTGATCACGTCCTTGATCGCGTCGGTGATGTGCGGGATCACCTGCACGGTGGCGCCGAGATAGTCGCCGCGCCGCTCCTTGGCGATCACCTCGGAATAGATGCGCCCGGTCGTCGCGTTGTCGTTTTTCGACGCATGCACGCCGGTAAAGCGCTCGTAATGGCCGAGATCGAGGTCGGTCTCCGCCCCGTCGTCGGTGACGAACACCTCGCCGTGCTGATACGGGCTCATCGTGCCCGGATCGACGTTCAGGTACGGGTCGAGCTTGCGCAGCCGCACCGTGTAGCCGCGCGTCTGCAACAGCGCGCCGAGGGCGGCCGATGCGATGCCTTTGCCGAGCGAGGACACCACGCCGCCGGTGATGAAAACAAACCGCGTCATGGGCCACCACTATAGGGTCGCCGCCGAGTCGCCGTGAAGCGGAATGGCGGACGCACGTTGCCATGGGAGACGCGCGCCGGGGGCACGCCTTACCCCCGCCGCGCGCCTCGGACGAAAAACCTCAGTTGGTCGGAACGCTGGGCGCGGCCGGCTTGGCCGGGGCGGGCGGCGCGGCGGCCACCGGGGCAGGTGCAACACCGCCCGGCACCAGCGGCGGCAGCGCGCTGCCGGGTGCGGCCGGCGCCGAGACGGGTGCGACGTCGAGCAGCGAGTGGCCGGTCGTGCTGGTGCCCTTGTTGAGCAGCGCCAGCGTCAGCGACAGGCCGAAGAACAGCGCGCCGAGGACGGCGGTGGTGCGTGTCAGCAGGTTGGCGGTGCCGCGCCCGGACATGAAGGCGCCCATGCCCTGCGCAGTGCCGATGCCCAGGCCGCCGCCTTCGCTGCGCTGGATCAGCACAACGCCGATCAGCGCGATGGTGACGAACAAATGGATCAGCAGCAGTACGGTGGTCATCGCAGTCCCCGCAGGTTCGCGCGCCTTCTAGCGGAGGGCGGGCGCCGGGGGAAGGGTGCCGCCATCTGGCCGGGCCGGGGCGGCGCGGAAACGCCTGGAAGGTGCGGGCAAGGCGGCCTATGCTGCGGCATATGCCGCGAGGTGCCCGATGGCCGAGACCCGTACCGTCCGCCTGTTCAAGAACGGCCGCAATCAGGCGGTGCGCATTCCGGTGGAGTTCGAACTGCCGGGAGATACCGCGCTGATGCACCGCGAGGGCAACCGGCTGGTGATCGAGCCGATCCTGAAGCCGGGCCTGCTGGCGCTGCTCGCCACGCTCGAACCGATCGACGAGGAGTTTCCCGACTTCGACGAGGGTCTGCTACCGCCGCGCGACGTCGACCTGTGACGCCGTATCGGGCGATGCTGGACACCAACATCGTCAGCGACATGGTTCGCCATCCCCAGGGCCGCGCCGTTGCGCGGCTGGCCGCTTACGGCGACGCCGGCGTCTGCGCCAGCATCATCACGGTGGCCGAACTGCGCTACGGCTGCGCCCGCAAGGGTTCGGCGCGACTGCTGACGCAGGTCGAGACGGTGTTGGCGGGCATCGACATCCTGCCCTTCGACGTCCCGGCCGATGCCGAATACGGCCGATTGCGCGCCGAACTGGAAGCGGTCGGCCGGCCCATCGGGTCGAACGACCTGTTCATCGCGGCCCACGCCAGAAGCCTGCGCGTGACGCTGGTGAGCGCCAACCTCGGCGAGTTTCGCCGGGTGCGCGGGCTGAACGTGGAGAACTGGCTGGAATAGCCCCGTTATCCCGCCACCGCCCGCGCGATCCCAAGAAAATCCTCGGCTTTGAGGCTCGCGCCGCCGACCAGGGCGCCGCCGACCTCCGGCAGGTGCAGCAGCACCGCCGCGTTCGTGGGTTTGACCGACCCGCCATACAGAATACGCAGACCCCGCCCCGCCCCGCCGAACCGGGCCACCAGTTCGGCACGGACAAAACCGTGCATCGCGGCCACGTCGGCTTCCGTCGGCGTGCGGCCGGTGCCGATGGCCCAGATCGGTTCGTAGGCCACGACACCGGCAAACCCGTCCGGCAGGCTGCCGGCCAGTTGCGTGCCGACCACGGCGTTCTGGTGGCCGGCGAGCCGTTCCGCCTCGGTCTCGCCGACGCAGACGATCGGCGTCAGCCCGGCCGCCACCGCCGCCAGCACTTTCGCATGCACCTGCGCGTCGCTCTCGGCATGGTCGGCGCGGCGCTCGGAATGCCCGAGAATCACCCAGGCGGCGCCGGCGTCGCGCAGCATCGGTGCTGCGATGTCGCCGGTATGCGCGCCGGACGGCTTGGCATGGCAGTCCTGCGCGCCGACCGCGACCTTCGAGCCGGCCAGCGCCTGCGCGGTCGCGTGCAGCATTGTCACCGGCGGGCAGACCAGCAGGTCGCAGCCCAAATCCTCGGCAGGCCCCCGCAGCGGCACCGCGATGCGGGCGATGTCGGCCAGCAGGCCGTTCATCTTCCAGTTGCCGGCGATCAGTGCGCGCATGGCGTCCTCCGTGTCGGCCACGGTCCTAGTCCAACCCCCCGCCCCTGGCAAACCGGCGGCGCTGTTCCTATGGTGCGCCGCCCTTGCCACAGGATCTGCCGATGCTCGCCACCTTCCGCCGTTCGCTCTCGACCTGGCCCGTGCGCCTGTTCTTCGGGCTGCTGGTGATCTCGTTCGGCCTGTGGGGTGTGGCGGACGTGGTCCGCAATCTTGGCGCCGAGTCCTCGGTCGCCAGTGTCGCCGGCCAGAAGATCGACATGCCGGAGTTGCAGGAGGCGTATCGCCGCGCGCTGGCGCAATACTCCCGCATGCTGGGCAACACCGACCCGACGCCGGAGGTCCGGCGTGCGGTGGCGTTCCAGGCGGTCAGCCAGTTGATCACGCAAAAGGCGCTGGCGGCGGCGATCCGCGACCTCGGCGTGACGGTGCCGGAGAGCGCGCTGGCCAACGCGGTCGCCGAGGTGCCGCAGTTCCGCAACAGCAAGGGCGTCTACGACGCCAACCTCGCGCGCGAGGTGCTGCGCAGCAACGGCATGAACGAGCGCACCTTCGCCGACATGCTGCGCGGCGATCTCGGCCAGAAGCAGGTGCTGGAGGCGATCACCGCCGGCACCGTGCCGCCGGGCGAACTGGTCAAGCAGGTGTTCGAATTCCAGGACGAAAAGCGCGTCGCCGACTCCGTCGAGGTGCTGCTGGCCGCAGCCGCACCGGCGCCCGCGCCGACCGATTTGCAGGTCGAGCGCTGGTGGGCCAACCACCCGGAGAAATACAGCAAGCCGGAGTATCGCCGCATCAAGGCGATCGTGCTCGCGCCCGACACGCTGGCGCACGAGATCACCGTGACCGACGACGACCTGAAAGCCGCCTGGGAGCAGCACAAGTCCGAATACAACAAGCCGGAACGCCGCAGCGTGCAGGTGATCCTGACGCAGGACGAGGCGGAGGCGGAGCACCTCGCCGCGATCTGGAATGGTGGCGCCGACTGGGAGCAGATGCAGCAGGAATCCGCGAAAACCGCCGCCGCCCCGGTGGAGCTGTCGGACGCCGCGCTGGCCGAGTTCCCGGCGCCGGAACTGGGGGCCGCCGTGTTCGCCACCCCGCTCGGCATCGTGCCGCCGCCGGTCCACAGCGAACTCGGCTGGCACGTGCTGAAGGTCAGCAAGATCACCGAGGGCGGCGCCAACTCGCTCGACGAGGCGCGCGACGCCTTGCGCCAGCGGGTGATCGCCGAGAAGGCGGCCGACCTGATCTACGACCGCGCCAACCGCATCGAGAACCTGCTGTCCTCCGGCACTGCACTCGACGACCTGCCGGGCGACCTCGGCGTTGCCGCCGTCACCGGCACGCTCGATGCGCAGGGCATCACGCCGGAGGGCCAGCCGGCGCCGATCCCGGGGCCGGCGGAACTGCGCCCGGCGCTGGTGCAGGCGGCGTTCGCCGCCAAGCAGGGCGAGCCGCCGAAGCTGACGCAGGCGCCCAACGCCAAGGACGGCTCGCAATCCTTCTTCGCCTTCGCCGTCGAGCAGATCACGCCGCCGGCGCCGCGCCCGCTGGCCGAGGTGGACGCGCCGGTGCGCGCCGACTGGGCCGCCGACCAGCAACGCCATGCGCAGGAAGACATCGCGGCGAAACTGCTCGACGCGTTGCAGCGCGGCGTGTCGCTGAAGGACGCCGCCGACAAGGCCGGCCTGCCGATCCATCGCCTGCCGGCGACCGACCGCGCTGCGCCGGTGGCGGGCTTCCCGCCGGCACTGCTGAACCCGCTGTTCTCGCTCAAGCAGGGCGCCGCCACCATGGTCGAGACGCCGGACGGCTTCATCGTCGCGCAACTGGCCGAGATCCTGTTGCCCGACCAGAAATCCGACCCGCTCGGCTATGGCCGCGTGCAGGACGGGCTGGCGCGGGCGATGTCCGAGGACATCCAGAACGTCTACGCGACCGCGGTGCGCGAGCGCGGCAAGCCGTATGTCAACCAAGCAGCGGTGGCGCAGCTCGCCACCCCTGGGGAATGAGTGCCGCCATGAGCTACGCCCCCGCGCCCGGCTATGCCGAGTTCCGCGCCGACTACGAGAACGGGCGCGGCCATCTGGTGTGGACGCGCGGCGTCGCCGACCTGGAAACCCCGGTCGCCGCCTATCTGAAGCTGGCCGAGGGCCGGCCGTACGCGTTCCTGCTGGAAAGCGTCGAGGGCGGCGCCTCGCGCGGCCGCTACTCGATCATCGGGCTGGCACCGGACCTGATCTGGCGCTGCCGCGACGGCCACCCGGAGATCAACCGCAACGCCCGCTCCGCCCCGTTCGCCTTCGTGCCGGACGACCGCGCGCCGCTCGACAGCCTGCGCGCGCTGACCGAGGAAACCCGGCTTGACGTGCCGGAGGGCCTGCCGCCGATGGCCGGCGGGCTGGTCGGCTATCTCGGCTACGACATGGTGCGGCAGATGGAGCGGCTGCCGGCGAAGAACCTCGCCAGCATCGACGTGCCGGATTCGGTGATGGTGCGGCCGACGCTGTTCGCCATTTTCGACAACGTGACGGATCTGCTGACGCTGGCAGCCCCGGTGTTCCCGCGCCCCGACGTCACCGCCGCACAGGCCTGGGAAGCGGCGCAGGGCAGCATCGCCGCCGCCGAAGCCGGGTTGACGCGGCCGATCCCGCTCGCCGCCCCGCCGGTGGCGCTGCCGCCGCTGCCGGAGCCCGCGTCCAACTTCACCAAGGCCGGCTTCAAGGCGGCGGTGGAGAAGGCGAAGGACTACATCTTTGCCGGCGACGTGTTTCAGGTGGTGCCGAGCCAGCGTTTTTCGGTGCCGTTCGCGCTGCCGCCGTTCTCCTTGTACCGCGCGCTGCGCAGAATAAATCCGGCACCGTTCCTGTTCTACCTGGATTTCGCCGGTTTTTCGATTGTTGGCAGCAGCCCCGAAATTCTGGTGCGGCTGCGCGACAACACCGTGACCATCCGTCCGCTCGCGGGCACGCGTAAGCGCGGGGCGACGCACGAGGAAGACCAGCGCCTCGAACAGGAATTGCTGGCCGATCCGAAGGAGCGCGCCGAACACCTGATGCTGCTCGACCTGGGCCGCAACGACGTCGGCCGCGTCGCCGAAATCGGCAGCGTCCGCGTGACCGAGAGCTTCGCTATCGAGCGGTTCAGCCATGTCATGCACATCATGTCCGACGTGCAGGGCCAGTTGCGCGGGGGGCTCGACGCCATCGACGCGCTGGTCGCCGGCTTCCCCGCCGGCACGCTGACCGGGGCGCCGAAGGTGCGGGCGATGGAGATCATCGAGGAACTGGAACCGACGCGGCGCGGCATCTACGCCGGCTGCATCGGCTATTTCGCCGCCAACGGCACGATGGACACCTGCATCGGCCTGCGCACCGCCGTCGTGAAGGACGGGGTTATGTATGTACAAGCCGGCTGCGGTGTGGTCGCCGATTCAGACCCCGAGGCGGAATATGAAGAAACGAGGCAAAAAGCCCGTGCGCTGTTTCGCGCCGCCGAGGAAGCAGTCACCTTCGCGGCGAAACGGACCGGCTAGGTCATTGAGTCGATACCAAGACGTCTTTTGAGATTCTCGACGCGCGAGTCCGATATCCCAGGCTGACCTTCGCAATCTGATATTCGTCTCAGCAATTTGATGGACGGCGCCCCTCGTTCGGGTATTGTTATCTTGAGGTTAACGTGCCGGAGGGCGAGGGCGCTTTGATGCAGATGGCTCAGGGCGATTTTTATTGCAGACAGGCAACGGAAGCCGATCTGCCGGAGATTGCCGCCATTTATGCGTTGTGCGTGCGCAACGCCGATGGCGCGTTCGACGACCGCGTCGATCCGGCGAACCTGGCGTTGCGCTATCGCAGCCTGCTGCAAAGCCAGATGCCGTTCTTCGTCGCCGCCGCCCCCGGCCGCGTGCTCGGCTTCGCGCATACCGAGCATTATCATGCCGGGTCCGGATTCACCCACTGCGTGCAAAGCTCGGTATGGATCCGTGCCGCGCATCGCCGCCGCGGCGTCGGCGCGGCGTTGCTGCGGGCGCTGCTGCTGACCTGCCGGCAGGCGCGCTATCGGCAGGTCATGTCCTGGGTCCTGCAAGACAGCGAGGCCGCGTTGGCGCTGCACCGGCGGCTTGGCTATGTCGTGATCGGCTGGCATCGCGATGCCTGCATGACCGGCGGCCGGCTGCACGACGTTTTGCTGCTGCGCCACGATCTGTGGCGCCACGGCGCGCCGCCACCGGCGTCCGACGCCAGCACGAGCGAGCCGCCCGGCGGCGTCGGCGCGATGGTGACGCACGGCTGACAGCGGCGGCGTGGTTGCGCCGGACGTGTCCAATCCGTAGCGTCGCCGCGCATGGACGGTCAGAATACCACGATCGGGCCTGAGGGCGTGCCCGCCGAGGCGGTGCTGCGCGAGATCGCCCCGCATGTCGATGCCGCGCTGTATCGCGCCCGCAATGCCGACGTCGCCGAGGCCGGCGCGGACCCGGCCGCGCACTACGCGCAATCCGGCTGGCGCGAGCGCCGTGACCCGAACGCATGGTTCAGCACAAGCTACTACCTGCGCGCCAACCCGGACATCGCCGCCGCCGGGCTGAACCCGCTGTGGCATTTTCTGGTGCAGGGCCGCCGCGAAGGGCGCCGGCCGCGCCCGCTCGGCGCCAGTTGGCGCGATGCGCTGGACCGTGCGGCCGCCGTCGTCTGGCCGGATGTGCCGCCGCCTTCGACGGCCCCGGCGCTGGCACCCGAGGATCTGCGCCGGCTGCTCGCCGCCGCCTGCGCCGGCGCGCGCGGCCTCGTCGTCTCGGTCGGGCATGACCGCTACATCGAGGTGCCGGGCGGCACGCAATTGCTGATCGCCGACGAGCAGCGCAAGTTCAACGGCGACCGCGCCGCCTACCTCAACCTGTCGCCGCTGCGCTCCGGCCTCGGCCTCGCGCCGGACGGGCCGGCGCCGCTGTGGCTGAACCTCCTGCTCGACGGCGCGGTGCGCGGAATTGCCACCGCAGGCAGCGTGGCACTGGCGCTGGCCGCGCTCGCCACCGGCGCCGCCGCGTCGTTGCCCCGGCTGTTCGTGGTGCATGCGCTGCACGGCCACCGCCCGGAAGCGGTCGCCGCCATCGCCGCCGCGCTGCGGCCGGAGTATGCCTTCTTCTGGCTGCACGATTTCGGCGCGCTGTGCCCAAGCCCGCGACTGCTGCGCAACGACATCGCGTTCTGCCACGCGCCGCCGCCCGACAGCCTGGCGTGCCGCGTCTGCGTGCATGGGCCGACGCGCGGCGCGCATCTGGCCCGCATCCG